>Ga0310812_10000013_pt1 | contig 114177 bp, 88 predicted proteins | sample NN3metagenome_FD_205747 | JGI IMG/M metagenome (GOLD analysis project Ga0310812, IMG submission 205747) | Soil microbial communities from experimental microcosm in Duke University, North Carolina, United States - NN3 | ecosystem: Engineered > Artificial ecosystem > Soil microcosm >...
TCTTCGAGCGCGAGCTCGCCCTCTCCCTCCCCTGGCCCTCGTTAACCTAGTGGAACAAAACAAACCGTTTGTTTTGTTCCACGGGACCACGCCGGGGTGGCGGAACTGGCAGACGCTGGGGTTTTAAAAACCCCTGGTCCGCAAGGGCCGTGAGGGTTCAAGTCCCTCCCCCGGCACTTCGACTCCTCGCCTTTCCGGCTTCGCCGGAAAGGACTCGTCGCTCAGTGCAAGCATCGTTCCGTAGCAAGACTCTCATTCCCGCAGGGCGAGGAGTCGAAGTGTGGTGAGCGAAGGCGCAATCCCCAAAGGCGACGGAGTCAGCGATCAAGGCAGTGGGCAACCAGGACTTCTTAGGCTCAAAGGGCGGAGTGTTCAATAATTCATTTGCTCCCTTCAGCTTCATGCCATAGCATCATTATTGAACAGGCCATCCCTCGACCGGGGCATGGGAACGAGCAACAGGGTGGCGAAACCGTGCAAGCGCCTTCACAGCCCTCCTTTGATTCGGCGACTATTCGGCGTTGATGGCTCTGGCATCAGGCTTGCTGATTCCATTAACGCGACGGATGAGCAGGATTAGGGTAGTTCCAAACTTGGCCGTTCGTGCCATCGAGGTGACTCCATCAACCCAATATTGTTGTCCCTGACCCTCTCCCTGGAAGCGGTCGGTCCCTTCCAAGGGAGGGGACCTGAAGGAATGGGTATGGACGGCTATGGAGCCGGTATCTTCGCACTTATCGCAGGGCTGCTCGCGTTTTCGATCGGCCTGTTTCTTCTGATATGGGTTGTCCGGATTCGCGCAAGAAGGCGAAATGTCCGAGAGAACGCATTGGCGCAAGCGAAGGCTCGACAACTCGGTGGACGCCAGCTCCGTCGGGGCCCTCAAGTCCCAGGGCGGCGGCTCCGTCGGTTCCCCGAATCTACTCCACAGGACGGCCCGCGCTCTTAGCGCTGTCGGGAGAGCGTAAACGGCCGCGGTGCAGATGGGAAAGCGCAATTCGAACTCTGGTAGAGTAGGTGATTGAGGCGAAATGGCGCATCCCCCCACAACCTCGGAGGCCACGAGTAATCAACTTAACGTGCATCGGCGCATTCTCAAGCTGGTGTTTGTTGGCGCATCCCTGCTCCTGTATGTGTTCGCACTGTTCCTCACATCTTATGACTACGGTGGAGAGCGCCAGGACGGACTGCGATGCCTTGTGTTGGGTGCTTTCACGGGTGTGTTCATCAGGGACGACCTCAACCCTTTCCCCTTGGTTTCCTGGCTCTCCAACCTGCCCTTCGCCATCGGATTGATTGTGCTGCTGTTCTCCAGTCAGCACCATGGGTTCAGAGTGGCCTATAAATTTCTCTTAGTCTCCAGCTTCATGTCGGCGGGAGCGTTGATCTGCTACCATATGCCCAACGCGACAGATTTCTCACCTGCCATCGGCTGCTTTGTATGGATCATGTCGCAGCTCATCCTGCTGACAGGCGCGGGTGTTCTGAAAAAGAACCATAAGACGGACCAAGCGGCACGGGTCTAAAAGCAACAAAACACACGACACACCACTAGAATTCGCTAGGAAACATTGCTTGGGCCAACCCCCAGGGAGCGAAGGCGGGTCGCCCGCACCAAACGCCGGATCGGCGCTACTTCTTCTTTTCCTCCTCGGCCCACCAGGCTTTCCAGAACGCGAGCGCCTCTTCCGGAGACAGAATTCGAACCCGCTTTTCCTCGAGCACGATCTGAAACCCGGAATCTTGAGCGGCCCGGAAGAGACAGGCAAGCGCCGACTCTCTGAAGATATAGAGATTGCAGGTCTCGGAGGCCCAGGGAAGTTCCGCTCCGGACGTGTCCTTGGGCCAATCGACGGTCATGCCGGATTCTTGCGCCACGCGCTCGACGATCTTCCGTGTGGAGCCCGCCAAATCCCCCGAGCACGTCCTTCCTTCAAGCTGATCACAGACCTCCGGCCGCCGGAGACGGTTCAGGACCTCCAGATCGGGCCAAAACTTCAGAATCGTGGGAACTCCGGTCCGATCTCCCACCTTGCAAAGACCGATGGCGGCCTCGGTCTGAACTAAGCTTGTGGGGGACGACAGAAATTTCAGGAAGGCCGGAATCGCCTCTCGAGCCCGGTGCTTCCCAAGCTCTTGCAGGGCCGTCTTCTGAACGTTGCTGTCCTCATCCTCGAGCGCCTTCATCAGATCCGGAACGGCATCCTTTCCCTTCAGTCGGGAAAGCACCACGACGGAGTTGGTCCGGACGTTACTCGATTGGTCCTTCAGGAGCCTGGCCACCGCGGGGGCTGCTTCCGTGGCCCTGAGCATCCCCAGAGCCCACACCGTAATGCCACGAACCCCCGGGTCCGGATCTTCCAGATGCTTCACGATCGCCGGTACCGCCTCCTTGGCATCCAGCGACGCCAAGGCCATGACGACTTGCCCGCGGACCTGCTCGTCCTGATCTTCCAGATACTGGAAGAGTGCCGGCGCCGCCTCTTTAGCTTCCATTTCCCCAAGGACGAAAGCCGCCCTCGAACGAACGCTCCCCGAAGGATCTTCCAGGTGCCGGACGAGCGCCGGTACCGCCTCTTTGGCATCCCATTCCCCGAGGACATCCATAGCGGTTTCACGAACGTCCGGCGACGCATCTTCCAGCATCGTGAGGAGGTCCGGAACGACTTCCCGGCCTCCGAGAATTCCGAGCGCGCGGGTCGCCGCGGCTCGGACGTCGGTCATAGGATCTTTGAGGACGCGCCGGACCTCCACTCCGGCTTCTTTGGCACCGAATCCGGCCAGGATCATGACACTTCCCGCGCGGAGCTCATGATCCGGATCTTTCAAGAGCCGGAGAACTTCAGAGAGGGGCGGGTGGAGATTCCTTTCGTGAATCACCGAGAAGACCTCCTGGCGCTCCTCGGGAGTTGCCGCTCGAATGGCCGGCACGATCAAAACCTTCACGTCCTCCGCCTTCAAGGGGAGATTCTTACCCTTGTCGGGGTGGGTGGAGCTGTGGACGGGATGGGAATACGTGTAGGTGTGTAACCTCAGGCACTCCCGACTGGACGGGCGAGCTCGGGTGCCCGGAAGGTCGTCCTCCACCGTGACATCCGGCGCAATCTCCAGAAAGAGCGCCGTCCAGGAATGCTCGTCTCCGGAAGCAAGCCGTTCAACGACGTTCGGAATCCGAGCGACGAGGTTCGGGGTCAGGCGCAGGCGAAGACGGATCACCTTGAGAAGGGAGCGCGCTCGTTCAGCGACCTCGGCATCCGCGCTCTGCGCTGCCTTCTCCACTTCCGGAAGGGCGGCGTTTCCCAGATCCTTGAGCTTCCGCGCCGCTTCCTCGCGTTCCTCGAGCTTGTCAGACCGAAGCTTCCCGACGAACTCCCGCGCCCGGCCTGCGGGGTCGTCCTGCGCCTGGAGGAAGGCGGAAAGCGCCAGCGTGGCGAAGATCAGCATCATGAGATGGAGATTCGACGTTGCGAACGGTCGGATGTGCAGCCGGGACCCCCCGATGATCTACTTGAATACAAAGATCTTCCCGTGGCGCAGCGCCCAGCGATACCCCTGCGCTTTCAGGAGGTCCAGGCCATCGCGCAACGTCGCTCCGGGCGGCAGCGTAATCGTCGCGTTGCTGTCCCAGACTTCTTCGCTGGGAACGACCGGAAGTCCGCCGGATCGGGGAATCGAATCGAGAAAATCCTGCACCAGGAACGAGCCGGACTCCCGAACGGGCTTTTCCAGAGTCGTTGAGCTCTCTTCGTAGGCGCGTGTCCGCTTATCCTCCGCTTGCCGATATCCCGGGGCCTTTTCCTCGGTGGTCAGGCAGAGCAGATTCCAGTCCACCACCACGGCAACCAGTCCGCTCATTCTGGCCAGCTCTTCGACATGCTCGGCGACGGTCTTCTCTTCCACGGCCTGCAGGAAACGCCGGCTCATCATGTCGTTATGGGCTTCCTGGGCCTTCGCGTCGCGCACCGGCACATCGATCCGGACGAACACTTGGTCCTCGCACAGCCGGTGCACTTCTTCCAGCAGGCTCGTCTCCCCTTGAGGGAGGGAGATCTTCCTCGCTTTCGTTCCCGAAGGATCGTGGAGGTCTCGGATTCCGTCCCATCCGCCGTCCACCAGCTTGCGGGCATCCCGAAGCTCCTGAGCGATCGCCTCCATCTTTCGCGCCTCTCTCTCGAACCCTCCGGCGATGCTGCTCTTCGGACCGACGTGGATTGTTCCGTCCGGAAGGATCTCGAAGTCGATGGACCAGTAGTCCAGCACCATCTGAAGGCATTCGTTCGCGCTGCACGGCGGAGCGACCTGGATCGAGATACGCTCTGCAGGTTTCAAGGTCGGCTCGAGGCGGAAGGAGAGACCCGTCTCTTTCCCGACCTTTTCCAGGATCTCGGCGATGGAGACATGCCGCTCGTTGAGAGCCATCATCGTCGAGGTCAAGATCCCCCAGGTATGGGCGGGGACGGTGTTGGATGCGGCAAGGGACGCCGTCGTGTAAGGATAGGGTTTGCGCGGCGCGGCTTGACGCGTCGGCGTGGGCTGGGGGGGCAACGGGACATCGGCGCGTGCGGAAGGAGACGGCAGCGGAGTCGGAATGGCCGCCGTCGACTTCTGGACAGCAGGGGTCACCGGAGAAGACTCTCCCCGGCGGACGTAAACCACGGTGCTCGCCACGGCGAGCAGCACCAGGGGTGCCATGATTGCCATCGTGCTGCCGCCTTTGGCCGCCATCGCCAATCCTCCCTTCAGACCCAGCGCCTTGCCTGCGAGACCCGAAGGCGCCCGGACCGGCTCGATCGATTGGAGGAACCGGGTCACGTCCGGCAGCGCCGCCCCCATCCCGATCCGCTGGAGCATCCTGACGAGTTCCGCTTTGGCCTTGTCGATTCTCTTCCAGATGGTGACAACGGCGCAGTGATTCGCCTGGGCGAGTTCTTCCAGGGAACGGCGTTCAAAGAAGTGCTGGATAACCAGGCGTCGGGAGTCATCGTCGAGGGAGGCCATGGCCTCCTGCAGCCTCTCGATCGCCTCCTCGGGGGGACGCGCCGTTTCGTCCAGGAGGGCACTCCGTTTCTCGTGGGCCCGCCGGGTCGCTCGCCGCTTCCTGAAGTTCAGCGCCGTATTCAGGGCGACCCGGTACATCCAACGGTCGAAATGCCGGATGTCGAGGAGCGAGGGATTGCCGTCCAATACCTTGGAGAGCGCCTCCTGGGCGGCATCCTCCGCGTCCTGCCGGTGACGCAGAACCTGGAAACACAGGTTGTAGACTTGATCCTGACAGCCTTTCAACAGCACCTGCGCCGCTACAGGAGTAGTTTCCCCTGAATCTTCCCCACTATTTTCGGGATCGTTCGTCATTCTCGGCCCGGTAAACAAGACAATCGTGGACCCTCTCTTTTTCCCTCTTTTCCGACGCTTCAACGATTCCCGCGCTGCCCCGACGCGTGATGCGTTCAGCCGCGCTCGCGTGGTTCCCGTTGAAGCAGCGGGAGTCCCTACCCGTCTTTTCCGCGTTCCTTGGAAATCCGCTCGGACAATGGGGATTTGCCCCGAAGCGCCGGATCGAACGCGCAAAGGAGGATCGCCCGCTCCAATCCTCTTGAGGCTCCGATAGCCACGAAGGTGGCCCGATCTGCTTGGGCGACGGCGACGCTCAGTTCGCGGTCCCCACGGCGTTGAGCCGCTCGAACTTGACGCTGTAGTGCCGGGCGGCCTTGGAGCTGAGCCCGGACACGCCCGGGATGATGTTCCGGAGACCGACAAACCCATGCAGGGTCCTGAAGACCGACCGGTCGGCCACTCGAACCTCAATTTGTGCCGGGTCCAGGAGGACTTCCAGATCCAGAAGCTCCCCGGCTCTCACGAGCCCTTCGACGGTACCGATGATGGCTTTCGTTTCCAGCATCTGGTAGCCGATCGTAATGCGTCCGTCGATGACCTCCACCTTGAGCTCGTAAGGCAGCTGAAGTTCCTGCGCGTGCCGCACCCCAAATCCGATCTTGACGGCGCTGTGAGGGTCTTGAGTCGGGCAGATGAAGCGCGTCTGCACGCGCAGCGGACTCCGGACGATGTCGAATTCCAGGGACGCCGCCAGGTTGATCCATTCCCATTCGTCCGTCTCGGGCGCACCAATGAGCTCGAAGCGTTCTGAATCGGGGTTGCCGACGAGACGCCAGCCGCCTTTGGAGTAGGGACTCCAGGTGGCCCGGCTGGTCCCCTGAGGAACAGGTGCGGCGACCAGGTCGTCCCGGGAGGAGATCACCGCTCCGTGACCGGTCGCCAGTTCGATCGATGCCCCGTCCGGGTGCCGCGTCAATCGGAGGCTCCCGGTCTGCGCCTGGACCTGCGTCACCGCCTGTTCCCCGGTCGTGACGACGACTTTGAAGACGCCCTCGCTGGTCTCTAGGGTTCCGTGGGGCGTGTGGAGGGTCCAGGAGCCGCTTCGGGGACGGCGCTGGACCTCCGCCGCGAACGTGCCGCGGGCCAATTGGGCGCGCAAGCCTCCCCCGGGCTGGGGACGCAGGTCGCTCAAGGTGGACAAGGTGCCGAGTTCAAGGAGGCTCCGGTCCGGAAACCGGAGGAGGGCTCGGGTGTAGGATCTCACCGTCTCGATCCCTTGTCCCGGGTCGAGCCGCGAACCCGCGACGGCCGGCTTGCGGTCCTGCCCCGTGAAGACGAACGCCTCTCCCTCCAGGCGCTCCAGAAACGGGCTCGAAAGGGACTCCGCCCTCCCCTGATTCGCCAGAAGCACGGCGGCGACCACGAGCCCGGCGACTCCGACGGCCGCCGTGCCGGGATGTCTCGAGATTTTCTTCCGGACGCGCAGGAGCACGCCGGCGGGTTTGGCGTGGACGTCCTGACCCTCGCGGAAGCGCCGCAGGTCCTCGGCGAAGGCCGTGGCGTCCGGATACCTCATCCGCGGATCCTTCTCGAGGGCTTTGAGGACGATGGACTCCAGCGCGGGCTCCAGATTCGGAAGGAGCTGGCGGGGAGGCTGAGGCTCCTCGTTGGCAATCTTGGCGTAGATGTCCTGCAGCGTCTGTCCCTGGAAGGGCGGTCGGTCCGTGAGCGCTTCGTAGAGAATCGCCCCGAGAGCGTAGACGTCCGTCCGCGGGGTGAGGTCCGCCGGCCGACCCTGGACCTGTTCGGGCGACATGTAGAGCGGCGTCCCCAGCGTGGCACCGGTGCGGGTGAGCGCGAGGGTCGAGTCTGCGACGTGGGCCAGGCCGAAGTCGGCGACCTTGGGCTCGCCCAGCGGAGTGACGAGGATGTTGTCGGGCTTCAAGTCGCGGTGGACGATTCCTTTGGCATGCACCGCACCGACGCCGCGGGCCGCCTTTTCAAGAAGGACGAGAATTCCATCGCGATCCTTCGGTCCCGGCCCGTGGAGAACGGTTCCGAGAGCCTTTCCGTCGACGTACTCCATCACCAGGTAGAACTGTCCCTTCGATTCTCCGGCGTCATGGACGGTGACGACATTCGGGTGAGTGATTCCCGCCGTCGTCCGAGCTTCGCGGCGGAAGCGTTCGCGGGCCACGTCGCTCAGCCCGGCCGAGTCGCGCAAGACCTTGAGGGCCACGGTGCGACGAAGTTCCCGGTCCCACGCGCGGTACACCACGGACGACGCTCCTTCGCCGATCCGGTCCCGGATTTCGTAGCGCGGGACGTCCGGCACCGACTCGGCGCGCCGGTTCTGCTCCTTGAGCACGCGGAAGACGTCGCTGACCGTGATGGATCCCTGGTCCACGAGGAATTCCCCCAGGGGGGAGTCCTTCCCCTGGGCTCGGGCCGCCGCCTGGGCGCGAAGGCCCTCGTCCACTTGCCCGGAGCGGACGAGCCGCCAATCGAGAAGGATCTGCGCGAAGATTCGGTCTTCGTAAGAGGTGAGGTCGGAGTCCGAGGGTGAGGTCCCGGAGGGGGCGCCCGGCTCGGGAGACGCCCCCGGGTTGTGGGGGGCGGGGTCGTTGCTCATGCGGCCGCACCTTCCGCCTTGAGAAAGTTGAACCCATTATACCGCGTTCGGAGGGTCCTACCCCGGTCGCCCGCTCCATCCGCCCTCAGGCCCGAGGGGGCCTCCGGCTCCAGAGAGCCGTCAGCGCGGCGGCCAGTCCGGTCGCAGGCACGAGGAGGTTGGCCAGAAGGGTCGATAGATACGAAGGCGCTTCCTCCACCGCCCGGAGGGCGCAGTCGCGGATCCGGTTCAGTTCCTCCCGGATCAGCGTCTTAGCCTGCTCCAGCGGCATGTCGTTGGCGATGAACAGGGGCTTCCCGTGAGCCACCGCGATGTGGCTGAAGGGAAGCGGGACGAAGAACTGGTCCCAGCTTTTCTTGAAGACGATCTTCCGCCGGGAGGAGATGGAGGTGGGGACGATCGGCCGCCCGGTGGCGCGCGCCGCTTCCACCACCCCGCCGTGGATCGTCTGTAGAGGGCCTTTCGGGCCGTCGGGAGTGAATCCCACTCGCCCCCCCTCCTGGACCAGATGGATCATTTCCCGAAGCGCCGCGCCGCCTCCCCGCGACGTGGAGCCCCTCACGGCGTGGAGCTTCAGCCGCTTCATGATCTGCGCGATGTACTCGCCGTCCTTGCTCTGGCTCACCATGACGGACGCGTTCTCGCCCCGGTGCGCGTAGGCCAGGAAGACCTGGGTGTTGTGCCACAAGGCGAAGATCAGGGATTTCTTCCCCCGGCGGCAGGCCAAATAGTCCGGATCGTCCACCTTCTGGATGTACGAGGTCGCTCCGACAAAGTGCAAGTAGAGCGATCCGGCCCAGCCGGCCAGCCGGTGGAGAATGCTCGGCGATCTCGGAATCCTTTGGAAGACGGTGGTCGGTGGTCTAGCCATACTGCGGAATGGCGGGACACAACGTCAGGCGGTCTGTGCTACATTGAATGGCACCATCATAGGCCGCTTCGAATTCAAGTCAACCTCGTCTGCAATCCGAAGGCTCCCGCCCTGCCCCGGCACCGGAAGGAGCGCGAGACAGAACGCTCAGGACCGTTGAAGAAGGTGAACATCGGCGATTCTCCTCACTCCACGCGCGAAGAGTACGGCCGATGGAGTCTGGCTCCGAAAACCGCGACCTCCCATCGCTGGAAGAGCCATCGCCATCCAGTCCCGTAGTGGTGATGCAGCGCCCCGACTGCTTCGGCGCGCCGAGAGAGTATGATGGAGAGGAGGACTTGCGGAGGACCATGCGGCCGGGAGATACGAGTCAAGGAGGATCCCAACCGGGCTTTCCCGAAACGGCATGGGACGTGGTCCACGGGGCGGCGGCCGGTTCGACTCAGCTCCGTCGCGCCAGCCTCGAGGAACTTTGCCAACGGTACTGGAAACCGCTCTACCACTACCTCCGCGTGGCCCGGTCCAAGTCGAACGACGACGCCAAGGACCTGACCCAGGCGTTCTTTCTCTGGTTGATGGAGCGGGAACCGCTCAAGCGATACGACCCCGAGCGCGGGAGCTTTCGCGGGTACATCCAGAGCCTCCTGCGGCATTTCGTCCAACACCAGGACAAAGCGGATCACAGCCTGAAGCGGGGGGGAGCGGTGCGCTTGCTGGACCTCGACGGCGAGAACGGTCCCAAGGGGGACGCGCTCATCGACCCCCACACCCAGGATCCCGACCGGGCCTTCGATCACGCGTGGATGGCCACGCTGGTCGTGCACGCGGTCGAGGCTGTTCGTCAGCGCTACCACGCCAAAGGGTGGACGGAGCGGTTCCGGATTTACGAAGAGTACGACATGGGCTCCGGAAGCCGGCCGACCTACGCGGAACTGGGTCGCCGCCTCGGCATTCAGGAGGACGAGGTCCGAAGCTACCTGTTCATGATCCGCTCGGAGATCCGCTCCGAAATCCTGAACGAGCTCGCCCGGACCTGTGCCGGGCCGGACGACCTGAAGGCAGAATGGGACGCCTTCTTTAAGGCCTGACGGTCCCCTCCCGATTTCCTCCCCCGTCGTCGTTTTCTCGTCAACTTTTCCAATGAAAATGGGAACCACGAATAGAGCAGCCTTTTCGAAATCAGGCGGCGCCGGGGGTCGAAGCCCGAGCGCCCGCTTCGGCAAGGGGTTTGGGGTCGGGGGCGAGCCGAACGGTTGCCTGCGAGAAGGGAGACGCTCATGGGTAAGGGACTCGTCGTCGGCCTCGTTCTGGCCTTGGCCTCCCGCAGCGCCGAGGCGCAGGGCATCTCGGCCAAGTACCCCGGGGATCAGGGCATCGAGAACGACTCCGCCGTGGTCTTCGTCGAGAAGTTCGACGACGCCGGCATGAACACGGTCTTCTCCCGATGGCAGGACTCCGTGAACCCCGGCGCCTTGTCTCTGAGCACGGATCGTCCCCCCGAAAGTCCCGGCGGCCGGTCGCTGGAGATGAACGGCAATGTGGTCCGGGCGGGCTATAACACGTCGTACCTCTACAAGAGCTTCACGCCCGAGGTCGGCGACACGGCCTATATCCGGTACTACATCAAGTACTTGAACAGCGGCCCGTCCTACCACCACGCGGGATGTCATTTCGGAGGCTACAACCCGCCGACCCCGTGGCCCCAGGGGATCGCCGGCGTGAAACCGACCGGATCGGATCATTTCCAGATCAACACGGAGCCTTTCAGCAACAACGAATTCGGCTTCTACAGCTACTGGATGGGCATGTCCCCCGACGGACACGGCGACTATTGGGGCAACATCTTCCATCAAGCCCCGAGCCTGATGGTGAACACGTGGTTTTGCGTCGAGGTCATGGTCAAGCTCAACAATCCCGTTTCCGCGTCCAACGGCGAGCTGGCGTACTGGATCAACGGAACCAAAGTCATGCACTTCGGGCCCGGGTTCCCGAAGGTGACCCGCAGCGGCGGGAACTGGTGGATCGATAGCCAGGGCACCCCATTCCCCGGATTTCAGTGGAGGAACACCCTCGACCTGAAACTCAACTTCATGTGGATCCAGAACGACGTGGCCGATCGAACCCCGCCCGGCTCGCTCCGGATCGATCATGTCGTCGTCGCTCGCAGCTACATCGGGCCGATCCAGGTCGGGCCCACCGTCAATCCGTTGCCGCCTCCCACTCTGGTCTCCCCGGCCCAGGGATCGAGCGTGACGGGACCCGGCGTGAATTTCACCTGGACCCCTCCATCGGGCGCGGACGCGTCGACCTTGTACCAGGCCTGGGTGGACTTTCCCGACGGCACGCACGTCGAGCCCTGGTTTCAAGGGGTGTCCCAAGGGACGATCACGCTGGGCGCGCCGGGAGCGTACCGGTGGCTCATGAGGTCGAGGACGGCCGCGGCTGGAGATGGCCCGTGGTCGGCGCCGCTGAATTTCAGTCTCATGGCCCCCCCTCCACCCCCGTCGCCAACGAACGGCGCGACGTTCGTGAGCCAATCGGTGCCTTCAACGATGGCGGCGGGGGGCACGTACGCCGTCTCGGTGACCATGTCCAACACCGGCACGAGCACGTGGACGGCGGGCTCGGAATACCGGCTCGGGTCTCAGAATCCGCAGGACAATCAGACGTGGGGCGTCGTCCGGGTCATGCTGGGCGCGAACGAGTCGGTCGCGCCAGGACAATCCAAGACCTTCACGTTCAACGTCACCGCCCCCTCGAGCGCCGGGACCTACGCCTTCCAGTGGCGGATGCTGCAGGAGCTCGTCATGTGGTTCGGTCAGTACAGTCCAAGCCTTTCTATTGCCGTCGTCAGCTCGGCCCCTCCGCCGCCTCCGCCCGCCCCTACCGGGACGACCGGAGACCTGACGGGGACGTACCGTCTCGTGGCCCGTCACAGCGGGAAAGTGCTCGACGTGTCGGGGATCTCGAAGGACAACGGCGCGATCGTCCACCAGTGGACGTGGGTGGGTGGCGACAACCAGAAGTGGAAGATCGAGCCGAGCGACAGCGGCTACTACCGCCTCACGGCGCTTCACAGTGGGAAGGTGCTCGACGTTCTCGGGGCCTCGATGGACGACGGGGCGCAGGTCATCCAGTGGGACTGGTGGGGCGGCGGGAATCAGCAGTGGAAGATCGAGGCCATGGGGGGCGGATACTACCGACTCCTCGCCCGCCACAGCGGGAAGGCCCTCGATGTGAGCGGGGCGTTGACGGACGACGGGACGCCGGTCATCCAGTGGACGCCCAATGGAGCTGAGAATCAGCAGTGGCAACTCGTCCCCCTGGACGTGTCGACGACCGAGGCGGCGAAGACCGCGGCCGGCACCCGAGCCGGCGGTGATTCAGCGCAGAAATGCGGCGCCACGGGGGCGGAGATCTGGATCCTGCTTGCGGGGATCGCATTCTTCCGGGGAAGGAACCGCGGTCGACTGAAGTCTACGGCTTCCCCAACGCGGCCAATCTCGATTCCGCTTCCGCCAAGGTCCGGCCGAACTCCCCGGCCAGCCCCGGATCGAGTCGGATCGCCTCGCGGAAGTCGTTGACGGACCCGGCCAGCAGCCTTTGGACCTCCGGCCGCTCGCCCTTCTTTTCGTGGAAGGCGGCCCGGTGGTACTGCAGCCAGGCGCGGGCAGCGATCGCCTCCGATTCCCGGGGATTCATCTCGAGGGCTTTCGCCAGAGCGGTCTGTGCGGCTTCCCAGTCGGGCCCGGGGTCCTGCGACTGCCCATGCCGAAAGAGACCGCGTCGTGTGTGCAGTCTTCCGAATTGGGTCAGGGCGGGGATGTACTTGGGCTCCCGCTCCAGGGCGGTGTTCAGAACCTTTTCCGCCTCGGCGAAATCCGCCGTCGGGTCCTGTCCTCGGCTCCTCTTGTAGTCCCCGGCCACGATCCGGGCAGTGGCGATCGTCATCCGCGCTTCGACGTATTCCCCGTTGCACACTCGGAGCGCCGTCTCCGAATGATCGATCGCGGCGGCAATCTCCTTCGAGGGATCCTCGTTTCGCGCGAGGCGGAACTGCGCCGCCTGCTCCCAAGCCGCCCCTCGCAAGCACCAGGGCGGGGGCATCCTGCTGCTGATCTGGGAGGCCTGCTCGAAATCCTGATCCGCCTTCGCGATGTAGTCGAAGGGGTCCTCGCCCCGTCGGAACCGGCATCGGGCGATGTCGGCTCTCATGATGCCGCGATGAAACCGGTACAGAACGTATCCCTGGTCGTGGGCGATGGCCCGCGTATAGATGGCCTCCCCCGCCTCCAGCTTTTGCTCCCGCTCCCGTTCCGAGACCGGCGGGCCGAACTTCCCCCATCCGCCCACCAGCTGCGCGTACGAATCCCACGCCTCCTCGAGCATGGGATCCTCCCGCACCGCTGCTTCGAGATTCGCTTTCGCCTCGTCCAGCCGCTCCTCCACGAGCGCGCGTCTCGCTTGGGCGGAAAATACCTGCGCGCGGCTGACGCCCGCGGCGGCCCGGGTCCCGCCGTCGCTGACCCGTTCCAGGGTCTTGCAGTAGCCCGGCAGCGTCGTGACCCACCATTCGCAGTTCCGGGCATGCTCCTTCGCCTTCTCTGGCGGAAGGGGGCGCGAGGAGGGGGCGAGCGCCGTGCGCTCGGACTGAAAGAAGTGGTACCCGATGATCATGGCTTCGTAGAGCGCCGGGGCAAACTCCGGATCCTTCCGGAGCGCCTGCTGCTGACACTCCCAACTCGGCCCGTTCTTGAGGCTGGCCCGGTACATGCGTCCCATGAGATAGTCGACTTCCGCCGCGTCCGGGGCGCGCTTCAGAGCCGCGGCATGCGCCTGCCGCATCTTCTCCACGTACGGAATCAGATTGTCCATGCTCTCGCCCTTCCGGCTGAGCCGCAGCACGGCGTCCAGGAGGATCCGCGACGTCTCCCGAAGCTGCCGGACCGCTTCGTCGCGCTCGACGGCCCGCTCCCGACTCAGCCGCTCTGCTTTCGCCGACGCCCCGACCCAGATGCCCCCCGCCGCCGCGACCCCCGCCAGGATGCTCGCTCCCACCAGGTATCCCCAGCGATTGCGAGCCAGGTGTCGCCGAATCCGGTACCCCGCGCCCGGCGGCCGGGCCAGCACCGGCACGCCCTCCAGGTAGCGCCCGAGGTCGTCGGCGAGCTCGCCCGCCGAGGCGTAGCGTCGGGAGGGATCCCGTTCGAGGGCCTTCAGGATGACGGTTTCGAGCTGGCTGGATATCTTGGGATTGACCTTGCGAGGCCGCAGCGGGTCTTCTTTCAGAATGGCCGCGTAAAGTTCATGGATCGTCGAGCCGGTGTGAACCGGCCGGCCGGTCATGGCTTCGTAGAGAATCGCGCCCAAGCCGTAGACGTCGGTCCTCGGAGTGATCCCCTCGGCGCGTCCCATGACCTGTTCGGGAGCCATGTAGAGGGGGGTGCCCAGGGCGGCTCCGGACTTGGTGAGCTCCGCGTTCGAACTCATGAGGTGCGCCAGGCCGAAGTCCCCCACCTTGGGCTCGCCGGTGGAACTGATCAGGATGTTGGCGGGCTTGAGATCCCGGTGGACAATGCCCTGCGCGTGGGCTGCAGCGACGCCTCGGGCGGCTTTCTGAAGGAAGGTGACGATCCGGCGCTCGTCGCGTTCTCCTTGCTTGAGGAGGTCGGCGAAGGATCGGCCCTCGATCCGCTCCATGACCAGATAAAGTTGTCCCTGGACCTCGCCGGCGTCGTAGACCGTGACGACGTTCGGATGAGAGAGTCCTGCCGCGGCCTGGGCCTCGCGTCGGAAACGCTCCCGCGCGACCTCGCTGAACCCGACGGCCTCGCGCAGGAGTTTGATCGCCACGGGGCGGTGGAGCTCGAGATCCTGGGCGCCGTAGACGATGGCGCTGGTCCCTTCCCCGAGGGTCTTTTCACGCAAGTAGCGCGGGAGCCGGGAAAACAGCAGGTCGAGCGGGGTGGTACCGCCCCCCGGAGGCGGAAGAGTCAGTCTCTGTTGTTCGAGCTCGGCGAGGCCTTCACGGACGCGGTCGAGCCACTCTTCGGAAGGCGGAGGATGCCCCATCGCCTAGAACTATACCACCCGTCGATGATGACGAATCGACCGCAGCGCGGCCCCCCCCTGAGAGTTTCCCCCAAGGTGGACGTCGCCGCTTCGAACTCGGTCGCCCGCTCCACCACAATCCCCGAAGGTGGTGGAGCAACCGAGACCTCGCCGGAGCTCCGCAGGAGCGAAGGCGGGCCGCCCGCTCCAAACCCTCTTAGCCGTCAGCCCCTCGATTCGGCGGCGTGAACCTTTGTTCCCCTTTGTCGGTTTGAGGGGATGTGAGCCTGGCGATCGCGTTCGCGTGCATCCTCTTGCAGGCGGACAGCCCGTCGGATCTGCTCCGCCAACTCGATCACGATGATCCCGCCGTGCGCAACGCGGCCACGGAGGCACTCCACAAGATGGGGTCGAGCATCATTCCGGACCTGGAACGAGCTCGCAGCCACCCGTCGATCGAAGTACGGGGCCGTGTGGCGAGCCTCCTCGATCGCATCCCCGACTACGCCCTCCGCCAATTCTTGAACCACCCGCACTTTCCCACGTTCCAGCGGCGCTGGAATGCCGTCATCGACGCGGTGATCTGGAAACGAGCCATTCCCAAGGAGGTCTGGCTGGAGATGGACCGCACGCAACGGGAGCCCCATGCACAAAGAGATACCCCGCCGCACACCGCGGATGAGATTCTGGTAGAGCTCGAATGGGGTGCCTTTCAAGCATTGCGCCAGCTGGCCTGGCGGGTCGGCGTCGACGGACCGGATCTTGAATTGAACGGGGGAGGATTAGAGCCTCTAATCGTCGCGCACGATTTCCTCCCCCTGGTTCTGCGGGCAGAGCCGGATGAGGTCTCGTTCGAGGAGGTCTACGGCACGCTCCTCTCGCTGGAGGTCCACGTCTCACTGCCGGACTGGGAGCGTTGGGCCCCTGAGGACCTGCAGACCGCGGTTCGTCTTCTCGTGCAGATTCGCCGTCGAGCGACTCTCCCGCCCTTCGAGCCTCCTAAGACGGGTGCTCAAGCTCTGAAGCTCGCGTGTCAGGGTCCCATCGCTCGCGGAATCGCCGATGCGCTCGGTCGTGCCTTCACCAACCGCGGCCGCGTCAAGGGACACCTGCAAGATGCTGCCTGGACGCTTCCGTTCAAGAAGGGCGATGCGGTGAGCGTGCGCGACATCTACGAGTATCTGATCCTGCTGGATCGATCGATCGGTCATGCGTACTACCATCCGGAACTGCTGGTGCCGGCCCGGGCGACGACCCCAAGGGGATTGGCCCCGATCCCGGATCGCCATCGCGGAATATATCATCGGGTGATTTCGGAGCCTGCCGGCGACAAGACTGAGCGGGTGGTCCGGGATATCCTGGAGCGGCTGGGCGAGGCCGGGGACGATCGGGACACAATCGCCGTTCTCTTGCGCTCCATTGCCGATCGGGTTGCTGAGACCGAACGGTAACGGCGTCCCCTACTTCTGCTGGACGAAGACCCCGGCACCGCTAGAATCAGCTATCGATGAAGAAGAGCGCAGGATCCGCCGCCGCGCTGATCGATCAGCGAATCCAGTCGCTGGCGGACTGGCGCGGGACGACGCTCGCCCGGGTGCGCCGGCTCATCCTCGAGGCGGACCCCGAGATCGTCGAAGAGTGGAAGTGGAGCGGGCCCGTCTGGTCCCGCGGCGGGCTGATCTGCACCGGCGAAACCTATAAGAGCGTCGTCAAGATGACCTTCGCGAAGGGGGCGGCGCTGAAGGATCCCTCCAAACTGTTCAACTCCAGCCTGGAAGGAAACGTCCGCCGCGCCATCGATCTCCACGAGGGCGAGGCGATCGACGAGGGCGCCCTGAAGAAGCTCGTCCGCGAGGCCGTCGCACACAACCTCCAGGGCAAGAAGAAGTAATCCCGGCCAACTTTTTTTCAATCCGTCAAAAGAAGACGCCTTCCTTCCCGGTATTATCCGCAGACGATGGATCATCACGCGGACGAGGACCTGATCGCGCGCTTCCGGGACCGGGGGGACCGGAAGGCCCTCCTGGAGCTGGTGTCCCGCTACCAGGGACCCATCTACACCTTTCTCCTGGGCCGCCTGGGCAGTCCCCAGCGGGCCGAGGAGGCCGCCCAGGAGACCTTCCTCCGCATGCTCCGGGGACTGCCGGGGTATCGCGCCGAGCTCCCCTTCCGCCCCTGGCTCTACCGGATCGCCCTGAACGCGGGACGGACGCTCGTGGAGCAGGGCCGCGTGAGGGCCCGCAAGGAGCAGGAAGCGTCCGCCGCGTCGAACGGGAGAAGAACGGCCGTGGATCCTGCCGAAAACGCCCTGCACGAGGAAGTCCACGCCGCGCTGCGCGAGCTTCCGGACGACCAGAAGGAAGCCCTGACGCTGCACTACTCGCAGGGGCTCTCCCACGCCGAAGTCGCCGACGCGCTCAGGGTTCCGGCCGGGACGGCCGCCACGCGAATCCACCAGGGCCTTCAGTCCCTGCGCTCGCGATTCCGGGCCATCGAAGCCTTGGCCCTCGAACAGGTGCTCCGGAGTCCCAAGGTGCTGGCCGCGCCGAAATCCATTCTCACGATCGTGGCCGCGGAAGCGGCCCGGGCCGTTCCGGCCGTCGCCGGAGCCGCCGCAGTGATCACCGTCGGAGGAGCCGTGAACACCAAGACCGGAATCCTGATCACGACCGCGATCCTGTGTCTCGCCGCCGGCGGCATCGTCGGCTACCAGGTGCGCGGGACCCGCCTGGCCGCGGAAGCGCCCGCCGACGCCGCTTCGGCTCGCGCCGCAGCCAAGGGCCCGGAGCGCGCGAGCGACGAGCGGCGGTCGAGCGCCGCCATCCCCGCGACCAACGTCGCCCGCACGTCCCCTGCAGCATCCCCGGCGAAGGCCGCCGCCGCCTCGACTGGAGCGGCGGCGCCGTCTCGGATCCGCAAGCTCGCGGCCAACTTCGCGGAGGAGGAACGGGCGTGGGCCAGTTGCAAGGACCGCCGCAATCCGACCAAGGAAGAACAAGCCAAGATCGAGGCCGTGTCGGCCAAGCTGTTCATGGACCCGGAGCTACGAGATAGTCTGACGAGCCGCTCGTGGAGCGTGGACGAGAAGACCGAGTTCACGCTCGCGTACCTCGAGGAGATGGGCTTCCCCGCCGCGAACGCCGACCAGGCGGAGTCCATCCGGAAAGCACTCGCGGATTATGCCCGCGTGGAGGACTCCCCTCTCGACCGCTACTCGTCGAAGGTCGAGAAGCGGATCCTCGAGCTGCGCGAGCACGCCGCGCTCTTCCAGGCCGTGACCTCCATCCTGACCCCGCAGCAGCAGCCGTTCGCCCGCACCCTGGAACAGTCAGGATTCGTGGGACTCTCGGAAGCGCGCCCCGCGGGCGTCGTCCTGGCGCCGCCCGGCCCCGGGCAGGCCGCCTCCTACGTCCTCAACGCGTGGTCGAAACAGATCGTGGAACTGGACGAGGCCGAGCGGGCGCAACTGACGACGGCCGCCTCGGCCCACGCCGAGCGCCTCTGGAACGCGCAGGCCGAGCTCCAGGCGAAATTCGGCGACCCGTACATCCGCTTCTTCTCGGACACGCTCCGGGCCACCGCCCGCACGCAGGACGTGGACGCCCTCCTGGAGCAGGTGCGGAACGGAACAAAGCTGCCCGCCGACACGATTCAGGACTACAAGGCCACCCACCCGGCGTGGGAAAGCGAGCTCCGCGAGGGCTACCTCCGGCTGCTCCAGGCCGAGAAGGAGAATCGCGAGGCGCTGACCGCCTTGCTCCCGGCGAAGGCCGGCAGCATCCAGAAGGCGAAGCCCTACGTGTACCTCTTCTCGACCGCGCCCTAGCGCAGTTCCTCGAAGGTCGACGCCGACGCGTTCACGGAGCCCGGCGCGGCGGGATCGACCGAGAGCCAGTCGGTCACCCGGTTGTAGCCGGACGCCGCATCCCAGGTCCCCTCGTTCGCCAGCTGGATCGCATACTCGGGCCGGTACTGCAGCGAGAGAGCCGCGTCCGGGAGCCAGAGGCTCAAGCGGTAGCTGCCCTTCGCCAGCGAGCTCGGCACGCGCAGCTTCATGTTCACCCAGATGTCCTGGCCGCCGTCCCAGCGGCGCACGTCCGTCGAATCGATCCGGGCGGCGTGCCAGGTCGCGTCGTTCGAGAGCACCACGTAGAGCGGCCGCCCGTTGAACGGCGCCGCGTAGCCGCTGTTGCGCAGGTGCAGCGAGAACTGCAGGATCCCGCCCGGCTTCACCGACGAGTTCCACGCGGCATCCATCAGCGAAAGGCGGTACCCCAGGTGCTTCCGGATCTCCGCCAGGTACCCTTCGCCGGCCCAGCCGTCCAGCACCTCCCGTCGGTACTCCCCGCTCAGGAACGAGAAGCGGAGCCGCATCATCTCCGCCACCGCGTTCCATCCGTCGGTCTGCGGCGGATTGACGGTATTGCACTCTCCGCCGACCGGCACGAAGCGGCTCTCGGCCGCGACGTAGTTCTTGCCGGACTCGACGGGGTAGTCGTAGGTCCCCTTGTCGGTCGAGCTGCCCAGAAACGCGTCGTTGTGGTGGCCGACCCGCGCCCGCGCGCTGCAGCACCAGCCCTCGTCAGGGCTCAGGGGCGCGCTGCCCAGGGCCGCCTCCTTGAACGACGGCCGCCGGACCTGGATGAAGCGCTCGGGGGGCATCACCCGGAGCAGCGCGTTCAGGATCTCGCAGCGGTCCGCGGGATTGTCCAGCCCGTGGGTCGACCCGTGCCATTCGCCCCAGGCGCCGATGAAGCCGGCCTGCAGGACCGCGATGACGTCGCCGTTGGCCTGCAGCACGGGGGTGAGCTGCGCGATGTGGCCCAGGATCCGCTCCTTCGACGCGTCCTCGTCCCCGTACCACTCCGCGTACTTGAAGCGCACGATCGTCTTGATGCCGGAGCGCCGCACCGCGGCAAAGCCGGCGTTCAGGCGCTCGAGATAATCCTGCGGAAGCTCGGAATTCCGGTACGGCGCCAGCGACAGCGAGCAGAAGCCCAGCTGCATGCCCTGGCTCCGCAGATAGCGGAAATCCCGCCCATTGACGAGATCGATCCACTTGTAGAAGCCGCGCTCGGGATTCGGAAGGTCCGCGTCGCTCGTGGTGAAGGCGCGGCCGGTCATGGGGACGTGTTCGGTTTCTTGCGCGGCGCCGGTCGTTGCGATGACGCCGAGCGCCGCGATCAGGCCCAGGATTCGTGGCAAGAACATACCAACCTCCTTGTCGCGAACAGGGAAACACCGGGTCGATGGCGGAGTGGACGTCCGCGCGAAGGGTGAACGCATCCGCGGGCCGGGAGCCGGCCCGGACTACAAACTACCCTGGTGACACCCCACTACACCCCTCTCGGCGACCCGGACAACGGAGCTGCCGAAAACTCTCTCTTTGGGCCGCGGAATCTAACGTGACGGAGAGTTGACCGCAAGCGGACTTTTTCAGAAGTTCAACGCCGCGCGAACCGGGACTATCGGCCCTGGGAAGAGGCGGGCAGCTCCGGCCACGTGTGCGCCTCGCGAAAAAGTTCGCGCCGCTCCTCATCCTCCAGCGTCCCTGCCGGAGAATACGGGGTCTCGGCGACGATGCCGTCGCGAAGATTGATGACGAAGGTGAACCCGCCCGAGGACGCCGTCACGCGATAGACCAGATTCAGAAGGCCGCCGATCTGCCGTTTCTTCTCGGGCGCCCCGAGAAGCGCTTCCACCTGCGCGAGCGTCGTCGTCCCGTCCACGATCGAGCTCAGGGCCGCGTCGAGCGTAGTTCCGTTCGCCAGCGGAACGGCGGGGTAGCGGATCGGGCCGGCCAGGCGCCGCTGGGCCCAGAGGACTTCGCGATTCCACGTGCCGACCTCGACGTCGCTTCCCCGCGCGAAGAAGAGCTCGTCGCCCCGGAACAGGAGCTTGTGCTCGATCTGGGTCCCGCTCCGGTAGTGGGAGAACGTCAGCCCCTCGCGGGTCCAGCCTTCGCGTTGATGCGACTCGACGTAGCTCCAGGACGTGTACGTGCCGTCGCTCTGCTGCCCGTCGGGGACGCCCAGCCGGGCCTTCACGTCGGCCATGCGGGTCCCGACGGGGAACGCGGCGATCGTCGTGCCGACCCCGGGGTGCTGCGTCGTCTGCTTCGGCCCCATCCGGGACCCAACTTCCCGCCGGATCACGATCGCGCTCCCCACCGTCAGGGCGGCCGCGACGACGAGAAAACCGAAGCCGACGAATCGACGGGCCTTGGGGATCATGAACAACGTCGGCCGGGCGCGGCTGTCCTACTTCTTCTGCTCCGAGGCCCACCAGTCCTTCCAGAACTTCAGGGCCTCCGGCTGGAGGACGTTGCGGATCTTGTCCGTCTCGAAGATCAGGCCGTTGTTCTCATGCATCGACAGCTCCCACAGGGCGTCCCAGAGGGACGTCCTGCCCCTGTAGCTTCGGAGCATCAGCCGTTCCTCGCCCCGGATCGGGTCCACGGCGATCCCCGCTTCCTTGGCCCACGCGGCCGCGAGGACCTTCGGGCTCCCGCGGAGGTCGCGACGTAGCTTCTTCGTCCGAAGCCCGGACCAGAGCTCCGGACGACGCAGCGCGTTGAGGTAGACGAGAGAATAGAAGTCGCCCCCCTTCTCCGCCCCCTCCAGCACGCCCGGGACCCCCTCGCGCGAGCCCAGACGGACCAACGCCACGCTGGCGGTATGTCGAAGGTTCTCGTCCGTCAGGAGCGCTTGAAGATCGCGAACCGACTCCTTGGCGTCCAGGTTGCCCAGGGCGTAGACGACGCGGATCTGGACGCTCTGATCCCGGTCCCGCGTGAGCTTCAGGATTTCGGGCAGCGCGTCGAGCGCCCGGAGCTCCACCAGCGCCCCGGCGGCCGCGCTGCGAAGCTGATTGCTGTCCGACTTCAGGAGCTTCACGAGGTCGGGGACGACCTCCTTGGACTCCAGCAAGCCCAGCGCGGTGGCAGCCGCGCAGCAGACCTGCTCGTCCTCATCCTGCAGCAGCGGACGCAGCGCGCTCAGCGATGCCCTGTCCCCGAACACTCCGAGCGCGTGCGCGGCGTCCCGGCGGACGGTCGCAATCTCATCCTTGAGCAGGGGCCGCACGGACGGAGCCGCCGTCGCCGCGTCCAGCAGGATCAATCCCCAGAGGGCGTTCCAGCGCGCGCCCGCCTCCCGGCTGGAGAGCAGCGCCACCAGATCGGGGACCGCTTCCTGGGCATCCAGTGTTTCCAGGGCCTGCTGCGCCAGCCGGAATCCTTTTCCCTGCCGGAGGAGATTCACGAGGCCGGGGATGGCCGAGCGGAGCCCCTCCTCCTCGACGATGCCGCAAAGCGTCGTCAGGTCGTCGTCCTTCATGGCCTGAAAGGCCTGCGGGACCAGCACGTCGAAGTCGGCCCGCTGGAGCTTCGGAAGCTTGCGGCGGCCGTTCTCGTCCCCGTCGGCGGCCGCGACCAGGGCCTCCGTCCACGCGTGAGGCTCCCCGAGCGCCAGACGTTCTTCGATGCCCGGAAGCTCCTTCATCAACGCCGGGGTGAGCTTCTCCTGGACCGGAATGATCTTGAGGAGGCGCTCGGCGCGTTGCGAGACTTCGGGGTCTCGGTCCTTCCGGGCCTGCTCCAGGGACGGAAGGGCCTTCTTCCCCAGCTTCTTCAGGCCCTGCTCGGCCCGGATCCGCTCCTCGGGCTTCTCCGATCGAAGCCCTTCGATGAGCGACGCCGGGTCGTCCTGGACCTGGAGCAGCAGGAGCAGAAGCACCGCGCCCATCGGGTCACTTCTTGCCCGGCGGGGTCGGATCGAATTCCAGCCGCTTCCCGATCTTCGCGCGGATCTCGCCGCCCGACTTGGGAAGCGCCGCCGTGTAGATGCTGCGCGCGTGGGCGGTCAGCTGCGCCCGCCGCGCGGGGCGCGTTTCGCGCTCCGCCAGCTCCCACCAGCCGTCGGCCACTTCCATGAGGGCGCCCAGCTCGGCGGAGCTCGAGAATTCCTTCAGGGCCATCGTCTTCACGGGCGAGTTCGGAGCCTTGGTGAGGAAGCCCAGGCCGCGGTCCCAGCGGCCCTTCTGGAAGCAGAGCCACTCGCCCCAGATCAGGTTGGCGTTCGGATCCTCCGGCGCGGACGCCAGCAGCTCCTCCGCCTTCCGGGCCTTCTCGAACGACGCCTTCATTTCGATCACGGACTTGGTCGCCGCGTCGGCCCGCGCCGTCAGGGGGCCGTCCTTCGCCTTCCGCCCCGAGGCGAGCGCGGACTGGGCGGACTTCGCCGCCACGTCGAACTGGTCCAGCTCGAGGGCTTCCTGCAGCAGGCGGAGGAGGACGTCTCCCAGACGCTTGAGTTCCTCCGGCTTGCTGAGGAGGGGCTCCATCTTCAGCAGGTACGGCTCCTTGAGGGAGAGCCCCGAGACGTGGAAGCCGCCGTGCACTTCGTCGACGGCGCGGAGCAGCGTCTCCAGATCGCCCGCGCGGGTCGCGGCCTCGCAGGCCTCGCGGAAGAGGACGAAGCGCAGCGCGAGGTCCTCCTTGGTGTCGACGGCCTGGTCGAGCAGCCGTCGGCCGAGCTTGGGGTCGTTGACCTCGTCCTTGTGGGCGGCGCGGACCGTCTTCTCCGCCGCGCGCTGCGCGTCCTCGGAGGGCACGGCGTTCTTCGCTTCCTGCGCGGCGCCGAGAAGGACGAGCAGCGCGAGGACCAGCATCCGGCCTATTTCCCGTCGAGCCTCGCCATGATGCGCTCCGCCTCGTCGTCGTCGATGATGATGAACTCCCCCGACTGCGCCTCGTAGGCCAGCACTTCGGCCTGCGCGATGTCGAACCACCACGCGTGCAGGCGCAGGCGGCCCGCCGCCAGGCGGTCGCGCACCATCGGGTAGGTCTTGAGGTTCTCCAGTTGCTGGAGCACGTTGACCTGCGACACGCGGTTGTGCGGCGCCAGGTCCGCCTTCAGTCTCGCGCCGGCCTTCACCTGCGCCGCCCCCTCGGCATGGCGGAGCCAGGCCTGCAGGTGCGGCGCGGGGAACTCGGGCGGCTTCCCGTCCGCGAGAATCCTCATCGCGCCGCACTCGGAGTGGCCGCACACGATGATGTCCGAGACGTTCAGGGCGAGGACCGAGAACTCGATCGCCGCCCCTTCGGACTCGTCGGCCATCGAGCGGCCGTCCTCGCCGCAGGGCGCGATGATGTTGCCTGGGTTCCGGATGACGAAGAGGTCCCCCGGCTCAGTGGAGGCGAAGAGGTTCGGCGCCACGCGGCTGTCGGAGCACGCGATCAGCAGCGCGTCCGGCGACTGTCCCAGCGCCAGGCGCGCGAAGGTCTCGCGGTACCCGGGCCGCACCTTCTTACGGAAGTCCACGATCCCCCGGATGAGTCTCTTCATGCCGACAGAAGGTAGGTCCGGGCCCCCTCCGCGTCAAGAGGAGTCGCTCCATTTGGAATCGGCCCGCGCCGCGCCTGCCTCACAATTACCCGGAATCGTCCGTATGACCTTGAAGGCAGGGCGGGGAATGCCTAAAGTAGTTTTTTGAACCTTGGAGAGAGACGCAGCCGGCCTGCTGCCGAACATCCATGCTGTTGCTCGTCCTGAGCCGCCGCGCCGCCCTCGTCCGCTACGGTGTCGCGATCCTGTCCGTGGTCGCCGCCTTCGTGCTGCGCTATGCGGCCGATCCGTTGCTCGGCAACCATTCGGCGCAGGACTTCTTCGTCGCCGCGATCGCGATCAGCGCCTGGTACGGGGGCGCCGCCCCCTCGGCCCTGGCGATCCTCCTGAGCACGCTGCTGGCCGAGTGGTTCTTCGTGCCGCCCCGCCACACCTTGCTCATCACCGACGCGGCCGAGCTCATCGAAACCGGCTCCTTCATCTTCGCGTCCTCCGCGATCGCCTGGCTCACGTGCCTGATGAAGCGGGCCACGGGCGACGCGAAACGGAGCGCCGAAGAGGCCCTCCGCGAGGTCGAGGAGCGGCGCCGCCTCGCGAAGGAGCTCCAGGTGCTCAACGAGCACCTGGAGGAGAAGGTCGATCAGCGCACCGTCGACCTGCGCCACGCGCTCAAGGAGCTGGAGAACTACGCCTACTCGATCGCGCACAACCTCCGCGCCCCCCTGCGGGGCATGGCGGGCCTCTCGGAACTCCTCCTCGAGGATGAGCGCGAGAACCTGTCGTACGAGGGGAAGAAGCATCTGGCGCGCATCCTGGGGGCCACCCAGCAGATGGACGAGCTCATCCTGGGACTCCTCGACTACAGCCGCGTGAGCCGCGGCGAGTTCTCGCTGGGCCGCGTCGCGCTGGCCGACGCGGTCGACGAGGCGATCCGGTCCAGGGAGGACGAGCTTCGGATGCACCAGGCGCAGGTGTCCGTCGACGGCGCGCTCCCGGACATCCTGGGACACCGCGAGGCGATCGTGCAGGTCCTCTCCCAGCTGCTCTCCAACGCCGCGAAGTTCGTCGCGCCCGGCGTCACGCCGCGCATCCGGATCCGCGCGGAACGGAACGGCGCGCGGGTGCGGCTCTGGGTCGAGGACAACGGCATCGGCATCGACCCGCAGTACCACGACCGCGTGTTCGGCGTCTTCGAGCGCCTGCACAAGCAGGAGGAATACCCGGGCACCGGCATCGGGCTGGCGATCGTCCGCAAGTGCATGGAGCGGATGGGCGGCCGCGCCGCCGTGGAGTCCGAGATCGGCAAGGGCAGCCGCTTCTGGATCGAGGCGCCTGCGGCCCCTCCGAGCTAATCCTGCGCGGTCCAGAACTCTCTAGATTGGCCACAGAGGACACAGAGAGCACAGAGAAGAACTCTAAATCTGCTCAGTGTCCTCTGTGTCCTCTGTGTCCTCCGTGGCCAATCCGTGCGGGTCGGGCCGGACAGACTACTTTTTCGTCTCGACGATCCGCGGCGTGAGCGAGCGCGGGCGGGTGATCTGGATGTTGTCGACGTAGAAGCGGCGCGGCGGGCTGCCCGTGCCCTGCAGGTGCAGGTTCACGATCCAGTCGCCCTCGCGGGGGCGCCCCTCCGGCTCCACGAGGTCCGCCAGGCGGAACGTGACCCGCGTCCACTTCCCCGTGACCAGCTTCGTCACGAAGCCGTCGTGCGTGCGCTTCTGCGTCCGGTTCCACAGGTTGAAGTTCACCGAGCCCGCCAGGCCGTCCACCCAGTAGTCGAAGCTCAGGACCTCGTCGCCCCGGTAGGTGAAAAGCCCGCGCTCGTTGTCGCCGATGAAGACCCGGCTCGTCCCGCCCGGGTCCGGATCGCCGGCCAGGCAGACCCGACCCCCGGGCCCGCGCTCCACGACGCCCGAGGTTGCCATCGCGGGCCGCTTGCCGTCCTCGAAGCTGTAGGAGAGCAGGACTTCCTCCCGGGGCAGCGCGCGCACCGCGAGCACCGTACCGCTCGCCGCGACCGCCTGGTGGCCGGCGTCGACCAGCACGCTCCTCCCGGCCCCGTTCTTCAGCTCGACCCTCCCCTCCTCCACCTCCAGCCGCGTGCCCTTCTTCGGGTCGGCGTCGACGTGGAGCGCGAGCGTCGTCCCCAGGACGCGGGCCTCGCCGTGCGGCGATTCGAAGACCATCGCCAGGCCGGCGGGCTGCCTGGCCACCTCGGCCTTGAGACTTCCCTTCTCGACGAAGAGTCGCCGGCCGTGGGTCGCGTCCCGCTCCGCCACCTCGCGGAGCAGCGTGTCTCCGCCCAGCTCGACCCGGGTGCGGTCCGTGAACGCCACGAGCGCGACGCTCCGCGGCCCGTCGCACTCCACGCGGTCCCCCGCGAGGAGCGGCTGGCCGGCCTTTGCTTTCGTGCGGGTCGTTCCGTTCCGCACATAGACCTCTCCGTCGACGCCGTCCAGTTGAGCCACGACGGTGACGGTCGGTGCCGCTGGAACGGGCGACGGAGGCGTCACGTCGGGGGCCGGAGACGGCGGCTCGGGAGTCGGGGTGGATTCGGGGGCCTTCGGCTCCGGCCGCGGGAGGCCCGCCGCCCAGACTTCGGGAGGCGCCGCGGGACGCTCGACCGGGACCGGCGTCGGCTCCGGCGCGCGCGGAGGGACGGCGTCGACGACCTGCGGCGTCGGCGCCGGGAGCCGGACCTCGGGCGCCTCCGGCTGCGGCGCGGGACGGATCGCGAAGAGGAAGAGCGCCGCGACCGCGACCACGATGGCCGCGCTGACGGCCCAGGGGACCCCGGAAGGACGGGAGAGCCGGACGCTGACCGGGACCCGGGCGCGAGCGGTCGACGGCGGCTCCGGCTGCAGGGTCAGGAGGATGCGGCGGCAGTCGTCGCAGTCGGCCGCGTGGTCGAGGAGGCCCTCGCGCTCGCGACGGAGCAGTCGCCCTTCGGCCATCGCGGCGAGATTTTCAGGATGCGGGCACGCCATATCCCTAGGTCACCGCTGACCGGCCAATAGTGCGCGTAATTTTTCACGAGCGCGGATTAGCGCGGGCGAGACGGCGTTGAACGAGATCCCGAGCAGGGGGGCGATCTCCTTGTAGCTGGCGCCGTCCAGGTGGAAGAGCTCGAGGATCAGGCGGTCGCGTAGGGGCAACTCCTTCAGGGCGGTGCGCAGCGCGACCAGGCGTTCCGGGTCCACGTCCTGGAACTCGGGCACGGGCCCCTCGGCCTCCAGGTCCAGCGGCCGGAAGCGGAGCCAGCCCTTGCGGCGCTCGCCCCGCACGTGATTGAGGGAGATCTTCGACGCGATGGCATGCAGGTAGCCCGCGAGCGAGCTGCGCCCGCTGAAGGAGCGGAGCGCCGCGTGGTCGTCCATGACGAGCGCGAGGAGCGCGGCTTCCACGACGGTCTCGACGTCGTCCTCCCGGGCGGCCCCCACGGCGCGCAGCAGGGTGGCGCGGGCGGCGCGCTCCAGCACCGGGCGGTACTGCCGGAGGAACTCCTCCCAGGCGCCGGGGCTGCGGCGCAGGCAGCGCGCCAGCAGGTCGGCCTCGTCGAGGACGCCCGTCCGGGCCGGCCGGACGGGGGCGGGCCCCTCCAGATGTAGTCCGTGCATATTCTTCCCAGGGCCCTATTCCGTTTCTAGAATGATCCGCCTATGAAATCTTCATTTCGACTTGTCGTTGCCGGGCTGGTCCACGACCACGCCTGGCAGATGCTCCCCAACTTCGCCAAGATCCCCGGCGTGAAAATCGTCGGGGCCGCCGACCCGAACCGCCCGCTGCGGGAGAAGATCCGCAAGGAGTTCGGCGTCGAGGCCCTCTTCGAGCGCCCGCGCGACCTCTTCAACAAGATCGAGGCGGACGCCGTGCTGGTCTGCGACTCCAACGCCGGGGGCGTGCCCATCGTCGAGGCGGCGGCCGCCGCCGGGCTCCCCGCGATGGTCGAAAAGCCGATGGCCCACACGGCCGAAGGCGCGCGTCGCATGATGGCCGCGGTCCGGAAGCACAAGACGCGCCTCATGATCAACTGGCCGATCGCCTGGAACCCGTCCGTGGTCCGCGCGATGGAGCTCGTGAAGAAGGGCGCGATCGGCCACGTGTTCCACGCCCGGGTCCACATGGCGCACCAGGGGCCGAAGGAGGCGGGCTGCTCGCCCTACTTCTGGGGCTGGCTCTACGACGCGAAGCAGAACGGCGCGGGCGCGCTCGTCGACTACTGCTGCTACGGCGCCGCCATCATGGCGACCCTTTGGGGGAAGCCAAAGCAGGTGGTCGGGGTCGCCCGGACGCTCGCGAAGCCGAACTTCCCGGTGGACGACAACGCGCTGGTGGTCGGCGTCTGGCCCAAGCGGACCGTGCTCTCGCAGGCCTCCTGGACCCAGAACCCCGACTTCCACGACACGCTGTTCCTGGGCGTCGGCGGCACGCTGGAAACCGTGCGGGGCAAGCTGATCCACACGGCCACGAAGCCCGGGGAGTTCTCCCACTGGGGCGCCGACCGCCTCAACCAGAAGGAGATCAAGCTGGCGCCGCTGCCCGCCGGCCGCCGCAACGGCCCCGAGCACTTCGTCCACGCGCTGCGGACGGGCGAGCCCTTCATGGATCTCTGCACGGCCGAGGTCGGCCTCGCGGCCCAGGAAATTCTCTCGGCCGGCCTGAAATCCGAGAAGACCGGGCGACGGATCACTCTCTAGGCCCGAATCACGAATTACGAATCACGGCCGGAGGGGTTCCCCCTCCTTGCCTCCCCCCGGGGGAGGTCAGGTGGGGGACGACTCTGCCCGTGATTCGTGATTCGTAATTCGTGATTCGCCTACTTGGCTCCCCAGCGCCAATTCCTGATCTCCGGCATATCCTCCCCATGCTCCCGGATGTACTGCTTGTGCTCGATGAGCTTCTCGGTGAATTCCTGTTTCAGGTAGGCGGCCTTTGACCCGAGTTCGGGCACCCGGTCGATGACGTCCATGGCGAGGTGGAAGCGGTCCAGGTCGTTGAGCACGACCATGTCGAACGGCGTGGTGGTCGTGCCCTCCTCCTTGTAGCCGCGCACGTGCAGGTTGGCGTGGTTGGTCCGCCGGTAGGTCAGGCGGTGGATCAGCCACGGATAGCCGTGGAACGCGAAGATGACCGGCCGGTCCTTCGTGAAGAGCGCGTCGAAGTCGCGATCGTTGAGGCCGTGCGGGTGCTCCGACGTGGGCTGGAGCTTCATCAGGTTGACGACGTTGACGACCCGCACCTTGAGCTTGGGCAGGCGCCGGCGCAGCAGGTCGGCGGCCGCGAGCGTCTCCATGGTGGGCACGTCGCCGCAGCAGGCCAGGACGACGTCCGGCTCCTCCCCCCGGTCGGAGCTCGCCCATTCCCAGATCGACACGCCCTCGGCACAGTGCTTGAGAGCGGCGTCCATGCTCAGCCACTGGGGAGCGGGCTGCTTCCCCGCCACGACCACGTTCACGTAGTTGCGGCTGCGCAGGCAGTGGTCGGTCACCGAGAGCAGCGTGTTGGCGTCGGGCGGCAGGTAGACGCGGATCACCTCGGCCTTCTTGTTCACGACGTGGTCGATGAAGCCGGGGTCCTGGTGGCTGAAGCCGTTGTGGTCCTGCCGCCACACGTGCGACGTGAGGAGGTAGTTCAGCGAGGCGATCGGGCGCCGCCACGGGATGTGGCGCGTCGTCTTCAGCCACTTGGCGTGCTGATTGAACATCGAATCGATGATGTGGATGAACGCCTCGTAGCAGGAGAACCAGCCGTGGCGCCCCGTGAGGAGGTAGCCCTCGAGCCAGCCCTGGCACTGGTGCTCGCTCAGCATCTCCATCACGCGGCCGTCCGGGGCGACGTGGTCGTCGCCCTTCTCCAGCGGGCCCACGAAGCAGCGGTTCGTCACGTCGAAGAGCGCGTCCCAGCGGTTCGACGAGGTCTCGTCGGGACTGACGACGCGGAAGTTCTCCGCGTTCTTCTTCATCACGTCGCGCAGGTAGCCGCCCTGGACGCGGGTCGCCGACGCCTCGACGGCGCCGGGCGTCGCGACCTCGACCGCGTAGCTCCGGAAGTCCGGCAGGCGGAGGTCGCGCAGGAGCAGGCCGCCGTTCGCATGCGGGTTGGCCCCCATGCGGCGCTCGCCCTTCGGGGCCAGCGCGGCGAGCTCCGGCCGGAGGCGGCCCGCGTCGTCGAAGAGCTCGCGGGGCCGGTAACCGCGCATCCATTTCTCGAGCATGGCGAGATGGGCGGGGTTGTCGCGCACGTCCGAGAGCGGGACCTGGTGGGAGCGGTGGGTGCCCTCCACGAGCTTGCCGTCCACGACCTTGGGGCCGGTCCAGCCTTTCGGCGAGCGGAGCACGATCATGGGCCAGCGCGGCCGCGTCGCGGCCTTCGCGCCTTTTTTTCGAGCCGCGGCCTGGATGCGCTTCAAGTCGGCGACGATCGCGTCGAGCGTCGCCGCCATCGCCTGGTGCATCCGCCCGGGGTCCGAGCCCTCGACGAAATACGGCTCGTAGCCCCAGCCGCGGAACATCTCCTCCAGTTCCTCGTGCGGCACCCGGGAGAGCAGCGTCGGGCCGGCGATCTTGGCGCCGTTGAGGTGGAGGATCGGGAGCACCGCGCCGTCGCGCGCGGGGTTGAGGAACTTGTTGGACTGCCACGACGTCGCGAGCGGCCCCGTCTCAGCCTCGCCGTCGCCGATCACGGCCGCGACGAGGAGGTCGGGGTTGTCGAAGGCGGCCCCGAAGGCGTGCGACAACGCGTACCCCAGCTCGCCGCCCTCGTGGATGGATCCGGGCGTCTCGGGCGCGACGTGGCTCGGGATGCCGCCCGGGAAGGAGAACTGCTTGAAGAGGGCCTTCATGCCCTCCTCATCCTGGCTGATGTTGGGGTAGACCTCGGAGTAGCTGCCCTCGAGGTAGACGCTCGCAACGAGTCCCGGGCCGCCGTGGCCGGGCCCGGCGATGTAGATCGCGCTCAGGTCGTTCTTCACGATGACGCGGTTCAGGTGCGCGTAGATGAAGTTCAGGCCGGGCGTGGTTCCCCAGTGGCCCAGGAGCCGCGGCTTGACGTGCTCGGGCTTCAGCGGCTTCCGGAGCAGCGGGTTGTCGTAGAGGTAGATCTGGCCGACCGACAGGTAATTGGCCGCGCGCCACCACGCGTCGATGAGCCGGAGTTCCTCCTTGCCGAGCGGATTCTTCTTCATAGGCCCACGATCTCCCTCGTCGAACGCGCGATCTGAAGTTCCTCGTCGGTCTTGAGGACGCGGACCGCCGCGCCCAGGAATCCCAGTCCGTCGCAAATGCGCTGCCGGAGTTCCGGCGAGTTCTCCCCGATTCCGCCGGAAAAGACCAGGAGGTCCAGCCCTCCCAGGGTCGCCGCGAACGCGCCGATCGCCTGCCGGACCCGGTGGCAGAAGACGGCCAGCGCCTCCGCGGCGCGGACGTCGTCCTTCTCCCGCGCCAGGAGGTCGCGCACGTCGGAGCTCGTCTCGGAGATGCCGAGGAGCCCCGAGCGGGTATTGACCATCTCGTGGAACTGCGCCGGCGTCATGCCCTCGGTCCGGGCCAGGTACTCGACGAGGCCGGGATCGAGGTCGCCGGAGCGCCGGCTCATCGGCACGCCGGCGGTCGGCGTGAACGCCATCGTCGTGTCGACGCTCCGGCCGTCGAGCACGGCGGCCAGGCTGGCGCCGTTCCCCAGGTGGGCCAGGACGACGCGGCGCGGGATTCCCCCGGGGCCGCGCCGCAGCTGCTCGACGAGCGACTCGTAGGAGAGGCCGTGGAAGCCGTAGCGCCGGACGCCCGCCGCCTCGTACTTCCGCGGGATCGGCAGGATGCGGCTCACGCGCGGCAGGTCGCGGTGGAAGGCGGTGTCGAAGCAGGCGACCTGGGGCGCGTTCGGCAGCGCCGTCGAGACGGCCTCGATGAGCGCGATCTCGGCCGGCAGGTGCTCCGGGTCGAAAGGGCTGAGGCGCCGCAGCTCGGCCACGACGTCGGGGCCGATGCGGGTGGGGGCCACGTAGGTCGGGCCGCCGTGAACGACCCGGTGACCGACGGCCGACACCGTCTGCCCGCCCGCCGCGACCTGCCGCAGGAGCGGGTCGAGGCAGGCGGCGTGGTCGGCCGGCCCACCCTGCCCGATGCGCTCGAACTTCCCCGAGAGGAGCCGCGCGGGCGTTTCCCCCGGCCCGAAGAGGGCGTACTTGAGGCTCGACGACCCGGCGTTGACGGCCAGCACCGCTCCCATGAGAGGAGATGGTATCCGACCCCGACGAAACGTCCCGTATTTTTTTTCGGGCTCAGGCGAGGACGCCGGGGATGACCTTGGAGCTGCCCGCGACGCCGGTGAGGCGCTCGGGGCGGCCGTTGGTCTCGAAGTAGAGGTCGTCGGGACGCAGGCCCATCGCCGTCATCATCGTGGCGTGGAAGTCCTTCACCGGATGAGGATCCACTTCGGCGCGCAGCCCGATCTCGTCCGTCGCGCCGAGCGCCTGGCCGCCCTTCACGCCGCCGCCCGCCATCCAGATGGTGAACCCGTACGGGTTGTGGTTCCGGCCGCCGCTCCCCTGCTCCATCGGCGTCCGTCCGAACTCGCTCGCCCAGATCACGAGCGTCTCGTCCAGCAGGCCGCGTCGCTTGAGATCGGCCAGCAGCGCCGCCGTCGGGCGGTCGGTCTGCTCCCCGTTCTTCTTGTGGTTGTCCGTGTGGTGGTCGTGGCTGTCCCAGCCGTACTTGTCGACGGCGTTGTAGAGCTGGACGACGCGCACGCCCTTCTCGCTCAGGCGCCGCGCCAGGAGGCACATGCGCCCGTACATCGCCTCGTTCTTGTTCTCGCTGCGGACGCCGTAGCTCTCCAGCGTCTCCTTCGACTCCTCCGCCAGATCGCCGACGTGAAGCGCCTCGCTCTGCATCCGGTACGCGAGCTCGTAGGACGCGATGCGCCCATCGAGATCCAGCAGCCCCGGCCGCGCGTCGCGGTGCTCGGCGTTGAACTCCTGGATTGCGTCGAGCGTGGGCCGCTGGGCGTCCGCGAAGCGGTCGGGCGGACGCAGGTCGAGCACCGGGTCGCCCTCGTGGCGGAACTGGGTGCCCTGGAAGGCGGCGGGCAGGAAGCCGTTCGACCAGTTGGGCGAGCCGCCCAGGCCCGCGACCTTGAAGAGCAGCACGTAGCCCGGGAGATTCTGGTTCTCGGAGCCGAGACCGTAGGTGAGCCAGGACCCGAAGCTCGGCTTGCCGGGCAGGATCACGCCCGTATTCATCTGGTAGGTCGCGGGCGCGTGGTTCGAGCTGTCCGACTGCATCGAGCGGATCAGGCAGAGGTCGTCCGCATGCGCCGCGGTGTGGCGCACCAGGTCCGAGGCCCAGAGGCCGCTCTCGCCGTAGCGGCGCCAGCCCCACGGCCCCGCCATCAGCTTGTCGTGGCAGGCGTTGAAGACCCCGCCGACCTTGTCCTTCTTGGCCCGGATCTCGGCCGGCACGGGCTTCCCGTGAAGCTCCGTGAGGAGCGGCTTGTAGTCCCAGGTGTCCACCTGGCTGGGGCCGCCGTACTGGTACAGGAAGATCACCCTTTTGGCCCGCGGCTTGAAATGGGGCAGGCGCGGCGTCAGCGGGCAGAGAGGGTCGACGTCCACCCGCTTGCGCTCCTGCGCGGCCGCCGCCGACGAGAGCAGCGAGGACAACGCCAGGCCTCCCAGCCCGCTGCAGCAGGACTCCAGGAAGTGGCGGCGCGTCGGCAGGTGATTCATGGTTCAGTCCACGTAAACGAACTCGTTGACGTTCAGGAGCACGCGGCAGAAGTCCACGAGGCGATGCTTGCGGACGAAGTCGACCGAGCGGCGCCGCTCCGCCTCGGAGGGGGCCCGGCCCAGCGCCAGCCAGAGGGCGCGGTCGACGCGCGCCGCCTCGCCCTCCCCCGCGTCCTTCTCCACCCGCGCCGCGAACGCGAGCGCCATCCGCTCGCTGAAGGCGCTGTTGAGCAACTGCAGCGCCTGCGGCGCGACCGTGGTGACGTCCCGCCGGCCGCACGACACGTTCATGTCCGGCAGGTCGAAGGGTTGCATGAAGGGGACGGTCAGGACGCGCTTCTGCACGAGGAAGATGCTGCGGACGTCGGTCTTCTCGACCGCGTCGGTGTACCACTCCTGCTTGCGCTCGCGCGCCTTCTCGTCGGACTTCGTCTCCAGAATGCCCGGCTGCGCGTCGAGCAGGTGCTGCGGGACCGGCGGCCACAGCGGAGGGCCGGAATCCTTCGGCAGCAGCGCGCCCGCCACGACAAGGAAGGCGTCGCGCGTCGCTTCGGCGTCGAGGCGACGCGGATTCTGGCGCCACAGGAGGATGTTCTCCGGATCGAGGGCCCGGCGCGCGGCGTCGTCGACCGAGCGCTGCCGATACGTCGCCGAAGTCAGGATCAGCCGGTGGACGGCCTTCAGCGATCCGCCCCGGGCGAAGAGCTCCGACGCGAGCGCGTCGAGCAGCTCCGGGTGGCTGGGCCGGACCCCGCTGAATCCGAAATCGTTCGGCGTGGCCACCAGCCCGCGCCCGAAGTGGTGATGCCAGAGGCGGTTGACGATGACCCTTGCGGCGAGGGGATTCTCCGGCGACGCGATCCAGGCCGCGAGCGCGCTGCGGCGCCCCGAGGACTCGAGGCCCGAGGGCGGCGTCACGGCCGCCGGGTTCGGATCGAGCACGGAGATGAAGCCGGGCGGGACCTCCTCGCGCGGCTGGGTGAAGTCCCCCTGGTAGAACAAGTTCGTCGCGGGGGCCTTCGCGCCGGAGTCCCGGACGGTCATGCCCCGCGTGAACTCGAGGCGGCCCTTGGTCTCCTCGGCGAGCTTCTTGGTCAGCTCCGCGAGCTCGCCCTTCAGCGGTTCCGGCAGGGTCGCGGTCGCGTCCGCGTCGCCGACCTTCAGCTTCTCGACGAACGGTTTGATCTTCTGCTTGATCTCCGCCGTCTGCTCCTCCTTCTTGAGGTCGAGCAGCGGCAGGACGTCCGACGGGATTTCGCCGCGACGGTTCTCGAGGAGGCAGTTCCGCGCGGGCTCCAGGATCTCGGTGATCCGCGCGTGAAGGACCTTCGCGCGCGCCTCGATGGCGTCGTTGTTCTTCTGGATCCGCTCGCGCTCCTCCTTCGGGTTGATGACGGTGTCGTCCTGCCGCTTGACGCCGGCGAAGAACGCGCGAAGGCGGAAATGATCGGCCTGCGAGATCGGGTCGTACTTGTGGTCGTGGCAGTTGGCACAGGCCATCGTGAGACCGAGGAAGGCGGATCCCGTCGTGTTGGCGAGGTCCGTCATCAGCTCGTTCCGGTTCTTGGCGTCCTCCATGAAGATCGAGCCGGTGCTGTCGTAGGGTCCCAGGCGCAGGTAGCCGGTGGCGATCTGCGCGTCGGGGTCGCCGGGCGAGAGCTCATCGCCGGCGAGCTGCTCGGACAGGAAGCGGAAGTACGGCTTGTCCTCGTTGAAGGAGCGGATGAGATAGTCGCGGTAGCGCCAGATCTGCGTCTGCCACTCGTCGCGCTCCCAGCCGTTCGTGTCGGCGTAGCGGATGACGTCCATCCAGTGGCGCGCCCAGCGCTCGCCGTAGCGCGGGCTCGCGAGCAGGCGATCGACGAGACGCTCGTACGCGTCCGCCGCAGGCTCATCGACGAACGACGTCACCTCTTCCGGCGTGGGCGGGAGTCCCGTGAGGTCGAAGGTCAGGCGCCGGATCAAGGTACGGCGATCGGCTTCCGGCGAGGGCTTCAGCGTCGCGGCCTCCAGCCTCGCCAGGATGAAGCGGTCTACGGTGGTGCGGACCCAGGCTTCGTTCTTCACCGCTGGGGGCGCGGGATGCGCGATCTTCTTGAGCGACCAGAGGTCCAGGCGCTTGCCGCCGAAGATCCGCACGATGGGATTGCGCGGATCGCTCCAGGCATCGCCGAGTCTTCCGGTCGGGGTCGCCGCGGCGGCCTCGACCCAGGGGGCGCCGTCCTTGATCCACGCGGCGAGCGCCTCGATCTGATCCGCCGGGAGCTTCTCCTTCGGCGGCATCTTGATGTCGGCGTGGGTGTGGCGGAGCACCTGGATCAGGAGGCTCTTCTCGGGGTCGCCGGGAGCGATCGCGGGCCCGTTCTCGCCGCCCTTGAGGATCGACGCCCTCGAGTCGAGACGGAGCTTTCCCTTCTGCTTCTCGGGCCCGTGGCAGGAGATGCAGCGGGCCTGGAGGAGCGGCAGCACGCGATCCTGGAAGTCGGACGCGTTGTCCGCCGCCGCCGTTCCCCCGGCGAAAAGGAGCGCGATGATCAGCAGTCGCATCATCGTCTCTCCCTCGTCAGGAAGAGGATCGCAAGGCAGGTATCGAGGACGTCCATCTTCTCCGACTTCATGAACTCGCCCTGCTCGGCGGTCCAGTCGCCGCCCGGGTGCTGTGAGCCCAGGAGGAAGTCGGCGCCCTCGGCATACCAATCGTGCGCGCCGAAATGTTCCGTCGCCAGCAGCGTGCCGGCGCGGCCCGCCATCAAGAGCCAGTGAAGCGGGAGGAAGCCCGGCGCCTTGCGCGGCGTGTGGTCCGCGGCGAAGTCCTCGCCCATCCACGCGACCCCACGGCGGATCGCGGCCTCCCCCCCGCCGCCCCGCAGCTCGCGGATCGCCGCCAGCGCCGCGACGGCGGCGGCGGTCATGCTCCCGTAGCTCGTGTTCGACGTGACCGCGTCCTTTCCAACGACGCCGGGGTTGGGATCGTTGAAATCGTTGTAGCCCCAGCCGCCGTCGGCGTTCTGGCACTTCAGCCACCAGCCGCGGGCGCGTTCCACCACGTCCGTCTCGATGTCGACGCCGACCCTGGAGGCGGCGAGCAGACCCAGGATCGCGTAGGAGCTGATGGAGTTATCGCCGCCCGCCGGCCCCTCGCTGCGGCGGCGGATCCGTCCCGTGGCGGGCACGTTCGGCAGCGACTTCACCGCGTAGTCCCATTGTCCATTCGCGCACTGCGAGTCGACGAGCAGCTGGGCGCAGAGGCGGATCCGGTCCTGATGGGCCGCCGGATCGATTTCCGCCAGCACGATGGCCTGCAGCGCGGCGACGTAGGTCGACTCCACCGTGCGGCCCCGCACCAGGCCGAGCAGCTCCGCCTTCAGGGGGTGCGCGTCGGGATAGCCTCCGCGGTGCAGCGCCAGGAGCGCCAGTTCGGCGTAGGTGCGGCGCGGGGCCGGCGCGTTGCGCTTCTCGCTCACGATGGGAAGGGTAAGGTCGTTCTTGCGCGACTCCAGGAACGCGCAGCCGCGTCGCACGGCGTCGTCCAGCCGGGTCCGCGAGACGAGGCGCCCCGTTTCCACGTCGGCGCCGATCGTGGCGTAGTTTCCCGCGTCGACGCGGACGCCCGGGCCGCGCTCGACGCTGACGTAACCCTTCTCCACCTCGACCCGCAGCCGGTTCTTCAGGAGCTCCAGCCGGGCCGCCCCCTCGTTTACGACAGCCGTTCCGTATGCGCTGCCCAGCCGCAGGGGCGCGCCCCCGCCGGCCGCGGCGCGGGCCGTCCCACGGTCGAGCTGCAGCCCCTCCGGGCGCAGGGAAAGGGACGAGTCGCTGCCCAGCTCGATCGATTCATGCCCGCTTTCCAGAACGACGCTGCCCTTCAACGTGCAGATCTGATCCCCCCGATGAAGGGTCTCCCCGGGCCGGACGGGACGTTCGTCGTCGTTGTCCTGGAGGATCGTGGCGGATCCTTGGACCGACGCGATCCGCAGGGACAGCGAAGGGGTCCGTCCCCGCGTCAGCACGAGCGTCAGCGCGATCAGCATCGCGGCGGCCACCGAGATCGGCAGCCAGGCGCGACGTTTCGGGCGGGCGATCGTCCGTTTCTCGAGCAGGATCTCGGAGATCAGCGTCTCGTCGACGGCATGTGAGGCGAGCTCGCGACGAAGCTCCGCCGACGCCTGGAGCCGCGCGAAGAACGCCGCCTGCTCGGAGGCGTCGAGGTCGCCGTTCAGGTGGCGATGCAGGAGGTCTTTCTCTTCGGCGTTCATGTCAGGCCCGCGCCTCCGCCGAACGCCGCTGGACGCAGTCCCGCAGGAGCTCGCGCACGCGCTGCAGCAGCGAGTTGACGGCCGCGCGGCTCTGGCCCATCCGCTCGGCGATCGAGGCGGCGCTGAGGCCTTCCTCGTAGCGCCAGACCAGCATCTGGCGGGCTTTGTCCTGGACCTCGCCCAGGCAGCGGCGCAGCGCCTCCTTCCGGGCGTCGAGATCGACGCTCCCGGCGGCTGCGTCGAAAGCGGACTCGACGCCGTCGAAGAAGGCGTCGTCGACGGAAACGCCGCTGCGGCGGCGGAGCTGCTCGCGGAGCTTGTTGCGGGCGATCGTGCGGGCCCAGGCGACGAAGTTCGTGCCGTCCTGGAACTCGGCCGCCTTCTGGACGGCGACGACGCAGACCTCCTGGAAGAGGTCCTCCGCGACGTGGGCGTCGGGCAGGACGCCGTAGAGGTAGGCCAGGAGCCCGTGGCGATGCTTGACGACCAGCTGGGCGATCCGGGCCGCGTCGCTCAAAAAAAAGCCTCCCTTGGAGCGTTGCTTAAGAATGCTCCAAGGGAGGCGCAATCATCGCAAAATCGGATTTATCCCGGGAACTTCCAGGGCGCGCGGTACTCGAGGGTATTGAGGAGCTTCATCGCCTCGTCGTCACCGACCACGACCTCCGCCTTCGGGTCCCACTTGATCTTCCGCTTGAGCTTGGCGGACAGATAGCCCAGGTGGCCGGGCGTGATCGAGTGATGCGAGACCTCGATCGGACAGATCGCCGGCTTGCGCGACTTGATGCAGTCGACGAAGTTCCTCTGATGGTTGTGGCTCTCGTAGAGCTTGATCGGCCCCGGATCGAATTCCTTCTTGACCCATTCGGGGTTGCTGGCCTCGATCTTCCCGCCCCGGTTCGGGATCACCCAGCCGTTCTCGCCGATCCACTTGGGGCCATGCCTCACGAAGTTGTCGCTGGCGATCGTGACCTTGATGTCCTTGGCGTAGGTGCTGACCACCTTGTACTCGTACGGCGCGTCAAAGACCGTCTTGTCCTCCGGCCACTTCCAGTCGACCGCCTCGAGCTCCAGCGGGCCGCCGAGATCCTCGTCGAGGCCCCAGTGGGCGATGTCGTTGTGGTGGCAGATCCAGTCGAGCAGCTGGCCGCCTCCGAACGCCAGGTTCCAGCGCCAGTCGAAGTGGAAGCGCGACTTCATGAAGGGGAGCTTCGGCGACGGTCCGCACCACAGGTCGTAGTCGACGCTCGCGGGCGGCTCGGTGATGGCGTCGGCGCCCTTCTTGTGGCCCGCGCGGCCCTGGGGCAGGCCGACCTCGACCTCCTTGATCTTCCCCAGGACGCCGTTGCGCACCAACTCGGCGCCGCGGCGGAAGCTCCACTCCGAGCGCTGCTGGCTGCCGGTCTGCCAGATCACCTTATGTTTCTTCACTTCCTCGACCAGGTGCTTCGCCTCGGCGTAGGCGTGGGTGATCGGCTTCTCGCCGTAGACGTCCTTCTTGTTGCGGACCGCCTCGAGCGCCGTCAGGTAGTGCCAGTGGTCCGGCGTCGCGACGATCACCGCATCGACGTCCTTCCTCGCGCACAGCTCGCGGAAGTCCTTCGTCGTGAAGAGGCCCTTGAAATCGGACTCCTTCTTCTTCGAGTAGAAGTCTTCGACGGACTTCTTCGCGCCCTCGAGCTGGGCGGCGTCGACGTCGCAGAGCGCGGTGATCTGCACGTCCTCGAGGCCCATGTGGCCCCGCATATCGGACCTGCCCTGGCCGCCGCAGCCGATGAGGCCGATGTTGATGCGGTCGGCGGGCGCCGGGCGTCCCGGCTTGCCGAACACGGACGCGGGAACGATCGTGGGCGCCGCGACGGCCGCGGCCGCGCCCAGGAACTGCCGCCGGGACAAGCGCTTGGTCATGGTTTCTCCTCTTTGGACTAATTCGATATAGCAGGAATTCGGCCTATGTTACTCGGAATTCCTGTCTGTAATTAGAACGTCGGACCCAGGATCCAGGGCGCAAATTCCTCGTCCCCGATCCCCGCCTTTTCGCTCTTGGTCGGCGCCCCGCCCGCGACGGCCACGATCGTGTCGAAGATGCGGCGGCCCACCTGCTCCAGCGTCTCGGTGCCGTCGACCACCGTGCCCGCGTTGACGTCCATGTCGTCGATCATGTGCTCGTAGATCGCGGTGTTCGTCGCCACCTTGATGCAGGGCGAGGGCTTGCAGCCGTAGACGCTGCCGCGGCCCGTCGTGAAGACGCCGACCGTGGCGCCGCCGCAGACCAGGCCGGTCATGCTGACGGGGTCGAAGCCGGGCGTGTCCATGAAGCAGAAGCCCTTGGCCTTGACCTCCTCGGCGTACTTGTAGACCTCGACCAGCGGCGCCTGGCCGCCCTTGGCGACCGCGCCCAGGCTCTTCTCGTAGATCGTGGTGAGGCCGCCCTGCTTGTTGCCCCAGGACGGATTGTTGTCGATGGTCGCGTCGTGCCGCTTCGCGTGGTCCTCCCACCAGCGGATCAGACCCAGAAGCTTCTCGCCGACCTGCCGGGACACGGCGCGGCGCGTGAGCAGGTGCTCGGCGCCGTAGATCTCCGGGGTCTCGGCGAGCAGCGAGGTCCCGCCATGGCGGACGAGCTCGTCCGACGCGATCCCCAGCGCCGGGTTGGCGGTGATGCCGCTGTAGCCGTCGGAGCCGCCGCAGTTCATCGCCATGAGGAGTGCCGAGACCGGCTGGGGCGTCCGGCGCGCCGCGTTCGCGGCGGGCAGGATTTTTTTGACCGCCTCGACGGCGCGCTCGACGGTCTTCATGACGCCGCCGGTCTGCTGGATCGTCATGAACGAGGGCCCGGGCTGGCCGATCTTCACCTGGTCGAGGCCGAAGTCCTTGCGGAGGAACTCCACCTGGTTGCCCTCGCATCCCAGGCCGATCATCACGTAGCCCGCGATGTTCGGGTGCCGCGCGAGGCCGACGTGGACCCGGCGCAGCGTGTGGAAGGGGTCGCCCGGCTGGACGTTGCAGCCGCTCTTGTGCGTGAAGGCGATGACGCCGTCGATGTTCGGATAGTCCCGCCGGAACTCCGGCGTGCGGAAGCGGTCGCGCACGTAGTTGGAGACCGACGCGGAGCAGTTGACGCTGGAGATGACCGCGACGTAGTTGCGCGTGCCCACGCGGCCGTCGGGGCGGAGGTAGCCCGGGAACGTCCGCGCTTCCTCGACGGGCGCGAAGGTCTTGAGGTCGGTGCCGAACTCGTAGTCGCGGCCGAAGTCCTTCACGCCGAGGTTGTGGGCGTGGACGTGGTCGCCCGCCGCGATCGCCGCGGACGCAAAGCCGATGATCTGCCCGTACTTGCGCACCGGCGCGCCGGCCGCGATGGGATGGACGGCGATCTTGTGGCCCTGGGGGATGTCCTGCTTCGCCTCGAAGGGCCCCTGCCCGTTCATCAGCGAGAGCCCCGCCCGGATGGGCTTGCGCACGACGGCGACGTCGTCCGTCGGATGCAGCTGCAGGGCGAAGTCGTTGAGGCGTTCGGCGGCCATGACCTATGGTTCTAACCTCTCCTGGGGATGAACTTCAATACAAAGACACGGAGGATACCCCCTATACTGATTACAGTGGAGGGACCATGGGAGGCGCGTACTACATTTCACTCGAATCCGGCATCCCCGGATGTGACCCCGCGTCCATCGACGGGAAGGCGCTGAATCGAGCCGCCGATGCGCTGGAGAATGCCGCCCGGACGTTGAAGGTCCGACCGCTCATGGACTTCTTCAGCGCCGGGGCCGAAGAGCTGGAAAGCCTCCTCGGCGATGACGCCGGACCACCGTCGGACCTGCTGCCGAGGCAATACCACAGCGCCGAGGATGGCTTGAAAACGGTCCGCGCGCTGATCGGCCACTGCGAACGCGATCCCAAGTTGAAAGCCGCCCTCGAGGACCTCCGGGGTTTTGAGCGCATCCTCGCCGCGGCCGCGACGAACAAGGTGAAGTGGCACCTCGGCATCGACATCTGACGTCGACGCTCAGGGCGATTTCCGGATGGTCGAGTCCTGCCAGCCGCCGCCGAGAGCCTTGATCAGGAAGACGCTCGTGACGAGGCGGTGGCCCTGGATCTGGGTCGCGAGGCGCTCGCTCTGGAGCGCCGTCCGCTCCGCGTCCACCACCTCCAGGTAGCTCACGAGGCCCGCGGTGTAGCGCGTGTTCGAGAGGTCCGACGTTCGCCGCGCCGACGCCACCGCGCGAGCCTGCGCCTCGGCCTGTAGCGCGAGGACGCGCAGCCCCGAGAGGCCGTCCTCCACCTCCTGGAACGCGACGAGCAGCTGCTGCCGGTAGACCGCGACGCTCTCCTCGTAGCGGGCCCGCGCGCGCTCGACGTCGGCCCGCGTGCTCCCGCCCGTGAAGAGCGGCGCCGCGGCGGCCGCGCCGAGCGACCAGATCGAGTTCTTCCAGCTGAAGAGGCTGCTCAGGTCGGAGCTCTCGAAGCCGCCCATCGCCGTCAGCCGAAGCCGCGGGTAGTAGGCCGCCGTGGCGATCCCGATCTCCGCGTTGCTGGCGGCCAGGCGGCGCTCCGCCTCCGCAACGTCGGGCCGGCGCTCCAGCAGCTCCGACGGCAGGCCCGCCGGGATGGCCGGCGGCGGCACGTCGAGCGGCTTCTCGGGGATCGAGAGCTCGCGCGGGGGACGCCCCGTCAGGGCCGCGAGCGCGTGCTCGAACTCCGACCGTCGCCGCTCCAGGCCGATCGCCTCTGCCTCCGTGGTCGTCACCTCCGTCTCGGCGCGCGACACGTCGAGGTCGTTGCCCACGCCCAGGCGCAGCCGCGTCTGCGCCAGCCGCAGCGCCTCGCGGCGCAGCTCGAGGGTCCGGCGCAGCAGGCTCCGCTCTGAATCGACCGAGCGCAGCGCGAAGTAGGTCGACGCGACGTCCGCGTGCAGCGTCAGCCGCACCGTCTCGAAGCTCGCGACGCTCGCCTCGGCGTACGCCCCCGCGGCCTCGACGGACCTCCGCACGCGGCCCCAGACGTCGATCTCGTAGGACAAGTCGAGCGGCACGCGGAAGTCGTTGACCGTGAAGCCGGCCGGGCGCACAGTGGGCGACACGGGGCGGTCCTCGGCGAACTTCGTCCGGGTGGCCGTGGGGTTCAGGCTGATCGTCGGATAGAACTCCGACTCGGAGAGGCGCGCGATCGCCCGGGCCTGCGCGACCCGCGCGACGGCGGCCTTGAGATCCTGGTTCGACGCGGCCGCGCGCGCTTCGAGGTCGTTGAGGATGGGGTCGCCGAAGAGCTCCCACCACGCGCCCTTGGCGATCGCGTCGCGAGGCGCCGCCTCCTTCCAGGGCCAGGACTCCTTCCAGGCCTCCGGAGCGATCGCGGAGGGCCGCTCGTAGTCGGGCCCCGCGGTGCAGCCGGCGACGAGGAGCAGCGCGGCGAGGAGCCGCTTCACGGCGAGCCGTCCTGCACCGTCGGCTCGACCGGATCGCCCTCGCGGATCATGGTCGTCGGGTTCACCAGGACCTGGTCGTTCTCCTGCAGGCCGTCGAGGATCTCGACGCGCGTGCCGAAGTCCCGGCCGACCTGGACCTTCTTATAGTGGACGGTCTTCTCCTTCCCCACCACCGCCGCCAGCGTGCCCTCGGGCCGGACCAGAAGCGCGGTCGACGGCATCAGGAGCGCCGGCGCTTCATGTCGCAGACGGAACGTCACCTGCGCATACATGCCCGGCAGAAGTCGGCCCTCCGGGTTCGACACCCGCACTTCGACCAGCATCGTCCGCGACGCCGGGTCCACCGCGTTGGAGGTCCGGCTGACCTGGCCCTCGAAGGTCTTGCCGGGGTGCGCGTCAAAGGCCAGCGTCGCGACCATCCCCACTTTGATAGACGGGACGAAATTCTCGGGCACCGGGACGTGGAAGCGGAGCGACTGGAGCTGCACCATGCGGAACAGCTCGCGCGCGTTCGCGCCGCTGCCCTCCGTCACCAGCATCCCGATCTCGACGCTGCGCGACGTGACCACGCCGTCGAAGGGGGCGAGGATCTGCTTGAACGACTGGAGCTCCTCGAGGCGCTTGACGTTCGCCTCCTGCGCCTTGATGGTCGCGCGGGCGGATTCGACGTCCGCCTCCCGCGCCGCGAGCGCGAGCCGCTTCTCGTCCGCCTCCTGCTGCGAGACCGCCTTCTCCTTCACCAGCGCGGCCCAGCGCTCGGAGGCGACCCGCGCGAGCTCCTGGTTCGCCTGCGCCTGGAGGAGCGACGCCTGCGCGACCCCGAGGGTGGCCCGCGCCTGCCGCAGCTGCTGGTCGACCTCCGGCGAGTCGATCTCGGCGACCAGCTGCCCTTTCTTCACGCGGTCGCCGATGTCGAACGCGAAGCTCTTCAGGTATCCGTTGATCCGCGAGTAGAGCGGGGTCTGCTGGTCGGCCAGCGCGCTGCCGGGCAGCGTGAGCGCCTGCTCGGCGTTCGCGCGCTGGACGGCGATCACCCGAACCGAAGGCCGGCCGCCGCTCTCCGTCGCGGTCGCCTGCAGCGCCTCGTTGCGGTGCAGCGCCCGGTAGACAACGAAGGCGCCCATCGCGGCCAGCACGAGAAGCGCGAGCGCGACCGTGCCCGCAGCGGATTTCCGGGACGCCCCCGCGGGCGGCCCGACCGGGGGCGCATCGACCCGCGGGATCCTCGGCTCGGACTTGGGGGTCACGTTCACGACGGCAGAACCTCCGGCGCCGCCGGGGCGCGCTTTCGCAGGACGCTGTAGACGACCGGCACGAAGAAGAGCGTCGAGATGGTGGCAAAGATCAGGCCGCCGATCACCGCCCGGCCGAGCGGCGCGTTCTGCTCGCCGCCCTCGCCCAGGCCGAGCGACATCGGCAGCATGCCGATGATCATCGCGAAGGCGGTCATGAGGACGGGCCGGAGCCGCGTGAAGCCGGCATCCAGCGCCGCCGTGCGGGCGTCGGCGCCCTCCTCGCGCCGGTCGTTCGCGAAGGTCACCATCAGGATGCTGTTCGCGGTGGCGACGCCCATCGCCATGATCGCCCCCATGAGCGAGGGGACGTTCAGGGTCGTATGCGACGCGCAGAGCATCCACAGGATCCCGGCGAGGGCGCCCGGCAGCGCCATCGCGATGATGAACGGGTCGAGCCAGGACTGGAAGTTCACGACCATCAGGAAGTAGACCAGCAGGACCGCGAACACCAGGCCGCCCGCGAGTCCCACAAAGGAGTTCTTCATGCTGTCCACCTGGCCCCGCACCTGAATCGACGTGCCCCGCGGCAGCGTCGGCTTGAGCTCCGCGATGATGTCGTCCACCTCGCGGGCCACGGCCGCCAGGTCGCGGCCCTCGACGGCGGCGTAGATATCGAACACCGGCTGGACATTATAGTGATTCACCACGGCGGTTCCGGCCCGGCGTTCCGCCGAGGCCAGGTTGCCCAGCAGCTGCAGGTCCCGGCCCGAGCGGGCCGCGACCGGGGTGATGCCCAGCTTGTCGATCGAATCGATCGCGTGCTGCGGCGTCTGGACGATGACGCGGTAGTTCACGCCGTTCTGCGGGTTGAGCCAGTAGTTCGGGGACACCTGCGCGGTGCCGCTGAGCGAGACCAGCACGCTGCCGGCGACGTCGGCCTGGGTCAGTCCCAGCTCCGAGGCCTTGGTGCGGTCGACGTTGATCCGCAGCTCCGGCACGTCCAGGGGCTGGTGGAGGTGGACGTCCGCGGCGCCCGGGATGCGCGCCACGCGGCGCTGGATGTCCTGGGCGATGGCGTAGTTCCGCTTGTCGCGCCCGACGACCTGGATGTCGATCGGGGCCGGCAGGCCGAAGTTGAGGATCTGGCTCACCATGTCGGGCGGCTCGAAGAAGAAGACCAGGCTCGGGAACTTCGCCGGCAACGTGCGCCGGATCTCCCGGATGTAGCCGCGGGTCGATCCCGTGCGCTCGGGTTTCAGCGACACGAGGATCTCGGCGTCCGCGGCGCCGATCGTCGCCGGGTCGGCATAGGCGATCGTCGAGCCGCTCGTCGCCATCCCGATGTTGTCCAGGATGCTCGACAGGTCGTGCGCCGGGATCATCTTCCGGAGCTCGTCGTCGATCTCCTGCACGATCTCCTCGGTCGCCTCCAGGCGCGTGCCCGAGGGGGCCCGGACGTGCAGGCGGAACTGGCCGGTGTCGACGTCCGGGAAGAAGTCCTGGCCGACCACGAAGTAGAGCAGGCCGGACGCGAGCGGGACGAGGAGGAAGACCGCCAGGACGCCCGTCCGGTGGTCGAGGCACCACGAGAGCGTGTCGCGGTAGCGCCCGCGGAAGCGCTCAAAGACTCGATTGAAGGCGTCGTGGACGCTCCAGATCAGGCCGCCTCCCGCGTGCTGCTCCCGGCGGTACATGTGGAGTTCGCCGCGCAGCAGGTACTTCACCAGCGTGGGCACCAGGGTCCGCGAGATCAGGTAGGACGCGAGCATCGCGAAGACGACGGCGAGCGCCAGCGGGATGAAGAGCGACTTGGCGGCGCCCGTGAGGAAGAAGACCGGCGCGAAGACGATGCAGATCGCCAACGTCGAGACGAAGGCCGGGACGGCGATCTGCTGGGCGCCGTCCAGGATCGCGTGGTTGATCTCCTTCCCCTGGTGGAGATTGCGGTGGATGTTCTCGATCTCGACCGTGGAATCATCGACCAGCATGCCGACCGCGAGCGCGAGGCCGCCGAGCGTCATGATGTTCAACGTCTGTCCGAAGAGCTTCAGGACCATGATCGAGACCAGGATGGACAGCGGAATCGAGACCGCGACGATCAGGGTGCTGCGCCAGCTGCCCAGGAAGAGGAGGATCATGAGGCCGGTGAGCACGGCCGCGATCGTGGCCTCGAGGAGCACGCCCTTCAGCGACGCTTCCACGAAGAGGGACTGATCGAAGAGGGTCCGGATCTTGAGCGAGGGAGGCAGGGTCGACATCACCCGCGGCAGCTCCGCCTTGAGCTTCGCGACCACGTCGAGGGTGGAGGCGCCGCCGTTCTTGAGGACGGTGAGGAGGATCGAGCGGTTTCCGTTCTCCCGCACGATGTTGGTCTGGATCTCGTAGCCGTCGCGCACCTGGGCGACGTCGCCGACGGTGATCGTCGCGCCGTTCACCTGCTTCACGGGGAGGCGGTTGAGCGCCTCGACCATCTCGGGGCTGCTGTTGAGGCGGACGTTGTATTCGCGGTCCCCCATCTTGAGGGTGCCTGCGGGCAGGATGAGGTTCTGAAGGTTCATGGCCTCGGCGACGTCGCGGGCCGAGAGTCCCTTGGCCGTGAGCTTCGACGAGTCGATGTCGACCATGATCTGGCGCGGCTTGCCGCCGAAGGGCGTCGGGACGGTGGAGCCCTGGACGGCGAAGAGCTGCGTCCGGATGAAGTTGAAGCTGTAGTCGAAGATCTCCTGCTCCGTGAGGGTGTCGCTGGAGACGCTCATCTGGACGACGGGGACGTTGGAGGCGCTGTAGCGGAGGATGAACGGGGCGTTCATGCCCGGGGGGAAGATGCGCAGGAGGGTCTGGCAGACCGCGCTGGTCTGGGCGACGGCGGCTTCAATCTTGGCGCCGGGGTAGAAGAAGACCTTGATGTGGGCCAGCCCGTTCATCGACTGGGATTCGATGTGCTCGATGTCGTTGACGTTGCCCGTGAAGGCGCGCTCGCTGATGGTGACGACGCGCTTTTCCATCTCGTCGGGCGCCATGCCGGTATAGGTCCAGATGACGCTGACGACCGGGATGTCGATGTCCGGGAAGATGTCCTTCGGCATCGAGAGGATGGAGAGGATGCCGAGCAGGAGAACGATGAGGGCGCAGACGACGAAGGTGTACGGCCGTCGCAGCGCAAGTCGGACAATCCACATGGCCCCACCCTAAACGCCCGCTCCCCAGGACACCCCTTGTAGGGGATGCCCACCCCGTCGTCAATACCTAAACCCGGTGTCTAAGTGTTAACGTTCCAACGTCGTTAAAATGGTGACAGTTCGCTACAATCCCTGGACCTAAGGGAGGAGCCGCGATGCAGATCCTGGCCGCGCTGATCATGGTCGTCCTGGCACAGGACGCCGAAACGCTCGTGCGACGCGCCGAGCTGAAGCTGAAGGACCGCGACACCGAGGGCGCGGCCGCCGACTTCAGCGCCGCGATCCAGCAGGACTCCCGCTGCGCGCCCGCCTACTTCGGCCGCGGCCAGATCCGCGCCAACAAGGGCCAGATGGACGCCGCCCTCGCGGACTACACCAAGGCCGTCGAGTGCGACCCGAAATTCGCCAAGGCCTGGTTCGGCCGCGGCATGGTCCGCACCTACAACAACGACGCGGAGGGCGCGCTGGCCGACTACGGCAAGGCCGTCGAGGCCGACCCGTCCTATACGCTCGCCTGGTTCAACCGCGCCCTGCTCCGCCTCAACCGCAAGGACTACGATGGGGCCGTCGGCGACTACGGCAAGGCGATCGGCCTCAAGCCGCAGGACGCCGACATGTACGTCGGCCGCGGCAACGCCTACGCGGCCAAGGGCGACCACGACCGGGCCATCGCCGACTACTCGAAGGCGATCGAGCTCAAGCCCAACAGCTCGTCGGCCTACGTCTACAAGGGCGACTCCGAGATGAAGAAGGGCGATCCGATCGCGGCGATGCTCACCTTCTCGAAGGCCGTCGAGGTGAACCCGAAGGACGCCGAGGCCTACTACTTCCGCGGCTACGCGAACTACGACCGCCGCGCCTTCAAGGAAGCGGGCGAAGACTTCAAGAAGGCGTACGATCTGAACCGCCTGAGCGAGTTCCGTACCGATCAGTTGCAGCTGCGCCTCTGGCTCATCAAGGCGCGCGCCGGCCAGGCCGCCGACGCCAACAAGGAGCTTAAGCAGTACGCCACGAAGGAGCACCGCGGCCGCCCCGGCGACTGGTTCAACCAGATCGCGTCGTTCCTGATGGGCGAACAGGGCGAGGAGCAGTTCCTCAACCTTGCGGGCAACAAGGACCAGACCTGCGACGCCTACTTCTACGCGGGCGTCAAGAAGGTGATCGCCAAGGACAAGGCCACCGCCAAGGCCCACTTCAAGAAGGCGATCGAGTCCGGCGCCAGCGCCTCCAACGAGTACTGGAGCGCGATGGCGGAGATGGAAGGGGTGGACAAGTAAGGGGAAGTGATCACTTCCCTTTAATCAGCTTCTCCGCTTCCTTGCCGTAGATGCTGTCGGGCGCGAGGCGGCGGGACACTTCCCACTCGGACAGCGCATCCTCGAGCTTCTTCTGCGCCGCGAAGACCTTGCCGCGGATCAGGCGCGCGCGCGACGAGTCCGGGCGCTTCCCCACCGCCCGCGCGCTCGCGTCGTCCGCCTCGCTCAGCGCGCCGGCTGTCAGCAACGCCTCCGCCAGGCCCGTCAGAGCATCGACGTGGTTCGGCGATGCCGACAGCGCCTTGCGGTACTCCTCGATCAGCGGGCCCGGCGCCGTGCCCGCCTTCTTCATCGCCGCAATCCGATGCAGCCGCGCTTCCGCATACTGGCGCGACTCGACCGGGACGAGGTCCCACTCGCCCTTCTTCACGACCTGGTCGACCTGGTCTTCCAGCATCAGGCGCGCCTGCCGGTCCTCGGGGTAGCGCTGCAGCGCCTGGCGGAAGAGCTCCATCCGCTCCGCGAGCGGCTTGTCCTCGAGGACCGCCCGGATGCCGCGGCGGATGAAGTCGCGCGCCTCGGCCCACTCAACCTTGCGGCCCTTTACGGCGCGGCCGACCGAATCCACGTTCACCGCAGGCAGGTAGCTCAGTGGCGGCATCCGCTTGCGGCCATAGAAGCCCAGCGGCGCGAGGAACTCCAGGTGCAGTCCGTCGTCCGTCTGGATCCGCGCGCCGCTGCTGCCGCCCAGGTCCTCCTGGGTCGCGACGAGGTCGCCCAGCAGCCCGCCCGGCGTCGACACCTCGATCCGCCGCAGGTCGTCGGCGATCGTCGTCACCCCCATCCAACGCTCCAGCATCGCCACGTCGACCGGGTGCGGCGTCTTTGAGCCGACGAACAGGTAGTCGCCGGACACCCACATCTCCCACACGGTCACATACGGGAAGACCTTGTGGAACGTCGCGACCGCATCGCGGAACGTGTCGTCCGTCACGCCGTACGCGTGCAGCCACTGGCCCATGAGGCCGCCGTCCGCCAGGTGCGCCTCGCAGCTTCGGTAGAACTCCTCGGTGAAGAGCCCCGCCATGCCGGCGATCCACAGGTTCGACGGCTCGTTCAGGATGACGTCGAACTTCCCCTCGACCGACCGCAGGACGCGGCGCGCGTCGGCGACGTGGAGCTTCACCCGCGGGTCCGCCAGCGGCCCGCCCGTCTCGGCGTCGAAGAGCTTCGAGGCCCGCACGACCGCGGGCGAGATCTCGACGCAGTGGACCTCCTGCGGGTTGTACTTGAGGCACGACGCCAGCGTCATCCCCGAGCCCAGGCCGACGAGCGCGATGCGATCCGGCCGCGGATGCTGGGCCAGCGGAATGTGGGCCGTGAGGAGCTGCGTGACGAGATCGATCTGGCTCAGCGAGGCGTCCGTCTTGCCGTCGATCCGCAGCACGCGGTTCCCGTCCGGATGCTCGAAGACCGCCACCGACGCGACGTGGTCGTCCTTGGCGAAGAGCACTTTGCGCGGATCCTCCTTGCCCTGCCGCTCGTCGCCGTAGATATAGGGCCCGCTCTGGACCGTGCGGACGTCCCAGGGCGAGCGGAAGAAGAGGAGCGCGAGGATCGCCGTCGACGCAAACGCGGGCCACGCGCGGCGCCGCTCGCCCAGGAAGGAGAGCGTGAACGACCCGGCGACCGCATGGAGGAAGAGGGCCATCGCGAGCGTTCCCTGCACGCCGGCGAAGGGGACCGAGACGAAGGACGCGACGAGGGCGCCGAGCATCGAGCCGGCGGTCGCGGTCGCCAGCAGCAGCCCCGAGGAGCGCGCGGCGCCCGCGTGGGAGCCGAGCCGGCGGACCACGACGGGAAAGCAGGCGCCGATCAGGATCGTGGGCGGCAGGATCGCGAGCGCCGCGGCCGCGAGCGCCGTCCCGCTGAACGAGCCGAGCGAGGTGACGCGGTCGTGGAAGACGCGGCCGAAGAAACCCGGCAGGCGTCCCAGCAGGTGCAGCGAGCCCAGGCAGGAGAGCGCAATCAGGAGCTGCAGCGCGCCGAACGCGCGGGCGCCCAGGAAGCGGGCCCCGAGCGCGCTGCCGAGGCCGAGCCCCGCGATGTAGACGCCGAGCACGATCGTGTAGGCGTAGGTGGACGACCCGATCGACAGCACCAGCGCGCGGATCCAGCCGAGCTCGCTCGCCATTGCCGCGAACGCGGAGACCCCGTAGACCAGAAGGATCAATTTCGCGGCGCGCGGCAGAGGCTCCGCAGGCGCGGCGGGGGCCGCGGGCGCCGGCGCCGCGCCCTTGCGGAAGGCGACGCCGAGCAGCGCGAGCAGCCCGGCGGCCGCCCAGAGGGTTTTCTGGTTGCCCATCGCAGGCAGCAGCACGAAGCCGGTCAGGAGGACCGCGAGCGCGGAGCCCAGCGTGTTGCAGGCGTAGAGCAGGCCCGCGGCCTTCAGCCCGTCCCCCTGGGAGCGCGCCACGAGCAGCGGGACCACGGTCCCCATCGGGATCGCCGCCAGGACCATGAAGACCGACGCGAGGGCGACGGAGCCTCCCAGCACGCGCAGCAGCGGCGCGCTGACGGCCGCCGCGCCGGCGAGCCCGTAGAGCATCACGTCCAGCCGGAGGGACGGGCGCCGGGACGCGACCGCGCTGCCGAGGGCCATGCCGAGCATCAGCGCCGCCACCACGAGCCCGGCGGCCAGGCTCGCGCTCCCGAAGAGGAGAGAGAGGACGCGCATCCACACCAGCTCGACGGCCAGGCTCGCGGCGCCGGCGGCCGCCGCGGCCAGGGCGTAGCGGACGTTGCTGCTCATGGGCTTCTCAAGGTACCCGCTGGTCGCGCCATTTCCTAGCAATGAAAAAGGCGCAGCCCGGGCTTTCGCCCGAGCTGCGCCGCCGGGTGAGTGGTCGTCTACTTTTTCTTCGAGACCCCGAAGACGTTCTCGTAGCGGTAGTAGACCTCGAGCGTCAGGGCGTTGATCGCCGCCGCGTAGACCCGCCCGCCTTCGAAGCCCCAGCGGTCCTCCTGAGGCTCCCAGGACCCGCGGCGGCAGCCGTCCGCCCGGCCCTTCTGATGCGGCACGATCGCGTTCTTCATCGGCTCGTTCCACTTCCGCCACATCGGGCCGTCGGGGCCGTCGTACTGGAAGAGCGCCAGCGACGCGTAGTACCAGTAGTAGAAGTCGACCTTGTTCTGCTTCCATTCCGGCAGGTCCGAGGCCAGCAACGTCACCGCCGTCAGGGCCGGCTCCCGCTTGTTCTTGTTGATGAAGATGCGCGACATCACCGAGACCGCGGAGAGCGCCGGGTGGTCGTCCCACGTCTCGTTGTGCCCCGGCACGTAGACCTTCCCCGTGTCTTTCGCGTTGTACCCGACCCGGTAGTAGCCGTCCTTCGACGTGGCCTCATTCAGCCAATTGATCGCGCCATCGTACGCGGTCTTCGGGAACGGAAGGTCGGAGAGTTCCGCCGACTTCAACGCCATGACGCCCCAACCGGTGACCGACGAGTCGTTGTCGCCGCACTTCGTGGAGTAGCGCCAACCCTTGCCGGGGTTCTGAGCCGCGATCAGGAAATCGATCGCCTTCTGCGCCGGATCGCGGAGCGCGTTCGAGGCCGTCATGCCGTACGCCTCCGAGAGCGCCAGCGCCGCGATGGCGTGGTTGTACATGTACTTCGTGCCGCGCTCGCCGACGCAGCCCTCGGGGTCCTGGTGGCTCAGCATCCACTGCAGGCCGCGCTTCACCACCTCGCCGGGGCGGATCGTGCGGGAGGGGTCGAGGGGATCCCGGAACTCGTCCTTGGACAGGGGCGAGAATCCCGCGCCGAGGAACGCCAGGATCGAGAGGCCCGTCACGCCGGTGTCGTAGGAGGAGTCGCCGGCTCCGCCGCAGCGGGCACCGCTGCACTGCTGCTCGAACGAGCTCGCGCCCCAGCCGCCGTCGGCTCCCTGGTGGTGGGCGAGCCACTGCAGCGCCAACATCAGCGAGCCTTCCGTGGTCTTCGTGGGGCCGGGCCCTTCGGCGCGGAGGTTCTCCCGCCCGCCCTTGCGACCGCCGTAACGGCCGCCGCCTCCGCCCCCGATGCCGACGCCGAGCGTGTCATAGACGCCCTGAGTCTTCCCAAGCTGGCGCCCGCGGAATCCCCCGGCCTCGCCCTTCGAGTAGGTGAGGAAATCCTTGGAGTCGCCCTTCATCTCGTGAAAGTCCTCGCCGTCGGCGCTCTCGTTGTGATCCGAGACCTTGGCCTCCGGGAAGAAGATCGCCGGCTCCAGGGAGGGAGTGTCGACGGGCTTCTCCTGCGGCGCGCCGTTGCTTTCCGTCTTCCCGTCGCTTCGTTCGATCTGGGTGATCAGGTCCTTGGTGGGGGCCTGCACAATGATCTGCGTGGGATCGGTCTCGATCGCGAAGCTCCGCTCGATCGCGATCAGGGTCGCGCCGAGCAGGAGGACGAGGTGGACGCCCACCGAAATCATCCACCACGGCGTGTTGCTCAGAAGTCCTCCCGAATTCTCGAGGACCACCGGGGGCGTTTCAAACTCCGAATCCTTCTCGAGGTCCTTCATGGCTCGCTCCCACATCAAGGCCGTTTCAATTCTCCCGCGACGACCGAACACTAAACGGGAAGGCCCGGGAAAGGTTCAGAGGGGCCTGAAATCCGTTGAACGGGGGGTGGAGATCTGTATAAAGATTAGGCAGCCCGAGTATACAGGCGAATCAGGGACGGGAATGCCCGCAAGACCGACCAACTAAGATGCTTGAAATCAATGGGATACAGACGGACTAGGCCCCAGCTTCTGGCCGGGGACTTGCAGAATAAAGGCGTCCCATGAGCTTGAAGCTGATCCTGACGCGCCTCAACGGTTGGGCCCTCTCGCTGCTCCTGCACGGCGGCGTGGCGGTGCTGGCCGGCCTCTCCTTCGTCAGCGTCCGGATGGGCGGCGGCAACGGGGACGGCGCCGGCGGTCAGAGCGGCACGGGCGCTTACGGACAGTCCTACGAAGCCACGGTCCACAGCAGCGACGAGCAGACGATCAGCGGCACGGTCCTTCCCGACGTGGCCCAGTACGGCCGCCTGGAGGATGACGCGATCGAAACCGTGACGGAAGAGCTGCCGACGCCGACCGTCCCGTACGACGTGTTCGCGGTCGGCTCCTCCGAGCCCATCCCGACCCAGGTTTCCCCCTCGCTCGCCGATCCCCTCGCGGCGCGCCCCCACTCCACGGACGGACGGACCGACAAGCTGCTCCCGGCGTCCCCGGAAGGGTCGCAGGATGGCGACAACAAGCTGGGCAATGCCGGCAGCGCGGGCGCGGGCAATGGCTCCGACGACGGCAAGGGGACCGGCGAGGGCACGGGCGAAGGGAACGCGGTGGGCATCTACACGCCGGCGCCCGCCTATCCCAACGAGATGCGGCGCCGCAACATCGAAGGCTCCGTGCTGGTCGAGTTCGCCATCGCGAGCGACGGCACCTGCGCCGTCCGCCAGATCCTCGAGAGCTCCGGCTTCGAGCCGCTCGACGACGCCGTCCAGAGCGCGGTGCTGCGCTGGAAGTATCGCCCTGCCAGCGCCGACGGCCGCCCCGACGTCACCACCAAGCGCATGCGCTTCACCTTCCGGCTCGGCAGCTAAGGTCTCGCCCCCAACTCCTCCGGCATCTGCTACGATCTACGGATGCGCTCGTGGCGATCCGGCAACTTCTCGGTTTCGGTCGATGAGCGCGGCGTCACGATCGAGAACAACGTCGGCGGCAGCACCCTCACCTCGGAAGGCGCCGCCTGCAGCCTCCACGAGTTCCTCGACGGCAAGTTCCACGATGTCATCCCCCGACAATTCCTGGCCGAGATGATCGAGGAAGCGGCACGGCTCGCGGGCAAGGACCTGCAGGAGGTCCTCGACGCGCTCGATCGAACGCGTCGGAAGGCGCAGACCGGTTACGAGACCGTCGAGGAGGCGCGGCGCGCGGAACGCGAATGGATCGAGCTGCTGCGCAACACGGTGGAGAACGGACCCTCGAGGCTCTGGGACAGCGAGTTCGTGAGCTCCGTGGCGAACCTGGCCGGCACGCCGGAGCATTCGACGTGGGCGCGGCCCTTCCTGGAACGAATGCTCGTCGCCACCAGCGATCCCTGGATCCTCGGCGCGTGCATCGAGGGACTGAGCCCTCCCGGCAGCCTGGGATCCGAAGGATGGCTCGTCATCGGCAAGTCCGAGCAACCCCGATTCGGCAAGATCGGCGAGCACGGGAGTCTCCCTCGCCGCGTTCGCCGACTTCCCTCCTGCGCCGGCTGTGGAAGCGAGCAGACGACGCTCCTATTCTGTCGCGACGGCTCCCGCAGCGATCAATCCTACGATTACTACGATGTCGTGGTGGAAGTGCAGTGCGCGTCGTGCGGCGCCTTCAGCGCGCACGTCCGTCATGAAGAGTCTAGATGCTGACGGCGGCGTAGCGATCGTAGAGCTCGCGCAGCGCGTCCCTCAGATTCCCCTGATGCCGCTCGAAGAGCGCCGGCAGCGTCGGGCGCAGTTCCGCGGCATCCCCGAGAATCTGGGCGACCAGCGTCTCCAGGAGCTCCGGCGTCGTCGACGTTTCGACCAGCGTCGGCAGCCTCCCGGGCCGGTGCTGCGTGACCAGCAGGCCCGCGGCCGCTCGGGCGCGCCGCTCGAAGCGGTGCCACGCGAGCGCGCCGAGTTGCTCCGCGCCGTCGAAGAGGATGAGGTCGCGCGGGCCGAGGGACGCGAAGAAGCGGTCCAGGAAGCCCGGCTCGAAGCGCGGGGTCTCGGTGTCCAGGCGCAGCGGCCGCGTCGTAAACCCGGCCTCCCGCAGCCGCGGCGCCAGGTCCTCCAGCAGCGTCGTCTTCCCGCTCCCGTGCGGGCCCACGACGGCGGCGCGGCGCCCCAGGCGCTCGAAGCGCGCGAGCAGCGCGTCCCAGTTCCCACCCAGCCGGTAGCGCAGCGACAGCACGCGCTCGCTCCGGAACGGGTTGTCGCGCGCCCTCACGACTTGCCTCCGCGGTCGAGCCGCACTTCCTCGCCGCTCGGCGAAATCGTTATTTCAAGATGGTCGGACTGCCCGCCGGGCTCCGCGACGAGCTCGACGCCCCAGACGATCGAGACGAGCTTCCCCGAGACGCTGTAGGGGCCGGGCGGCAGCTCCATCGAGAAGGGGCGCCGGTCGTTCAGGGCCACGCCGTCGAACGCGACCGAGCGGACGATCTCGAGGTCGACGGTCCCCTTCCCCTGCGTGCGCCAGTAGAGCCGCACCTCGAGCGAGCGCGGCTTCTCCGACAATTCCCAGAACGCCACCCCTTCGAGGCGCTCGCCGGGACGATACTTCGTCTTCGCGTCCGCCAGTTGCAGGTTCAGAGCGCTCACGAGCGACCTCCCGGCGGCAGCCGCTGCGGCAGCACCTCGTACGGGAACTCCTCGTTCACGTCGGGCCACCGCGGGATGTCGCCCTTCACCTGGAAGTTCCAGACGAACTTGTTGTTCGAGCTCTTGAAGCTGTGCATCGAGTCCGCGGGGATTGCGACCTTCACCCGCCCGCGGCGCATGTCCTTTCCCCGCGGCGACCGCACGACCTCGATGCTCGCGAAGGTCGACTTGTCGGTCGACGTCGACGTGCCGCGCCGGTAGGTCGCCTCCTCGCGGCCTTCGAGGACGATGGAGAACTCCCGGATCCGGTCCACGTCCCCGCTCGCCTCCCACTCGACCTCGATGCTGTCGCCGAGCGCCGCCGAGCCGGGCGTGACCCTCAGGACGGGCCGCGGGTTGAAGAGCGCGAGGAAGTAGTAGGCCACGAGGACGATCAGGCCGAGCCCCACGAGCAGGAAGGGAACGATGAAGAGCGTCAGGCAGCCATCGGGCTTGCCCTTGACCCATCCGGAGACCACCTCAAAGAAGAAGATGGAGACGATGCTGTTCCAGAACAGGGCGACGATCATCCCGCAGCCCAGGCGGCCGAGCGGCGATGCCGACGCCTTCAAAGTCTTCCCGCCGCCCTTGGCCGCGGGCGCGGACGAGAGGAGCCCCGGCGACGGCGCCCCATCGCGCGGCTTCCGGCGGACCACGGCCCCCTTGAAGACGAAGACGCCGAGCAGGCCGCCCCCGCCGATGAGCGCGAAGATCATCGGGATCAGCCCGTAGAACAGATCCCCGGTGAAGCCGCGCTCCAGCACGGCCTCGGAGGGATCGCGCTTGTTCACGTAGCAGGTCGCGGCGGTTCCCGGCGGAAGCCGGTCGATGACCGCCTTCTTGCCGTCGTAGCCGCTCGAGGACCCGGGCATGAACTGGTAGCGCGACGAGACGTAGCGCTGCTCCTCGACGGTATATTCGTAGGTCACGTCGATGGAGTAGGTCCTGCCCCCCTTGCTCCCGGAGTGGGTCCCCACCTCGCTCGTCAGGATGACGCAGGGCGTGGGGCGCCAGTTCCGCGCGCCCAGGATCTGGATCACGGGGATCACGAAGAGGAAGAGGCTCGCCACGAGCCCGATGGTGAGGAAGACGGTGAAGAAGCAGCCGAGGGCGAAACGGCCCTGGCGGGACTTCTTGGCGGCTGCGGACTCGGAGCCGGTGACGCTCATGGCCGGGAGGAGTATATCCCGGCCCCGTTCCTACGCGTTCTTCATCCGCTCCAGCAGATTCGCCGTGATCTTCTGGACGCGCGGGTCCGGGCCCTTCGGCTCGGCCGTGTGGGCCTTCGGGTGCATGTAGCCCGGCGGGGCCGAGAGGCCGTCCGCCCACCAGCAGGTCGCGGCGTTGAAAACGATGTTCCCCTTCGGCCCCGGATAGAGCGTCGACGTGTAGATACCCTTGCCGTTGCCGCTGTTGGTTTCGCCCTTCGCCACGATCTCGAGGCCCGGAATGTCGGCAGGCTCGCCGTGCCATTCCCAGCCGACCAGACCCGGGATCCCATCCCCTTCCTTCATGCCGCTGCCCGCGAAGAGCCAGTGGTCCGGCTTCGCGCAGATGTAGGGCGCGCCGCCGGTGACCGGGCCCGTGCTGCGGGCGCCGATCAGCGAGCTCTCGTTCGGCGCCTGGCGCGGCAGCGTCTTCATGTCCGGAAAGACCTTGTCGCCCACCGGATCCGACGGGCCGTAGCGGTCGAGGCGGCGCATGATTCGATTGGGCGTCCCGTCCTTCGCAGGGAGCAGTTCGATCACGCCGCAGCAGGTGTTGCCGGACAGGAAGGCGACGTTCAGGCCGTCGGCAATCGCCTGCTTGAGATTGTTGAACATCCCAAGGCTGTAGTACTCGTCGTGGCCGACCGAGAGGAATCCCTTCGCCCGGCGGAGCCCGGCGGGATCGGCGTGGGTGTCGAGGTTGGAGACGTAGGTCACGTCGTAGCCCTGCTGCTCCATCCAGAACGCGAGGGGGAATTCCCAGAGCAGCCATTCGCCCGATCCGGTCGAGAGCGGCTGGTCCAGGATCTGGCAGTACTTCCCATAGGGGCGGTCGAAGCTGACGTCGATGCCCGTGCCCCAGTACCACGTGCTCGCGCCGTTGTCGTAGAGCGAGTACTGGCTGGGCCAGCGGTTGTAGGCCTGCCACGTCGTGTCGGAGCACTGGAACATGAAGTCGGCGCGGCGGTTGTCGCGCAGGATGAAGACCGCGTAGCTCTGGACGCTCTCGCGCTCCGCCGTGAGCTTGGCCAGGTAGACGCCGCTCGGCCACTCGGGCGGGATCGTGATGCTCGTGCAGGGATCCCATTTGCAGACCCGGAGGCGGTGGGGGTCCACGAGCGGATCCTCCTGCACCTTCCCCACAAAGGGGCCGAACGACGCGACCTTGCGTGCCCCCGTGCCGCCGTAGTACCCCATCCGGTAGAGGTCGACGGAGAACTTCGACTCGGGGTTCGTGCTCACGTGGAGCGTGAGAGCGTCGCCGGCGCGGACGCTGCTGCGCGAGAAGTAGCCCTCGATCCAGGGACAGCGGTGCTTGAGGCTGCGGTCGATCGCGGGCCGCGTCAGCATCCAATCCGCCGAGCCCGGCTTCTCGTTCTCCTCTCGGATGAGATCCGACTTCTTCTTCGTGACGACGGTGCTGGCGCCCCCGGCGCTCAGGGTCTCGGCGCCGCCGCAGCCCCCGACGACGCCGGGCAGCATCGCGGCCACGCCGAAGGTAGAGATGGCGGACAGGACGTCACGGCGGGAAGGATCGACCATAGGAGTGGCCTCCGTTCGGGTTCACCCTAAAGAACGCCCGAGGCGCCGTCAACGATTGGGCGCCTTCGGCGGCGCACGATTTCGTTCCCACAACGGGGCCGGTCTGCTTTATTAGGGGCATGAGCGCACTGATTTCGACGGAAGCCGAGCTCGAAGAGGACCTCTCGCGCCCGACCCCCGAGGTCGTGAAGGACATGGCCCGCCTGAAGGGCGACCTGGTGATCCTCGGGGTCGGCGGCAAGATGGGGCCGACGCTGGCCCGCATGGCCCGCCGGGCAATGGACGAGGCCAAGGTGAAGCACGCCGTCATCGGCGTCGCCCGCTTCAGCGACCCGCGCTCGCGCGAGTCCCTCGAGGCCGCGGGCGTCCGCACGGTGCCCTGCGACCTCCTCAACCGCGAGCAGGTGCTCAAGCTGCCCGACGGCGCCGCCGTGATCTCGATGGTGGGCCAGAAGTTCGGCACCACCGGCGCCGAGTCGACCACCTGGGCGACCAACGCCTACCTGCCCGGCCTCATCAGCGAGCGCTACCCCCGCGTCCCGACGATGGCCTTCTCGACCGGCAACGTCAACCCGCTCGTTCCGGTCTCGAGCGGCGGCACGACCGAGGAAACCCCGCCGGGCCCGATCGGCGAGTACGCGCAGTCGGCGCTCGGCCGGGAGCGGATGTTCGAATACTTCTCACGGACGCTGGGCACGCCGACCTCGATCTACCGGCTGAACTATGCGGTCGAGCTCCGTTACGGCATCCTGCTCGAAATCGCGCTCAAGGTCTGGACCGGGACGCCGCTCGACGTGCGGATGGGTTACGTCAACGTCATCTGGCAGGGCGACGCGAACGCCATCGGCCTGCGCATGCTCTTCCTGGGCAAGTCCCCGCCCGAGATCTTCAACGTCACCGGCGCCGAGACGCTGTCCGTCCGGAAACTGGCGGGCCGCTTCGGCGAACTCCTGGGCAAGACCCCGGTCCTGGATGGGACCGAGCAGCCGACGGCGCTCTTGAGCAACCCCGCCAAGGCGATCAAGACCTTCGGGCCGCCGCGCGTGAGCACGGAGCGGGCCGTCGAGCTGGTCGCCCACTGGGTGAAGAACGGCGGCCGGACCCTGAACAAGCCCAGCCACTTCGAAACGCGCGACGGGAAATTCTGATGAGCCCCGAGAAACTCGCGCTGCTCCGGAAGGGCGTGGTGATCCCCGCCCACCCGCTCGCGCTGACCGCGCAGCGGAAGCTCGACGAGCGGCGGCAGCGGGCCCTGACGCGCTACTACCTGGCGTCGGGCGCGGGCGGCCTCGCGGTCGGCGTCCACACGACGCAGTTCGCGATCCGAAGCGCCGGACTCTACCGGCCCGTGCTCGAGATCGCCGCCGCGGAGGAGAAGCAGCACAAGCCGCTGCTCCTAAAGATCGCAGGGATCTGCGGCGCGACCCTGCAGGCGACCGCGGAGGCGGCCTGCGCGCTCGATCTCGGCTACGACATCGGCCTGCTGAGCCTGGCGGCCCTCAAGGACGCGGACGAGGACGCCCTGATCGCGCACGCGAGCGCGGTCGGCGAGGTGATCCCGCTCTTCGGCTTCTACCTCCAGCCCGCCGTCGGGGGCCGGGTCCTGCCCTACTCGTTCTGGCGCCGCTTCGCCGAGCTCCCGAGCGTGGTCGGCATCAAGATGGCGCCCTTCAACCGCTACCAGACCCTGGACGTGCTGCGCGCGGTCGCCGACTCGGGCCGCGCCTCCGAGATCGCACTCTACACGGGCAACGACGACAACATCCTGCTCGACCTGCTCACCGAGTTCCAGTTCGGCCCCACGCGGCTCCGCATCGTCGGCGGCCTCCTGGGCCACTGGTCGGTCTGGACCCGCAAGGCGGTCGAGCTGCTGGCCGAAGTGCACGCGGCCGGCGGGCCGACGCCCGAGCTGCTGACGCGCGCGACGCAGATCACCGACTCGAACGCCGCCTTCTTCGACGCCGCGAACGCCTTCCACGGCTGCATCGCGGGCCTTCACGAGGTGCTGCGGCGGCAGGGGCTGCTCGAAGGGATCTGGTGCCTCGACCCGAAGGAAAGCCTCTCGCCGGGCCAGAAGGAAGAGATCGACCGCGTCTACAAGGCCTACCCGCACCTCAACGACGATGTGTTCGTCGAGCAGTATCGGGATCTCTGGCTCAAGTAACCGAACCACGAACCCGGAACCAGGAACACCGAGCGGCCCGTTCCCCCACCCTGCCTCCCCCCGGGGGAGGAGCGGAGGGGGATCCCTCCGAGTCGGAGTTCCGGGCTCGGGTTAGGCGACTGCTGCAACCTGATTGAGATAATAGAGGCTTTGGCGCGCGATCGTCTCGGCGCCGGGGCGGTAGTCGAAGACCTCCACCGACACGTAGCCCTTGTAGTCGATCTCCTTGAGGGCCTTCATGATCGGGCGGTGGTCGATCTCGCCCATACCGGGCCCGAGCAGGTTCGAGTCGTTGGCGTGGAAGTGGTGCAGGTACTTCGCGCTCGACTTGATCACCTCCGGCAGCGGACGCGACTCCGAGCCCGTCATGGCCTTCACGTCGAGGTGCAGGCGGAAGTTCGGATGGTTGATCGCCTGGATCAGCTCGATGCCGTCGGCCGCGGTGTTGATGAAGTCGGTCTCGCGCGGGGTCAGCGGCTCGATCGCCATCGTCACGCCGCAGCGCTCGGCCTCGGGCAGCGCCCGGCTGAAGACCTCCTTCGCGTAGCCGAGCGCGCGCTCCTTGGTGATGCCCGGCAGCAGGTTGCGCTGCTTCGGCGAGCCGATGACCATCAGGTTGCCGCCGAGGTCGGCGCAGAGGCGAACGAGGTCGACGAAGTAGTCCGCGGTGCGGTTGCGGATCGCGTCGTCCGGGGTGGTGACGTAGAGGCCCTCGGGCTTGACGAGCAGCCAGTGGAGGCCGACCACCGGGACGCCGGCGCGCAGCGCGGCGTTGCGCAGGTCGCGGCGGCGCTGGTCGCTGATCTCCGACGCGCGGTCGGCGAGCGTGAACGGGGCGACCTCGACGCCGTCGTACCCGAGCCGCGCGATGCAGTCGAGCATGCGCTCCCACTCCCAGTCGACGAACGTCTCGTTGCAGATGGCGAATTTCATGCGGCCTCCCGAGAATGGCCACGGAGCCCTCGGAGCCCACGGAGAAGACTCTTCTCTGAAGGGCTCAGCGGGCTCGGTGGCCAATAAGATCCCCAGCCCCAACCGCTTTTTACTATAGGAGTTCCCGGACTCCAGCGTCAATGACTCCGTAATCGTTCAGGCCTCAGGGCTTCGGCCCGAACGAGAGAATAGAGAATAAAGAATGGAGAATCGTATGCGATGGCCGCTTGCGATTCTCTATTCTTTATTCTCTATTCTCCGGTTCTGGCGCGAAGGCGCCGGAACGACCAATTGTGTTATAATCGGCCCCGTGCGCATCGCCTTGATCCTCGCGCTCCTCCCGGCCGCCGGCTGCACGTACTCGCTGCAGTCCGACATCACCGAGGCCCGGGCGGACATCAAGGAGCTCCAGGGCAAGATCCCGCCCGAGTCGCCGCTGTGGATCTTCGAGGGGCCCGACCGCTTTGACGCCTTCATCACGGACTACGACCTGGGCGTCCCCGACTTCCTCTATCATCACCTGCTCAAGCGCCTCAACGCGATGTCCGACGCCGAGATCGAGGCGCAGGCCAAGGGCGACTTCAACCTCGAGGAGTGCTCCCGCGACCCCGCCCTCTTCCGGGGGAAGATCTGGCGCGTGCACGGGGTCATCGGCGAGCTCCACGGGGAGATGGTCGGCGACCCCCGGCACCCCGTCAAGATGGCGCACGCGGGCGTCTTCTTCGACTCCTCCACGAGGCCTTACCTCTTCCATGTCGCCGCGAAGCCCGAGGTCCTGACGCTGAGGCAGGACGTCGTCGAGACCCAGGCCGTCTTCGTCAAGTGGATCGAGTACACGTCCAAGTCGGGGCGCCAGGTGACGGCGCCGTTCTTCATCGGAAAGACGCTGAGGCGATACCTGTGAGCAACAAGGCCAACGGCTCGCGGCTCCTCTGGGCACCCTGGCGCATCCCCTACCTCCGCAAGATCACGAAGCCGGGCAATGCGGACGCCTGCTTCTTCTGCGACTACGTGCCGACGCCCAAGAAGGACCGGAAGAACCTGGTCGTGCGTCGCGGGAAGACCTGCTTCGTCGTGTTGAACCGCTTCCCCTACACGGGCGGCCATCTCCTCGTGGCGCCCTATGCCCACAAGGGGGAACTGCCGCTCCTCACGACGGAGGAGCAGCTGGAGATCTTCGAGCACCTGAAGGAGATGAAGGCGGCCCTCGAGCGCCTGATGCATCCCCAGGGCTTCAACATCGGCCTCAACATCGGCCGGGCCGCCGGCGCCGGCGTCCCCGGCCACCTGCACTTCCACCTCGTCCCCCGCTGGAACGGGGACCACAACTTCATGACCACCATCGCGCAGGTCAAAGTCATCCCCCAGGCCCTGGAGGAACTCCACGGCGAGCTCCAGAAAGCCCTCAAGACCGTCCGATAATAAAACAGTCGTCCGGTTTTAGGGGGATTTCGATGTCCAAGACCGTCCTCGCGCTGATTCTGGCCACGCTCCTCTCGCTGCCCGCGTTCGCCCAGATCGTCAAGGTCACCCGCACGGACGGCAAGACCGTCCAGGGGGAGCTGCTGGGCTACGAGAACGGGCGCTACCGCCTCCGCCTCAACGGCGGAACGGTGGAGGAGATCGACGAGGCCAAGGTCCAGGACATCGTCCTGATCTCCCCGACGGGCGACCGCGCGCCGTCGCGCGACTCGGGCGCCCTCGAGGCCGCCCGCAACGCCTTCGAGCGGAACGATTTCGACCTCGCGCTGCAGAAGATCGCCGAGGCCATGCGCGGGCTGGACGACGACCGCACGCAGATGGTCGAGCTGACCGCGAAGATCTCGGCCGCCTACCTCGAGCGCCTCCTGGAGCAGAAAGACCCGGGCCGCTTCCGCGAGGCCGTGCGGCAGGTGGTCCCCACCCTCACGCCGGCCGCCAAGAAGGAGTTCTTCCAGAAGATGGCCGACCGCCTCGCGGACCTCCACCGCAGCGCGCCCGACAGCGCCTTCACGGCAGCGCTGGGCGAGGCCGTCGCGCGGCTCGTCGACGAGGGCAGCCTGACCGAGGAGTCCCGCGGCGCGCTGGCCGAGATCCTGATCCAGCGGGCCCAGGCCGAGATCGACCGGAAGGAGCTGGGCGCCGCGCTGACGCTGCTCCGCGGCGCCTGGCGCGTCGACCCCCAGCGGCGCGAGGCCCTGAAGGGCCGCCTCTCGGAAGTCGCGCTGGCCCGCGCCCGCGCCCTGCTCGAGAAGAACGACGCCATCGCGGCCGCCGCGGCCGCCCGCGAGGCCGCCTCCGCCGATCCCGAGAACGCCGAGGCGAAGAAGTTCCTGGAGGATGTCGAATTCGCGGCCTTCCGTCAGAAGGTCGACGGCGATCTCGGCGGCCCCGAGCTGGCGGCGGCGATCCGCAAGTTCATGGAGCGCGAGCTGAAGCCGGAGCAGCGCGACTGGGCCGAGAAGGCGCTGGCCCGCGTCCTCAACCCCGTGAAGCCGCAGGCCACGCAGCTGGGCCAGTACTTCCCCGTGCAGGAAGGCCGCTTCGTGGTCTACCGGCGCGGCGACGGCGAGTTCACCGAGAAGATCCACACCGACTCGGTGGTCCGGGAAGGCGAGATCGTCCGCGTCCACAACACCGTCAAGGAGATCTACCGGGAGTACGAGACCGCCAAGGCCTACCTGGTCGAGATCGAGAAGGACACCGTCTTCCTTCCGACGACGAGCTCCGAGCGGGAGCCGCTGCTCAAGTTCCCCGTCCAGGCGGGCGACTCGTGGACCTGGCAGTCGCGCGGCCGCGACTTCAAGCGGACCGTGAAGTCGCTCAACGAATCGATCACGGTCGGCCGCGAAGGCGAGTCGCGCCTCTACAACGAGTGCCTCGTGGTGGACTTCACGAGCACGCTCGACCGGGACGGCGGCACCCTGACGCTGACCTCGCGCAGCACCTACGCGCCGGGCATCGGCCTGGTGAAGCTGGAGTTCCTCGACCCGGCCTTCCGCAAGTTCAACCTGGAACTGGTCGACGTCGGCCGGGACTGATCCCCCGACGTGCTATGATGGGCTCCATGAAGGAGCTGAGCAGCCTCGCCGACCTCGATTCCGCGCTCGCCGGGCAGAAGGGGACGATCGTTCTCTACAAGCACTCCACCCAATGCGGCATGTGCGACGGCGCGATCGCCGAGATCGAGGCGTTCCTGCGCACGCATCCGGCGTCGACGTTCTATTACCTCGACCTGCTGGAGCACCGCGACGTGTCGAACGCCATCGCGCAGCGGCTCGGGGTGAAGCACGAGTCCCCCCAGGCCATCGTGCTCAAGGACGGCAAGGTGGGCGCGGTGCTCAATCACCGAGCCATCCGCGCGGCGTCCTTGGAGAAGGCCCTGACCGAGTGAGCTTCTCCGGCCATCACCGAAGAAGCGGGTAACGCCGGCTTTACGGGTCATGTTCCCCGGCGTACCCGCATTCGGGACAATGGCAGTCCCCACAGCACAGGAGCGAGATGCGCTTGAGGTGAGTGTCGTCAGGCCAATGCTGGTAGAAGTCACTCAACCCCTTTCTGCCCGGCGGAACGGCGCTGCCAAGTCGACCATTCGTTCTCAAGCCATGCCTGAAGACGGTGCCGTTCTCATTGATGATGTACAAACGCCTCCCTCTCGATGAGGAGTCCGGGAATGCCGCGAAGCCGAATCGGGACAGGTGATGAACGCTTCCCATCGGGGGATTTCCCCCGGTGTCCTGACGATAGGCTATCTCGGGCCCTGACTCGGAGCGATCGGTCAGGAGGGCCAGGAACCAGTACCCGATGCTGGGCGCCGGACTCGCGAACGGTGAAAGCGGGAGATTTTCCCCTCCGGCGGGAAAAAACGTGGCGTCGGCGTCGGCCGCCGCGACGGAGCGGGAGATCAACTCCAGGGGCAGGTGCTTGGGACGATCGCCTTTCTCCAGTTCCGCCGCAGGAGTCATGGTGAAGAGCCCCTTCACGTCGGCGGTCCAGAAGTCATTGACTCGATTCTTATCGCGGTCGTTTGTCCTGAAGTCCGCCTCCGCTGCAGCGAGCGTCTTCAGGGCGGTGACCGCTTCCCGCTCGTTGGAGGCGCGGTTACTCGACAGCAGGCCTGGGACGGCGATGGCGAGGATGACCAGGATGACGGCAATGATGACGGCGATCTCTATGCGGGTCAGACTGACATTGCCGCGCATCGTTCGAAGTATACCTGCCCCCCGCCCGTCGGATAGCATTGGCCGCGCCCCCGGCGCCTTGCTATCTTAGGACTCACCCATGAGCCGATCGACGCTCCTCGTCCTGGCCCTCCTGACCGGATGCACGGCCAGCGACATCTTCAATGGCGGCGCATGGGGCAAGACCAGTGACTGGATGTACACGGGCGACGTGCAGAAGCCGCGGGAGGAGGTCGCCCGGACGGTGCGCGAGCTGCTGCTGCGGCAGGGATACCCGGCGCAGGACTTCAACGGCGACCGGCTCGAGACCCCGTGGGACACCCACCTGTCGCCCCGCTACCGCGAAGGCTACCGGACGAAGATCGAAGTCGAAATGCTCCCGCTCGGGCCCGACCGCTACAACGTCCGCGTCCGCAGCACCATGGAGATCAACAATGCCCAGGAGACGACGCTGGTCCAGAGAGAGGATTGGATCGGCGCCGGCGCCAGCGAGAAGCACAAGGCCCACATCGGGGATGAGGCCCTGAAGATCCAGAGCACCCTGAAACTTCGTTTTTTCGGATTGAACCAATGACGACTTCGCCGCGCGCCCTGGTCCTCCTGGCGGTCGCCGCCCTCGCGGCCTGCGACGGCGCGGGCCGTCAGACGCCGGGCATTCCCCCGGCGTCCTCCGGAGCGGTCGCCGTCACGCTGGGCGGCAAGAAGCTGGAGGTCACGCTCGTGCTCCGCGAGAAGGACCGGCGCCACGCGCTGGAGCGGATCCTCGAGCGGCCCGGCGAGTCCCAGGGCACCCTGATCGCCTGGCCGCGCGAGCGCTTCCTGAAGATCGAGTCCGACGGCTCCCCCGTTTCGTTCGACGTCCTCTTCCTGGATCGCTCGGGGACGATCGTCGACCTCCAGCCGCTCAAGGCACGCGACGAAGAGGGACTGGTGCCCAAGTCGCCGGCCGCCTATGCCCTCCTGGTGGCGTCGGGCACGGCCCAGAAGCTCGGCGTCAAGGAGGGCGACAAGGCGCAGCTCTCGCCCGAGCTGCTCGCCGCGAAGCCCGAGGAGCTCCCCGTCATCACGATCAACGGGGTGGCCGCTGCGGTCGAGCTCGCCCTCACGGAGCCGGAGCGGCAGCACGGCCTCATGTTCCGCCCGCGGATGTCGGCCGACGACGGCATGCTCTTCGCCTACGCGGACGAGTACGACCGCCACTTCTGGATGAAGAACACCATGATCCCGCTGGACATCGCGTTCTTCGCGGCCGACGGCACCCTGCTCAACGTGAACGAGACGCCGATGTACCAGGACCCGCGCAACCCCGGGGCCCTCTACGCCACCTCGGACTCCAAGGGGGCCGCCCGCTTCGTGCTCGAGATGAATCTCGGCTGGTTCAAGCGCAAGGGCATCACCGACGGCTCCGGCCGCTTCAGTCCCGGCACGAAGGCCATGATCCCCGCCGCGGCATCGAAGGGGACGTACGACTAAGACCCGGAACCAGGAACCCCGACCCGGACGGGTCCCCATCCCTGCCTTCCCCGGGGGAAGGCGCGATTCGCGACGCAATTCGTCATTCCGCACCCCATGAGGTAATCTCAATTCCGTGAGCCGCACCGTCTGGGTCATCGCGATCATGGGGACCGCCACCCTGCTCCTCGTTTCCATCGCGATGATGGTCAGCCTCTCCCAGTTCCAGGAAACCCCGTCGGGAGACTGGGTCAAGCTCGCGGAGCAGATCACGGCGGAGTTCAAGACCAAGAGCGTCTCGGTCCGGATCAACTTCAGCATGCCCCCCGGCTATATGAAGATCACCTACGTGGCTGGGATCGACTCGAAGTACGACCTGGCGTCGCAGAACGCCGAGATGGAGCGGATGGCCCGCTTCGCCATCGCGACCTACAAGGGCCGGGACATGAAGTACGTCACCGAAATCCGCGTCAACCGGACGGAGGTCCACGGCAGCGGCTGCTTCCAGTCGACCTACGTCTCGAACTACACCCTGCAGGTCCCGAAACGGTCGCACCAGATCCCCGAGGCTCTGACGCCCGACGGCGAGCCTCCCGTCCCGGGCGGACAGTCCTCGTTCCCCCCGCGCGAACGATAGCCTGTCCCCGTTCCCCTTTGTAGAATGGCAGAGGTGAACGATCTCCTCTGGACTCCGACGCCCGACGTCGTCGACCGCGCCAACGTCACGCGCTTCATGCGCCGCCACGGCATCCGCGATTACGACGAGCTCGTCCGCCGCACGACCGCCGACACCAGCTGGTTCTGGGACGCCGCCCTGCAGGACCTGGGCGTCCGCTGGTTCCGCCCCTACTCCAAGGTGCAGGACCAGTCCAAGGGCTTCCCCTGGACCCGCTGGTTCGTGGACGGCCGGATCAACATCGTCGCCAACTGCATCGACGCCCGCGACCCCGCCCGGCCCGCCGTCGTCTGGGAAGGCGACGACGGCGCCATCCGCAAATGGACCTACGGCGAGTTCAACCGCGAGATCTGCCGCGTCGCCAACACCCTGACGTCCCTGGGCGTCAAGAAGGGCGATGCGGTCGGCATCTACATGCCGATGGTCCCCGAGATCGTCGCCGCGCTCTTCGGCTGCCTCAAGATCGGCGCCGTGGCGGTGCCGGTGTTCTCCGCGTTCGGCGCGCCCGCGCTCGCGGTCCGCCTGCAGGACTCCGAGGCGAAGGTCCTCTTCACCGCCGACGGCGTGTCGCGCCGCGGCAAGAAGACGCCCCTCAAGCCCGAGGCGGACCTCGCGGTCAAGGACTGCCCGTCGATCCGCAACGTCATCGTCCTCCGGCGCCTCGGGATCGACGTGCCGATGGGCCCGAAGGACCTCTGGTGGCACGAGTCCGTGGGGGCCGCGAAGGACCAGGCCGCGACCGCGGAGCTCGAGGCGGAGGACACCTCGATCATCATCTACACCTCGGGCACCACCGGGCGCCCCAAGGGCACCGTCCACACCCACGCCGGCGCGCTGGCGCAGATCACCAAGGAGCTCGGCTACAATTTCGACCTGAAGGCCGACGACGTCTTCTTCTGGGTCACCGACATCGGCTGGATGATGGGGCCCTGGGAGATGATCGGCGCCGCCTTCTTCGGCGCGACGCTCGTGCTCTTCGAAGGGGCACCCAACTATCCGAACCCGGACCGCCTCTGGGAGATCGTCGAGCGCCACCGGGTGACGCACCTGGGCATCTCGCCCACCGCAATCCGCCTCCTGAAGAGCTGCACGCTGGACTGGGTGACGAAGCACGACCTGTCGTCGCTGCGCATCCTCGGGTCCACCGGCGAGGCCTGGGATCCCGACAGCTACCTCTGGTACTTCGAGAACGTCGGCGGGAAGCGCTGCCCGATCATCAACATTTCGGGCGGCACCGAGATCATCGGCTCGCACCTCGCGCCGCTGCCCATCACGCCCCTCAAGCCCTGCACGCTCCGCGGCCCCGGGCTGGGGATGGACGTCGACGTCTTCGACGACGACGGCAAGCCGATCCGGGGCGGCATCGGCCATTTGGTCTGCAAGAAGCCCGCGCCGTCGATGACCAAGGGCTTCCTCAAGGATCCCGACCGCTACCTCGAGACGTACTTCTCGAAGTTCGGCAACGGCATCTGGTACCACGGCGACTGGGCCAAGATCGACGAGGACGGCTACTGGTTCCTCTACGGGCGCTCGGACGACACCATCAAGGTCGCCGGCAAGCGCGTCGGCCCGGCCGAGGTGGAAGGCGCCCTGATCGCGCACCCCGCGGTCGCCGAGGCGGCGGCCATCGGGGTCCCCCACGACCTCAAGGGGGAGACGGTCGTCTGCTTCGTGGTCCTCAAGCCCGGCCAGACGCCCTCGGAGCCGCTCCGCGAGGAGCTCCGCGAGCAGGTGGTGAAGCACCTCGGGAAGACGCTGAAGCCCGAGGCGCTGAAGTTCGTCCGGATGCTCCCGAAGACCCGCTCGGCGAAGATCGTGCGCGGCACCATCCGGCGCCGCCACCTGAACCTGCCGCTGGGCGACATCGCGTCGGTCGAGAACCCGGACGCCATCGAGGAAATCGCGCGCGCGACCTGAGCGGATTAGGAACCCCGGCCTGCTCCCTCCCTCCCGAATACCCCTTTGACCGTGCCCTCCCTGCCCGTCCCCGGGTTAGAGTTACGGATGGGTGAAAGAAAACAAAGGCGGGGCGGCTCTATCCTGCCGACGGAACCGATTGCAGGGAGAACAGCGATGATCCTCAGAGGCCTGGCATTCGCATCGAGCCTTCTTCTGCTGCTCGTCCCCCCGGCGGGCGCCGAAGGAGACGCCCCCGGTGCCCTCAGCCGGATCCCCCGTTCCCGGATCGCGGCGGCCGCGGCGGAGATCGACAGACTCATCGACGCCGATCTCGAGAAGAACGGCCTCAAGCCGACTCCCCCGGCGAACGACTCCGTCTTCGGCCGGCGGGTCACCCTCGACCTGATCGGACGCATCCCCAGCGGCGCGGAGGCCGCCGCGTTCCAGAGCTCGTCGGACCCCGAGAAACGGGCGGCCCTCATCGACCGGCTCCTCGACAGCCCCGGATACGACAGCCACCTCTTCAACTGGTTCGCCGACCTGCTTCGCGTGAAGTCGAAGATGAAGGCGGCGTCCGGCGAGGCGTACATCGACTACCTGAAGACCGAGATCGAGGAAAATACGCCCTACGACGAGCTCGTGCGCGAGCTCCTCACCTCGACCGGACCGGCCCTCGAGCGCGGAAACGGCGCGGTCAACTACTACCTGCGCGACCGCGGGATGCCCGAGGACAACATGTCCAACACCGTGCGGATCTTCCTCGGCACCCGACTCGAATGCGCCCAGTGTCACAACCACCCCTTCGACAAGTGGACGCAGCTCCAGTACTTCCAGATGGTCGCGTTCACCGGCGGCCTCCAGTACAAGGACGCCGAGTACGCCAGGAGCGAGGTCGGGCAGCACGTTCGCGAGATCGAAAAGAGCCTGAAGGGCGCGGGCGGCCCCACCCAGCAGGCGAAGAACTTCGGCAAGATGATGCAGCCGCTGGGCTACGGCATCCACGGCTCGGGCAGCGGCTCCTCGCGGCTGCCCCACGACTACAAGTACCCGGACGCCAAGCCCGAGCAGGCGCTGACTGCCAAGACCATGTTCGGCGAGTCCGTCGCCGTCCACTCCTCGCCCCCGCCCCCGGCTCCGGCGAAGGGCAAGAAGAAGGCGCCTGCCCGGGGCGGCGGCGCGGGCACCGGATCGAGGGAGGTCTATGCCGACTGGCTGACCTCGCCGAAGAATCCGCGCTTCGCAACGGTCATCGCCAACCGGATGTGGAAGCGGGTCATGGGGCTCGGGCTGATCGAGCCCGTCGACGACCTGAAGGACGACACCGTGGCGTCCAACCCGGCCCTCATGGAGTACCTCCGCAGCCTGATGATCGACCTCGGCTTCGATCTCAAGCAGTACCTGCGGACGATCTGCTCCACGCGCGCCTACCAGCGTGAGGCGGTCCGCGGCGACCTGGCCGAAGGAGAGCCGTTCCACTTCCAGGGTCCGCTCCTTCGCCGGATGACGGCGGAGCAGGTCTGGGACTCGCTCCTGACGCTGGTCGTGCCCGATCTCGACGACACCCTCGAGGGCCCGGGCGGGCCTGAGGCAGAGCGTGTCTATCGCGAGTACGAGGAGCTCAGCCACCTGACGAAGGAGGAGCTCCAGGCCATGGCCGGGGAGGGGAAGAGAAAGGCGAAAGCCGACCTGAAGGCGAAGGATCAGGACCCCGCGCTCCAGGAGCTCGAACGCAAGCTGGCGCGGGCGAAGCGGAAGGGCGACGAGGAAGAGATCGCCCGGCTGACCAAGGAGATCGAGAAGAAGTCCGGGAAGCCGCTCCTCATGCCCGCGGCCAAGAAGGGAAAGCGGGCGGGTGCCGACAAGGATCTGGTCCGCGCCTCGGATCTGCCCCAGCCCGCGAAAGCGGGGCACCTCGTGCGGGAATTCGGCCAGGGCGATCGCGAGCAGATCGAGACTTCGCACCGGGAGCCGGCCGTCCCCCAGGTCTTGACGCTGCTCAACGGGTTCGTCGAGCGAAAGATCACATCCAATCCGAAATCGGCGCTCGTCGAATCCCTCGCGCTCGCGCGGACGGCGGAGGAGAAGCTGAAGGTCGCCTTCCTCGGGGTGCTCGGCCGGCCGCCGACCGACGCGGAAAAGGCGCTCTGGATGCCGGAGCTCTCCTCGAAGGAAGCAACGGCGTCCAAGGACCTGATCGCGACCCTGCTCAATACGCACGAATTCCTGTTCATCCAGTAAGAGGAGACCTCCGATGATCGACGACCTTTCGCGCCGCCGTTTCCTGTCGAGCGCGGCGATGTCGCTCCTGGGTGTCGGCGCCCTTCCTCTGCTGGAAAGTCTCGCCGCCGCGCAGGAGAAGCCCGGGAGTCCCGCGCCGCTCCGTCCGGCCTCCGCGAAGAACGTGATCTACCTGTTCATGTCGGGCGGGATGACCCACCTGGACACCTTCGATCTCAAGCCCGGCGCGGCGACCCAGGGGCCGACCGAGGCGATCAAGACGAACGTCGACGGCATCCAGATCAGCTCGCACCTGCCCAACCTCGCGCGCCACATGGACAAGATCGCCATCATCAATTCGCTCAATTCGACCCAGGGCGCCCACGCCCAGGGCCAGTACTTCATGCACACGAGCTACACCCTGCGCGGGACCATCAAGCACCCGACGATGGGCGCCTGGCTCAACCTGATGGGCGGCCGCCAGAACCCCAACATTCCGGGCCACGTCTCGATCGGCGGCGGCAATCACGCGTCGGCCGGATTCCTCGAGTCGCGCTTCGCGCCGCTTCCGATCGGCGATCCGGCGGCCGGGCTCCAGGACAGCGCCCGCGCGTCGGGCGTGACCGCGGAGACGTTCGACCGGCGCCTCGAGCGGGCCCAGGCGATGAATCGCGAGTTCGCCGCCGCTCACGACCAGAAGGACGTCCGGGCGTACTCGGACATGTACGACGAGGCGGTTCGCCTCATGAACTCGAAGGATCTCGAGGCGTTCGATCTGCGGAAGGAGCCCGAGGCGCTCCGCCAGGCCTACGGCACGAGCTCGTTCGGGCAGGGATGCCTCCTGGCCCGACGGCTCGTCGAGAACAAGGTCCGCTTCGTCGAGGTCGAGCACGGCGGCTGGGACACTCACAACGAGAACTTCGAGTCGATGGAGGAGAAGCTCCCCGCCATCGACCAGGCCCTCTCCGCGCTCCTGTCCGACCTGGACAGCCGGGGTCTTCTCGAGGAGACCCTGGTGGTGCTCGCGACCGAGTTCGGCCGGACGCCGAAGATCGTGACCGAGCGGATGGGCCGCAATCACTACCCGAAGGCCTTTTCCGGCCTGATGGCCGGCGGCGGCGTGCGCGGCGGCCAGAAGTACGGAAAGACGGACGCCACGGGCGAGGAAGTCATCGAGAACAAAGTGTCCGTGCCGGACTTCAACGCGACGATCGCTTACGCGCTGGGCTTGCCCCTGGACCACGTCGTCCATTCCCCGTCGGGGCGCCCGTTCACCGTGGCGGACAAGGGCAAGCCCGTCACGGCGCTCTTCTAGGTGATCGATGAGACTTCTGGGCGAGCTGATCGCGGCGCTTTCGGTCGCCATGTCGGAGCAGGACGCGACCGTCGATTTCGAGAAGCGGGTGCTGCCGATCCTCAAGGAGCGCTGCTTCTCCTGCCACGAAGCGCCGAAGACCGGCGCCGACGGGCGCGCGGTGAAGCCGAAAGCGGGCCTCCGCCTGGACGGCCGGGGCTGGATCCTCAAGGGCAGCGACGAAAGAGCCGTGCTGGTCCCGGGCGATCCCGCCAAGAGCCGCCTTTACGCCCTGACCGTGCTGCCCGCCGACCACGAGGATCGGATGCCGTCGAAAGGCGATCCGCTGACTCGAGAGCAGACCGAAACGCTGCGGGTCTGGATTGCCCAAGGCGCGGCCTTCGGATCCTGGACCGGCGCGCCCGGAGGAAAGGTCGAGGCTCCGGCGACGCTCCCTACGCCGCCGATCGTCTCCTCGCGGCTCACGATGCTCGAGGCGCTCGGACGCGGGGTCAAACCCGCGTCGGCCGCCGATCTCGAACGCGCCCGACGCGCGGGTGCGACGATCGAGCCCGTGATTCCCGGCAGTCCCCTGCTGGAGGTGTCCTTCGTGTCCCACGAAGCCTCCATCGGCGACAAGGAGCTTGCCGAGCTTGCGCCGTTGGCGGCCCAGATCACCCGGCTGGATCTGGGCCGGACCAAGGTCAGCGACGCGGGACTGAACACCGTCAGAACGTTCGCGGCGCTGTCCAAACTCGATCTCCACGGAACCGCCGTCACCGACGCCGGCCTCGCCGCCCTCAAGGGCCTGAGCCAGTTGAGGTCGCTCAATCTCTTCGGCACGGCCGTCACGGATGCCGGCCTTCCAGCGCTCGAGGGGCTGAGCGCGCTGGAAGACGTGTACCTGCGCGAAACAAAGGTCACCGAAGCCGGAATCGCGAAGCTCGAGGAGAAGCTGTCCCACGCCGAAATCCACGCCGGGTTCGAGGCCCCGACGACCCAGCCGGGCGGGGCGCAAGCCAAGAAAAAGAAGAAGAAATAGATCCCACGCCCGAAGGGTCCCGCCATCCCCTGAAGGTTGCTGGGAAATGACAACCCGCGCCCGGAACGCTAGGATACGGAAATGCCTTATCTCCTCCTGGCGCTCCTCGCGACCTCCCAGGCGGGGCCGGTCCTCTACTGGAAGGGCGACGACGGCCCCTCCCCCACCACGGCGATTGACTCGTCCGGCCATGGAATCAACGGGACCTATTTCAACGGCGCCACCACGTCGGTCCAGGTCGCCCCGCTGCAGTTTCCGAACACGGGAAGCTTCGTCTTCGACGGGAGCAACGACCACATCGACGCGCCATCTTTCTCTTGGCCGACCGGCGGCCCCATCACCGTGGCCTTCTGGAGCCTCGTCGCCACCGCCGAAGTGACCACCTCCAGCCTCTTCACCATCGGGAATCTGGATTGGCCCAACGACCGGGTGCAGGCCCACGTCCCTTGGGTCGACGAAATCCTTTTCTGGGACTACGGCAACAGCGGCACGGGCCGCATCATCACGTGGTACCAGACGTACTTGGACAAGTGGACCCACGTCGCGCTGGTGTCGGAAGGCAACGGGGGATCGCTGAAAGCCATCTACCTGGACGGCGTCCAAGTCGCCGTCGAGGCGGTATCCGACGGCCCCGACACACCGTTGACGGGATTCGTCCTCGGCACCTGGCCGCATTCCGTATCCAACTTTCACCGGGGCAAAGTCGACGACTTCCGGATCTACGACCGCGTCCTGACGCCCACGCAGATTCAACTTCTCGCCGCCGGGTTCACCGAACCGGGTGCTCCGCCCGCGCTGAACGCGAGCGCGGGAGCCGGCGCCGTGCAGCTGACCTGGACGGCCGCCGCCGGCGCGAGCGCCTACGCCGTCAAGCGCGCCCTGGTCACGGGCGGCCCCTATTCCACGGTCGCGACCGTCCCTCCCGGCACCACGTACACCGACACGGCCGTATCCCCCGGCACGGCCTACTACTACGTCGTCACCACGATAGGGGTCAACGAGAGCGGAGTCTCCGTCGAAGCCTCTGCAGTGCCCGGGCCCGCGGCGCCGGCCGCTCCGGCCCCGACGGTCCAGAACATCACCGTGAAGGGATGCGGCGCGATCGGGCTCGAGGCGCTGCTTCTTCTGGGAATCCTCAGGGCCGCCGTGCGACGAAACTGCCGGCGGGTCTGACGTCCGCGGGTCACATTTTCCCGAACTTGCTCTGCCGTCCTCCCCATCCTCAGAACTTATCGGATATAGTACTAGCCTAGGGTTTCGGACGAGGGATAGGGCGGTGGACGAGAGCGGTAGTCGCGATCTGGAATTGTTGCTGCTGGCCGTCCAGCACGGCGTCCTCAGCAACAATCAGGTCGAGGAGTGCCTCCGCGCCTGGGAGGAGAAGCACGGCGCCGCCCCCGGCAAGCCCCTCGCCCCCCTCCCGACCCTCGCCATCCAGAAGGGCTACATCAGCGAGCAGCGACTCAAGGAGCTGTCCGCGAAGCAGCGGCCCGACGACCCCGCGCTGACCGCGATCCGCGTCGAAGTGGTCATGGTCTGCCGGGACTGCTGGAAGGAACGCACCCTCTCGCTCGAATCCGCGCTGCAGCAACCCAAGTGCGAGCACTGCGGCGTCCCCCTGCGCTTCAAGAAGCAGGCCGGCGCCACCAAGCCGACCGCGCTCCGGGGGCCCGTGCCCGAAGAGGTCCGCAAGGCGATGATGGACCCCCAGAACCGCTTCGCCAAGTACGTGCTCCTCTACAAGCTCGGCTCCGGCGGCATGGGCGAGGTCTGGCACGCCTGGGATACCGTCCTCAACCGCTCCGTCGCGCTCAAGTTCCCCCGGACGACCGGCGACGAGGAGATCCGCCGGCTCTACCTCGAGGCACAGGGCGCCGGGAGTTTCACGCATCCCAACGTGGCCGGAATCTACGAGATCGCCGAGGCCGACGGGCGCCATTACATCGCGATGCAGTACATCCAGGGCAAGACCGCGGAGGAACTCACCCGCGAGAAGAAGCCGGAAACCCGGGAGATCGTCCGCTGGGTCCGGGACGCGGCGCTGGGCGTCCACTACGCGCACGAGCGCGGCGTCATCCACCGCGACCTCAAGCCCGCGAACGTCATGATCGACACCGAAGGCCGCGTCTACGTGATGGACTTCGGCCTCGCCAAGCTGGCCGGCGGCGAGGGGTCCGGCACGGTCAGCGGCGTGATCCTGGGCACACCGGCGTACATGCCGCCGGAGCAGGCGGCCGCCAACGCCGGCCAGGTCGACCGCCGCAGCGACGTCTACTCGCTCGGCGCCACCCTCTACGTCCTCCTGTCGGGCCGGCGCCCCTTCGAGGGCGAGAGCGCCACCGACATCCTGGTCCAGATCCTCACGGCCGAGCCGGTCGCCCTGCGGCAGGCCTGGCCGGAGGCGCCCTGGGAGCTCGAAGCCGTCGTCACGCGCGCGATGGCCCGCACCCGCGAGGGCCGCTACGAGACCGCGAAGGCCTTCGCGGACGACCTCGACCGCTACCTGTCCAATCTCCCCGTCGAAGCCCGCCGCCAGACCTGGACGCACCGCTTCGCGAAGAAGGTCCGGAGGAAGACGGGGCTGATGGGGGCGCTGGCCGCGATCGTGCTGATCGCGGCCGTCGCCGCGTACTTCGTCCTCCGCAGCCCGGCGCCGGGCCCCGATCGGATGGGCGCCTGGTCGGCGCTCTTCCCCCGCCTGCAGCGCGCCATCTCGGTCGACACCTTCGACCCCACGACCGCGGCGTCGATCCTGGAGCAGGTCGAGAAGGATTTCCCGGACCAGAAGGCCGGAGTCGAGCTCCTGAAGGACGGGGAGTACAAGGACATCTCCCGCGCCCTGGAGACCCTGCCCCGCAGCGCGTGGCTCGAGTCCACCGCGCGGGTGCGGCGCTACCGCGACTGGCTCGCTTTCGCGAAGAAGCCCACGGAGGCGGCCGACCGCATCCTCGCCTACCGCGGCACCGTCACCATCGCGGCACAGGTCACGCCCTTCGCCGAGCTCCGCGGCCCGATGCTCGACGGCGTTCCGGCGGAGGAGCGCTGGACGCCCTTCATGCGCCGGGACCTCGAGATCCGCGACGGCGGCCTCGAGCTCGTCCACCCGACGCTGGGAACGCGCGCCGTCGCGCTGCCCCCGCTCCGCCACGGCGCCACAATTACGATTGAAGGCAGTCTGCAGGATCCGAACTCCATCAAGGCCAGAGAGGGACCATGAATCGAGCGTTCGCGGTGCTGGTGGGCGTCGTCGTCCTGGCGGGCACGGCCGCCGCCCAGGATTTCCAGGTGGGATCGCGCGCGAAGGCGATGGGCGGCAGTTACACCGCGTTCGGCGACGACCCCGTCGCCATCTGGACGAACCCGGCGGGCACCGCCACCCAGAACTCGCAGGTCGCCCTCACCTACCAGAGCTTCACGCAGTACGAGATCGGAAGCCTGGGCGACACCTTCTCGCTCCCGACGCGGGGGGACGCGGAGCAAGGCCTGCTGGATCCGCCGATTTCGCCGTCCTTCGCGGGGGTCGTCGTCCACATGGGCGAGGGCAACGTGGAGATGGCGGCCTCGATCGCGTACATCCGGCCGTTCCAGATCAAGTACGTCTATTCGTTCGACTTCGGCGGCGAGCAGCTGATCACGCAGACGGACCAGCAGTTCTCCCGGATCCGCGCGGGCTACGGCGCGAGCTTCCGCCTCTCGGACGGCCGCTGGTTCCGGACGCTCGCCCTCGGCGTCGGCGTGGACTTCGTCTACACCCACTACAAGGAAACCGACCAGAACGTCGACCCCAATCGCGACACCCAGGTGTTCCAGGACAGCGAGTCGGCCGTCGGCTACGGTGCGGGCCTGCTGACGACGCTGTTCGAGTCGGACTCGTTCCGCCTGGATTTCGGCGCGGCCTACAATTCCCGCGCGAAGTTTCATTTCGACCTCGACCCGATCATCTATCCCGTCTGGGACTGGCCGGCGCTGGCCTCCGGCGGCTTCGCGCTCTACCTCGGCGAAGGCTATCCCCTGCGGATCACGCTCGACCATCAGTGGATCGGGTGGGAGAATTCCGTCGGCCAGCCCGACCCGGGCATCGACCATTTCCGCAACACGTATTCCTTCTCGCTCGGCGCGGAGTACCGCTTCAAGGTCGGGGAGAAGAACCGGCTCTTCGCCCGCGCGGGCCTGAAGTCCTACGACACGCCCTGGAAGGACAAGAATAACCTGCCGGGCGTCGGCACCAGCCGCCTGGAGATCGAGACGAAGGGCGACCGCGTCGAGATCCTCACGCTCGGCCTCGGGTTCTATTGGACCCGGAAGACCTGGGAGGGCGAGGCGCGGACCAGCGGGATCGACTTCGCGGTCGAACTCTTCGGCGAGACGCAGTACCTGTTCGGCCTGGGGTTCACCTACCAGTTTGATTGAGATGAAGCTCGTCGCCGCCGTCCTGATCCTCCTCGCCCAATCCGAGGAACGTGTCGACGACACGGACTACGAGAAGTCCGTGGCCGTCCACGTGAAGGCCGTTCAGGCGATCGAGAAGACCTGGCGCAAGGATCCCGCCGAGGCGTTGAAGGCGATCGACCCCGTCCTCAAGACGATGGACGCCGAATTGCCCGCCCGCCTCCGCAATGTGATCGAAGCGACCATCGCGGTGCGCGTCACGCGCGGCATCGACAAGGGCGAAGTGAAAGACCGCATCCCGTTCTTCCCCTACCGCCTCGCGGGCGAGATCGCGATGACGGCGGGCGACGCGGAGCGCGCGGTGGGCTACTTCCAGAAGTCGCCGTCGAGCGGCGCGGCGCTGGCCGAAGCCCGCAAGGCGGCGCTGAAGAAGGAGCCGGCCCCGGCGCCCCCCGCCCCGCCGCCGCCGAAACCCGCCGTCGACGTGAAGCCCTTCCTGGACCGTCACGACTACACCGGCGCGCTGGACCTGCTCCGCGCCAAGGCACCGGCCGACGCCGAGCGCCTGGCGGCGGACGTGCGCCGCGAGGCCGAGAACCATCAGCGCTCGGCCGTCGGGACCCTGGCCGGCGTGCTCCCGCGAATCGACCAGGCGGGCTTCCGGAAGGAGCACGTCGAGCCCTGCCTGCAGGCCTGCGAGAAGGTTCCGGCGGACCTGCTGTCGGAGCAGTTCCACTGGGTGAGGCGCCTCGACCGCTGGCTCGAGAAGCGCGCGCCCGCGGAGTTCGAGCGCCTCGCGATCGACGCCGCGAAGTTCGGGTCCGACTTCACGGTGCTCTGCGACCGGGCGCAGGACGAGCGTCTCAAGGAGGCCGAGCGTCTCGTCCAGACCGTGAATCAGGCCGAGCGGGCCGAGCGGGTGAAGCTGATCGACCAGCTCAAGCTGGTGGAGCGGTCCTTCCTGGATCTGCTGCAGGCCCACGAGCGCGCGGGGCTGCGGGAGCAGCTCGACGCCCTCAAGGCGAAGCTCCCGATCGACGAGAAGGTCCTCGACGAGGCCCGCGCGCGACCCGGGTCGATCGCCGACATCCGCCGGCTCTCGGACGAATTGGACCGGCTCTGGACGTCGGAGCGACGCGCCCGACTGGGCGTGCCCGACCAGAAGGACCTGGCGCTGCTGCTGGGCATCTACCGCTGCATGGCGCTCTTCCTGGACGGCAAGTCGATCCAGGAGGCGGCGGAAGACCTTCGGCTCCGCGACGTCTTCCGCTCCGCGGGCGAGCTCCCCGCCGACGTCTCCCCCAAAGTGGCCGCCGTCCGCGCCCGCATCAAATAAGCCTAGGGCCTATTGCCTTCCAGCAGGCGCGGCACGTCCCAGAGAAGCAGCAGCCCGTGGCCGTCGGTGGAGACAAGCGTCCGGTCGTCGGGGGAGAAGGCCAGCAGCTCCGCCCCCGTGCTGTGCGACGGGGAGTCGCCGGCATTCGCGCGTACTTCCAGCGTCTTGAGGTCCCAGATCTGCAGCCCCTGCTCGACGCCGCGGGCGAGCAGCGTCGCGTCGTGCGACAGCGCGAGGCCCCGCCGGGCGTCGAAGGGCCGCGGCGACCTCAGGCGGATGCGGCCGGTCAGCGCGTCGATGACGTACAGGTACGGGCAGCGGTTGGGGAACGGGTTCCAGTCCTCGTAGTGGACGGCCGCCAGCCAGCGTCCGTCCGGCGAAAACACCATGGAGTCGCCGCGCTGCACGCCGATCCTGGGAAAGTTCCGCTCGACCTTCGTCTCCAGGTCGAGCACCCGGATCCCGGCGGGCGGTCCCGGGACCGACCAGGCCAGCGAGCCGCCTTCGGCCGAGAGCGCCACCGGCGCGGTCGCGTCCGCGGTGAAGGTGTCCCGCGACTCGCCCCGCTGGACGTCCCAGCGGCAGACCTCGACCATCTCCTTGTCTTCCTCGGCGTTCACCACGGACACCAGGACCTTGCCGTCGAAGGAGAAGGACAGCCGGGCCACGCGGCCGGCGCGGCCCGCGAAGAAGCTCCGCTCCGTGCCGGACTCGATCTCGAGGAGGGCCAGGCGGCCGCCGCTCGATCCGACCGCCAGCGTCTTTGCGTCCGGCGAGAACGCGAGGCAGGAGACGATGTCCTTGTAGTTCGCGAAGGTCAGGCGCCGGTCTCCGGTGGCGGTCGTCCAGAGGGTGATCTCGTCGGCCACCGGGTTCGACGCCTTGGCGCCGGCCGACGCGAACATCGAGCCGTCGGGCGAGAACGCCACCGCGTGGACCTCGCCCGTGTGGGCCTCGAGGACGACCCGCGGGACGGGGCGCGGCGCCGGCGGCGCCGAGGAGCAGCCGAGGATCGCGAGAAGGGAAAGGATCGCGGCGCTCCTCATTTCATCTCCTCGCGGCTCCAGACGAAGGGCTTGTAACCCCACGTGCTGAAGAGGTCGAGCTGGTCCTTGTAGTGCGGGGAATCCTTCCGCTCGCTCTGCCCCGGCGCCGACAGGGTCATAGCCCGCGGCCCCTGCGGCGTCATCTCGACCACCATCTGGAACGTGCCGCGGCCGCGCATCGACTTGGCCTTGCCGACGTCGCCGCCGAAATCGATCAGCGGCTCCTTCCACGCGAGCGGTTCCGCGCCGGCCTTCATGGCGTCCTTGAGCGCGTCGCGGGCGAGGCCCTTGAGGTCGCGCTTCCGGGTGTAGTCGTACTGCAGGGGCACGACGCTCCGGTCCCCCTGGAGGAGGTAGAGCAGCGGGTCGACCAGGAAGCGCTGGACGTCGCGGCTCATGAGCAGCGTCGGGTCTACCAGGTTTCCGAAGGTCCGGGCCATCATCGAGCGGACCCAGCGGTCCAGGAGCAGCGGCGCCGCCTCGCCGTCGAGGTTCATGTGGTCCCACTTCTCGAGAAGCTCGGCGCCCTTTTTCACGTCCGCGTCGTCGCTCTCCTTGGCGGCCTCGAGGATGATCGGCACGAAGTAGTCCGCCAGGTAGGCGTGGTAGGCGGTCAGCCGGGCGATCTGGCCGAAGCGCTCGGCGCTCAGCTTCTCCTCGGCCTCGAGGACGTCGATGATCTTCTTCCCCCAGAAGATCTGGCCGAAGCCCGCGTAGGGCCAGTCCGCCGAGGGCTTGTTGTTCCAGTTGGCGAAGTAGCCCCACTCGGGGTCGACCTTCTGCGGCCACTTCTCGACCGGCAGGATCCCCTCCCACTCCATGCCGCCGTTGCCGTCCGCCGGGAAGCGCGGGTCGTGACCGGCCTTGCGGACCGGGTGGGCCCCGCAGTACCAGAAGCCGATATGCTTGTCCCGCGTCGCGCAGAAGAAGTTGTGGCTCGTGACGATCTTGCGGACCCCGGCCTGGAACTCCTCGACGTTGCCCGCGAAGTCGAGGTCGAGCACGCCCTCGAAGGTTTTCTGCTCGCTCTTCCAGAAGGACATGCGCATGGTGTAGGCGCGGTGGGACTTCAGGTCCGGCTCGGCGGCCATCGGCCCGTAGACCGAGCGGTAGACCCGGACTTTCTCGACGTCCCCGCCGCGGACCTTGATCTCGCGGTCCAGGACGTCGAACTTCTTCCACTCGCCGTGGTAGCGGTACTCCTCGGGATTCTCGGGGTTGAGCTCCAGCGCGTAGACGTCGACGAGGTCCGCGCCGCCGGACGTCGTCGTCCACGCGAGCCGCTCGTTCCAGCCGATCATCACGCCCGGGGCGCCCGGGAAGGTCATGCCGCCGACCTGCAGGCCCTCGGCGACCAGGTGGACTTCGTTGCAGATCGACGGCGTGGCGAAGCCCATCATGGGGCCGCCGTAGAGGAGCGGGTTGCCGCTCGTCGACTTCTTGGGAGCGGCGACCCAGGCGTTGGATCCGAAGTAGATCGGCATGCCCATCGCGGACCGCGAGGCCAGGATCTCGTCGAGGTCGGCGCGGTAGCGCGCGTAGGCCTCGTCGCTCGGCAGCGGTCCGGGCGCGCAGCCCTTCCTCGCGTCCCGCTTCGCGCGCGTGTAGTCGTTCAGGGTCGTGGGCGCCGCCAGGTCCTTCTCGCGCAGGAGGTCGCCCATCACCTTCCGCGCGTCGTCGGCCCCGATCTTCTTCGTGAGCTCGGAAAGGACCCGGGCGGCGGTCAGCTCGGTGTCGCCCGCCTCGCCGAAGCGCCGCGCCATCGCGACGCCCACGGCCACGCAGTCGGTCACGGTCCACGGGTGCGGCTTCTCGCCGAGCGCGGCGTACTCGGGCGGGAGCGCGGCACCCGACTGGAGCCAGGCGTTCACGCCGTCCGTGTAGGCGCCGACCGCGGCGCGGAAGCGCTCGCCGCCGGACTCGAACATCGCCTTCAGTTCGTCCTCGGTATAGCCGCGGCGGAGGCGGTCGCGGTCGCTGGCGACCGCGTCGCGGCCCCGCAGCTCCGAGGCCCGGCCCTTCGCCCCGCGACGGAAGAGATCCATCTGGTAGAAGCGGTCCTCGCACTCGACGTAGCCCTGGGCCCAGAAGGCGCCGCGCGGGGTCTTGGCGAAGATGTGCGGAATGCCCCAGGAATCCCGGAAGACCCGAACCTCTTCGTCGCCGCACTTGAGGGTGGTCCAGGCGTCCGAGGCCGGGGCCAGGACGACGAGCAGCGCCAGCAGAGCTCTCATGACGACCTCCGGAGGTAACTCTCGAGGATGACGATGGCGGCCGCGACGTCGGCGCGCTTGTGGCGGTCCTTGCGGTCGAGCCCCGCCTGGCGCAGCCGCGCCTGCCCTTCCGCGGTCGACAGCCGCTCATCCCAGGGAACGACGGGGACGCTGACATGGATCTTCAATTCGTCGATGAAGTCCAGCGCGCGCCGGGCGCTGGGCCCGGTCGTCCCGTCCATGTTGAGCGGCAATCCCACGATCACTTCCTCGGCGCCGTGCTCCTCGACCAGCGCGGCGACGTCCACGGCCGTGACGTCCTGGAGCGTCGGCAGCGCGAGGGCCATCTTGCCCTGGGGATCGCTGATCGCAAAGCCCGTACGCTTGGTGCCCAAGTCAACAGCCAAAACTCTCACCGCTACCCCATTGATACGATAGAGGACGACTTAAGCTTGAGGCAAGGCGATCCGGGGGCCCCGCGCATTACAGATGCTTTTCAAGCCCCTTGGATTGGATCTGTTCGACCAGCTTCTTGAGTTCTTCGGAACGGTTCTTCGGGCAGACGAGCGTGGCATCGGGCGTGTGGACCACGACAAAACCCTCGAGGCCCAGCACGCCGACCAGGTGGTTGGGGTCCGAGGAGAGCACGAGGGAGTCCTTCGTGTCCACCGCGAGGACCTTGCCGTCGACCGCGTTGCCGCCCTCGTCCTTCTTGCGGCGATCCGCCGCGGCGCTCCACGAGCCCACGTCGTCCCACTCGAAGTCGGTCTCGACCATGAGGACCTGGGCGGCCTTCTCCATCACGCCGTAGTCGATGGAGACGCGCTGGAGCTTTCCGTACTCGTGCGCGAGGACGGAGGGCAGGCGGCTGCTACCGAGAGCCTTCCGGATTTCTTCGAGCGACGCCGACAGCTCCGGGAGGCAGCGCTTGATCTCGGCGAGGATCGACGCCGCCTGCCAGACGAAGATCCCGCCGTTCCAGTAGTAGTCGCCGCTCTTGAGGAAGTCCTTCGCGATCTCCGCCTTGGGCTTCTCGCAGAAGCGGCGGACCCGGAAGACGTCTCCCGCCCGCTCCCCCCGCTGGAGGTAGCCGTAGCAGGTGGCGGCGTAGCGGGGCTTGATGCCGAAGGTGACGAGGCCGCCCGAGAGCGACGCTTCGCGGCCCCGCGCCAGGGCGTTCTGGAAGCGGATCGGGTCGTCGATGAAGTGGTCCGCCGGCAGGACCGCGAAGACGGCCTCGGGGTCGCGCCAGTGGAGGAAGGTCGCGGCCAGCCCGATCGCGGCGGCCGTGTCGCGCCCCATCGGCTCGTCGATGATGTTCTCCTGCGGGACGATGTCGAGGTCGCGCCGGACGACGTCGGCGTGCTCGCGCGCGGTAACCACGTAGACCTGCCGCTGATCGAAGAGCGGGAAGAGCCGCTCGACGGTCTGCCGCACCATGGTGGCGGGGCCGAGGATGGGCAGGGTCTGCTTGGGCCGGTGTTTCCGGGAGAGGGGCCAGAAGCGGGTGCCGCTGCCCCCGGCCATGACTACCGCGTAGAAGTGGTCCATCGGCGGATTATAACAAGCGCCCCCGGGCCAGCCAATTCGCAACAGTTCCTGCACGGGGCGTGTTTCATGGGTAGTCTAATACGGGAGATGACGATGATCGCTCGCACCCTGGCCGTGGCGTGGGTCCTGGCACTGTCCCTGGCCGCCCAGGACGCCGAGAAGAAGCCCGGCCTCCCCTGCGACGTCGCCACCGTCGAGGACGCCGTCTGGTGCCCGAAGTGCAAGAAGCCCCGGGAGGCGGCGCAACTCGAAGGCGAGAAATGCAAGGAGTGCCAGACCGCGACCGAGAAGATCAAGGTCTGCGTCAAGAAGTGGATCCCCCGCTGCGGGATGCACAACCAGGGCCCCCACCTGGAGAACTGCTGCAAGAGCAAGTTCTGCTGCAAGATGGAGACCCTCAAGTCCCCCCTGGCCTACCGCTGCGAGGGCTGCGGAAAGACCGCCCGGGAGGAGGCCAAGATCGAGCACGACGCCAAGGCGCACGACAAGAAGGCGGTGAAGACCTGCGAGGCGTCCGGGACCCAGCCCCACGGCGGGGAGCCCATCAAGTAAGGGTTCCTACAACGCATTGACCGCGGGGAGCGTAGTACTACTATACTGTCGAGCCGTAAAGGGTTGATACCCAGTCCCCTTCGGGGCTTGGAGGCGGGAATGATCAAGCTTCTGGTGAAGTCCGGCGAGGAAAGCCGCGAAGTCGAGTTCAGTCAGTCCGAGATCACGATCGGGCGCTCGACGGACAACCTCGTCCCCCTCAACGACAAGAAGTCGTCGCGCAAACACGCAAAGATCGAGAAGGTCAACGACGAATACCTTGTCAACGACCTGGGCTCCGGCAACGGCACCAAGGTGAACGGCAAGGATGTCAACACGCACGTCCTCTGCAAGGGCGACGAGATCACGATCGGGTTGAGCACCATCTTCGTCCTCGCGCTGGACACCCCGGCCGGCCGCTCGGCCCCCGCCGCCGCGCCGCCCCCGGCGGCGGTCGTGGCGCCCCCGGCCGCCGTGGCCGCAGCTGCCCCCGCGCCCGCGCCCGCACCCGCGGCTCCCGCGGCGCCGGCGTATGTTCCGACGGCCCCCTCTCCTTCAGCCCGTATCACGGAGCGCCGCTCCGCTCAATCCATGGACGAGGAGCGCAAGAAGATCACTCGCCGCGCCATCGCCCGCAACAGCTCCACCTGGGTCGGCAAGGCCGCCTCCATCCTGGTGCTGCTCGGGATCGCCGCCGGCGGCGTCTGGGGATACAACAAGTACGAGGAGCAGCGCTACAAGGACGAGGAAGCCCGGCAACTGAAGCTCCAGAAGGAATCCGAGCCCTACCGCCTGGCGGAGGCCGAGTACAAGAAGTTCGCCAAGACCGCCGAGGCCGACCCCGTCGAGGACTCGATCATCACCGAGGCGACCTCGCTCGCGGAGAAGCACGGCACCCTCTATCCCGAGTTCGACACGCTGCTGGGCAAGCTGAAGCAGCGCCGCGCCGAGCAGATCGGCCGCGACGACTTCGCCAGCGTCGACGCCCGCATCGGCAGCGCGCTCCGCGACTCCCGCTTCGGCGACGCCCTTCAGGCGCTCAAGGACCTGAAGGCCAGCACCGACGGCGCCGCCGCGGGGGGCCTGGTCGCCAAGGTCTGCGACCGGATCAACCAGGAATTCAAGTCGATCGACGACTACGGCCGCAAGCTCAGCGACGAGAAGAAGTGGACCATCGCGGCCGACCACTACCGCCTGCAGGCGCCCAAGTTCAAGGGCACCGAGCACTACCGGTACCTGATGTACAAGCCCGAGACCCTGGAGCAGGTGCGCAAGGCCGAGGCCGACGCGGCGACCGCCAAGGCGAACCGCCCCGCCGAGACCCCGAAGCCTGCCGAGCCGGACAACTCGCTCGCAAAGGCGGAGCCCAAGGAGGCGCCGAAGCCTGCCGAGCCGGAGCCCGCGAAGCCGGCCGCGATGCCGAAGGAGCCGGAGAAGCCGAAGCCGGCGATGCCCAAGGAGCCCGAGAAGCCCAAGATGACGCCGCCGCCGCCTCCTCCTCCCCCGCCGAAGCCGAAGGAGCCCGAGAAGCCCAAGGAGGAGCCCAAGCCCGCCGAGCCGGGCGCGCCCTTCAAGAAGCCCGACGTTCTCTGCGACTGCAAGAAGATCGTGAAGGGCGTCTACTGCCTCAAGTGCGACCGCATGCTCGCCCAGGAGGACATGCGCAACGGCGTCTGCAAGCGCTGCGAGGAAAAGCCCAAGAAGATCGACCTCTGCGTGAAAAAGTACTACATGGTCGACGGCCAGCCCGACAAGCGCAGCGAGAAGCCCATCCTCTACGAAGGCAAGCTCTACGACTTCGCCTATGAGGACAAAGCCCGCATCACCTACTACTGCGACGGCTGCCAGGAGACGGGCGACTCCTCCGGCGAAGTGAAGCACAAGCCGGACTGCGCCAGCAAGAACGTCATCAAAGTCTGCGCCAAGTCGGGCAATCCGCCGCACGGCGGCGAGAAGAAGTAACCCCCGGCTTCCAGGGGCCGAGGCCGGATCCCGGGTCCCCGGGGTCCGGCCCCCGGCCCATAACCGTTCGCATATGTTCGAAACCGCCCATCCCTCTCCTGCGTTAAGTAGGTATCGTTGGAGGGGATCTGTATGCGGCGGATCATTTCATCGGCATTTGTAGCACTTCTACTCGTAGCGCCCCTGGCCGCCCAGGCCGGGAAAATCGTCAACGCGCGTTGCCCCGTCAAGACGGACCAGCCCGCCAAGCCCGACCTGAACGCCACGTACCACGGCGTCGTCGTGGGCTTCTGCTGCGGCAACTGCAAGGGCAAGTGGGCCGGCGATCCCGACAAGTACGCCGCCAACGTCCCGGAGCTCAAGCCGATCCTGGCCAAGATGGAGAAGGACAAGGAAAAGGCCAAGGAGATGACCGGCCCTTGCGACTGCAAGAAGATCGTCAAGGGCTACTACTGCGAGAAGGACAAGCGCGAGCTCGGGCCGGACGACGTCCGCGGCAATGTCTGCAAGCGCTGCGAGCAGAAGGCCGCCGAGATCGAGTACTGCCTGAAGCTCGTCCCGAAGCCCATCGACCCGAAGAAGAAGGTCCAGGATCCTCCTTCCGAGGATAAGGCCCGCATCTCCTACGTCTGCGAGAAGTGCGGGGCCAAGGGCGAGATGGAGGAAGGCTTCAAGCACAAAGACGACTGCAAGCCCTCCGCGCTGGGCGGCGGCCTCAAGAAGGTGTGCGCGAAGTCCGGCCACCTGCCGCACGCGACCAAGGCCGACTGACGATCGACAAGTTCCGGAAAAGGGCGCCCTGCAAGGGGTGCCCTTTTTCATTTCCAAACGCTATAATCCCCACCCCATGGCAAAGCTCTCGGTCATGCTGGTGTCGACGTTCACGATCGCGCTCCTCCACACCCTGATCCCGAGCCACTGGCTCTGCTTCGTGCTCGTCGGCAAGGCCCAGGGCTGGGCCCGCCGCAAGACCCTCGGCGTCACCGCCGCCGCCGGCGCCGTCCACGTCATCACCACCATCACCCTGGGCATCGCCCTCGCCGCCCTCGGGCGCACGATCCTCGAAAGCCACCACGAGGACACCCTCGAACGGATCAGCGCCGTCATCCTGATCGGCCTCGGCGCCATCTACCTGGCGACGCACCTCTTCCACGCCGGACACCACCATGAGTCGGACAAGGCGGTGTCGGAGAAGACCGCGGTCCTGGCCCTCGTCTTCTCCCTCGTCGTCTCCCCCTGCTCGGCGTCGATCCCGCTCCTCATCGTCGCATCGGCGCACGCGGGCTGGACCGCGATCGGGCTCATCGCCTTCGTCCTGCTGATCACCACGGTCGGCGTAATGCTCCTCATGGTGGGGCTCACCTCGCTGGGCATCGAGCGGCTGCAGTTCGCGTTCTTCGACCGCTACGAGAAGCTGATCGTGGGTCTCGTGCTCTGCGCCCTCGGAGCCCTCATTCTCCTCGTGAAGGATTGAAGAAGAAGCGCGACTCCTTCCGGGACTACGTCTCGGAACAGCTCGGGGACGAGGTGGAGATCCGCCCGATGTTCGGCGGCTACGGCCTCTACCGCGGCGACCGCTTCTTCGGGATCGTCTTCAAGAGCCGACTTTATTTCCGGACACTTCCACGCGACCGGAAGAAGTACCTCGACCGGGGCATGAAGCCCTTCAAGCCGAACGCACGGATGACCTTGAAGACCTACTTCGAGGTCCCGGCCGACGTCCTCGAGGAGCGCGAGACGCTCCGCGCCTGGGCCCTCGACGCGGCCCGCTAGGCCCCCGACGTAACATTCCCCCTGCGCTCCGCTCGAGCTAGAAGAGGGCCCTTCCGACCCTCGACCATGGCCGAACTGAACAATCGGATCCGGAACTCGCTCAACGAAACCCGCATTCTCGTGCTGGTGGCCCAGGTCATTGTCGGATTCGAGTACCAGTCGGTCTTCCAGCACGGCTTCGACGCCCTTCCGGGGCCTTCCCGCATCCTCCGGGCCGTCACGCTCGGGCTCCTGCTGCTGTCGCTCGCACTTCTGCTGGCCCCCGCGTCCTTCCACCGCCTCGTCGAGGGCGGCCACAACTCCCTTCGGCTGGAAGACTTCACGTCGTCGGTGACCGCGATCGCGCTGGTCCCGTTCGCGGTCTGCCTGGGGGCCGACTTCTACTGCGCCTCCCAGATCGTGGTGGGCAACCCCGCGGCGCTCGTCTTCGGCGGCCTCCTGACCGGAATGGCGCTCTTCCTGTGGTACGGCCTGGAGCTCCTCCGCGGCCGGCAGGGCCCGTCGGCGAAGACCGGGGGCAACCCCGAGCAGACGCCCCTCAAGGACCGGATCGAGGAAGTTCTGATGGAATGCCGGATGGTCCTGCCCGGCGCGCAGGCCCTCATCGGCTTCCAGTTCTCGATCATGCTGATGGAGAAGTTCGAGGAGCTCACGCCCACCCTCAAGGTCATCCACCTGTCGAGCCTTGCCGTCACCGCGCTCTCGATCATGCTGCTCATGGCGCCCGCGTCCTACCACCGCATCGTCGCCCGCGGCGAGAACACGGAGGAGCTGCACCGGGTCGGCTCGTGGATGCTGCTGCTGGCGATGGCCTTCCTCGCGCTCGGCATCGCCGGGGACTTCCTGGTGCTGCTCTGGAGGGTCACGGGCTCCGCCGCCTGGTCGATCGGCGGAGCGCTGGCCGTCGTGACCCTCTTCTACGGCCTCTGGTTCGGCTACACGCTCTACCGGTCGCGCGCGGGGGGTTCCTGATTCGTATAATCACCCCGTGATCGAACGGCTCCTCGGCGACCTGGCCCCGCGGCAGTTCCTGGACCAGGTCTACACGCGGCTCCCGCATTCCCGGCCCGGGGGCGCGGCGGGCGTCACCTCCTTCGCGGGCTGGCCGGCGGTCGAGGCGATCCTGGCGCAGAAAGACGTCGACGCGTTCCTGGCCCGTGAGGGCTTGATGTGGGAAGGCGGGCAGCTGCCCTCCTTCGCGGAGGCGCGGCGCCTCTTCGGCGAGGGCCATACCCTCGTGATCCGCAGCGCGGAGCGGCACGACCGCGAGCTGGAGCGCCTCGCGGCTGGATTCCGGGAGGATTTCGCGGCAGCCGTAAACGTGCATGTCTACTGCACGCCGGCGTCGCGCAGCGGATTCAGCTGGCACTACGATCCCGAGGACGTCTTCATCCTCCAGACCCACGGCGCGAAGGAATACCAGCTGCGGAAGAACACCGTGAACCCCTGGCCGCTGCTGGAGCAGATGCCGAAGGACCTGAAGTACGAGCGCGAGGTCCAGCCCTTCTGGAGCTGCGTGCTCCGGAGCGGCGACTGGCTCTACATCCCCGCCGGCTGGTGGCACTCGGCCCGGGGACAGGAGGGCGAGTCGATCACGCTCGCGATCGGGCTCATGACGCCGGCCGCGATCTCCCTGCTGGAGCTCCTGAAGAAGGAGCTCCTGTCGTCGATCGTCTGGCGCCAGCGCATGCCGGTCCTGGGGAAGGCCAATCCGGCTTCTCCCGAGGAGCTGGCGAAGATCCACCAGAGTCTCTTCACGGACCTCGGCCGCGACCTGTCGCGGCTGCTCGCGGACCCCGAGTTCGCGAGACGCTACCTCGAGGGGCGGCGCTAGGGGGCGTTTCTAGGCCGGAATTGGCCACAGAGGACACCGAGGACACAGAGCAGAGGTCTTCTCTGTGCCCTCCGTGTCCTCCGTGGCCAGTCAGGGAGAATCTTGGCCTTCGAAGTATTGCTTAAGGGGCCGTGCGGCGAGCGGTCTCCCGCGGCTGCTCGATGGCGAGGATGGGCTTCGGCGACTGAGGGCCGGCGTCCTTGCCCACGATCCAGGTCTCGAAGCAGTACACGTTGTTCCGCTCGTCCGAATACCAGACGAGGAACGTATTGGACCCGGGCTTCGGGAACGCCGCGAACGGCTTGCCGTAACTGCCTTCCATCTTGAAGTGCGATTCGAAGAACATGCTGCCTCCTATCTGATTTCGATCCCGGAGACATCTTGACCGATGGGCCCCGGCCGCGGCAAGAGAAGTTCGCCTCCCTAAGACTTCCCCCTAGCGGTCGCCGCGATCCATCTTGAGGGATTGCGGTTTCATCAACGAACGGAGCAAGCTGATCTTTGCGCGCTTGCCGCCGTTCCAAAACGTCCCACAATCGCAGTAGTCGATGTAGATGGCGGGCTTGCCCATGATGATCGCGTCGCGGGAGAACTGGCCCTCGCTGTCGCAGCGATGGCATTCGACCAGAGGAACGAAGGCAAAGACCAGCGCCGATCCCGTCAGCAGGAGAAATGCGGCCAGGAGAACCGCACCGGAGCCGCTCGTCAGTCGCTGGCGGGTCATCTCCAGGACTATAACGAACGAAACGGGGCGCGGTTCATCCCTGCGCCCCTTCCGGCTTGCGTTTTCCCTTACTTCCGCGGCCCCTGGGACGGCGTCATGTCCTCAATCTCCTTGAGGACCTGCTTCGTCCCCAGAGGGCAGAACTGGCGGTGCTTGATCCACGTGTAGCAGACCAGTTCCCCCGAATTGTGGGAGCCGTGCTCCGGGCACGCCACGCCGCTGGAGTCGGATCCGCGCGCCGTCGGCATGTCCTGCGACCTCCAATGGGGGAACCCCTGCGCGATCGCCCACTTGATCCGCGCCGGATTGTTCGTCGTGCTGAGCATCTCCCGGCATCGCGGGTCTCCCTCCTCCAGCTTGGGGAGTCCCAGCCACTTCCGGATGATGTCGCAGCGCTCCTGGGCGTACGCCGGATCGTCGAGGCGAGTCGTGTCGACTTTCGTCACGCCCGGCGATCCCTTGGTGGCGGTCGTCCCGGGGGATGACGTCCCACAGTGGAGCGGACAGTGCGCGCAGGCCGCGGCCGGCGCCGGGGCCGCCACCGTCCCGAGGTAGACATGCAGGGGAAAGTCGCCCACGCGGCCGTTGAACAGGAGTTGCAGCGTATCGCGGGCTTCCTTCGTGCGGACCCGGACCAGGACGCCGCGCTCGCCCTTGATTGCTCCGGTGGTGATCTCCAGCACGCCCTCGACTCCGCGAATCGTCTTCTCATAGGGAGCGACCGCGTCCCAGACCTCCTGATCGCCGTCCTGGGCCAGCGACATCGCGGCCGCGATCGAAAGACAGATCCCGCCGATCATTTTCATCGTTCTTCTCCTGACCGTTCATCGGCAAGGACACGTCCGGAGGGAACTTCTTGCGGAAAAGAAAATGGGGCGAGCATTCCTGCAAGAACGAGCGGGGTCCCGTGTCCTGAGCACGGGAAGACGATCCACGGTTTTGGAGGAACGGTCATGAGCCCGGGAGCGAAAACCGCCGCGGTGAAATGCTCGCTTTCAGTGATGCTGGCGACAATGGTGCTGGGCGCCGCGTTTGCGGTCGGACAGGCCCAGGAAAAGGAACTCTACGGAGTGCCCAAGTACCGGGTGGTCCGGATGCCGGCCAACATCGTCGAGACGGAATACACCAGCGAAGGCAGGCCGAGGAAGCCGCCGATGAGACCGATTCACCCGCTCGACGAGCTCAGCGCCGAGGGCTGGGAGCTGGTGACGGCGATGCGCGTCGACGGCGCCAAGGTCCACGTCCAGGGGAGCGGAGCCGAGGCCGACGGCGGCGACTTTATCTGCTTCCTCAGGAAGAGAAAGTAGGCGTCTAGCTCTTCCCTGCCGGTCCGTTCAGCGGCCCGGCCTTCTGGTCGCACCAGCTCTTCCAGCTCGCGACCGACGTCTTGCGCTGCGCGGGCGCCGCGTCGGGCGTGTAGCCGAAGGTGTCCTTGGTCCCGTCCTTGAGGGTCGCGAAGGCCGCCTCGCGCACCTTGAGCTCGTCGTCGTCGAGCAACAGGACGAGCGTCCAGATGACGTTCTTGTCCTCGAAGTTGCCCAGCAGGTCGAGCTTCACCACCTTGCCGAGCGCCTGGACGGCCTCCACGCGGTCCTCGACGGCCGCGCCCTTCTTCTTGGCGACCTGCTGGAGGATCTCCTGGGCCTCCATGTAGCGCCAGTTGGCGGCCACCGCGAGACCCTTGTAGGTCTCGGTCTTCACCGCGTCGTCCTTGTCCTTCAGGAGCTTGATGAGCTCCATCACGACGTCGTGGCCGTAGAGCGTCTTCTCGGTCGTCGCGATCGCCGCCTTCTTCACCTCGGCATCGCTGTTGTCGAGCGCGTTCTTCACCGCCCGCTCGGCGGGCGCGCCGCCGATCCGCTGGAGCTCGGTCAGCATCGGGTTGACCACGTCGGGCTTCTCGGTCTTCGTCTTGCCGGTCATCGACGTCAGGCTCGTCCGCTCGTCCTTCGTCACCGGGACAACCTTGTGGCGCAGCGCGTGGAGGAAGAGGAAGGCGTCGTCGGCGACCTCCGGGTAACGCGTGATGCCGCCGTGGTCCGCGCCGTCGATTTCGCGGTAGACGTAGCGGTACCCCTTCTCGCCGAGCTCCTTGACGGCGCGGCGGGAGGAGTCGACGCCGACTTCCTTGTCGGCGTCCCCGTGCACGAAGTACCACTCGGTCTTCGTCTCGGCGGGGCTGCCGGGGCCGGCCTTGGGAGCCGCCTTCTCGCCCTTGGGCGTGCCGGAGAAGTCCACGCCGCCGCCGCAGTAGGACACGATGCCGGCGAAGAGGTCCTGATGCTCCCAGCCGAAGCGCTTCACCATCCAGCCGCCGTTGGACATGCCCCAGATGTAGACCCGGCGCGGGTCGATCGGGTAGGTCTTCATGGCCCACTCGATCCAGAGGAGCAGCCACTTGTCGTCGTTCGTCGCCCAGCCGGCGCCCTTGGACTTGCCGCCCATGATGATGTACTCGCCGGAGAGCTTGAGGCGCTTGGCCGCCTCGATGGCGAAGCCCGTCATGTGGTCTTCGTTGCCGTTCATGCCGTGGAAGCAGACGATCAGGCCGAGGTGCTTCTGCTCGGGCTGCTTCTCGGGAGCCCACATGCGGTAGTGCATGATGAGCTCCTTGGTCTTCGGATCCTTGTAGTCGTCCTTGAAGTCGCCGTGCCAGGGGTGCTTGATCTCCTGGTCGCCCTTGGACACGCCGCCGGCCTGCGCCAGCGCCATCAGCAGCGCCATCCCGCTCGCGATCATCATCCGCTCAACCTCCCTTAGGGCTTCCCTTCGAGGGGCCCCGCCACCTTCGTGCACCAGTTCTTCCACTTCGCCACCGACGCCTTCCGCTCCGCGGTCGGCAGGTCGGGCTTGTAGTCGTAGGTCTCCTTGACGAACTCCTTGAAGACCGGGAACGCGGCGAACGCCGCCTCCCGGATCTTGAGTTCGTCGTCGTCGAGCAGCGTCACCAGCGTCCAGATCACGGCCTTGTCTTCGAAGTTCCCGGGGAGCATGAGCTTCACGGTTCGGCCCAACCCTTCGACCGCCGCCACTCGCTCGGCGAGCGCCAGGCTCTTCGTCCGGGCGAGGCGGACCAGCGTGTCCTGCGCCTCGGGGTGGCGGTAGTTCGACGCCATGCCCAGGCCCCGGAGGGCGGCGAGCTTCATCTCCTCGGTCTTGTCCTTGCTCAGCTTCACGAGCTCGATCAGCAGCTCCTTCGAGTAGAAGGTCTTCTCGGTCGACTCCGCGGCCGCGAGGCGGACGTCGGCCTCGGTCGAGTCGAACGCGCCGTCGATCAGCTTGCTCGCGGGGACGCCGCCGATCCGCGCGGCCTCGGCGACCAGGGCCTTGTCGCTCTTGATCTTGCCCGGCATGGCCGCGAGGGCAGCCTTCTCCTCCTTTGAGGGGGCAATCTCCTTGTGCCGCAGCGAGTGCATGAAGAGGAACCAGTCGTCACGAACGGCGTCGACGAGCTTCAGGTCGGGGTGGCCCTGGCCGTCCCAGATGTCGGTGTGGCCGTAGCCGTCGAGCTTCCGGAATACGCCGCGGTAGCCCTTCTGCTTGAGGACGTCGAGCGCCTTCCGGGAGTTGTCGGGGTTGTCGTTGCCGCCGTGCACGAAGTACCACTCGGTCTTCGTCTCGGCGGCCGGCCCGGGCAGGCCGGGCTTCGCCTTGTAGCACTCGGGCGGGTCCTGGAAGCTGTTGTAGCTGCCGCAGTAGCCCACGACCGCCGCGAAGAGGTCCTGGTGGTGCCAGCCGAAGCGTCCGACGAAGGCCGCCCCGTTGGAGCTGCCCCACTCGTAGACGCGCCGCGGGTCGATCGGGTAGGTGTCCTTGGCCCACTGGATGAGCCGCAGCACGTACTCGTCGTCGGCCTTGTCCCAGCCCGCGCCCCGCGACTTCCCCGCAATGATCACGTACTGGTCGCTCAGGCCCAGGCGCTTGGCGCACTCGACGGCGCCGCCGAAGTAGTTGTTCTCGTTCCCGTTGAAGCCGTGGTGGAGGACGATCAGGCCGAGGACCTTGTGCTCGGGGAGCTTCGAAGGGGCCTGCATGGCCACCTTCATGATCACGTCCTTCTTCACGGGGTCCTTGATCTCCCCCTTGAAGACGCCGGTGATGGGGTGCTTGACCTCCTGCTCGGTCTGGGCGGACGTGAGGAAGAGAAGTGCCGACAGAAGAAACGCCATCGATCCCGCCTCCTGTAGTGGGCTAGAGCCTATACCGCAAGCGTGGTCGCGATCAAGAGTAAGAACTTAGTGGTGTGGCTAGCCCGTTATCTAACGCCTCTGAGGAGGCAGGGGTGGCAAGGACCCCATAAATCACACCGTGTCGTTTATGGGGTTTTCTTCTTGGCCGGCGCTTTGGGGGCGGCCGGCTTCTCGTAGAGCCCGAAGAGCCTCAGGGTGCCGCCGTTAGGGACATAGTCGCCCTTCCCGCGGCCGTTCCCGCCCGAGCCGATCGGCGCGAAGAATGCGCCCGCCAGCGCCATCCCGTCGGGACGGACGTCGACTTCGTAGAGGCTCTGGCCGCCGATCGTGTGGAACGGCTCCGCCTCGCCCGGTTTCCAGAAGGAGATCGCGCCCGAACTTTGCCCCTCGGCGCAGCCGACCAGGGTCCCGTCCGCGAGGAAGCGGACGGCCGTCATCCCGCCGTCGATCTTCTCGTCCTTCGCCTTCACGGTCGTGAGCGCCTTCCCCGTTTCCCAGTCGAACACGATCGCCGACGGCGCGCCCGGGCAGAACGTGTTGCTCTTGGCGTCCCTCAGGCCCGACGCCGCCAGGCGCCCGCCCTTCCCGTCGAACGCGAGCGCGCGGACGCCGCCCACGTCGCAGAGGAAGTCGGGGTCCCGCGTCACGAGGCCGGGCGCGTCCAGCGTGCGGACGAGCGTCCCGGACGCCAGGTCCCAATGGAGGATCTTCCCGTCGTAGTCGCCGCTGACGAGCGAGCGGCCGTCGGGATGGAAGGCCGCGCTGTAAATGTCGCGGGCATGGCCCTTCAGTTCCTTCACGGGCGCGCCGTCGGCCGTCCTCCAGATCCGGACGACGCCGTCCCGGGCCCCCGTGGCGAGCAACGACCCGTCGGGGCTGAGCGCGAACGCCTTCAGCCAGCCCTGGTGGGCGCGCTCGATCGTCCAGGCCGCCTCCGGCGTGCCGAGCTCCCAGCCTTTCACGTTGCCCTGATAGTCGGCGGAATAGAGCCGCTTCGCCGGGCCCGGCTGGATCGCCGAGATCCAGGTGACGTGGCTCCCGACGACGCTCCGCTCCCCCGTCTCGGTCGCCCAACGGTAGATCCTCCCGTCGAAGCCGCCGGCGAAGAGGGCCTCGCCGGACGGATCGAACTTGCACGTGCTCAGGATCCGGTCGTGCTTGAACGACTTGATCTCCCAGGCCTTGGAGGGGTCGGCCGCGGACCTCACGCCAGCACCTCCTGGATCGGCCCCATGTCGTCGCGGGCGATCGCCAGCGCCTGGCCGTTGTGCTTGTAGAAGGTCTCCTCGGGCTTGATCCCGACGGCGCGGAAGACCGTGTGGAAGACGTGGCCGATGTCGTACGGATTCTCGGCGACGGCCGATCCGTCCGGCGTCGTTTTCCCGGTCACGACCCCGCGCTTGATGCCGGCGCCCGCGAGGGCGAGCGACCAGGCCTCGGGCCAGTGATCGCGGCCCCAGCGCTGGTTGATCTTCGGGGTGCGCCCGAACTCGCTCATCAGGAGCACGACCACGTGGTCGAGCATGCCGCGCTGCTCGAGGTCGTCGATGAGGGCCGCGAAGGGCCGGTCGATCTGCGGCATCAGCTCCTGGTGCATCGCGAAGTTGTCCGCGTGGGTGTCCCAGTGGTAGGACGAGACCTTCACGAAGAGGACGCCGGCCTCCAGGAGGCGTCGGGCCTGGAGCAGGTGGCGCCCCAGCGGATGGCTGCCGTAGCGCTCCCGCTCGGAGCGCGTCACCGTGGTCTCGTCGAAGAGCTCCTTTCGGCGCATCAGCTTGAGCGCGGAATCGTAGCAGCCCTCCCAGGCGTCCACGTCCGCGTCCCCGCGGCCCTGCCGGTAGCGCGCGTCGGCGGAGCGGCGCAGTGCCTGCCGCGCGTCCTCCAGCTCCGCGTCCACGCCGCCCTGGATGTGGACGGGAGGGCGCCCGTCGCCCAGCGCCAGCGCGCCGTAGCGGCCGCCCAGGAAGCCGGCGTCCGACGCAAGGAATCCCGAGGAGCCCGGCTTGATCAGCACGTAGGGAGGGAGGCCGCTGTCGCCTTTATCCAGGAGCTTCGCGATCGCCGAGCCCATGTAGGGATACTCGACGCCGCGGTTCACGGGGTCGCCGCGCTGGATGCGCCCGACGCCGACCGAGTGGCTGTTGTCCTTGGTCTGCATGGAGCGCACGATCGCGAGCTGGTGGACCCGCTTCGCCGTGAACGGAAGGAGCTCGCTCACGTGGACGCCCGGCACGGAGCTCGGGATCGCCCGGAAGGGCCCGCCGAAGTCGCCGCCCGGCTTCGGGTCCCAGCTCTCGAGCTGGCTCATCCCGCCGTCCAGCCAGATCATGAGCACCTGGCGCTGCTTCGAGCGGAGCGCCCGGGCGACGTTCGGCGCAAGCAGCCCGCCCGCCGCGCCCGCGAGGAGGCCGAGCGCGTGGCGCCGCGAGATCGCGTGGTCGTGGCCGCCGCACGCGTAGCTCATCAGTGGTTCATCCTGAATTCGGTCGACGCGATCAGCGCCCAGGCGAGCTCGCCCAGCGCCACGTCGCGGCCCTTCCCGCTCCGCCCCAGCGCGGCGGCGACCTCCTTCCGCTCCTCCGCGTCCGGCATCCGCGTGAGGACGCTGAGGTAGAGCTCCTCCGCGACCGCGTCGCCGGAGCGGCCCGAGAGCCGCGACACCAGCCCGCCTTCGAAAGGCCGCAGCCAGTCGAGGACGAGGCGGTCGTTCATCAGGAAGAGCGCGTGCGTCATCGACGGCTGGAAGCCCACCTCGGGCTCCCCGGGCGCGTTGCCGAAGACGTCGACAAAGAGCTGCAGGACGTCGTCCAGCGTGCGGGGCGGCTCGGCGCTCTTGCCGCTGAGGTACTTGCCCGCCGAGAACTTCCCCGCGGGCGCCTTCCGGACCCGCTCCAGCGAGCCCGTGGCGGTCAGGACGCTCCAGGCCAACTGCTCGGCGGAGAGCGGCTTGGAGGGCGCGGCGCGTCCGCCTCGGCCGTAGGCCGGGCTGCTCACGATCGTCCGGACCAGGCGCCTCACGTCGAAGCCGCTCTCGACGAAGCCCGCCGTGAGCCCGTCAAGGAGCACGGGGTCCGAAGGCGGGTTGCCGCGGTGGTCCAGGTCCAGTGGATGCACGAGCCCGCGGCCCATGAAGAGGAACCAGAAGCGGTTGACGCTGTTCCGGGCGAACTGCGGGTGCCGCACGAGACGCTCCGCGAGGAGCTCCCGCGGACGCGACGCCGGGACGTCGACCTCGTCGTTCCCCGGAAGCTTAGGCGCGGTCTGATGCTTCTTCGCGGGGCTGAAGACCGAGGCGAACTCGACCTTCCCCGCCGCGGCGCCTTCCACGAGGACGGGCTTCTTCGTCTTGGGATCGTCCTGGAGCTTGCTCCGGTTCAGGAACGCGAAGAGGCCCATGTACTCGGCCTGCTTGTAGTCCTTCACGTTGGGATGGTCGTGGCACTGCGCGCAGAGGAGGTCGCGGCCCAGGAAGAGGCGGGAGATGTCGCGCGTCATGCGGTTCGGGTCGCCGCCCGCCCCGTCCGCCAGCAGCTTCATCGCGGGACGCGTGTCGTCCTCGCGGCCGTCCGCGGCGATCATGGAGCGGACGATGCGGTCCCAGGGCTCGTTCGTCTCGAAGGCCTTCCTCAGGTACTCGCTCCACTGTCGGTCGGGAATCTTCCCGCCGCTGCGGCGCTCCAGGAACATCACCGTGACGGCCTGCTCCAGGCGCCGGGCATAGCCGGGCGACGCGAGGAGGCGCTCGACGAGCTTCTCGCGCTTGGCGGGGTCCGGGTCGGCGAGGAACGCGCGGGCCTCGTCGGAGCCCGGGATCGTGCCGCCGAGGTCGAGAGTGGCGCGCCGGAGGAACTCGGCGTCCGAGGCGCGGGGCGCTTCCCCCTGCAGCAGGAGCGCGAGGCAGAGCGCGAGCGCGCTCATTCGGCACCCCCCTTGAAGTTCCGGACGACCTCGGCGGTCGAGAGCGCCTGGTTGTAGATCGCGACCAGGCGGAAGGTCCCGGCCCAGGGCCGCTCCTCGAAGCTCTCGTTCCCGAGGTAGAGGTGATGCGCGTCGTTCCACGAGGCAAAGGTCCCGGGCCGCACGCGCGCCGCGCGCTCGAGGCCGTTCACGTAGAGGCGCTCCTGGCCGGACGCCGTGCGGGTGAAGACGACGTGCGTGAGCTTCGGCTCGGCGACCCCCTTGCCGGTCGACAGCGCGGGGCGCCCGCTCCCGTCGGTCGTCGACGTGCGGAGCCACGCGTCGTACGTGCCGCCCCCCTGGATCAGCGCGAAGCTGCGGTCGGGGACGTCGGTCGAGAGCGCGACGAGCGCGCCTTCGAAGTCGGGCACGGCCTTCGACGGCAGGACCCAGGCTTCAATCGTCAGCTCCTGGGTCTTGCGGCACGCGTCGATGAGGCGGGTGGCGGCGCCGTCCGTGTCGATGCGCAGGTTGCCCTGGAGCCGGAGGCCCGGCGAGGTCCAGGGAGCCAGGCGCGGCGTCGGGATCTTGAGGTCGAGCGGCGCGCCGGCGCCGGAGACGTCATGGATCACGGCGCCCTGCCCCTCGTGGAACAGGTAGAGCGCCTGGAGCCCGGCGGTCACGCGTCCGGGTTTCGCCGCGAAGGCGCCCGTCTTCGGGGCGACCGCGACTTGACCGGCGGCGACCTCGACCGAGACGGCGTCGTCCTTGCGGGTGAGGCGGACCTTGCCGCTGCGGACCTCGAGGCGCGTCGCGTCGGCGCCGGCGAGGAGCGCCAGCTCGGTGCCGAGGACGCGCGCCTCCGCGGTCGGGGTGGCGAAGATCATGGGCGCGCCGGCAGGCTGCTTCGCGACCTCGGCCCGGAGCGATCCGCGCGACAGGAGGAAGCCGCGGCCCGCGCCGGGCTTGAGATCGCTCGTGAGCCGGAAGCTCGTGTCGGCCGCGAGCGTGATGCGGGTACCATCGCTGACCTTGATCACCGCGTAGCTCGACCGGCTGCCGGTCTGGATTTCCTGGCCGGGAACGAGCCCGAGCTCCGGCTTGGCGGCGACCTTGCCGGACTCGGACTGGACCGCGACCTCGCCGTGCATCGCGTCAATGCTGGCCATGACGGTCAGCGTCTCGCGTGGGGCCGGGGCGGGAGGCGGCGCGGGCGCGGGAGTCGGCGCGTCAACGATCACGGGCTTCTCGACGGGAGGCGGCGCAGGGGCCGGCGCGGGCGGGGTCGGCGGAACGGCCGGCGCCGGGGCCGGTGTGGGTTGAGGCGTCGGGGCCGGCGCCGGCTCCGGCAGGGGTTCGGGGACCGGCGGTTTCGGCGTCGGCGGGGTGGGTTTCGGCTCCTCGTAGACGACCCGGACGGGAGCGATGCTGGGCTCCTTCTCCCGGGACAGGAAGATCCCGAGGGCCGTCAGCAGGAGCGCGGCGGCAATCGACGTGGGCAGAACCCAGGCAAAGCGCCGGGCTGCCGGCGGCTTCCGGATGGCGAGCTTCCGATGGGTCTTCTGGGTCAGCTTCTTCCGGATCGCCGCGTTAAACGCATCTCCATGCTTATCAGCAGGTTCCGCACTCGGCCTGCCGATACGTCGGACGGTTTCCTCCAGCTCCTGGACCTCCCTCTGGCATGAGCTGCAGCTCTGGAGGTGCTGGTCGAGCCGGGCTCGTTCGGCGGGCTGGAGGCTGCCGTAGAGGGCGGCGGCGATCAGCCCTTCAAACTCGCTGCACCCGTTGCTCATCTAAGGAGTTAATCCGCCACCCCGAAGCTTGGTTTACGCGAATCGCGGAGTCAAAGCAGGCGCCGGGACTTGAGACGGTCGCGGAGGGTGACGAGGGCGCGGTGCAGGTGGCTGCGGGCCGTGCCGGGCGCGATCGAGAGGCGGGCCGCCACCTCGTCGAGCGTCAGGCCCTGCTCGTGGCAGCCGAGGAAGACCTCCCGTTGCTTCTCCGAGAGCGACTCGAGGGCCTCGTCGATCACCTGAGCCAGGTCCCCCCGATCCGGCGGCGCCGCCGGGGCGGCCCTGCCTTCGGCCAGCGGCTCGGCCAGCGACAGCACCCTGCCCTTGGAGCGCAGCCGCTTGGCGCAGAGGTTGAGCGTCGTCCGATAAAGCCAGGTGAAGAGCTGGGCGTCGGGACGCCAGCCCGGCAGCATGCGGAAGGCGGCGACGAAGACGTCCTGGGCGACGTCGAGCGCCTCGTGGGCGTCTCCCAGGAAGCGGCGGGCCACCCCTTCGACGCGGGCCCGGTGCAGGTCCACCAGCGCATCGAACGCCGATCGATCGCCGCGCTTGAACCGCTCGATGAGCTCCGACTCGCGCACGCCTAACTATAGCCGGACCCTAGCGCGGAATTTCATGGAGCGTGTAGGCGCCCGTCGGATGCACGAGCGCGGCGCCCTTCGCCGACATCACGCCCCGAGCCGTGATCAGGTAGACCCGATCCTGCTGCAGCGGCGGCAGCACAAGGTCCGCCGACATCCCGTCCGCCGCGACGGTCACCCGCTCGACCGACGCGCGGCTCCGGTCCAGCTCGGGAGAACCGTACGCCCCGGTGTACTCGTAGCGGTAGTGCTCGACCTGGTACGACGCGGGATCCGACGCGGTCTTCGCATCCACCGGCGACGTGAAGTGCACGCGGAAGCCGTCTCGCAGGACGCGGATCTCCCGCATCTCGAACGGCGTCTCCCCCGTGAAGTCGATCCGGAAGACGCCGCCGCGGTCGGGCTGCGCCATCCATCCCGGCTCGGTGATGGAGCCGACCCAGAGGCGGCCCTTCGGGTCGAAGGTCAGCACGACCGGGCCCATGAGCCCCTTCCCCCAGAAGGGGAAGCAGCTGCCCTGCATCACGCCGTTCACCTCCTCGACCGCCGCGCGAATGATGGCGCCGCCGAACATCAGCTCGGCCATGAAGAACTGCCCCTTGAAGGGGCCGAACTTCCCGCCCGTCGCGTCCCAGGTGATGCCGTTGATCGAGTGCGCCCAGCCGTAGGGCACCCAGACCGTCGTCTTCGCGGCCGGCTTCTGCGCGTGCTCCTTCTGCTGGGAGTTCGGGAAGCCGTAGTAGCGGCCCGGCACGATGCGGCAGAGCTTGTTCGTGGCCACCCACTCGCCCTGGTTGTCGCTGAAGTACGTCTCGCCGTCGGGACCCTGGCACCACCCGAGCGGATTGCGGAACCCGTAGGCGAGTTCCTCCACCTTGCCGCCGTCGCGCAGCCGGATCAGCGAGCCCGACCCGCTGATGCCGCGGTTCCCGTGCGGCGCGTACGTCATCGTGAACGCGCCCGTCTTGTCGCGCGACAGCCCGTAGGCGTAGTCGTAGGTGTCCGCCACGTCCTGGGGCAGCGCGGCCACGCGATCGAAACGGTCGGCCTTGCCGTCCCCGTCGCTGTCGACGATCTTGGTCAGGTTGCGACGGTGCAGCACGTAGAGCGCGCCGCTCTCGGCGACCATCGAGTAGGCTTCCTGGTAAAGACCGCCCGTGTAGTCCTCGAACGTCGCGCCCTTCCCGCTGTCGTCCGGGTCGCGGACCACGAAGAGCTCGCCGCGCTTCATCGACGCGACGAAGACGCGGCCGTCGCGCGGGTCGGCCGCGATGGCGCCGGGCATGACGAGATCCTCGCCCGACGCCGTCTTGGGCCGGGGATACGCAATTGCGCGGTAGCCCGGCTGCTCCAGACTGCCCTCGGGCTTCCACGAATCCTGAAGCACAACGGTCTCGACCGGCGGCGCGGGCAGCGCCGGAGGAAGCTCCAGCGGCCCCAGCCTCCGACCCGAGAGCCGCCACTCCTGCGTCGATCCCTTGACCCGGATGCGGACGCCGTCCGGCAAGCGGTCGTAGCCCTCGAACTCTCCCGGGGGCGGATCGAGCGGCCCGGTGTTCACCGGCGTGCCGACGACCTGGTACTGGCGAATGCGACCCTTCACCAGGCGCAGCACGCGGGCGCCCACGTAGACCGCCCGGACCGAGCGCGTTCCGACATCGTAGACGAGGAGATCGTTCGACGGGAAGAGGACGCAGAGGGCCTCGACGACTTTCTTGTCGGGCAGGATCAGCGGAATTTGCGCGACGAGCGGCCCGTCTTTCGGAATGTCGAGCGGAAGGAGCGGCAGCGGCTTGGGCGCCGGCGCGTCCTTGCCCAGCGAGAAGTACGCCCAGAGAGCTTCTTTCTGTTTCGCGGCGTCGCCGCCGAGCACGGGGAGCGTCGCGGGCAGGCCGTGCTTGAAGATCTGGGGCATCGGCGTGCCGGGCAGCAGCCTCGCGGGATCCTCCACCCAGCGATCGAACCAGTCCCGCCGGATGCGCCGGGTCACGCTGGTCAGCTCCGGGCCGATCGCGCCCGGATCGGGCTCGGCGAAGGACTTGCCCTGCCAGATGTGGCAGGAGACGCAGGAGTACCCTCCGAAGCCGACGAGCGCCGGACCCAGCGGCGAGAGCGTCGGATCCGGCGGACCCTGCGAGTCCTTCACCGACGTAGCAGGATCGTCGCCGTCCCCATCCGCCAGCGCCCTCGCGAGGACGACCGCCTCATTGCCGAAGGGCGGCATGCGGTACGAGTACTTCGAGTGCCGGACGGCCGACACCCCGTCCCGAATCGACGCGAGGAGATACTCGCCGCTGTACTTCGACCAGGCGTTCGAGAGCCGCGGCGTCTTCAGGAACGGCACCGACTGAAGCATCGCGCCGCCCAGCGTGCTGCCCACCTCCTCCATCGGCGAGGGCCGCTCGGAATCTCTCGAATGGCAGCGCAGGCAGCCGGCGCGCTGGAGCCGTCGCTGACGGTCGTCGAATTCCGACTCGTGGCGCTCGCGCGCGGCGACGGCGGCATAGGCGGCGAGTTCCTTCCTCGCCGCGTCGTCGAGGGCGAAGCGCGGGCCGCGGCAGTCCCCGAAGGTCTTGATCGGAATGTTGATCGGCGCGGACGGCTCGTGACACTGGGCGCAGTGCTTGGCGCGGATGAGCCCCTCGTCGGGCTTGATGGCTTCGTCCAGGGGCGCATCGGCCATCGCGGGCTTCGACCAAAGAAGGACGAACGCGGCGATATCCCGCGCGGCGTCCTTCGGCAACGGAATCGCGGGCATGCGACCGTCCGGGTAGCGCTGCTTCGGGTTCTCGAGGAAGGCGGCGAGCTGCGCGTGGCCGAAGCGGTCGTTGAGGCCTTCCAGCGGCAGCCGGTCCTGGACGGGCTGGTCCTCTCGGGGCTCGTCGGGCATGAAGTGGCAGGCGGCGCAGCCGAGGCCGACGAAGTGGCGCCGTCCCATGCGGTGGTCGCCGGCCGGATCCGGCGACCGAGGACTGCCGCCTTGGAGCAAGGTTCGGGCAATCGTCCTCCGCTCGATCTCCGTCAAGGGGCCCGCATGGTCGAGCTTGGACAGCAGCCACGCCGCGTTCACCCGCCGGCCGAGGTCGGCGAACGAGGGCCCGCGAGCTGGGCCGTCCGCGCCGGGGAACGCGCCGGCATGGCAACGCGCGCAGCCGAGGGTCGCGACCCGCTCGCGACCCCGGGCTTCCAGTCGGGCGGCCTCCGGCAGTTCCGCCGGAAGGTGCCGGAACTTCCAGGCGGGGATCGGCTCGCGGGAGAAGGTCTTCCCCTCCCAGGTCAGCTGCAGCCGCTTCGTGCGCGCAACGATGCGGATCCGGTGGAAGCCCGGCTTGACCTCGAGCGGCCCCGCCACGGGGCGACCGTCGATCTCGATCATCGCGTCGCCGCCGAGCGTGATGGCGTCCGCGTCCTGGATCAGGATCAGGCCCGTCCAGACGACTTCAAAGGGACCGGGCGGGATCCGGGGGTGAGGGCTGGAGTCGCCGAGCGTGAAGGCGGGCTTGGCGTCAATCCGAGTGAGGACGGCCTCGGGGTCGACCAGGGAGCGGTAGACGGCGACTAGCCCGGGTTTGACCTCGTCTCCCGAAACCCGGACGGGTTCCTGGAGGAGAAGCACGAGCAGCGCCGCAAGTCCCATGAATGGCCCTCGCCCTTACTATAGAAAACACCCGAGTCCGAGCCTAGAATGGCCGGTTATGAAAGCTCTCGTCTACACCGCGCCCCACAAGGTGGAAAAGCAGACCCACCCCGATCCGTTGCCGAAGGCCGACGAAGTCGTCGTGCGGGTCCGCGCCGCGGGCGTCTGCGGCTCGGATCTGCTCGGATTCCTCGGGAAGAGCAAGAAGCGGGTGCCGCCGCTTATCCTGGGCCACGAGATCGGCGGCGAGGTGGCCGCGACGGGCAGCGCCGTCACGGACCTGAAGAAAGGCCAGCGGGTGGCGATCATGCCGCTCATCACCTGCGGGACGTGCAACCTCTGCCGTCGGGGCCGCAATTCTCTCTGCGAGAAGCGCGTGCTGCTCGGCATGAATGTGGCGGGCGGCTTCGCGGAATATACGGTCGCGCCCCGCCAGTGCATCTACCCGGTGCCCGAGAAGATGGACTTCCTCTCGGCCAGCATGGTGGAGTGCCTCGCGACGCCGGCCAATCTCTTCGACAACCACGTCAGGGGTCCCATCGAGACGGCGGCGGTCTGGGGAGCCGGCACGCAGGGGCTGCTCGCGCTCGAAATGGCCAAGGTCCGCGGCGCCAAGCGGATCTTCGTCGTCGACGTCCAGGACGCGCGGCTCGCCGCAGCGGAACGGATGGGCGCCCGCCCGATCCACGGGAAGAAGAGCGATCCCGTGGCGTCCATCCTGGAAGCGACCGGGGGTCAGGGCTGCGACGTCGTGGTGGATGCGGCGGGCTACTCCCCCACGCGGCAGCAGGGCCTGAAGGTCGTCGCCCGGGGCGGCGTCCTGGGCCTGGTGGGCCTTTCCGATCCCACGACCGAGATGGATGTGCTGGACATCATCAACCGCGAGATCGAGATCCATGGCGTCTACGGCTACGCCCCGGCAGACTTCCGCCGGGCGCTGGACCTGGTCGCCTCGGCCACGGTGGATGTCACCTCCTGGGTCCGGGAGTTCCCCCTGGACGACGGCCAGCGCGTCCTGGACCAGCTGACCTCCCAGCCCGGGGACCTCGTCAAAGCCTCTCTCGTGCCCTGAATCACGACAAAGGCGGGATGAAACGCGAGGGGTGCGCGTTTTCAGGTCAGACAGACCACGAGGCACTCCTGATGACAAACCCGGCCGTCCGCCTGATTTCGGATTCCGTCCCGACTCCCGACCAGAACCTCCTGGACGCCTATTCCCAGGCCGTCATGCACGTGGCCGAGAGGGTCGGCCCCGCCGTGGTGTCCATCGAGGTCGAACTCTCCCCCCGCTCCGGCCGCCAGGGCCGCGGCGGAGGCTCGGGCTTCCTCTTCACCCCCGACGGCTTCATCCTGACCAACAGCCACGTCGTCCACGACGCCGCGGACATCGAGGTCACGCTGAATGGAGGCCGGCGCTACCAGGGCGCGCTCATCGGCGACGACCCCCAGACCGACCTGGCCGTCGTGCGCATCCTCGCGCCCGACCTGAGCGCCGCACCGTTGGGCGACTCAACCAAGGTTCGCGCCGGCCAGTTGGTGGTCGCGATCGGCAACCCCTACGGCTTCCAATGGACCGTGACGGCCGGCGTCGTGAGCGCCCTCGGGCGCTCCCTGCGCTCGCAGTCCGGCCGCCTGATCGACAACATCATCCAGACCGATGCGGCCCTCAACCCCGGCAACTCCGGCGGACCCCTCGTCAATTCGCGGGGCGAGGTGATCGGCGTCAACACCGCCGTGATCCTGCCCGCGCAGGGCATCTGCTTCGCGATCCCGTCGGCGACGGCGCAGTTCGTCGCCCAGCGGCTGATGCGCGACGGCGTCCTGCGGCGCGGCCAGATCGGCGTGGGCGGGCAGAACGTGACTCTGCACCGGCGGCTCCTGCTCAAACATAGTCTCTCCGGCGAGGGCGGCGTGCTCGTCCTCTCGGTGGAGCCCGGCAGCGCCGCGGCGCGCGCCGGCCTCCGCGAGGGCGACGTCATCACCCACTTCGGCGAGCATCGCGTGGACGGGGTCGACGACCTCCACCGCCTGCTCACGGAGGACTCGGTGGGCACGACGGCGGCGCTGGGGGTGCTCCGGCGAGACGAGAAGGTCGTCGTGGAGATCACGCCCGCCCTGGCGCCCTCCGGACGGGAGCGCTAGGCGTCCGCTCTATCTCTTGCTGATGCTTCTCCGTTTAGAGAAGCTATCCGCATGGATTCGTCGGCGACGCCTGGGACCGGCTCCCATCCCATCGCCCTGCTGGAGCGTTTCGCCCCGCCTGCGATCCTGGTCGTCCTGCCCTGCTTGCTGGTGTTCTCGTCCGTGGGCGCCGGGGAGATGCTTTTCGGCGAAGACATGCTTCAGGGCAGCTGCTACATCCGAGCCCTCGTAGGACGCGAGCTCTCCGCGGGCCGTGCCGCGACCTGGGATCCCCACGCGATGTGCGGGTTCCCGCTTCTGGCGGCGCTGCAGGCCGGCGTGTTCTACCCGCTGACCTGGCCGATCCTGGTCATGGATCCGGGCGCCTTTTGGACATTCACCGCCATGGCCCACCTGATCCTCGCCGGTCTCTTCGCGTTTGCCTGGCTGAGACGCGGCCTCGGAATGTCGTCCTGGGCGGCCCTCGTGGGCGGGCTCGTCTCCATGTTCTCCGGGTACCTGTTGACCCACATCCACGCGGGTCACATCAGCCAGATCTCGGCCTATCCCTGGGTGGCGGCCATGCTGTGGCGGACGGAGCGGTTCCTGGCCGGGCCCTCGCTCCGACGATGGTTGCTTCTGGCGCTCGTCACCGCGCTCCTCATCCTGCCCGGGTTCCCGCAGAGCATCTTCTTCGGGGGCCTGCTGATGCTGGTCCGGCTCGCGCTTCATGTCTTCGAGAGCCGTGAGGGGCGCCGCGAGCGGCTGAGGACCTCGCTTGCGGCCCTCGGGGCCCCGGCGATGGGCGGTCTCCTCGCGGCGCCGCAGCTCTTTCCCTCGATGGAACTCATCCCCCTCACGCAGCGCGTGTCGATCAACACCTACGACTTCGCGACGACATTCGCGCTCCCCCCCAAGCAGCTCGCCATCTTCCTCCTGCCCGGCGTCTTCGGAGGGACGGGGGACCTGGCCTACTGGGGCGGCACGGCCTACTGGGAGATTTGCGGGTTTGTTGGACTCGGCGCCCTCGCGCTCGGCACGCTGGGGCTCGGCGGCCGACATCCCCAGCGCCATGTCTGGGCGGCCGTGGCGGCCGTGGCCGTCCTGCTGGCCCTCGGATCCAGCACCCCGGTCTTCAAGCTTTTCTATTATGGGATGCCCGGTGCGAACCTCTTCCGCGCTCCGGGCCGCTATCTTGCGCTGTTCACGCTGGCCGCGTCGGCGCTCGCGGCGATGGGCGTCGAGCGCTGGTGGAAGGAGGAACCGGGCGTTGAGCGCGCGCTGCGTCGAACCGCGATCGGGACCGCCGCGCTCCTGGCCGCGTTGCTCCTCGTCCTGGGGATGACCGCTCTCGCCGGCGGAGCCAAGTCTTCGCTGTGGCAAGCGATTCTGTCCTCCCAGGAATCGGACCCGGACTCCTCCCTTTCCCGGTTGCGGACCGAGGTCCCCCGCTTCGACGCGCAGGCCTGGCGGCGGGCTGTGGAGAGCCTGGCTTGGGCGGTCGTATCGCTGTCGATCATGACCTCCGCGTTCATCGCTTATGTCCGTCGGCGGATTCGGGCGCGCGCGGGGGTTGCGATCGTCGGGACGCTCGTGATGCTGGAACTTCTGGGATTCGGATCGATGGTGCTGACGGGATTTCCGAAGTCCAAGCTCGCCTGGCCGTCCGCCACCGTCGAGCTGGTGAAAAACCGACCCGGCGGCCCCTACCGGATTGCGACGGCGGGGATGAACCATCCGGATCATGTCGGGAAGTGTCAGCTCGCCGCGATCGACCACGTCGGCGGCTATGAGTCGATGCTGTTGAGGAACTATGCGGAGCTGCTCAATTCTGTCGCCGGCCGCCCCGTCGATACGCCAGTGGTCGCGGTCCCGATCTTCGCGCCCCACCCCGTGTTCGACATGCTGGGAGTTCGCTTCTGGATGCTTCCCCCGGGCGCCCGCATCCCTCGGGGGTGGACGCGCGTCGCGACGATCGAGGACGCCGAGCTGTTCGAGTCCCCCGATGCGTTCCCGCGGGCCTTCCTGGTCCCGAGAGCCGTCGTCCTTCCCGATCGGGACGAGCGGCTGCGCTTCCTGACGAATCCGGCGGTCGACCTCCACAAGGCCGTGGCGCTGGAGGCCGCACCGACCGGAGAGCTCGCGCCCCGGGAGGGGGATCTCGGGGCCGCGTCGCTGCTCTTCCACGCCCCTGGGCGCTACGAGATTTCGGCCGAGACGGGCTCAGGTGCCTTCCTGGTCGTGACCGAGTCGGAGTATCCCGGCTGGGAGGCGCGTGTGGATGGGATGCCCGCCGAGATCCTTCGCGCGAACCACTTCGTGCAGGCCGTCTGGCTGGCGCCGGGGAAGCACTCCGTCAGCTTCAGATACCGTTCCCGCTGGCTTGGCCTGGGATTCGGGATTTTCCTGCTGGCCGCCGCCGTTCCAGCGGGATTCCTGGTTCAGCGCGGCCTGGCCCAGGTCCGCCGGCAAGCCTAGTCCGGACGCGGTTCGCCCAGCGCGTGGGAGACGGCGCTGCGGAGCTCGCCGATCCCGAAGGGCTTGCGCAGCAGGTCCACGTGGTACGTGAACGCCAGGCTCTCCATCCGCTCCGGCTCCTTGCGGGGGCCGAACATCAGGATGATGGGCACGTCGTCGCCGCCGTCCCGGAGCCGCGTCACGAGCTCCAGGCCCGACAGCTCCACCAGGAGCGTGTCGAGGATGAGGAGCGAATAGTCCCCGGTCCGGTAGCGCTGGAAGAACTCGCGGCCGTCCTTGGCGGTGTCGATGGTGTGTCCGGAAGGCTCCAGGGCGTCGCGGACCAGGCGGCAGATCTGGAGCTCGTCGTCGGCGACCAGGATGCGCATGGTGGATCTCCCCCCCGGTCGCGCGTCCTCTTCCATGCTAACGGCCGTTCCCGCCCCCTTCAAGGGCCGAGATTTCACAAGCAGCGGCGGAGACTCCGCTGTAACATCGACCCTCGTCCCGGCACAAATCGACTATAGGAGGGCCGGCCATGAAGACTTGCGGGATCGCGCTGCTCTGCGGACTGTTCGCGGCAACGGCGTTCGGACAGGAAGACCTCGACGCCGCCATCAAGGCGTTGTCGGAGAAGATCTCGAAGGACGGCCTCTCGGGCAAGCTCGGGGAAGCGGCCGCCTCCGACGCGGGCATCCAGGCCATCCACGAGAAGATCGACTTCCTCCTCGCGGCGCGCATCTCCCGCTTCGAGCGCGACGCCGTCGGCCACCTCGAGGACTACCTCTTCAGCGCCGACGAGAACGGCGACCTGCACCTCAAGCCGGCCCGCAAGGCCGAGCTCGACGCCCTCGTCCTGCGGCTGCCCCTCGCGGCCCGCGCGATGAGCGGCTTCAGCCGCCGCGCCGACGACCTCGTCCACCGCCTCGGGGACAGCGAGATGGACAAGCGCGCGAAGGCCGTCTGGGGCGACCCCGACTTTCGCACGGCCTTCTTCCACCGCCACCCGGAGCTGCGCGAGCTCGACGACGCCGAGATTCTCGATGCCGTCGGATTCCACGGCCTGGAACGGGGCCAGGACGGAAAGCTGCACCTGGCGGGCCCCTACGCGGCCGAGCTCAAGGGTCGCATGTCGGGCATCTTCGCCGAGCTCGAAGAAGTGAAGAAGTACGAGAAATCCTACTTGAAGATCGTCACGGGCCTCGACGACGCGGGCGCGCGGGCCGCGCTCTCCACGGACACCGGGATCCTCTTCATCATCGGTCGGGTCTTCCGCCAGGTCAACGAAGGCAGCGCGGCGCCGATCGGAACGCTGGCGGAAGGAGACGAGGAGAACAAGATCGAACCCAAGATCTCCTTCACGGGCGATCTGGTGGCCCTCCTGCCCGAGCTGAAGGAGGCGGAGAAGACGCTCGCCGAGCTGGCGAAGGGTCTGGATCGGCTGGCGCGGGATATCGACGCCAGCGGCGAGGAGGAGCGCAACGTCCTCGAGTTCCTCCGGAACGAGCGCGCGCGCGTGCTGCTCGCCGAGCGGGTCCTCGATCTCCGCGAGGAGCAGAAGCGGAAGACGGACGAGATCATGAACGCCGTCCTCGAGGAGGGCTTCGAGGCCGACGGCGACAAGCTGAAGGTGAAGCCGGGGCGCTACGTCGACGGCGACGGCAAGGACACCCCCGACGCGCTCAGCACCGAGCTTCACGGGATCATCGAGGAATTCAACGGCGCGGTCCGCCAGGACTTCGACCGCATCGCGGAGCGCTGCCTCGACCCGGGCGTCATCGCGCTCTTCGAGGACCGTCCCGGCACCTACCTGCTGCAGGAATTCCGGGACCGCGTGGTCGACCGCCTGGCCGACGCGACACGCCGCAGCGGCCTCGATCTCTTCGTGCGGACCTACCTCACGAAGCAGGGAGAGGTCTACGTGGTGCGGCCGGAGCGCGCCCTGCGGGTCGAGGCGATCCTGAAGCGCGCCAACGACATCTCGCAGGGCAAGTAGTCCGACTCGTCCCGGAGCTTTGCTCCGGGGACTCGCTCACCACGAGTAGCTTACTTGAGGGCCTCGTCGAGGAACTCGTAGGCCTGCTTCCGGACTTCGGGCGGGAAATCGTGGGCCGCGTCCGGGTACACCGCCCGGAGGGCGTCCTTCGCGCCCAGCAGCTCGTAGACCGGAGCCGCGGCGCTGATGCAGTCCCGGACGCCCGACACCTCGAAGTTTCCATCCTTGAGGGGCGCGTTGACGAAGACCGCCCTCGGGGCGATCGCGCCCAGGACCTCGGTGAAGTCGAAGGGCATCCGCTTCGGGTCCTTCCCGTATTCCGTCTCGACCTTCGGCATGTAGCCCTTGTGGCTCCAGCCCTTCAGATTGCCGCCGTAGTACTTGGGGAACGCGTTGAAGCCGCAGCTGCTCACGGCGGCTTTGATCCGCGGATCGAACGCGGCGACAAAGAGAGAGTTGTGCCCGCCCAGCGAATGCCCGATCACGCCGATGCGGGCGGGGTCGACCTCCGGGAGCGACTGGAGCAGATCGACCGCGCGGCGGTGGTTCCAGATCCCCTTCATGGTGGCGCTGACGTATCCCCTCTCGTACACGTCGAGCTTGTAGTCGCCGAAGTTCGGGTAGTCCGGGACCAGCGTGACCACGCCGCGCTCGGCGAGCTCGGCCGCGTAGGCCAGGTTCTTGAGGCCCATGCCGACGGGCTCCTGCTTGCCGATCGCCGTCGTCTGGTGCAGGCAGAGCACGGCCGCGGTCTTGCCCTTGAGCTCGTGGGGGATCAGCAGGAAGGCCGGAACGCGGTCCCCCGCCTCCGGAGCGAACGAGATCGTCTTCCGC
>Ga0310812_10000014_pt1 | contig 109911 bp, 74 predicted proteins | sample NN3metagenome_FD_205747 | JGI IMG/M metagenome (GOLD analysis project Ga0310812, IMG submission 205747) | Soil microbial communities from experimental microcosm in Duke University, North Carolina, United States - NN3 | ecosystem: Engineered > Artificial ecosystem > Soil microcosm >...
TGGCCTCCGCCAGCGCCGCCGGGGCCGCCGCTTTGGCCTCCTGCGCCTCCGCCAGGGCTTTCTGGGCGGGTCCCATGGCTCCGGACGCCTCCTCGGCCTCGGCCTTGGCTTTGGCGGCCGTTTCCGCCAGCTTGGCGATCGCGTCCTCCGGCTCCTTCGCGTCCTTGGCCTTCTGGAGGGCCGCGGTGGCGGCCTTGGCGACTTTGATCTTCTCGGCCGCGTCATTCTGGCGGGCCGCCAGCATGGCCTCGGCCGTCTTGATCTCCTGGGACTTCGCGGCGACCTGGGCTTCCGCCTCCTGGACCCGGGCGCTGGCTTCCGCGATCTTCTCGTCGACGCCTTTCAGTGCCTTCGCAGCTTTCTCAGCCGCGTCGGCCGAGGTCTGCTGCGCGGGCCCCAGCTTCGCGAGCGCGGCCTGGGCGTCCTCGTGCGCCTTGGCGGCGCCGGCGATCTGCTCGGCCAGCGTCGGCGGGTTCGTGCTCAGCTGGCCCACGCGCTTGGCGTCGGCGGTCGCCCAGACGCGGATTTCGCCCGTCCAGTCGCCCGCGATGACGCGCGCGCCGTCGTGGGTGAAGACCGCGCGCAACGCCAGGTCCGTGAACGTGTCGACGTCCTTGAGCTTCTTTCCTTCGCCGTCCCAGACCCGGACCGCCATGTCGCGGCCGCAGGAGACGAGGCGGCCGTCCATCGAGTACTTCACCGACGCCGTCGCGGGGTGCGCGGCCCAGCCTTTGACCTTCGTGCCGCCGGCCGTCTCCCAGACGATGACCTGGCCGTCCTCGCTCGATGAGGCGAGCAGCTTGGAGTCGGCGCGCCAGCTCACGTCCGTGATGGCGCCCTTGTGACCCGCGAGGCTGTGGAAGATCCGGCCCGTGCGGGCCTCCCAGACGTGCAGGCCGCCGCCGCGGTCGCCCGTGGCCAGCAGCACGCCGTCGGGACTGAACTCCATCGTGGTGACCCAGTCGGTGTGCTTCTTGATGGAGTGTTGCAGCTCGCCGTCCTTGGTCGAGTAGATCTTGATCAGCTTGCCGGGGCCACCGAGCGCGACCTGCGCCTGGTCGGGGCTGAGGTCGGCCGCGAGCACCTGGTCGTACTCCTCGCCGATCTCGCCGACGCGGTCGCCGTTCTTGACGTCCCAGAGGACCACGCGGCCCAGCTGCGCGCCGCGACCGCCGCCCGCCAGCAGCAGGGCGCCGCTGCGGCTGAAGCGCAGAATCGTCGGCCGCCGCTCCGGGAAGGGCAGGATTCCCGCGACCTCGAGGGTGTCGGTATTGTAGAGCACCACCTGGTGCTGCCCACCGCGGCGAGCGGCGCCCAGGGGCTCGTGGCGAGCGCCGTGACGGATTCAGCCTTCGTGGTCCGGACCTCGGGTTCCAGCAGGAGGTCCTCCGGCATTGCGGCCGGGCCGGCCGGCTTGCCCGACGCCGACACTTTGAGCTCCAGATCGACTTTGGGGCCTTTGCTTTTCTTCGCCTTGCCGCCCGGCGCGTCGATGAGGCCGCCGTCGATCCACTTCTTGATCACGGCGATGTCGGCATCCGGAATCTTCGCCTTCTTGGGAGGCATCTTCGGGTCCGAGAGGTGGGCGATGACCTTGTAGAGCGAGCTCGCGCCGGAGTCGCCGGCGGCGACCACGTCGCCCGAGCCGCCGCCGGCCAGGGACGCCGCGTAGGTCGAGAGGTCGAGGTCGCCTTTCTTCTTATCGGCGTTGCTCGCTGTAGGTGGTCGCCGCCTCCTGCGACCAAGAAGTACTCACCACAGAGACACAGAGGACACAGAGAAGGGTCATCCTGTAGAGCTTCCCCGAGGAAATCTCTGTGACCTCCGTGTCTCCGTGGTGCACGTGCATCTCTCTCAATGGTTGAAGATGAACTCGTTGGCGTTGAGCAGGGCCCAGAAGACGTCCTCCAGGTTCTGCTGCGAGACCTTCTTGTCCTGCGCCTCGATCATGGGAAGCAGTTTCTTCAGCTCGGTCTCGTTCGGCTTGCGGCCCAGGCAGCGGATGTAGAGCTCGTCGAGCACCTCGGGCGCCTTCTTGCCGGCGTCGAGGAGCTTCTTCACCAGCGCGCCCTGCACGATGCGGGTGTTGACGGTATCGCCGTTGAGCAGGTGCAGCGCCTGCGACAGGTTGGGCTCCATCTTCACCTCGCAGGAGCACACCGTCTCGCGCGTGGCACGGCCGAAGGTCGTGAGGAAGTAGTTGCTCGTCTTGCCGTCGGCGATCTGGACCGCGCGGGCGCCGAGGGGCAGGCCCTTGAACTTGTTCGGCGTGTCCGTCACTTCGGAAATGATGTCGAGCAGCACCTCCGCGCGGATCCGGCGGATCGGTCCCTTGGCGAAGTTGCGGGTGTCGCTCTCGTTGGTCGCGTTCGCCTTCGTCGCCAGCTGGTAGGTACGGGACGTGCAGATGTCCCGGACGAGCTTTTTGAAGTCGTACTTGTACGAGGTGAACTTCTTCGCGAGCGCCTCCAGAAGCTCGGGGTTTGAGGCCGGGTTGGAGACCCGCACGTCGTCCACGGGGTCGATGATCCCCTTACCGAAGAAGTGGGCCCAGACGATGTTGGCGAGGTTGCGCGCGAAGTAGGGGTTCTCGGGCGACGCGATCCACTCCGCGAGCACCTGGCGGCGGTCCTTGCCCTTCACGTCGGGCACGTCGCCGCCCAGGAACTTGGGCGACATCGTGCGGCCGCCGACGGGGTGCTTCACGTCGCCTTCGGCGCGGTCGAAAAGGATCCGCTCTCGCGGATCCTCGGAGTTCTTGCGGCCGATCTGGCTGAAGAACGCGGCGAAGCTGTAGTAGTCGTCCATCGTCCAGCGGTCGAAGGGGTGGTTGTGGCACTGCGCGCACTGGATGCGCATGCCCATGAAGATCTGGGCGGTATTCTCGGAGATCTTGAGCGCGTCGCGCTCGATCTGGTAGTAGGTCGTCGGGGGCGTGGTGAAGGTGCCGCCGCTCGCGCTCAGCAGCTCCTGGATCATGATGTTGAAGGGGACGTTGTCCTCGACGCGCGACTGAAGCCAGTTGAAGTAGCCCAGCGCGGTCTTGTAGCTCACCTGGCGATTGTCGTCCGTGCGGATTTGGAGCAGCTCCGCCCACTTCATCACCCAGAGCTCGGAGAATTCCTTGCGGCTCAGGAGCTCGTCGATCAGTTTCTCGCGCTTGTCGGGCGACGCGTCATTCATGAACTTGTCGTAGTCGTCGCGGGCGGGAAGGAAGCCGACGACGTCCAGGAACGCGCGGCGGAGGAACGTCACGTCGCTGCAGAGGTCGCTGGGGAGCATGCGCAGGTACTTCAGCTTGTTGAAGACCAGGGTGTCGATGTAGTTCTTTTCGGGGACGTTCGTCCACTCGTACTTCACGCCCTTGGGGATGACGATCGCCTGCGAGCCCACCGTGAACGTCGCGAAGCGCGCGAAGACGTAGGCCTCGCCGCGGGCGCCGGCCGTCACCACGCCGTCGTCGTCGATCTTGGCCGAGACGTCGTTGCTCGTCATGAAGCGGGCCAGCGACGTGACGTCGCGGTCCGTCCCGTCGGAGTACTTCGCGCGCACGGTCATGCGCTGCGCGGCGCCTTCGCCTTCGAGCACGAGTCTGGGCGGGAAGAACTCGAGGGCGATCGGCTTGGCCACGTCGGCCGGGTCCTTGGGGGCGCCGGCGTTCAGCCAGCGCAGGAGCGTTTCGTTGAGCTCGCTCTTGGCCGCGAAGCGCTCGCCGCCGGAGTGCTGGACGGCGCCCGTCGACTTTTCGACGAGGAGGCACTCTTCCGGGATCGCGACGCTGATGCGGCGGCCGGACATCTCGCGGGTGAGGCGGAACCAGTCGCCGTCGGGGTCGAACCCGAAGAGCGAGAGGCGGAAGCCGTCCTTGCCGCGCGCGGCGCCGTGGCAGGCGCCCGTGTTGCAGCCGGCGCGCATGAAGACGGGCATGACGTCGAGCTTGAAGCTGATGGGACGGTCGGCGCCGGCCTGCTTCACCGCCACGGGCACGCGGATCTGGCGCCCGCCATAGGTCACGGTCATCTCGCCGCTGCCGTCGGCCTTCGGAGTCAGGACGTTGCCCTTGCGGTTCACGAGGGCGGCGGGGATCTCGAGCTTGGCCTCGTCGGTGACGTCGCGGGTGACGCCGTCGGGCGCGGTTACCTGGACCACGAACGACTGGCGGTCGCGGCTCGTCGAGAGCTCGATCTCCGCGGGGTACACGTTGACCGCGGGTGGCTCGGTGTCGCCGGCATAGCCGGGGGCCGCCACGAGGGCGGCCAGCGCGAGGGCGGCGCTCAGTCTCATCACTTGTTCCCTTCCTTCGACTTGTCGTCGGCCTTGGACTTCGGGGCCGCGTCGCCGCCCTTGGAGCTTTCGGCTTTCGCGGCGGCGCCGTCCTTCTTCGAGGGCAGCGGGACGTCGATGCGCAGGATGCCGCCGCCGCCGACGCTGTGGGCCATCGTGTCCCCCTCGCCGGGGACGTTCACGACCGCGAAAAGTCCCTTGTGCTGTCCCGCCGGGGCGTTGGCGGGGACTTTCACGTGGAAAACGACTTCCTTGTCGTCCTTGGAGATCTCCTTCTCGGCGGGCTCGGAGACGACGCCCGGGGGCAGGCCGGAGAGGCTGATCTTCGCCTTGCCGTCGAAGGGCTTCAGGTGCTCCAGCTTGCCCACCACGTTCGCCTCCTTGCCCTGCTCGACGGCGGTCATCTCGATCTTCATCGCGATGTACGGCGGGGCCACCGTCAGGGGGCAGAGCGTCGTGGAGGCGTAGGCCGTTCCGTTCCCGCCCGGCGCGGAACCCAGGACGGCGATCTTCCAGGGCTTGAGCGCGGCGTTGCCGTTCGCGTTGATCGGGTAGGCCACTTCGGTCTGACCCTGGGGGAGCGACACCGTCACCGGCGCGCCGATGCCCGGCGGCGACCAGATCAGGCGCAACTCGATCGCCGCCGTGAAGCCTTCCTTGCGCTCCGCGACGACCTTCAGGTTCATCGAGCCGTTCTGGACGATCGGGACCTTGGGCTCCACGATCTTCAGCTTGAAGGGCACTTCCTCGGCGACGGCGACCGCCAGGCGGTTCACCCGCGTGCCGTAGTACACGGTGTTGTTCGGCGACCCGTAGACGAGGTTCACGTCCTGGCGGAAGCCGCCCTCGATCTTCTGGGCGGAGTCCGCCGACTTGGCGACGACGTCGATGAGCGAGCCGGCGACCTTCGCGTCGGGCGCGGCTTCGAAGACGACGATCGTGCGGTCCACGTCGGACGCGACCGGGTCGCAGTGGGCCGTGATGCCTTCGGGGAGCCCGTCGAAGGACAGGTTCATCGCGCCGTTGAAGCCCTGGCGGTTCACGCGGATCCAGGTCGCGAACGCGTTGCCCTTGGGGACCACGATCCACTGGCGGATCTGGTCGCGCGGCTCGCGGTCGTAGGCCGGGATATGGGTGTAGACGCTGGGCTTCACGGTATTGAATTCAATGCGGTAGACATAGGCCGGGCCGCCCTTGTGGAGGTGGTCCCGGATGCCGATCTCGTACTCGCCGTCGGCGGGCGACTGGAACTTGATGGCGGCATCGAGGCCGCCCTGGTCGTCGTTGGTCGCGATCTGCGCGCCGCCCGCCTTGCAGAGCGTGAGGACGGGGTCGAGGGGGGATCGCACCGCGCGGGCGTGGGCGCGGATTTCGTAGCTGTCGCCCTTCTTGGCGCTGAAGCGGAACCAGTCCTGGTCGCCGTCCTTCTCGATGACGCCGTTGAGCGCCAGCGGGAGGGGCAGGGTGGTCACGGTGGCGGTCTCGCGGGTGTCGTTCGGCTCCTTCTCCAGCACGTTGGGGAAGTCCGAGATGCGCATGTAGTTGGGCGAGGGGGGCGACTGCCCGTTGTCGTCGACGTAGACGCCGTACTTGTCCATCGGCGCGTCGGGCAGCTTGATCTTCTTCTTGATCGGGCCCGAGGCGTCGCCCAGGAACGTGACCTCGACCTCCTCGCCCGCCTTGCCGCCCGCGGGGTAGACCGAGAGGGGGCGCGGGAAGGAGCCGACGTGCAGGCGGTAGGTGCCGTTCTCGCCGCCACCGTAGGACGCCTCGCGGACCAGGATGATGTAGGTGCCGTCCTCCGGCGCGCACAGCGTGAGGAAGGGGTCCTGCATCAGCAGGGCCGTGTCATCGGCGGAGACGATCTCGAAGCGCTTGGTGTCGAGGATCGCGATGTACGCGTCGAAGAGCGAGGTGCCCAGACGCACGCCCTCCAGCTCGACGGAGAGGCGCTCGCCCTTCTTGAGGTCGACCGAGTAATAGTCGACGTCCTCGTTGGTCACCGTGCCGGCGACCGTGACGTTCATCTTGAGTTTCTGGGGCGCCTTGAAGTTGTTGTTGGGCTCCTTCTCGTCGACCACCGGGAAGGGGCCCACGTAGAACGTGCGCAGGTCGCTGATGCCGCTGCCGGTCCGCAGGCGCATGGTGTGCTCGCCGAGGGCCGCGTCGGCGGCGACCTTGAGGCGCACCTTGACGGTCTTGTCGTCGGTCGCCTCCAGCTTCAGGACTTCCAGACCGGGCTTATAGAAGAAGAGTTGCTGCGCGTCCTTGAGCTGGGTGCCCGTCAGGGTGAGGTCGATCTCGGTGCCGCGCTCGGCGCCGCGGGGCGTGACGCGCGCGAGATTGGGCGATTCCCGCGCGAACGCGGGGACCGCGAGGAGGACGCCCAGGGCGCAAAGGAGCCCACGATTCATGCAATATCCCTCAATTCGAGGTCCAGGCACGCGCACGAAGGGGGGCGACTAGACGCAGATCTCCTTGATGGCCTTGCCGCCTCGAACGATGTCGATCGGACGGTTGCCCGGGGCCATGAGCCTCTTGTCCGAGTCGATGCCCATCCGATCGTACACCGTGCTGGCGAGGTCCTCGATCGAGACGGCGTCGCGCTCGGGCTCGGCGCCCGTCGGGTCCGACGCGCCGTAGATCAGGCCGCGCTTGATGCCGCCGCCGGCGAGCACGACGCTGAAGACCTTGGGCCAGTGGTCGCGGCCGTTGGTCGCGTTGATCTTCGGCGTCCGGCCGAACTCGGAGGAGACCATGACCAGCGTGGAGGCGAGCAGGCCGCGCGAATCCAGGTCGTTGATGAGGGCCGCGAAGGCCTGGTCGAAGGCGGGCATCTGCTTGTCCATGTTGTCCTTGATGTTGTCGTGCATGTCCCAGCCGCCGTAGGTGACCGAGATGAAGCGGACGCCGGACTCGACGAGGCGGCGGGCGAGCAGCAGGCGCATGCCGGCGCTGTTGTTCCCGTAGCTGTTCTTGAGGTCGTCGGTCTCCTTGGAGAGGTCGAAGGCTTCGCGGGCCTCCTTCGACGAGATCATCGCGTAGGCGCGGTTGTAGAAGGAGTCCATGGCGTCGAGCGCGTCGGACTTCTCCATCTCCTTGAAGTGGTAGTCGACGGTGGAGAGGAGGCCCTGGCGCTTCGCCCAGCGTTCGGCGTTGACACCGCCCGGCAGCGTCAGGTCGCGGACCTGGAAGCCCTTGGACGAAGGATCGCTGCCCAGCGCGAAGGGGCCGTAGGCGGAGCTGAGGTAGCCGGTGCCCGCGAAGGTGTTCGGCTGGCCGGGGATGCACACGTACGGAGGCATGTTCTTGGCGGAGCCGTACTCGTGGGACACGACGGAGCCGAAGCTGGGGAACTGGATCGCCGGGCTCGGCCGGTACCCCGTGAACATGTTGTGCGTGCCGCGGTCGTGATCCGCCTCGCCGTGGGTCATCGAGCGGATGACGCAGATCTTGTCGGCGACCTGGCCGATCTTCGGCAGGTTCTGGCTGAACACTTCGCCGGTCAGCTTCGTCGGCACGGTTCCGAGCGGACCGCGGTATTCGATCGGAGCGTTCGGGTGCGGGTCGAAGGTTTCCTGGTGCGCCATGCCGCCGGGCATGTAGATGTGGATGACCGACTTGGCATGGACGGTCCTGGCGGGAGCACTCTGCTGGGCCTGGGCCTCCTGGAGTTTGAAGTAGTTGCCCAGGGTGAGGCCGAGGCCGCCGATGAGGCCGGTGTACAGGAATTCACGACGGCAGCACGGGCGGAACGTGGGGTCGCTGCTGGAGTTGCCGTTGTTCAGGATGCTCATCGGCTCGCCTCCCTACGGTTTATCGTCAAGCCGGGGGGCAAAGGCCTCCCGGAAACGATCGACTCCCCTTTTCGGCCGGGCATCCCGCTCCTGTGGGCTTCAGCTCTCTTACGCTTCGCCCGGGGCACGATTCTCAGACCTCGTCCCGGCCCATAAATAATAACAGTCCCCGGGCGCCGTGTTACAGGAAGTTGCGGAATATTTCCTGCCGGGAAGGGCGGAGGGCCGCCGGGATAGGGCCTTGAGCGCCAGGGGCTTGCGCTATTTGCCGCGGCGGCCTTCGTCGATGAGCCGCGCGCCTTCGAGGAGCAGACGCGCGGTGGGACTGTGAACCTCGTCCTTGGGGTCCACCATGGCGTTGCGGAACTCGAATTTGCCTTCCGTGTGGGCCAGCAGCTCGTAGATCAACTCGGCGTTCTTGGGGCTCGGCTTCTTGTCGTAGGACGCCCGCAGAACGCGGCCCTCGCTGAAGTAGATCCGCGCCTTCTCCTTGCCGGGCTCCAGGATCAGCACCAGCATCCCCGTCTTCCGCTCCATGTCGACGAGCGACAGGATCGAGGGCAGCCCGATCTGGTCGAGCGTCCCCTTGAACGCCGTCATGATGCCGGGCGACGAGAAGTCGGCCTGGTTCGGGTCGACCTTCGGCCGCAGCGTGTTCTCGGCCTTCTGGCGCAGCTTGTTCGCCACCGCGATGCGGAGCTCCAGGTCCCGCGGCTCCAGCGGCTGGTGCAGGAAGTCGTCCGAGCCCAGCTGGAAGCCCTGGATCTGCTTCTCGACCGGGTCCTGCTCGCCGATGAAGAGGACGGGCACGAGGGCCGACTCGGGGCGCGTCCGCAGCGTGTGGATGAAGTTCGCGATGTCGAGCTTCGGGGCGGCGGCGTTCATGATGATGACGTCCGGGATGACGGACGTCGCGGTCTTCAGGCCCTGCTCGCCGTCGCCGACGTTCGTGATGTCGTAGCCGCGTCCGTCGAGCGCCGACGCGACCGTCGACTGGGTCGCGGGATCGGGGTCGACGACGAGAATTTTGACTAGTGCCACGCGCAAAGGGTAGCGCAAGGTCCGGGCGACGTCAACGAAAGACCGCGCTTTCGACGCCGCGGATCGCGTACTATCCATAGACATGCGCATGCTGCTGGCGGCCGCGATCGTGGCGCTCGGGCTCTCGTCCCCGCAGGGGGCGACCCCGATCAACACGATGTGCCCGGTGAAGCCGAAGCAGAAGGCGAAGGCCTCGCTCACGGTCGTCTACGAAGGCCAGCTCATCGGCTTCTGCTGACAGAGCTGCGTGCCGCGGTTCCAGTCGGATCCGAAGAGCTATCTGTCCAACATCCCGGAGTTCAAGCCGGTCGAGAAGAAGCCCGGGCCCTGCGGCGCGGAGAAGACCGTCCGCGGTCTCTACTGCCCGGACGACCAGAAGGACCTGGTCGAGCGCGATCTGAAGGACGGCGCCTGCCCGACCTGCGGCAAGAAGCCCGAGAAGGTGGAGTACTGCGTGAAGACGCCGGCGGGGCAGAAGGAGCCGGATCGCGCCCGCATCACCTACGCCTGCGCGGGCTGCGCCGCGACGGCGGACTTCGAGCACGCGTTCAAGCACGAGGAGGGCTGCAAGAAGAAGGCCCTCAAGAAGGTGTGCTCCAAGTCGGGGACCCCGCCGCACGAAACCCTGCCGAAGTAGCGGGGGCTAGCCGGTGACCGTCATCAGCGACGCCAGCGCGACGAAGAACTCCCTCAGGCGCCCCGAGGCGATGTTCACGCGCTTGGAGTCGTAGACCATCTGCATGACCGTGCCGGGACGCAGGAGCACGTCGCGCAGCACCACCAGGCAGCCCGCGTAGGTCGACGCCAGCGGCTCCGCGGGCGTGTCGATCACGGATTTCACGCTGAGGAAGCCCACGTTGCGGGAGCGGGCCGCGAGCGCCACCGCCTCCGCCTCCATGTCCACGACGGCCGCGCCCGACTCCTCGCCCAGCTTCTTCTTCTCCTCCGCCTTCACGACGACCTTCTCGACCGTCTTGATGCGGCCGGCCTTGGCGTTCGGCGCCGCGGCCTGCGCCATCTCGAGGAGCTTCTCGTCGGCGGGGCGCTTCTTCGTGCCGCCGATGATGAGCTGCCCGGTCTCGAGCTCGTCGCTCAGGGCGCCGCAGAAGCCGGCCGAGACCAGCGCGTCGGGCTTGAAGTGGTCGACCATCACCAGCGACGCGGCCGCCGCCGGCTTGGCCCCGACGCCGCCCGCGACGAAGACGAAGAGGCCCGCGTCATAGAAGCGAAGATGCTCGATCCTCCGCGAGGTGTGGGAAAACGCGGAGAGCGTGGGCTTGATCTCCGTGTTCAGCGCCGCGATGATGCCGAGCTTCATCCGGGGACTACGACATCATCTTGATGGCGTTGTAGAGCTGCTTCCCGAGCTTGATGCCGCGGCCGGACGCGACCGTGGGCTCGAAGCCCGCGTGGACCATGCAGGTCTTGCAGCGCGGCTCCTCGGACTCGGGGCCGTACTTGTGCCAGGGCGTCTTGTCCACGAGGTCGCGGAAGGTCGGGTAGTACGCGTCGCGCAGCATGTAGCAGGGGCCCTGCCAGCCCTTCGGGGTCCGCGTCGGATTGCCCCAGGCGGTGCAGGTCAGCTCCATCTCGCCCTTGAGGAAGTCGAGGTAGATCTGCGAGTTGCCGAACCACTCTTCCTTGACGAGCGAGAGCAGCTTCTTGAAGCGGTCGATGACCTGCTGGCGCTTGAGGAAGAAGTCGGTCCCGGTCTGGTCGAAGTCGTAGCCGGGCGACGTGATGATGCCGTGGAAGCCGAGGTCCTCCTTGATGTAGCGGAAGAGCTCGGCGATCTCCTCGATGTTCGACTCGGCGAAGACCGTGGTGTTGCAGTTGACCCGGTAGCCGCGGTCGAGCGCCATTTTGCTCGCGTCGATCGCCTTCTTGAAGCAGCCGGGGCGCTGCGTGACGTAGTCGTGCGTCTTCTCGAGGCCGTCCAGGTGGATCGCGAAGGACAGGAAGGGCGACGGCTTGACCTTGTCCAGGAACTTCGGGAGGAGCAGGGCGTTCGTGCAGACAATGACGTACTTGCCCATGTCCATGATGCCCTGGACGATCTTGTCGGCGTCGGTGTGCACGAGGGGCTCGCCGCCGCAGAACGACACCATGGGGGCGCCGCACTCCTTCACCGACTCGAGGCACTGCTCGACGCTGAGCCACTCCGACTTGGGCCCGGCCCAGCGGTCGGGGGTGCAGCCGAGGCAGACCAGGTTGCAGGTGTGCAGCGGCTCGAGCATCATGACGACGGGGAACTTGTCCTCGCCGCGCATGCGCTTGCCCACCAGGTAGCGGGCCATCTTGAAGGTCAGGGAAAAGGGCTGTCGCATTATTCCAACCTCTCGTTCGCCTCTCCTGCCAGCTCGAAGCGGTCGCTCGCCGGCTGGGCCGCACGCGGCTCCATGCCGTCCCGGACCGCCTGCAGCGCCAGCAGGGGGAAGTAATGGCGGTACATCGTATAGACCAGGTAGAAGACGCCGGGGAAGCCGGTGCCCGTGTGCTCCTTCTCGTCCCAGCCGCCGTGGGCGCGCTGGGTCTTCAGCAGCCACTCGACGCCGCGGCGCAGCGCGGGATCGCTCAGCGGCGCGCCCGCCGCCAGCAGGCCGAGCACGGCCCACGCGGTCTGCGACGGGGTGCTCACGCCCTGGGCCTTGGCCTTCGGGTCGCTGTACGAGCGGCAGGACTCGCCCCAGCCGCCGTCGGCGTTCTGGACGTTGCGGAACCACGTGGCGGCCTTCTGGATCCAGCCCTCGCGCATGTCGACGCCGACCGCGCGCAGGCCGACCAGCACCTGCCAGGTCCCGTAGATGTAGTTCACGCCCCAGCGGCCGAACCAGGACCCGTCGGCCTCCTGCGCCTTCTTGAGGAACTGGATGGCGCGGGTCAGGAAGCGCTCGTTCTTGTGCGAGCCGTTGTAGCCGTAGAACTCCATGATGCGGCCCGTCAGGTCCGCGGTGCTCGGGTCGAGCAGCGCGTTGTGGTCCGCCCAGGGCAGGTGCTCGAGGATCTCGAGGTCGACGTTGCGGTCGAAGGCGCCCCAGCCGCCGTCGCGGTTCTGCATCGTGTGCAGCCACTTGACCGCGGCCGTGTAGCCGGGGTCGTCGCGGCGGCCCGCGAAGAAGAGCGCCATCAGGACGGCCGACGTGTCGTCGGTGTCCGGATAGATCGGATTGTCGTGCTCGAAGGCCCACGCGCCGGGCTTGCCGGCGGGGTTGTTCACCTGCCAGTCGCCGCCGGTGAAGATCTGCTTCGAGAGCAGCCAGTCGGCGCCCTTCTGGGCCTGGGCGGATTCGTTGTTCGTCCCGCGCGCGAGGGCGTGAACCGCCCACGCGGTGTCCCAGATGGCGCTGAAGCAGGGCTGCACGCGGGTGTACGGGCCGTCCTTGACTTCGAGGTCGCGGAACTCCTTCAGGGCCTTGGTGAACTCGGGCGAGCTGTTCGGGTATCCGAGCGCGCGCAGGGCCATGATGGTGTTGAGCATGGGCGGGTAGATCGCGCCCAGGCCGCCCGGCGGCTTGTTGCGCTCCAGCATCCACTGCTCGGCCTTCTTGAGCGCGCGACGGCGGATCCAGCGCACCTCGAGCCGGTTGTAGAGGCCCATCGCGCGGTCGAGGAACTTGAAGCAGCTCCTCCAGAACGCGTTCTTGAACGACTTCGCCCCCGGCGGGTCGTAGGGCAGGTGCAGGTCCCGGATCGAGAAGTTGATCTTCACGCTGGGCCGCAGCGCGTAGAGGATCAGCATCGGCACCACGATCGTCCGCGTCCACGCGGAGATGCGGTAGATGTTGAGGAAGCGCGACGACTCCGGCAGCAGCATGATCTCGGGGATCATGCTGGGCAGGCGGTTCCAGTCGTACTGACCGAAGATCGCGAGGTAGAACTTCGTGTAGCTGTTGCAGAGCTCGATGCCGCCGAGCTCGAGGATCTTGTGGTGCGCCTTGCGCACCTGCGCGTCGTCGTGCGTGAAGCCGGCGAGGCGCAGCGCGAAGTACGCCTTCACGGTCGCGTTGATGTCGCTCGGGCCCCCGCGGAAGATCGACCAGCCGCCGTCGGCGTTCTGCTGGCTCAGCACGTAGTTCAGCAGGCGCCTCTGGCGGTCCTTGTCGACCTCGCCGAGGTAGTGCATGAGCATGACGGCGTCGGATTCGAGGGTCGCGTCGCCGTTCAGCTCCGAGCCCCAGTAGCCTTCATCCGACTGGCGGGAATGAAGGTACCGCTGGGCCGCGTCGATGGCGGAGTGCAACAGGGAGCCCCCCGGAAGGAAGGGCCGATCCCCGTACCCCTTCTTGAGCAGCGCCTCGTTCACGTGGTCAGGTCTCCGACCCAACAGAAATACGGCACTACTTCAAACGGTAAAACATCCCCACCCGGTCGGTCCCTATCTCGCCCGGGGGGGTACTAGGCTGCCGGCTGCGCCATCGCGTCGAGGGAGATCCCACGGATCTCCAGCAGTCGCTCGATCACACGCCCGACGATATTATCGGGCGTACTGGCGCCGGCCGTGACCCCAATCGAGAGCTTTCCGGGAGAAAGCCATCCATGGGCGGTCACGACCGAACCCGACTTCGGATCGCGGTAGCGGATCTCGTTCTCGGACACGAGACCCTGTTCGTTCTCAACGTGATACGTCGGCGCGTACTCGGACCCCAGCTCCGCCAGGTGACCCGTGTTGGAGCTGTTGAATCCGCCCACCACGAGCACCATGTCCAGCTTCGTGGAGCGCAGCAGCGCGTTCAGCGTGTCCTGCCGGTCCTGAGTCGCGGAGCAGATCGTGTCGAACGCGATGAAGCGCTTCGAGATCTCCTGCTCGCCGTAGCGGTCGACCATCGCCTGCCGCAGCAGCTTCTGGATCTCGAGCGACTCGCTCGACATCATCGTGGTCTGGTTCGCCAGCCCGATGCGCGCGAGATCGCGTTCCGGGCTGAAGTCCTTCGAGACGCTGTTCGTGAAGTGGGCCAGGAACGTTTCGCGGTCGCCGCCCTTGCGGATGTACTCGCAGACGACGTGCGTCTCCGGGATGTCCTTCACGACGAGGTACTTGCCCTGGGGGTACTTCGTGACCTGGGAGATCGTGGCTCGAGTTTCCTCGTGCGAGTACTTGCCGTGGACGACGGCGGTGACCCCCTCGCGGGAATAGCGCTCGACGTTCTTCCAGACCGTGAGGACCGAGCCGCAGGTCGTGTCCACCAGGATGCATCCGCGGTTCTTCAGCTTCGCCATGTCGGCGACGGGCACTCCGAACGCGGGGATCAGGACGATGTCGCTCTGCTGGAGCTCCTCGACCTTCTTGCCGCAGCTGTAGCGGCCGTAGAGGAACTTCATCCCCAGCTCGATGAGCTTCTCGTTCACCTGGGGGTTGTGGATGATCTCGTCGGTGATGTAGATGTTGCGGTCGGGGTATTCCTGCAGGGTTTCGTAGGCGTACTGGACCGTGCGCTCCACGCCGTAGCAGAAGCCCATCTCCCGGGCCATATGGAGCGAGAGGTCGCCCAGCTCCAGGCGGAAGTCGCTGGTCTTGATTCGGCGGACAATATCGCTGTGGTGGAAGTCGTCCGCCAGCTTCTGGCGAACGGCCGCCTTGTTGCCGAATCCCTTGCGGTAGAGATCGCCCATTCTCAATTCGTCAAAAGTCGAACGAATCTAACAACCTCCGGAACCTTGCGCAACTAGCTTTTTAATGGCGCCCTTAAAAAGCGTTCACGAACGTGTGGAATCAGGGGAGCAGGGACGCGACCGCGTGGAACGGCGAGCGACGGTCGACCGCCCCCCTCTGCCAGCGGCGGTACCACGACTGCAGGTAGTTGTTGCAGGAGCCCAGCGAGAGGGAGCGGACCACGATGGCCCGAGCCTGGCGGCGGGGGATCTTGACCGGGCGCGGACCCTGGAACACCGCCGGGTTGCCCTCGCAGCGCCGCACGGTGGCGACCGCCATGAAGAGCGGGATCGCGCAGAAGATGCGCAGGCGCAGCTGGCTCATCGGGAGCAGCATCAGGTAGCGCAGCGCGGTCTCCAGGTACCCCCAGTGCTCGTCGACCATGTCGTCCATCACCGCCAGCGCGGCCGTGACGTTCTCGGACTTCAGGATCGTCTCCGACGTGAGCCCGTGCCGGGACATCACCTCGGACGGCCAGTAGCAGCGGTCCTCGGTCAGATCCTCCCGGAGGTCGCGCAGGATGTTGACCTTCTGGAGGGCCAGGCCGAAGTCCACCGCCAGCGGCGTCAGCTGCGCCTTGTCGCGGTCGCTGACGTGGCCGTACGCGTGGAAGAGGTCGGTCAGCATGAGCCCGACGAGGCCCGCCACGTAGTAGCAGTACTCGTTCTGGTCGGCCATCGTCACGATGGGGCGCTCGCACCACTTCGACATGCCCTCGCACATCTCGTTCACCCGGGCGCGGATGATGGCGCGGGCCGCCGGGGGCAGGGCGCGGTAGGACGCCAGGACGTCCTCCGTCTTGGTCATGAGGCAGAGGTAGGTGGCCGGGAAGGCGTCCAGGGGGATCTCCGGCCGGCCCTCGTCCAGGGTCGCGGCGAAGCGGGCCAGCTGGCGGCGCTTCTCGTCCACGTTCCGGACCGAATCCTCCAGGGTGTCGGCGATCCGGCAGAGGAGATAGGAGACCATGACCGCGTCGTCGAGCCCGCGGGGCAGCCAGCGGATGACCACCGCGAAGCTCCGGCTCACGGCCGGGAGGATGCGCCAGCACGTCGCGAAGGGCGAAGTCTTGGTCACGTTCGGATATCCTACACTGGTCGCTCCAAAAAGGGAACAGTCCGAGCAATTATGGGGAGGGGGGGGGCCCACTATAAGGAGCGCTTCCTCTTCCAAGTTCGGGCCCCGGGTGTTATCCTCCGCCAGCCTCGATGGAAGCCGACAAACCCCGCACCCCCGTCATCGAATTCCGCGACGTCCGGAAGGTTCACGCCCAAGGCCGCCGCGACGTCGTCGCCCTGGACGGAGTCAGCCTCCAGATCGGCGGCCGCGAGTTCGTCACCATCATGGGGCCCAGCGGCTCCGGGAAGTCCACGCTCCTCCACCTGGCCGGGGGCCTGGATGTCCCCACGTCCGGCGACGTCCTCCTGGCGGGGCAGTCCACGGGCAAGATGGACGACACCGCCCTGACCCTCGTGCGCCGGAAGGAGATCGGCTTCGTCTTCCAGTTCTTCAACCTGATCCCCAGCCTCAATATCGTCCAGAACGCCTCGCTTCCGGCACTCCTGGGCGGGGGCCGCCCGGACGAGGTCGCCCGGCGGGCCGAGGAGCTTCTGAAGCGGATGGGTCTGACGCAGCGGCTCGACCACTTCCCGGAGGAGCTCTCCGGCGGCGAGATGCAGCGGGTCGCCATCGCCCGCGCCCTCATCACCGACCCGCCGATCGTCCTCGCCGACGAGCCCACCGGCAACCTGGACACCGCCACGGGCGTCGAGATCCTCAAGCTCCTCCAGGAGATCGGGCGCGAACGCACCGTGGTGATCGTCACCCACGACGAACGCGCGGCGGGCTACGGCACCCGCCTGATCCGTCTGCGGGACGGGAAACTGGCGTGAGGACCCTCCTCCGATACTTCTCCGGGCGCTACCTTCGCCGCCACCCGTTCCGGGTCTTCCTGACCGTTATGTCGGTGGCCCTGGGGGTCGCACTCTTCGCCTCGGTCGACATCTCGAACAGCAGCACCGAGGCGGCCTTCCGCCGCACCGTGAAGAAGCTGGCCGGGAACGCCCAGCTTCAGGTGATCCGCAACCGCATGATGGGCCTCCCGGAAGAGGCGCTCAAGAAGATCGACGCCGTCGAGGGCGTCAAGGCCGCGCCCGTGATCCAGCTGAGCACGCTGGTGCCGGGGTCGCCCGACGAACTTCTCATCATGGGCCTGGACTTCGGCCGCGAGGCCAGCTTCCGGATGTGGGACGTCGCCGAGGGAGAGAAGCCCCAGATCAACCCTCTGGTCTTCCTCCGGGGCGACGTGATCCTGGTGAGCCGCGGCTTCGCGACGCGCCGCGGCCTGAAGCTCGGCAGCACCTTCAAGATCGACACCCCGACGGGCCCGCGCCCCGTCACGGTCGGCGCGCTCTTCAAGGACGAGGGCCCGGCGCAGGCCTTCGGCGGCAACGTCGCCGTGTTGCCGCTCAGGACGGCCCAGCGCCTCTTCCGGCGCGAGGGGAGTGTCGACCGGGTCGAGCTCCTCATCTCGGGCGACGTCGACGCGGCCGCCGTCCGGGTCCGCGAAGCCCTGGGCCCGGAGTACCTCGTCCGGCCGCCGCCCACGCAGAACTCGTTCCTGGACGAGGCCCTGACGCGGCTCCGCGCGCTGCTCGGGGTGAGCATCGTCGCGCTCCTGGTCGGCATCTTCATCATCTATAACTCGGTCTCCATCTCGGTGGTGGAGCGTGTCCGCGAGATCGGCACGCTGCGCGCGGTCGGCGCCACGCGGGGCCAGATCTTCAGCGTGATCCTGCTGGAGTGGATGGCGCTGGGCCTCGCGGGTTCCGCCGGCGGCCTGGGGTTGGGCGTCATCCTGGCAAAGTCGCTCATCGGCGTCTGGACCCGGGAAGTCAACCAGGTCACCATGATCGTCGACATCAGCGAGCTCGCGGTGCTGCCGCGGACGATCGTCGGGTCGCTCGTGCTCGGGACGCTGACGACGCTCTTCGCGGCCTTCTTTCCCGCCCGGGCCGCGATGTCGATCACGCCCATCGAAATGCTCCGGCAGAGCCTCTTCGTGATGAAGTCCGCGAGCGGCTACTACCGGGCGTTCGTGGCGGGACTCCTCTCGCTGGGGGCCTCGCTCCTGCTGCTCGGCGGCGCCGCCACCTTCGAGGGCGCGGGGCTGGTGGCGTCGTTCTTCGCGTTCCTGGGTGCGGCCCTGATCATGCCGCAGGTGACCCTCTGGGGGAGCGTCTCGGCGAGGCCGCTCCTGCGCCGCGCGTTCCACCTGCTCGGCTTCCTCGCGGCCGACAACATCGGCAAGTTCCCCCAGCGGACCGCCCTGACGGTCGTGGCACTGGCCGGCGCGCTCGCCATGATGGTGAGCTCGTCGTCGATCGTCCTCGGCATCAAGGTCCGCTCGGCCGAGTGGATGGAGGAGGCGTTCCCCTTCGACTGCACCGTCAATACGATCGACTACTCCGCCACCCTCTACGCCAACGTCACGCTTCCGGAGGAGGTCCCGGCCGTGGTGGACGCGGTCGAGGGCGTCGACTTCACCTACGGGGTGCGCGCCAAGCTGCAGGACTACGGCGCCCGCGACGTCATGATCTTCGCCATCGAGATGGACAAGTATTCGCGCATGCAGCAGCTGAAGGGGCGGGACGGGTTCGTCCTGCCCGGCACGCTCCCGGACCTGCTGGCCGGCAAGGGCGTCGTGGTGTCGAAGAACTTCGCCTCGCTGAACCGCGTGAGGGACGGGGACTCGATCGAGCTCACGACCGCCAAGGGCCCCGTGCGCTTCAAGGTCCTGGGGACCTACGAGGAGTACTCCTGGCCGCAGGGCTCGCTGTTCCTGCACCGGGCCGTCTACCAGGACCTCTGGGGCGACCCGGCGCTCTCGTACCTTGACGTGAAGGTGAAGCCGGGCGCGACGACCGCGGATGTCCGTCAGCGGATCATCGAGCGCCTCAAGGCCAACCACTCTCTCTTCGTCTACGACGTCGCCGACCTGAAGCAGCTTGGCGACAAGGTCATGGACAACACCTTGATGCTCATGAACGTCCAGGTCGCGCTCGCGATGCTGATCGGCTTCTTCGGGATCGTGAACACGCTCCTGATTTCCGTGATGCAGCGCACGCGCGAGATCGGATTGCTCCGCGCGGTCGGGATGACGGGTCAGCAGGTCGGGAGGATGATCCTGATCGAGTCGCTCTTCATCGCGGTCGTGGGGGCACTGCTGGGCATCGTCCTGGGCCTCGCGGGGGCCCGTTGGCCGCTGGCGATGCACGTGGAGCAGGTGAGCGGCTACTGGCTGCCGCTTTACGTGCCGTGGAGCACCATCGGGATCGCGGCGGGCTCGGCGATCTTGATCGGCGTGGTGGCGAGCATCCTCCCGTCGCGCCGCGCGGCGTCCCTCAACGTCCTCGAAGCCATCACCTACGAGTAGCCGTCAGAAGCCGAGGCGGAGGCCGAGGGAACCCTGGATGTAGCGCAGATCGGTCGGGTCCACGCGCGGGTTCGTGAGCCGCGTGTACGTCTCCCGCATCTCGATCGGGCCGACCAGGTCCACGTGAAGCCCCAGCATCGCCCCGCGACCCAGCGTGATCCCCATGATGTCGTTCGGGTCCTCGGGGGTCGCTTCAACAACGCTGCTCGGGAAGGAGCGGCAGCACTCCGGAAGTCCGTCGCCGGGCGCCGCGGCACCGACGGCGTACGGGTTGTCCAGCGCCGCCATCCGCTCCGCCACCGGCTGCAGCGCGGCCGAGAGGGCGACATGCAGGGACGGGAGCGCTTCGATCGCCGCCGCGGGGAGCGCTTCGGAGAGCGCCAGATGCCGGGGCCCGGGATCCGGGGCGGCCGGCCGGTCGGCGTGCGCCGGCAGCGCGAGCGCCAGGGCGGCGATGACGACCGCCGACGTCCGGCGTGCGCACGTGAAGATCCGATGCGGCGGCCGTCCCACGTAAGACTGATGGGGGTACTGCGTGGCTGTTATGCGTGGACTGCGGGTTTCCGATCTGGACTAAAACAACGCGTTTTTGGCGAGGCGCTTGCTGACTTCCCAGAAGGGCCCGGGGAACGAGTGGGCCGCCTTCAGGCAGCTGTCGAGCGACTTACAGAAGTAATCGATGTCGTCTTTGGTGACCACGAGGGCGGGGGCGACCTTGAGGACGTCCTCGTTGTGGCCCGCGACCTGGGTCAGGATCCGGTGCTCCTCCATCAGCGGGATCGTGAAGGCCTGGGCGAAGAGGCCGGGATGCATCTTGTGCATCATGGTCCAGGCCTGGCGCAGGAAGAACGACTTGGGCTCGCCGAACTCCACGCCGCAGAGGAGCCCGCGGCCGCGAACCTCCTTGATGAGCTCGTACTTCTCCTTGAGCGTGTTCAGCGACTTGACCAGGTACGCGCCCATCTCGCGGCAGCGCGCCATCAGGTTCTCGCTCTCGAGCACGTGCAGCGTGGCGAGGCCCGAAACCATCGCGAGGTTGTTGCCCATGAAGGTCGACGCGTGGACGCAGCTGCGGTCGAGCCGCGAGTAGACGCCCTTGATGATCTCCTTCCGCGTCACGGTGGCCGAGACGGGAACCATCTCGCCGCTCAGGCCCTTGGAAAGGCAGACGATGTCGGGTTCGAGCTTCCACTGCTCGGACGCGAGGAAGGTGCCGGTGCGCCCGAAGCCCGTGTGGATCTCGTCCATGATGAACAGGGCCTTGTGCTTCCGGCAGAGCTCCTGCACGCGCGGCAGGTAGGCATCGGGCGGCACGATGATGCCTGCGCCGACCTGGATCGGCTCCATCAGGACGCCCGCGACCGTTCCCTTGGCGAGCTCCTTCTCGAGCGCCTCCGCGTCGCCGTAGGGCACCGCGGCCGTGTCGGGCACGAGCGGCTCGAAGCCCTCGCGCCACATGGCGTGGCCCGTCACCGAGAGGGCGCCGTAGCTCACGCCGTGATACGAGTGGTCGGCGTAGAGGATGCGCTGCCGTCCCGTCGCGGCGCGCGAGAACTTGATCGCGGCCTCGATGGCCTCGGAGCCCGAGTTGCCGAAGTACACCATGTCGAGCCAGGGGATCCGCTGCACGAGCGCCTCGGCGAGCAGGCCGGGGAGCAGCGAGCAGTCGAGCTGGATCAGGTTCGGGAGCGACTCGGCGAGCGCGTCGCGCAGCGCCTGCCGCACGACGGGGTGGTTGTGACCGATGTTGGAGACGCAGAAGCCCGACACGCAGTCGAGCGTGCGCTGGCCGTCGCTGTCCCAGAGGTAGCAGCCCTCGGCCTTGGCCCAGACCTTGTCGTAGCCGATGAGCTGGGTGACCTTCGCCCAGGCCGGGTTGATGTACTTCGCGTGGAGCTTGTAGTTCTCCCCGAGGCGCTGCTTGAAGGTTCCGACGATGTCGAAAGCCATGAGCGGCGCAGTATAGAGGGATGATGACAAAATCTCAACCCCGTTCTCTTTCGTTTGTATAATCCGCAGCCATTCGGAGGCCCTCATGAAACTTCTTCGCGTCGGGGAATTCAGGAAAGAAAAGCCGGCCGTCCAGCTCGCCGACGGCCACGTCGTCGACGTCTCGTCCAAGGTTCGCGACTTCGACAGCGCCTTCTTCGAGGAGGGCGGCCTGGAGAAGCTGAAGTCGATCGTGAAGCAAGACCTGCCCTCGATCGACCTCGCCGGCAAGCGCCTGGGCTCGCCGGTCGCCCGGCCCTACAAGGTCCTGGGCATCGGCCTCAACTACGCCGACCACGCCAAGGAATCCGGCATGCCGATCCCGCCGGAGCCGGTCGTCTTCATGAAGGCGTCCAACACCGTGGTCGGCCCGCAGGACACCGTGCTCATCCCACGCGGGAGCAAGAAGACCGACTGGGAGGTCGAGCTCGGCGTCGTGATCGGGAAGACCGCTCGCTACCTCGCCGACAAGGAGTCGGCGCTCTCGTACGTCGCCGGCTACTGCATCTCGAACGACGTCTCGGAGCGCGAATTCCAGCTGGAGCGCGGCGGCCAGTGGGACAAGGGCAAGTCGGCCGAGACCTTCAACCCGCTCGGCCCCTGGATGGTCACGACCGACGAGATCCCCGACCCGCAGGTGCTCTCGATGTCGCTCGACGTCAATGGCGTGCGCCGCCAGACGGGCAGCACGAAGACGATGATCTACAACGTGAAGCACCTGGTGTGGTACCTGAGCCAGTTCATGGTGCTCGAGGCAGGGGACGTCATCACGACCGGCACGCCGCCCGGCGTCGGCCTGGGCCAGAAGCCCACGCCGATCTACCTGAAGGACGGCGACGTGATGGAGCTCGCGATCGAAGGCCTCGGCAAGCAGCGCCAGGTCTGCAAGCAAGCCTGAGATGCTCGTCTCCATCAAGGTCAACGGGGCCAGCGTGTCCCGCGACGTCGAGCCGCGCCTGCTGCTCGTGCAGTTCCTGCGCGACGTCTGCGGGCTGACCGGCACCCACGTCGGCTGCGAGACGACGCTCTGCGGTGCCTGCACGGTGCTGCTCGACGGCCAGGCCGTGAAGTCCTGCACCGTCCTCGCGGCGCAGGCCGACGGCGGCGAGGTGACGACCATCGAGGGCCTCGCGAAGAACGGGGAGCTGCACCCCGTGCAGCAGGGCTTCTGGGACTGCCACGGCCTCCAGTGCGGCTACTGCACCCCGGGCATGATCCTCGCGGGCGTCCAGGTTCTCGAACGGACTCCGAAGCCCAGCCGCGAGGAGATCTGCCGGGGCATCGAGGGCAACCTCTGCCGCTGCACCGGCTACTCGCACATCATCGACGCCATCGCCCGCGCCTCCCAGGGGAAGAAGCCGTGAAGAACCTGGTCGGACGTCCGATCAAGCGGGTCGAGGACCCGCGGCTCATCCAGGGCAAGGCCGCCTACGTCGACGACCTGCGCCTCCCCGGAATGCTCCACGCCGCGATCCTCCGCAGCCCGCACGCCCACGCGCGGATCGGCGCGATCCGGACGGACGCCGCGAGGGCGCTGCCCGGAGTCACGGCGGTGCTGATCGGCGCGGACGTGAACCCGCACGTCTCGATGGTGACCAGCCCCGACGTGATGCCGGGCCAGAAATCCCCGAAGCACACGGTGCTCGCGGGCGAGCGCGTCTACTACGTCGGCCACGCGGTCGCCGCGGTCGTCGCGGCCGACCGCTCGATCGCCCGCGACGCGCTGGACCTGATCGAAGTCGATTACGAGCCGCTGCCCGCGGTGAGCGACCTGGAGGCGGCGGCGCAGAAGGGCTCGCCGCTGACGCATCCCGAGCTCGGCACCAACATGGCGTACACCTGGGACCTGAAGGGGGGCGACGCCGCGGCCGGCTTCAAGGCTGCGGACGTCGTCCTCAAGGTCCGCATGCGCCACCCGCGCGTCATCCCCATGCCCATCGAGCCGCGGGGCTGCATCGCGTCGTGGCAGGCGGGGGACGAAACGCTCACGCTCTGGACCTCCACCCAGATCCCGCACCTGATCCGGATGCTCCTGCCGAAGCTGATCGGCGTGCCGGAGCACCGCATCCGCGTCGTCGCGCCCGAGGTCGGAGGGGGCTTCGGCGCGAAGCTCAACCTCTATCCCGAAGAACTGCTGCTCTGCCATCTCACGCGCCGCCTTGGAGCTCCGATCAAATGGATCGAGTCGCGCCGCGAGAACGCCGCCACCACGATCCACGGCCGGGACCAGATCGGCGACTACGAGGTGGCGGTCAAGAAGGACGGCCGGGTCCTGGCGATCCGCTCGCGCACCCTGGCGGACCTCGGGTCGTACCTGCAGATGGGGACGCCGGCCATCCCGACCCTGACCGGCCTGATGCTGCCGGGCTGCTACACGCTGCGCGGCATCGACATCCAGGTTACGGGCCTCCACACCCACAAGATGGCGACCGACGCGTACCGCGGCGCCGGGCGGCCCGAAGCGACCTACACGATCGAGCGGATCATGGACATCGTCGCGGCCGAGCTCCGGCTCGATCCGGTCGACGTGCGCCTCAAGAACTTCATCAAGGCGTCGGAGTTTCCCTTCGAGTCGGTTGCGGGCGTGACGTACGACAGCGGCAACTACGCGGGGGCGCTCAAGAAGGCCCGCGAGCTCGCCTCGTGGGACAAGCTGGCGCGGGAGCGCGACGCCGCGCGTCGGGAAGGGCGCCTCGTCGGGCTGGGACTGTCGACCTACGTCGAGATCTGCTCCTTCGGGCCCTCGCACATGATGTCGGCCGGCGGCTGGGAGTGGGGCTCGGTACGGATCGAGATGTCGGGCCAGGTGACGATCATCACGGGGGCGACGCCGCACGGCCAGGGCCAGGAGACGAGCTTCGCCCAGATCGCGGCCGACCGCCTGGGCATCGGCCTCGGCGACATCGTCGTGCTGCGGGGCGACACCTCCGTCGCGCCCTACGGCCGGGACACCTACGGGAGCCGCGCGACCGCCATCGGTGGGACCGCGATCCTGATGAGCATCGACAAGATCGTCGAGAAGGCGAAGGTCCTGGCGGCGCACCTGCTGAAGTCGTCGCTCAAGCAGATGGAGTTCAAGGGCGGGCGCTTCTATGTGCGCGGCAAGGCGGCCAAGGCGCTGACCTGGAAGGAACTGGCATCCGAGGCGTACAACGCGCGGCACCTGCCGAAGGGGGTCGAGCCGGGCCTGGAGGCCTCGAGCTTCTTCGAGCCGCCCAACTGCACGTTCCCGTTCGGCACGCACATCGCGTTCGTCGAGATCGACCGCGACACGGGCGAGGTGTCGATCCGGAAGTACGTCGCGGTGGACGACTGCGGCAACCGCATCAATCCGCTGCTGGTCGAGGGGCAGATCCAGGGCGGCATCGCCCACTCGATCGGACAGGCCCTCACGGAGCGCACCGTCTATAGTGAAGACGGCCAGCTGCTCACGGGCGAGTTCATCGACTACGCGATCCCGCGCGCCTCGGACATCCCCGAGTACGTCATGGGGTCGACCGTCACGCCCTCGCCGTCGAACCCGATGGGCGTGAAGGGCGTCGGCGAGGCGGGGACCATCGGGGCCGCGCCCGCCATCGCGAACGCGGTCATCGACGCGCTGTCGCCGCTCGGCGTCCGCCACCTCGACATGCCGTTCACGCCGGAGAAGGTCTGGCGCGCCATCCACGACCCGGCGTCGCGGCCGCCCGTCCTTCGGGAAGCCAAGAAGGGGGGTAAACGATGATCCCCGCCCCCTTCGAGTACGTCCGCCCCGGCACCTTGCACGAAGCGCTGGCGCTGCTGGAGAAGTATGGGGAGGATGCCAAGCTGCTCGCGGGCGGCCACAGCCTCCTGCCGGCGATGAAGCTGCGCCTGGCGCAGCCGAAGCTGCTGATCGACATCGGCCGCCTGCCCGACCTGCGCTTCATCCGGAGGGACGGCGACGGCTTCGCTATCGGGGCTCTCGCCACGCATTACGACATCGAGTCATCCGCCATCCTCAAGGCGGGATGTCCCCTGATGCCGGAGGTCGCGGCCTCGATCGCGGACGTGCAGGTGCGCAACCGCGGGACGATCGGCGGCAGCCTGGTCCACGCGGACCCGGCGGGGGACTGGTCGGCCGCGATGCTCGCGCTCGACGCCGAGATGGAAATCGCCGGCGCCGGCGGGCGTCGCCGCGTCCCGGCGCGAGAGTTCTTCGTCGACATGTTCCAGTCCGCCGTGGGCCGCGGCGAGATCCTCGTGTCGATCCACGTTCCGGCCACGGGCAAGCAGGTCGCCTACGAGAAGTTCGCCAACAAGGCGAGCGGCTTCGCGATCTGCGGCGTCGCGGTCGTCTCCGCCGCCGGGCTCGGCATCGGCGTCACCGGCGTGGCGGCGAAGCCGTACCGCACGAACTCCGTCGAGACCGTGACGGACGGGGTCGACGTCCTGAACGACCTCCACGCGTCCGGCGACTTCCGCGCGCACCTGGCGCGGGTCCACGCCAAGCGGGCCCTCGATCGGGCCTTGCGGAAGAAATGAAGATCCCGCTCTCGCACACCTTCGCCGCGACGCCCGAGCGCGTCTATGCGGCCCTCACGGACCCCGAGGTCCTGAAACGCTGCATCGACGGCTGCGAGTCGATGAAGAAGACCTCGGACGATACCTACGAGATCCAGCTCAAGGTCGGCCTGGGCACCGTGAAGGGGAGCTACAAGGGGAAGATCCGGCTCTCCGCGACGCAGCCACCGTCGTCCCTGACGCTCGCCATCGACGGCTCCGGCGCGCCGGGCTTCGTGAAGGCGACCGCGCAGATCCGCCTGGCGGCGAAGGGGGATCAGACCGAGCTGAGCGGGGAGGGCGACGGGAGCGTCGGGGGCATCGTCGCGGCGGTCGGGTCTCGCTTGATCGAGGCGGCGGCGAAGAAGATGAGCAGCGATTTCTTCGCGCGGCTCGGGGCCGTGATTACTTCGTCTCGAGCTTCTTGAGCAGCTCCTGAGCCTTCTGCTTGTCCTCGCCGTCGCCCTTCTCGTGCCTGGGCCTCGGCTTGACGGCGGCCACCCACTCGAATTCCTTCCGGGCCAGGTCGTTCTTCTTGGCATCCACGTAGGCCTGGCCCAGCCAGAGATGCGTGGTGATGCAGTCCGGAGCCATTTCGAGCGAACGGCGGTAGCTCGCGATCGCCTTGGACGTGGAGCCCCCGAAGAGCCCGGGCATGTCCGCCAGGACCTTGCCGCGCATCCTCGCGGGGCCGCCTTCGTCGACCTTCGGCGCGAGCTGATCGGCCAGGTCGAGCTGTTTCAGCGCATCCTTGGCCCGTCCGAGGGAGCGCTCGGCGTCGGCCGCGTGGAGCTGGTTCGCGGCGAGCCAGTAGTGCGCCGCGCCGCTGTTGGGGTCGAGCTTGACGGCCTCTTCGGCGTGCTTCATGCCCTCGGTCCGGTGATGCTGGTGCGGCGCGCGGTCTTCCGTCTTGGCCAGGTCGAGCATCTCGGCGCTGCGCGCATGCGCCTCGGCGAGGAGCGTCTGCAGCGCGACGTTGTCCGGATGCTGGTCGACGTGATACTGGAGCAGGGCGATGGCCTGGTCCAGCTTCCCAGGGCTTTCGCGTTCGTCGATGAGCCTGGTGGCGGTCGGGATGGGATCGGTTTTCTTCTCCGCGTCGCTGAGCTCTTTCTGCTGCCACGAGTACCCGCCGGGGGGCGCGGCCGGGGTGGAGGACGCGCAACCGAGAGCCAGGACCAGGATGAACGACGACGTGAGCACTCGCATCCCTGTCACCATAACAGATCCGCCTCGCGGATGTTTGTTATAGATCGAAGCGTTGGGGGAGTAGATGACGGACGCCAAGCGGCAGCCTGCAGCCTTCTTCGCCCACGGATCCCCGATGGTCGCGATCGAGGAAGATGAGTTTACCGCCTCCCTCCGGAGCTTCGGCAAGTCCCTGCCGCGCCCGAAGGCCATTGTCGTGGTTTCGGCCCACTGGGAGGCGCCGGGCGCGGTCCGGGTGACGTCCTCCGAGCGCCCGCCTCTGGTCTACGACTTCTCGGGCTTCCCGGAGGAGCTCTACGCGGTCCGCTACCCGAGCCCGGGCGATCCGGCGCTCGCCGCCACGATCGTCGAGATGCTGTCCGCCGCGGGAATCGCCGCCGTGAAGGACGAGCGGCGGGGCATCGACCACGGGGCTTGGGTCCCGATCCGGCACGCCTTCCCGGCGGCCGACGTCCCGGTCCTGGAAGTGTCCCTTCCGCTGCCGCGCTCCCCGAAGGACGTCGCGGCGCTGGGGAAGGCGCTCGCGCCGCTGCGGGAACGGGGCGTGCTGCTCGTGGGCAGCGGCGGGATCGTCCACAACCTGCGCCGCGTCCGCTTCGAGAACAAGCAGGCCCCGGCGGAGCACTGGGCGAAGGAGTTCGATGCGTGGGTGCGCGACCGCGTCGAGCCGTTGGACATCGACGGCCTGAGCGCCTACCCGAAGCTCGCGCCGAACGCCGCGGCGGCCGTCCCCAGCACGGAGCACTTCGACCCGCAGTTTTTCGTCCTCGGCGCCGCGCTTGCCGGCGACCGGGTCCGCACGCTTTTCGAGGGCTTCCACCACGGGACCCTCTCGATGCGCTCCTACTCGCTCGCCGCCCGCTAAAACGTCAGCACTTCCGGGCGTCCGCCATTGTTCTGTTCTAGGGCAGGTCAACGTCGAACGGAACACTGGGGGTGGCATGGACGGGCAGGAACGGCGGGCGTTTCTCAAGAGCTTCTTCGGGGCCATCGGGGCCGGGACGCTGGGCGGCTGCGCCGCCGGGGCGGCGGGGGACCACGCGGTCCCCTACGATCAGCCGGCGATGATGCCGACCGAGCTGCGCCGACTGGACCGCGTCGGCGGCGCCCTCAAGATCACCAAGCTCGAAACCCTCCTGGTCAAGCCGCGCTGGCTCTTCCTCAAGATCCACACGGACGCGGGCATCATCGGCCTCGGCGAGCCCATCACCGAAGGCCGGCACCTGACGGTCCGCACCGCCGTGGAGGAGATCGCCCCGTACCTGATCGGGAAGGACCCCCGCCGCGTCGTCCACCACTGGCAGGCCATCTACCGCCACGCGTTCTACCGCGGCGGCCCGATCCTCACCTCCGCGCTCAGCGGCATCGATCAGGCCCTCTGGGACATCAAGGGCAAGGCCTTCGGCGTCCCCGTCTACGAACTGCTCGGCGGGCCGACGCGGGAGCGGATCCGCGTCTACGCCCACGCGGGCAAGCCCGAGCTTCTGAAGGAGAAGAAGGCGCAGGGCTTCACGGCCTTCAAGTGCAACCCGACGAAGATGCGCCCCGCGCGCTTCATCGAGACCCCGACCTTCGTCGGCAAGGTCGCCGAGGCCTTCGGCGCCCTCCGCGCCGCCGCGGGCCCCGACTGCGACATCGCCATCGACTTCCACGGCGCCATCAGCCCCGCGCTCGCGAAGGTCCTCATCAAGGCCCTCGAGCCGCACTTGCCGATGTTCGTCGAGGAGCCCATCAACTGCCAGGAGACGGACCTGATGGCCGAGATCGCGCGGGGCACCCACCTGCCGATCGCGACCGGCGAGCGCATCTATACGAAGTGGGGCTTCCGCGAGATCCTGGAGAAGAAGGCCGCCATCGTGCTGCAGCCCGACCTCTGCCACGCGGGCGGCATCACGGAGGTCCGCCTCATCGCCGGCATGGCCGAGGCCTTCTACGCCTCGGTCGCGCCTCACAACCCGCTCGGCCCGATCTCCCTCGCGTCGGGCCTCCAGATCGCCGCCTCGATCCCCAACTTCCTCTGCCAGGAGCAGGTCAGCCTTGGCGACGGCTACGTCAAGGCGCCCTTCACGCTGCGCGAGGGCTACCTCGACCTGCCGACCGGCCCGGGCCTGGGCGTGGAGCTCGACGACGCGAAAATGGCCGACAAGCTTGACCACCAGTGGAAGAACCGCGACGAGTTCGATGTCGATGACGGTTCGGTAATGGATTGGTGAGATCCCGCTATAGGAGCTGGGGGTATCAACCTGGTTGAGTTCTCCAAATGGAGGAAACAACCAGGGTGTTTTCTCCACTAATGGAGTAAACGATGCGCGGCGGCGGGATCCTCGTCCTGATGGCGGCCGTCCTGCTCCCCGAGGCCGGGGCGCAGGACAAGAAGAAGTCCCTGCCGGCGATGGACTTCGGCCCGTACCTCTCCTGCGCCGTCCTGAGCAAGCCCGGCGCCAAGTTCGACAACACGACCGGCAATTTCGACGGCGACGTCACCCCGCGCGGCTTCCTGGTGAAGCTCGCCGACGACTGGAGCGCGGGCGTCGTCTTCGACAGCGACAACCTGCGGATCTCTGCCGGCTGGATGGGGACGCCCATCAAGTTCACGGGCGTGATCTTCGACGGCGGCCACGGGCCCAGCCCGACCCTCGGGTCGCCCGCCCTCTTCGAGACCCCGCACGGCCCCGGCTGGGCGAAGGAAGGGAACTTCAAGGACCCGCGGCCCGATTCCATCGCGCCGCTGCCGCCGCCCGGACCGCTGCCGCGCGACTGGGGGCACTACACCGGCCTCTACCTGAACGGAAACCAGACGATCTTCTCCTACACCGTGGGGAAAACCCCGGTCCTGGAGACCACGGCGCTCGAGGGCGACGACGCCCTCAAGGCCTTCGCCCGCACGTTCACGGTCGGGACCTCGGAGGTCCCCATGGAGCTGATGCTGGCGACCGCGACGCCGGAGCTTCTCGTTGAAGGCGCGCCGCTGCCGTCGGGCGCCCGGATCGCGGTCATCGAGGGCCGCGTCCGCCTGCAGATCCCCGCAGGGACCGCGGGGACCTTCAAGGTGCTGATCGCCGCCGGCGGCGAGGCCAAGAAGGAGGCGTTCGCGGCGCTCGTGAAGGCGTCGCCCAAGCCGGCCGACCTGACGGGGCTGACCAAGGGCGGTCAGGCCCGCTGGGCCGAGACCGTGACCACGCAGGGCGTCCTCGGCAAGGAGAAGGGGCCCTACGTCGTCGACACGCTGACGCTGCCGACGACGAACCCGTGGAAGGCCAAGATGCGGGTGGGCGGCTTCGACTTCTTCTCCGACATGACGCGGGCGGCGCTCTGCACGTGGGACGGGGACGTCTGGATCGTGTCGGGCATCGACTCGAGCCTCGAGAAGCTCTCGTGGAAGCGCTTCGCGACGGGGCTCTACCAGCCGCTCGGCCTCCGCATCGTGAACGACGTGGTCTACACGGTCGGCCACGACCAGATCACGCGGCTGCACGACCTGAACGGCGACGGCGAGGCCGACTTCTACGAGAACTTCAACAGCGACTGGGAGCTGACGACCGCCTTCCACACGTTCTGCTTCGACCTGCAGACCGACCCGAAGGGCAACTTCTACTTCGCGTTCAACTGCCCGGTCCGCGCGGGAGGCGGCGGCTTCCACAAGATCACGCACCACCACGGCTGCATCCTCAAGGTCACCCCCGACGGCCAGAAGCTCGACGTCTTCGCCACCGGCTTCCGCGCCAACAACGGCATCGGCGTGGGCCCCAACGGGGAGGTGACGAGCGGCGACAACGAGGGGACCTGGGTGCCGGCCTGCCCGATCCACTGGGTCAAGCCGGGCAGCTTCAACGGGGTCGTGGACGGCGGGCACCGGGCGCTGAAGTCGACGAGCAGCAAGCCGGACCCCTCGGAGCATCCGAAGCCGCTCTGCTGGATGCCCAAGAACGTCGACAATTCCGGCGGCGGGCAGGTCTGGGTGACCAGCGACGCCTGGGGACCCTTCAAGGGCGAGCTGCTCCACCTGTCCTACGGCACCTCGAGCCTCTTCAAGGTCCTGAAGGAAGAGGTGAACGGACAGGTCCAGGGCGGCGTCGTCCGTTTCCCGCTGCGCTTCACGTCGAGCGCGATGCGGGCGCGCTTCAACACGAAGGACGGGCAGCTCTACCTGGCGGGCCTGCGGGGCTGGCAGTCGAACGCCGCCAAGGAAGGGGGCCTGGACCGGGTGCGCTACACGGGCGCTCCCGTCTGCATGCCGACGGCGCTGAATGCGACCACGAAGGAGATGAAGATCACCTTCACGGGGCCGCTGGACCGCGAGACGGCGACCAACCCGGAGAATTACCTGGCGGAGGTCTGGAACTACAAGTGGACGGGGAACTACGGCTCGCCGGAGTACTCCACGTTGCCGGAGCAGCCGGGGCAGGACAAGAAGAAGAAGGCCCACGACCCGCTGACCGTGAAGGCGGCCCGGCTCTCGGAGGACGGCCGGACGCTGCACCTGGAGATCGAGGGGCTCAAGCCGGTGATGCAAATGCACATTGGATTACGAATTGCTGCCTCGGACAAGGCCCCGGTAGCGTTTGATATATACAATACCGTTCACGAACTTCCGGGCCAGTAAGGGCGGGTCTTACCCGCCAAGAACAGGGCGCCGTGGGCTCCAACCCGTGGCGCCCTTTTTTATTTCTTCCGGCCGGCGTGTTCCTTGTTGAGCCGCTCGAGGACCACGTTCGTGAGGTCGAGCCCGGGGTCGGCGTGGACGATGTCGCGGGAGTAGATCTGCGGCAGGACGTCGGGGTCGCCGTTCTCGGCGACCGGCATGCGGTCGATCCGGTGCACAACGTCCAGGCCTCGCTCCTTGGCGACCTCCCCGGCGATCCGCACGAGCGCGGCGTAGAGCTCCAGCCGGCGCTTGTTGTAGTGATCCAGGTGCTTGGTGCGGATCCGCGCCCGCTCCTGCGGGTTGAGGTCGTTCGCCCGGCCCGACGTCGCCTCCTGCATCTTGAGGAGGTCCTGGTCGATATCGGCCATCCACTCGTTGCGGGCCTTGTCCATGCACTCGCGGACGTTGAGAACGCCGGAGCGCGGCTTGTCCTGCCCGGAGGCACCGACGGCCAGCGCGGCGACAAGGACGACGGCGGCGGCAGCGAGCGTGCGAGGGTCGATCTTCATGCGGGTTCTCCTCGACGCCATCGTAGTCGCACGCTCGCGCGAAGTCTATGACACGGCGGCGAGGGCCGCCTGTCGGGCACCCGTCAGGAGCTCGATCAGCTCGTCGCGGTCGAAGCGCTTGAAGCTGCCTGGGTCCACGTCGACGATCGAGTTCATCAGGTCGCCCTTCGCGGAGATCATCTTGTCGATCTTCTCCTCGAGGGTGCCGCGGGTGATGAGCTTGAAGACCTGCACGCCGCGGCGCTGGCCCCAGCGGTGCACTCGGTCGGTCGCCTGGTCCTCGCGGGCCGCGTTCCACCAGCGGTCGTAGTGGATCACGACGCTCGCGCTCGTCAGGTCGATGCCGACGCCGCCCGCCATCAGGCTGCAGACGAAGACCTTGCAGTTCTCGTTCTCGTTGAAGCGGCGGATCGCCTCCGCGCGCTCCCGCGAGTCGCCGCGGATCTCGGAGAAGTCGACGCGTTGCGAGCGCAGGTGCGCCTCGATCAGGTCCATCATCTCCAGGTACTGGGTGAAGACGACGACCTTCTGGCCGCTGTCCAGCGCCTCCTGCAGCAGCTCCTTGAAGACCTCGAACTTGCCGGACTGCAGGTCCGTGTTGCGCGGGCCGTTGACCACGAGCGCGGGGTGGTCGCAGACGCGCTTGAGCTTCGAGAGCGCCGCGAAGACGGTGATGTAGTCGATCTTCTTGCCCGCGTCGCGCAATTCGTCGGCCAGCCGCTCGCCGTCGCGCTCGACCAGCGCGCGGTAGAGCGCCTGCTGGTGCGGCGAGAGGTCGCACATGCGCACGTCCTCGACCTTCGGGGGCAGGTCCTGCAGCACCTCGCTCTTCACGCGGCGCAGCTTGAAGGGCGCGATCAGCTTCTTGAGCTTGTCCTTCGCCAGGAAGTCGTTGTTGCGGACGATCGGGATCTCGAAGCGCTCGCGGAAACTCTGCGCGCTGCCCAGCAGGCCGGGCAGCACGAACTGGAAGATCGACCAGAGCTCGTCCAGGCGGTTCTCGATCGGCGTGCCCGTGAGGGCCAGGCGCGTCCGCGCCGAGAGGCGTTTCGCGGCCTGCGCGTACTGCGTCGATGAGGTCTTGATGTACTGCGCCTCGTCGAGCACGACCGTCTCCCACTCCATCGACGACAGCATGTCGATGTCGCGGGCCATCACGGTGTAGGTCGTCACGATCGCGCGCTGCCCGGGCAGGCGGATGATTTCGGGGCGCCGCTCGGGGCCGTAGAAGCGGTAGGGGCGCAGCGACGGGGCGAAGTCCTTGATCTTCTGGATCCAGTTGTCCATGACGCTCGTGGGCGCGACGATGAGCGAGGGCTTCTTGGCGCCTTCCTCGTAGGTCGACATCAGGTACGCCATCGTCTGGTGCGTCTTGCCGAGGCCCATGTCGTCGGCCAGCACGCCGTGCAGGCCGGCGCGGCGCAGGTAGCGCATCCAGTCGTAGCCCGTCTGCTGGTAGCTGCGCAGCGTGGCGCTGAAACCCTTGGGCGTCGGGTCGGTCTTGTGCGGGTCGAAGTCGGGGAGGTCGCCCTCGATCGTGATGTCCGGCTTGTTGAGGATGAACTCCACGCGGCGCATGCGGGTCGGGCCCGCGTAGGCCTTCACCGGCTCCGCGGGGATCAGCACGTTGCCCTTGCGGATGTACTTCTTCTTGCCCTGCACCGCGAGGATCTCGCTCATCGCGAGGCGCACGTCGCCCGCCATGTAGATCGGGTCGAGCTCCATCCAGTCGCCCGTGTCGTCCTTCACGCGCAGCGCGGAGAGCGTCGGCTTGGGAGCAACCTTCGTTTCCTCGACGTCCTTGCTCGGCTTGAACGAGGGCTGCGTCATCAGGGCGCGGAACTCGCTCTCGATGAACTGGGGGATGTCGTCCTCCTCGATGACCCGCTCGCCCTTGAAGTACGACTTGAGGTCGCGCGGGACGGTGTCGAGCGCGTGGTAGCTGCTGCCGTCGAAGTGCCAGCGCGAGTCGGTGCCCGGGGTGACGCCCTCGCCCCAGACCGGGCGCAGGACGATGCGGCGCCGCTCGTCGTATTCGGCGCGCAGCTCGGGCGAGATCGGCTTGCGCGAGACGCGGATCCCTTTGAGTTTCTCGGACTTCGTGATGCCCTTGGGGAGATTCCAGAGGAACGAGGGCGCGTCGTCGGCGGGCAGCTCGAAGAGCGCGCTGCGCTTGCCGGCGCGCAGCCGCACCTGCAGCGATCCGTCCGGCTTCACGTCGACCTCGCCGGTCGCGCCGCTGAAGTAGTCGGAGGCGAAGTGGTCGGCGTTCTTCCAGCCCGGGGACGAGAGGAGGCGGTCGACCAGCCCGAGCCGCTTGGGCTCGCGGACCGGGACGCGCTTCTTCACCCAGGCCAACAGGGCCGCGGAGAAGTGGGGGCAGGGCAGGGTCGGACAGGCCGAGCACTCGGCGTCCTCGAAATCGGCGCTGATGCTGACCTTCGCGTCCTTCATGCGCGCCGTGAGCGCGGTGGGGCTGCGGCGGATCTCGCGGACGCTTGCGACAGGGGCGGTCTCCGCTCCCGGGATGTCGGCAGCGGTGATGGACTCCAACGTCCGATCGGGGATGAATGCCATGCGTTCCCTCTCTCCTTGCCTCGGTTGCCTTGGTGACGTCGGTAGTAATATTATCGGCTGTTCCACAGCGCTGCTTTAAACTTCCGCATCGGGTTTCATCGAAACTGAACGTCGCGCTTTTTCCCGGTGAGATTCCGGTTTCGGCGTCCATTTAGCGCCATGAACAACATGCTCGCCGCGCTGTCGCTCTTGCTGCTGCCCCAGCAGCCCGGGGACCTCCGGGACCAGGCCCTCAAGGACTTGAAGAAGGCGACCGAGTTCTATCGGAGCAAGGTCGCCGTGCGGGGAGGCTACGTCTACTACACGAGCCTCGACCTCCAGGAGCGCTGGGGGGAAGGCAAGGCGACGGCCGACCAGATCTGGGTGCAACCGCCCGGCACCCCGACCGTGGGCCTGGCGTTCCTCCGGGCCTTTGAGTCCACCGGAGACCGCAGCTATCTCGATGCCGCCCGGGAAGCGGCGGAGGCGCTGGTCTACGGGCAGCTGGACTCCGGAGGCTGGACGAACCACATCGACTTCAACCCCCGGAAGGGGCGGGTGGGGAAATACCGCAACGGCAAGGGCGGCACTTGGAACTCGTCGTCGCTCGACGACGGCCAGACCCAGTCGGCGCTGCGGCTCCTCTTGCGGGCGGACGAGGCCCTGGAGTTCAAACACTCGGCCATCCACGAGGCGGCGCGCTATGGCCTGGACGCCCTCCTGAAGGCCCAGTTCCCGAATGGGGCGTTCCCACAGGTCTGGACCGCGCCCGTGCCGAACAAGCCGGTCGCGAAGGCGTCGTACCCCGACTACGACTGGAAGACGGAGAATCGCGTGAAGGCGTACTGGGACCTCTACACCCTCAACGACTCGCTCGCCGGCTCGGTCCTGGAGACGCTCGTCGAGGCCCTGCGGGTGACCCGGGACGAGCGCGTACGGGCGTCGATCGAGAAGCTCGGCGACTTCCTGATCCTCGCCCAGATGCCCGATCCGCAGCCGGCCTGGGCGCAGCAGTACACCGACGAGATGCGGCCGGCCTGGGCGCGGAAGTTCGAGCCACCGGCGATCAGCGGCTGGGAATCCCAGGACGTGCTCGAGACGCTGATCCGGATCGCCGCCCTGACGGGGAAGAAGAAGTACCTGGAGCCGGTCTCGAAGGCCCTCGAGTACCTGAAGCGCTCGCTGCTGCCCGACGGCCGCCTGGCGCGCTTCTACGAACTCCGCACGAACAAGCCGCTCTACATGGACGCGCGCTACCAGCTCACGTACGACGATGCGGATGCGCCGAGCCACTACGGGTGGAAGCAGCAGGCGCGCCTCGAGCGCATCGAGCGTGAGGCGAAGGGCCTCCGCGAGGAGAGGAAGGGCGACCTCGAGAAGGACGTCCGCGAGATCCTGAAGTCGCTGGACGCCCAGGGCCGCTGGGTCAGCGTCTACGACGGCGAAGGGCTCGTGGGGCAGCCGAAGTTCGCCAAGGGGTTTTCCTACCTCAGCAGCGCCGTCTTCAGCCGCAACGTGGAGACCCTGAGCGAGTTTCTCGGGGGCAAAGCAAAGTAGCGTTGGGGCGTTCGGCCCGTATAATGGCGGGCCGTGTTAAGCATTGCCGAAGCAGGCCGGAAGTTCCGTTCTCGCGAGCTGTCGCCCGAGACGCTGGTCGAGATGTATCTCGACCGCATCAAGCGCGACAATCCGAAGCTGAACGCCTACTACGAGGTTTTCTGGGACGAGGCCAGGCAGGCGGCCGCCCAGGCGGCCAAGGAACTCCGCTCCGGCCTCGATCGTGGCCCCCTTCACGGCATCCCGATCGGGGTCAAGGACCTCTTCGATGTGAAGGGCTACCGGACCACCGCGGGCGCGCATCCGGGCTTCCATCCTCCCGCGGCCCCCGAAGACGCCGAGGTGATTGCCCGGCTCCGCGCCGCGGGCGCGATCCTGCTGGGCAAGACGGCCCTCCACGAGTGGGCCTTCGGGGTCAGCACCAACAACGCCCACTTCGGGCCCACCCGGAACCCGCACGATCCGACCCGCATGGTCGGCGGCTCCTCCGGCGGTTCCGGCGCGGCGCTCGCGGCGGACCTCTGCCTCGGCGCGCTGGGCACCGACACGGGCGGCTCGATCCGCATTCCCTCGTCCCTATGCGGCACCGTCGGGATCAAGCCCACGCTGGGCCGCGTCAGCACCCAGGGCGTCACGCCGCTCTCCCGCTCGCTCGATACCATGGGACCGATGACCCGCAGCGTCGAGGACGCGTTCCTGCTCCTCGAGGCCATGTGCGGCTTCCGTCCCGAGCCGACGCCCACTCCCCACATCGTCGTCCCCGAGGGCTACTTCCTCGAGGACTGCGACCCGCGCATCGTCGCGCTGGTCAGCCGCGTGGGCGCGATCGAGAAGGTCGACCTCGGCGACGTCAAAGCCGTCTGGGAGGCCAACGGAACCATCCTGATCAGCGATGCGTGCTCGGTCCACGAGGAGCGCCTCCGCGAGCATCCCGAGTGGTTCGGCGAGTCCGTCGGGCCGCGCTTCAAGACGGGGATGGGCTACCGTGGCGTCGACTATGCCCGCGCCCGCGAGGTCCAGCGTCAGTGGACGGCGCGGCTCGACCGCGTGCTCGGCAAGGACACGGTCCTCGCGGTGCCGTCGACGCCGGCGCCCGCGACCGTGATCGGCGACCGCGAAGGGCCGCCGCTCTCGCGCCTCATGACGCGCTTCACGTCGCCCTTCAACCTCGCCGGCGTGCCGGTGCTCTGCCTGCCCATCGGGATGGTGGACGGCCTGCCGGTCGGCCTGCAACTCGTCGCGGGGGCGGGGCAGGAGTCGCTCCTCAAGACGGCCGCGACGATGCTGGGGTCGTAGGATGTTCGTCAGCCGGCTCTGGGACTTCCTGCCGCTGGTCGCCACCCTGATCGCCGTCGCGCTGGCGCTCTTCACCTCGGTCCATGCGGTGCTCCACAAGCGCGATCCGCGGGCGGCGGTGTCCTGGTCGGGCCTGATCTGGCTGGTGCCGATCGGCGGCGCGATGCTCTACCTGATGTTCGGCGTGAACCGCATCGCGCGCCGCGCCGCCAACCTGCGGCGCCGCCGCAAGAGCATCGAGCGCCGGAACCCGTCGGCGATCTGCACCCAGGAGGAGCTCTGCGAGGCCCTCACGCCCGGCGCGTCCCACCTGGGGGCGATCGCGAAGGTCGGCGACAAGCTTGCGGGGAAGCCGCTTCTCGAGGGGAACCACGTCACCATGCTGGTCAACGGCGAGCAGGCGTACCCGGAGATGTTGAAGGCCATCGAGGAGGCCAAGCGCTCGGTGGCGCTCGAGATCTACATCATCGAGCTCGACGAGACGGGCCGGAAGTTCGTGGACGCGCTCATCGCGGCGTCGAAGCGCGGCTGCAAGGTCCTGGTCCTGATGGACTACGTCGGCAGCCACCTCTCGGTGGCGCGCGCCCTGCGGGCAGGCGGCGTGACCGTCACGGTCTTCCTCCCGCCGATCCTGCTGCCGTTCCGGAACCGCTACATGAACCTCCGGAATCACCGGAAGATCCTCGTCATCGACGGCTGCGTCGGCTTCACGGGCGGCATGAACATCCGCGACTCCCACCTCGTCCAAAAGCCGGGCCGGCACCACGAGCAGGACACGCACTTCAAGCTCGTGGGCCCGGTCGTGGAGCACCTGGCGGACACGTTCGTCGACGACTGGGCCTTCGCGACGGGCGAGGTCCCCTCGGGGCCCGAGTGGACGACGCCCAACGTGACCTGCGGCCGCGTCAATGCGCGGGGGATCGCGTTCGACCCCGGCGAGAACCTAGACGTGCTCCGCCTCGTGATCGGCGGGGCGATCGCGGCGGCGCGCCGCTCGATCCGGATCGTCTCGCCGTACTTCATCCCCGAGCAGGCGGTCATCACGGCCCTGAACGTCGCGGCCCTGCGGGGCGTCAAGGTCGATATCCTCATCCCCTCGAAGAACGACAGCCGATTCGTCCAGTGGGCGACCAGCGCGATGCTCTGGCAGGTGTTGATCAACGGGTGCCGCGTGTACCTGACCCAGGAGCCGTTCGACCACTCGAAGCTCCTGCTCGTCGACGACGCCTGGGTCTTCTTCGGCTCGGCCAACATGGACACGCGGAGCATGCGGCTGAACTTCGAGTTCAACGTGGAGTGCTACGACCTCGACGTCGCGGGCGTCGTGGCGCGGCACATCGACGGCAAGCTCAAAAGCGCGCGGGAGCTGACCATGAAGGAGGTCGACGGCCGGAACTTCCCGGTCCGTCTGCGGGACGGGATCGCGCGGCTGTTTTCGCCGTACCTGTGAGGGAGGAGATGATGAGCACGAAAATTGCAGTGGCGTGGATGCTGGCGGCGGCCCTGGCCTCCTGCGCCGGGGGCGCGCCGATCGGGAAGGCCGAAGTCGTCCAGGTGGTCTCCGGGCTCAACAACCCGGAGAGCGTCGCGTTCAGCCTGGACGGGAAGTGGCTCTTCGTCTCGAACTGCGGCTCGGCCCAGTTCGGCGCCGACAAGCACGTCGGTTTCGTGGCCGGCGACGCGGCGATCAGCAAGCTCTCGGTCGGAGCGGACGGCCGCCTCGAGCTCGTGAAGCCAAAGTTCGTCGACAAGCTGAGCGGCACGCTCGGCCTGACGGTCGCGCCGCACGCGGTGGGACCGTATCCGGCGGGCTCGCTCTTCGTCTGCGTGGGCGGAGCGCTGGTCGCCGACGATGCGGGCGCCTACGTCGCCGACGCGAAGAAGCTCGGGACCGGCATCGCGGTCTTCGACTCCGAAAGCGGCGCCACGCTCGGCAAGATCGAGCTGGGCGTCGGGAGCGCGGTCGCGATCGCGCTGGGCCACCCGCTGCTGCTCCCGAACGGGATCGCGTTCGACGGCGAGGGCGGCCTGCTGGTCTCGGACACCGGCGTGGGCGGCGAGCATCTCGAGCCGAAGCTCAAGGCCCAGCCCGGCGTGCTGCGCCTCGCGATCGGCGCCAAGGGCGAGGTGACGGGCCACACGTTCACGCCGGTCGCGGGCGGCCCCAACGGCGTCGCCTGGAACGCCGCCGAGAAGGCCCTCTACTGGGTGACCTGTGGCGGGCAGGGCCCCGAGGGCGGCGCGCTCTTCCGCAACGGCAAGGCGCTGGCGCTCGGCATCGGGCCCAGCGACGGCATCGCGTTCACGCCGGCCGGCACCGTGATCGTGAGCCGCTTCCAGGGCGACCTGGTGGCGATCCGCAAGGGCGGCGCAGCGGAGCCCATCCCTTTCGAGAAACCGTTCAACTTCCCGTCGGACATCAAGCTCCGGAATCTGGCGGACGGATCGTCCATCCTGATCGTACCGGAGCAGGAGGCCTGGAACGCCGCTCCCTGGGGGCAGAGTCTCCGGGTCGTCCGGCTTCCCGCGGGTTACTAGGAGTTCCTCATGAAGCGCCTCGCCGCCCTGGCCCTGCTGCTGCCGGCGTTCTCCGGCTGCATGCACGTCCGAGAAGAGATCGTCGTCATGCCCGACGGCTCGGGCCGCCTGACCCTCACCTTCATCATCAAGGCGAAGGGAGAGGCCGCGAAGTTCACCGAGGACGAGCTGATGGCCGCCGACCCGGACGAAATCCAGGATAAGATCAAGGGCCTCGTGGCGCTGACGCGGCCCGTGGTCGAACAGAAGGACGGCGCGGCGCAGCTGCGGATGACCGGGTACTTCGACGACCTCAACGCGCTCAAGTTCATGGACGACGGGGAGGGGGACAAGGCGAAGGCCAAGCAGGAGTTCGTGTTCCGCAAGGAAGGCGAGACGTTCGTCGTCGAGCTGAAAGGAAATCTGCTCGCGGACGACGTACCGGAGAGGGCCGTCAAGGACCCCGAGGTGGAGAAGCAGCGGGAGGAGTTTTTCAAGGCGATGTTCGCGGGCTTCGATTTCCGCCAGGACGTGAAGATGCCGGGGAAGGTGACGGTCGTGGAGGGCTTCCAGTCGAAGGCCGAGCGGACGGCGACCTACCACGTCGGCGAGAAGGACTTGCAGAAACCGGCCGACCAGAAGAAGATTAACGAAATCTCGAAGTTCAAAGTTTCCTGTGCCCGAAGCGAGGTCACCGACGCCGAGGCCGCCGACTTCCGCAAGGAGATCGAGAAGGCGAAGGCGGACTGGCCGGAGCTCCGGAAAGAGATGAAGAAGAAGGCGGAACAGAAAAAGTAAGGAGAGGCTCATGAGGCGGATGGGATGGGGGGCGATCGCGATCCTGCTCGGTCATTCAATTCTCGCGGCGGCGCCGCAGCAGCAGTCCTCGGAAGGGATGGGCGTCACCCGCACGGTGGCGCAGCTGATGTCCTCCCCGGAACGCTCGCGGGCCGATAAGACCCCGCGCCCTCGACTGATTCCGAACCGCTCCAAGGTCTTCAACGGGCCCCGGCCGAGCAGCGGGCCGTCGAAAGCCGAGAAGGGCGAGCCGATCGCTCCGCTCATGGCGCAGACCGCCGGGACGCTCTTCAACGGCGACAGTTCGCTCGCGTCGAGCGTCACGCCGCCCGACTCGATGGGCGGCGTCGGACCCACCCAGATCCTGGTCTGCACCAACAACCGCATCCGCGTCTTCGACAAGGCCGGCGCGCTGGGCGGCCTCAACATGAGCACGGACACCTTCTTCGCGCCCGTCCTCAACGGCGCCCTCATGACCGACCCGCGGGTCCGCTATGATCGCAACACCCAGCGCTGGTTCATCACGGCCATCAGCGACGACCCTGTCAACAACCGCATCATGGTCGCGGTGAGCAGCGGGCCGACCATCACCAGCGCCGCCAGCTTCACGTTCTTCTTCGTGCAGCACAACCTCGTTGCGCCTGCCGGCGACAACAATACGTTCTGGGATTATCCGACCCTCGGCCTCGACGTGAACGCCCTCTACATCGGGGGGAACATGTTCACGGGAGGCGGAAATTTCTCCGGCACCAGCGTCGTCGTCATCCGGAAAAGCTCGATCCTGGGCGGCGGCCCCATTCAGGCGACGGCGTTCCGGAACCTCAGCGGCCCCGGCGGCGGCATGATCACGCCGCAGGGCGTGGACAACGACGACCCGACCGCGACCGAGGGCTACTTCGTCGGCGTCGACGCCGTCGTCTTCAGCAAGCTGGTATTGCGCCGCATCTCGAACCCGGGTTCAGCCTCGCCGACGATCTCGGGCGACCTCGACCTCCTGGTGCCGACGACGTCCTACCCGCTGGGCCTGAGCGGGCCGAACCCCGGCGTGGAGGCCCTCCAGAGCAACGCCCTGGACGACGGCGATGACCGCCTGCACATGGGGCAGATCCGGAAGGTCGGAGGCGTCCCATTCCTCTATACCTGCCACAACATCGGCGTGCTGAGCACCGGCGTGGCGAACAACTTCCCGGACCGCGACGCGATCCGCTGGTACAAGATCGGCACGCTGTCGACGACGCCCAGCCTGACGGACTCCGGGACGTTTTTCGATAACCAGGTGACCGGGCAGAGCTACTGGATGCCGAGCATGAACGTGTCGGGGCAGGGCCACATGGTCATCGGCTGCAACTTCGCGAAGCCGACGGTGACCACCGGCCAGTTCGTCGGCGCCATGATCGCGGGGCAGATGTTCGGCGACGCTCCGGGCACGACCCAGCCGCCGACGCTGATCGACCAGAGCACCTTCGGCTATCGTCCCACGGCGGGCGGACCCAACCCGCAGATCTTCGAGCGCTGGGGTGACTACTCCTACACGGCCGTCGATCCCGCGGACGACATGACGATGTGGACCTTCCAGGAGTTCGCGGTCAACGCGACCACCTGGGGCGTGCGCGTCATCCAGATCCGGGCGCCACAGCCCTGCACGCCGTCGAGCGCGACTCCGAACACGGTCGCGGCCGGCCAGGCGTCCGTGAACGTGACGATAACGGCGACGCCGCCGGTGCAGTACGAAGGCTGGTTCGAGCCCGGCCCGTCGTTTCCGAACCACATCTCGGGAACTCTGCACAACACGATCACAAACGAATTCATCCCGATCACGAGCATCACCGTGAACAGCCCCACGTCGCTGACCCTCGAGCTGAAGACGATCGGCATCACGCCCAACCCGCAGGCCTTCGATCTGGTGATCACGAACCCCGACGGGCAGTCCCGTCCTCAGAACGGCCTCATCACGCTTACCGCCGCCACGGGGGCACCCAGCTGCGTCATCACGGGGCCGGCGAGCCCGTCGAACGCGAACCCGATGAACTTCACGGTTACGTTCCCCGAAGTCATGAACGGCCTGACGGCGGGCGACTTCACGCTCACGAATGCCACGTCGCCCGTGCTGACGGGCGCGGGCCCGACCTACAACCTCGCGGTCACGCCGAGCGCGCAGGGCAACGTGTCGGTCAAGCTGCCCGCCAACAGCGCCACCGGCAACGGCAGCGGCCTGAACAACACCGCCTCGAACACCGCGACGGTGACCTGGGATTCGATCGCGCCGACCGCCACGATGGCCGCCACTGCCGCGATCACGAATGCTGCGCCGGTCTTCAATCTCACGTTCAGCGAGCCCGTGGTCGGCCTGACGGCCGGCGATTTCACGGTCAGCTCGGGCGCGGTGAACTCGCTGACGGGCAGCGGGAAGAACTGGACGATCACGATCGCGGGGCCGGCCCAGGGGACCTTCACCCTGACGCTGCCCCTCAACAGCGCCCAGGACGCGGCCGGCAACCCGACGCCGCTCACGTCCGCCACGACGGTCTTCGACTCGGTAGCGCCCACCGTCACCGTCACGCCCCCCGCAGCGTCGACGATGAACAGCCCGATCGCCTTCACGGTCACGTTCAGTGAGCCGGTGACCGGGCTGTCGATCGGGGGCATCACGGTCACGGGCGGCAACGGCAGCCTGAGCGGGACCGGGACGTCCTACACGGTCAGCGTCGCCCCGACGGCCCAGGGCGTCGTGACGGTGCAGATCCCGGCGGGGCAGGCCGTCGACGCGGCGGGCAACGCCAACACCGTCTCCAACGTCGGGTCCTGCGTCTACGACATCACGCCCCCGGACACCACGATCGTCTCGACGCCGCTGAATCCCTCGGGCTCGTCTTCGGCGACGTTCACGTTCACGTCGACGGAGTTCGGCAGCACCTTCCAGGTGCGGCTGGACGGCGCCGCCCCCACGGTGAACGGGACCGGGACGCAGACCTACAACGCCCTGACCGTGGGGACGCACACGTTCACGGTGGCCGCGGTCGATCCCGCCGGCAACATCGACCCATCGCCGGCGTCGTTCACCTGGGTGATTCCGATCATCATCATCGACGGGGTCGCGCCGCTGCTCAACCCCTTTGATTCGTCGGCGTTCCTCGCCAACTGGACGATCAGCGCGCCAAACAGCGGGGTGGGCTGGGCCGCCGATGCAACGCCCGGCAGCGTCCTGGGGGCCAATCCCTTCGTCACCGCTCCGGCGAGCCTGAACTACAACAACGGGACCGATTACACCACGGGCGTCGCGCTCAATTCGGGCTCCGCCCGCTCACCCCTGATCGACCGCACGCTGCTGCCGACGACGGCGCGGCTCAAGTTCATGTGCAACTATCAGACCGACACGACCGGGAACTCGACCGATCGGCGCACCGTGACGATCTGGAAGGGCGACCTGTCGGGGACCTGGACGGCGCCCATCCAGATCACCGGCGGTGTCTCGGCCCTCGGGGCCTGCTCGCCGATGGGGACCTGGCACGAGCACGTGCTGGACCTGCAGCCCAGCTGGACGCCCGACCTGCGGGTGGAGTTCTCGTTCAATACGGTCGACGGCGTCAGCAACAATTTCGCGGGCTGGTTCGTCGACGACTTCGAGATCTCCGACCTGGTCGTCTCGAGCATCCACCAGTATGTCGCCGGCACCTCGTCGATCATCCCGATCGGCGCAGCGACGTCGGCGGGCCAGATCGAGTTCCACGGCATCGTGAGCCAGGGGGCCGCGTCGGTCACGCTCGAGGTCGAGGTCCAGCCGGTCGGCACGCCCTTTACGGGGGTCCCGAGCGTGAGCGGCAGCGCGGCGGGCGCGGGCAGTCCGATCATCACGTCGGCGTACACGATCCCGGCGCTCGGGGACTACCACGTGCGGGTCCGCACGGTGAACGCGACCGGCCCGGTGACGTCGGGCTGGATGGAGTTCGGCCTGAACGCGGTGGCGGCGGCGGACTTCACGATCGTGCCGGCGCCCCCACTCTCGGGGGGCGGCGGGGGCGGCGGCTGCGGCCTCTCGGGCCTCGAGGGGGTTCTGCTGCTGGGGCTGCTGAGGTGGCGGCGCCGGAAGTAGAATAGAAGAGTGGGACGTCGTCGGTTTGCCCCGGCCGGGCTGGCGGTCCTCATCCTGGGGGTCGCCGTCCTGCTGGTCGTCTTCACGGCGCTGCCGATCCGCAGCTGTCCCACGTGCAAGGGCGTGGCCCGGAAGTTCGCGGATCCGGAAAGCGGGATCGTTCAGGTCCACATCGGTTGCCCCGAGTGCGGCGATCGCGGATCGGTGACGGAGCCGCGGCGCTGGAAGGGCTCGCTCGTGCCACCCCAGGTGACCCGCCTGCTGCAATGCTGGCGGCCGGAGCGCGCCAAGGAGTTCATCCCCAGCCTCGACCAGGTCGCGATGCTGAGCGGCCGGGACCCCGAGGACGTCCTGGGCACGAAGACCTTCGGCGGGCACTGGACCGGCGCGGCCGTGTTCGTGAAGGCGGAGGGGAAAGACTATGTCCTGGTCATCCTCCACGGAGACGATCGCCGCTGGAACGGACTGGAAGGCCTGCTCCTCCTGGGGATGGACGGGCGGGTCCTGGACTACCTCCAGGCCGCGGGCCTGAACGGCTGGAACCTGGAGCTGGACGCGCTGCCGGAGCCCTCGACGGGCGACGTCGTCGCGAGCATGAGCGCGGTGCGCCTGCTCCAAGCGGAGGAGGCAGGGGAGCTCGCCGTGAAGGTCGTCGTGGAAGGGAGCGGCCGCACGGTTCCAATCCCGCCCGGCCCGGACCCCAAGCACTGGCTCGTGCGGGTGAAGGGCGGCCGCTTCGAGATCGTCAGCGCGCCGAAGGACCGGACGCCGTGAAGGGCTGGCTGGTCGCACTGGCCGTCGCGTCCGTCATCGGGGCTGCGGCCCTGGTCGTCATCCCGATTCGCCATTGTCCCACCTGCGACGGGCTCACGAAGGCGGTGGACAAGGCGACCTTCAGACTCGATTGTCCCGACTGCAAGGACCGGGGCAAAGTCAGCATTCCACGCTACCTGAGGGGACCCAGCATCGATAGGGACCTCTACGATCTGATCCAGGCGCGACGCGGAACGACGGAATTGCAGCAGAACCACCTGGAACGCCTCGAGTCGCGCTCGGGGCGGGAGCCCGGCGAGGCGTTGGGTCTGAAGCAGTTCGGAGTACAGCACTATCAGGGAGACTTCCGATTCGTTCGCGCGGAGGAAAAAGAATACGTGCTGGTTCTGCTGTTCCAGGAAGGCTTTGCGATCCCCGGCACCGCCGTCGCGGGGATCGTGCTCATATCGACGGACGGGAAGGTCCTCGACTTCATCCAGGCGACGAGCAGCACCCGCTCCGGCGTGGTCTATCCCATCTTCGTCGAGAAGGCCGCCGACGGGGCGCTGGCCTGCGTCAAGGGACGCAGTATCTACCAAAAGGCCGGCTCATCGGAGGTACCCGTGCTGCGCGAGGTTTATCGGGCGGACGTGCCCGGGAGCGCGGCGTGTCCGTTGGCGGCTCTGACGCCTCCCGAGCGGGCGCGTACGGACGGGATCTTCCGAGTCGGGATCAAGGGCGACCGCTTCACCTTCATCGAGTGGAGAAAGTAACCGGGTTACTTTCTCCGTGCTTATTTGAGCAGCTCCGCCAGCGGCTCCTTGATGGCGTCGGCCCAGATCTGGTAGCCCGTATCGGAGAGGTGCAGGAAGTCGGGCGCGATGTCCTTGGGGAGGGTCCCGTCGGGCTTCAGGAACTTCTCCCCGATATCGAGGTACTTCACCGTCTTCCCGCCGTCGTCGAGCTTCGCAACCGCCGCGTTGATCTCCTTGACGGTGGCGCGCAGGGGGTTGTCGGCCTTCTCGCCGCGGGGGAAGACGCCGAGCAGGAGGATCTTGGTCTTCTCGGACTTCTTGTGGATCTCCTTGACGATCGCCTGGATGCCGGCGATCGCGCTGGCGGCGCTCTCGGGATCCTTCTGGCCGATGTTGTTGGTGCCGATCATCAGGACGACGACCTTGGGGAGGGTGAGGCCCTCGAACTCGCCGTTCTGGAGGCGCCAGAGGACGTGCTGGGTGCGGTCGCCCGAGATCCCGAAGTTGGCGGCCTTAAGGGGGGCGAAGGTCGCGTCCCAGATCTTGCGGGCGGGGTTGTTGCGCCAGGCGTCGGTGATGGAGTCGCCCATGAAGAGGACTTCGAAGCCGCCCTTCTTGGCCTCCTCGACGAAGCCTTCGTGGCGCTTCATCCAGCCGCCTTTCTTGGGCTCGGGGGTGGCGCCGGGCTGATCCTGGACGAAGAGGGCGAGGAGCAGGGACGCGAGGGCGGCGGTCTTCATCGGGGTCTCCTTGTAGGTCGTGGAATGCTAGCGGACGGCGGAGGGGCCTGTCAATTATCCCGGGGTGGTTACATTCCGGGATCGATGGGGTACCAATAGGGCATGATGACGATGATCGCGACCCTCCTCGTTCTCCAGGCCCAGGCGGCGGATTATGCCGACGCCATGAAGAAGGTGGCGGCGAAGTTCACGGGGAAGGAAGGGGTCGTGGTCCACCTGGGCGATTCGATCACCTACGCCAACCCGTACGGCGGCTGGGCCCGCTTCGGCAAGGGGAAGACTCCGCAGGAGGAGGCGGCGTGCAAGTGGATGCACGCGGGCGCCGACAACGACACGGACGGCTGGTGGCTGGCGCGGGTGGATCGTCCGAGCAACCGCTCGGAGACGGCGGCGAGCGGCGTGCGGAGCGACGAATACATCGCCGGCGGGAAGGGCGGCCTGCCGCCGCTCGCGGAGATCATCAAGAAGTACAACCCTCAGATGGCGGTGGTGATGCTGGGCACGAACGACGTGAACGCGGGGCGGCCTCCGGCCCAGTACAAGGCGGACATGGCGAAGATCGTGGACGCGCTGCTCGCGAACGGGACGATCCCGATCGTCTCGACGATTCCGCCGGTGAAGGGCAAGGACGACGCGGTGAAGGCGTACAACGCCGCGCTGGCGGAGCTCGGCAAGGAGAAGAAGCTCCCGATGATCGAGTACTACGCCGAGATCGTGAAGCGCCGCCCGAACGACTGGTTCGGGACGCTGATCAGCAGCGACGGCGTCCACCCCAGCGCCGACCAGGGCGGCGCCTCGGTGGGCAGCGAGCCCACGGAAGAGAACCTGAAGAACTCGGGGCACCTGCTCCGCGGCGTCCTCTCGGTGCGCAAGATCGCCGAGGTGAAGGCCAAGGTCCTCGAGGGCGGGCCGCCCGCCAAGAAGCGCTGATCTGCCGTCCTCCACCCTCCGGATAAGTTCCGCCGCTCGGTTATTCCTTCGCCTCCTGACGCCACTAAAGATCCGGGCGAGCGAGGAGGGAACACGACATGGGCCACAAAGCAGCTTGGGTCGCCGTGTTGTTTCTGGCCTGCGTGCGGGCGGCCGTCGCGGGCGACTTCTACGTATCCCCCAAGGGATCGGCCGGCAACAACGGATCCCTCGACAGCCCTTGGGACCTCCAGACGGCCTTGAACCAGCCCCCCGGGGTCAAAGCGGGCGACACGATCTGGCTCCGCGGCGGCGTCTACCTGGGCTCGTTCCGAAGCAACCTTGCGGGTGCGGCGGGCGCGCCCATTCTGGTGAAGGCGTACCCCGGGGAACGCCCGATCCTGGACGGCAACAACGCCGGCGCCAAATCCTCCGGCCGACTGCTGTCCGTGTACGGCTCGTACACGTGGTTCTGGGGCTTCGAGGTCATGAGTTCCGAGACCAATCCCCCGGTGAATGCCTCGGGCCCCAACAACCCGGAAGGCATTACGATCTATGACTCGAACCACATCAAGCTGATCAACCTCATCGTCCACGACATGCCGGGGCAGGGGATTGCGTTCTGGTCGGAGAACACCGACTCGGAGATCGAGGGCTGCATCGTCTACCACAACGGCCTGAACGCCTGGGACCACGGCATCTACCTGCAGAACCAGACCGGCATCAAGCGGCTGACGGACAACATCATCTTCACGCAGGCCAGCCACGGGGTCCACGCGTACGGATCGACGGCCGCCTACCTCGACAACATCCAGCTGGAGGGCAATACCGTCTTCAACAGCGGTTACCTCGCCGCGGCGAGCGGCCGGAACATCCTGGTCGGCGGGGGCCGGGTCGCTTCAAACCCCGTCGTGAAGAACAACTACACGTACTTCACGAACGCCGACAACAACTCCAACATCGGCTACTCCAGCGGCGCGAGCGGCGCGACGATCAGCGGCAACTACTTCATCGCGGGCAACGTCGCGCTGCGGCTGAACCTGCTCTCCGGCACCTTCACGGACAACTTCCTGACCGGCGCGACGGACCCGACCGACATGGCCGCGCGCTGGCCCTCGAACACGTACCTGGCGACCCGCCCGACGAGCGGCTCGAACATCTTCGTCCGCCCGAATCCACACGAGGCGGGCCGGGCGCACGTCACGATCTACAACTGGTCGAAGCAGTCGTCGGTGTCCGTGAATCTCTCGGCGGCCGGACTCGCGAACGGAACGCCGTTCGAGATCCGGGACGTGCAGAACTATTTCGGAACGCCCGTGCTGACCGGCACCTACGCCGGAGCACCCGTGGGGATTCCGATGACGGGGACGACGACCGCGGCCCCCGTCCGCTTTCCGAGTCCCACCCATACTCCCGCGGAATTCGGCGTCTTCGTCGTGATCCCGCTCGGAGCTGCTCCCGCCACGCCGCCCTCGCCGACGGGTGGCAGTGGGTCGACGCTGGCGACAACCTCCCGAAAGGGCGGCGGCTGCGGATTGACGGGCCTCGAGCCCTTGCTCGCGCTGGCTGCTGCCGCCCTGGGTCGTGCGATCGTCCGCCGGGGTCGGCGGGCCGGAGCATAACGAAGCGTTTCCTGGCATCTCCTAGGGGTAGGCGTGGTGCGGAGGCTTTTTGCTGCTTCGCCTCCTGCGCGTGTCCGAAGCCGAGCAGCGACAGGACCGCGGCCAGCCCGGGAGCCGGAGGGACGACTACTTCGCGGCCCCCGAAATCTCGAGCAACCGGCTGAGGCGCGACGCGTCGTAGGTGGTGTACTCCACGACATAGAGCTTGCCGTTCCACTGACAGATGTCGATCGGTCGGCGCAGCCCCTCGAGGACCGTCGTCACGTCCGCCGCCAGCTCTCCATCCTTCTCGACCAGCCGGACGTGCAGCACGTCGAAGCCCACCGGGTTCTTGCCGAGGAAGTTGCCGAAGCGCGTGATGAAGAAGCCGCCCTCGTACTTGGCGGGCAGCGTCCCTTTGCGGTAGAAGGTCACCCCGGCGGGGGAGCAGTGCGGGTCGAAGGAGTATTCCTTCCCGTCGATCCCCTTGGCCGCCGGGCCCAGGTTGGCGATCGGCTTCTCGAACGTCAACCCCTCCGGCGCCGGTACCGCGTCCGGATACATCGGCTTCGCGTGATTCCCGAACTCATAAGGGAATCCGAAGTGCTTGCCCTCGCGCAGCCAGTTGAGCTCCTCGGGATGGTCCGCGTCCGGGCCGTTCTCCGTCGCGACCAGCCGGCCTTTGTCGTCCCAATCGAAGCCGAACGAATTCCGCAGACCCTTGCAGAAGACCTCCGGCACGGGCTTGTCCTTCTTCGGATCCCAGCGGAGCATGCACGCGGTCACGTTCGTCTCGCCGTGCGTGTCGAGCTTCGGATCCTTGCCCGTCTCGCCGTGGTCCGTGCGCGAGCCGACGCTCATGTAGAGCATCCCGTCCGGGCCCGTCGCCAGGTGATTGGCGCCGTGGTTGTAGGGGCCGATCCCCCAGGGATGGTCGAACGCGACCCACTCCGTCGCCTTCGCGGGAACGCCGTCGCCGTCCGTGTCCGTCAGGCGATACACCGACACGTGCGCGCGCTTCGGCGTCTCGTTGTCGTGCCGCTCGTTGATGACGATGTAGGTGACGCCCGCCGCGTCGATGAAGAGCCCCAGCGCCTGGATGTAGGGCGCCGCATCCTTGCGGAAGTACTGCTTGCGCTCCAGGACCTGCTTCTTCGTCCCCTTCTCGACGTCGACCTGCCAGAGGTCGCCTTCCTTGTAGAGGACGTAGAAGAGGCCCGTCTTGGGATGAGGCCGGACCCGCACCGGCTGGTTGTTCACGTCGGGCGGGCCGAGCTTCACCACCTCGCGGACCTGGACGCCCTCGGGCGCCTTCGGCAGGTCCGCCTGCGTGAGGAGCGCCAGCAGGACGATCAGCGGACTCATACGGTCCGCCGATTGTACTGCGCTATTACTGGGGTGTCAGCGAAATCTTGATGTTCTTCACGCCGGCCCCGTCCTTCACGAAGCGGGCGCAGCCCTGCCAGTTGTTCTTCTCGTTGATGACCTTGAAGACCAGCACGTTCTGGCCCTTCTGGAGCGTCACCTCGCCGCTGTCCGAGTCCTTCTCCAGCGTGCGGGTCTCGACGAACTTCACGATCTGCTTGCCGTTCACCCAGGCCTTGCACTCGTCGTTCGAGCCCAGCGACAGCTTGACCTTCATCTCCTCGTCGGCCAGCACGTAGGCGACCGCGTAGGCGCAGACGTCCTCGCCGCGCTCCTTGCCGAACGACTCCAGGAAGTCGATGAAGAAGTCCGCCGTCTTGTGCGCCTTCCAGGCCAGATCCTTGCCCTCGACCTTCACCTTCTCGTCCGCCTTGGGCTTGATCGTCGCCTCGCCCTTGATGAACTCCTTGTCGATCTCGGTCGCGCCCGAGCCCTCTTCGACGGGGATCGGCGCCAGCACCAGCCAGTTGCGGATGAAGCCCTCGGAGTCGGGGCTGAACGTCTCGGGGGAGGGAAGCGCGAGCAGGCCGAACAGGGCGATCAGAGCGGTCTTCATCGGAATCTCCTTCAGCGTTTCGTGAACTCGTCCATTAGTAACCGTGGGACGCCGCGGCGCAACGGAAACCGGCGGACTTTTCCGAATTGTTGTCTGGTTTTCAGGAACGGAAGGAATCTAGAATACGGAATCACATTCATGAGCATGGCAGTTGAGCGGGACCGTCTCATCCGGGAGTTCCAGCGCGACCGGCTGCGCCTGATCGCGTACATCCGCGCCCTGGTCGGCGACCCGGACCTTACCGAGGACATCTTCCAGGAAGTCTCCGTCATCGTCCTCCAGAAGGTCGAGGAGTTCAACGCGGGCCGCGACCTTCAGGCCTGGTGCCGCGGCATCGCCCGCAACGTCGTCCTGAGGGAACGCGAGAAGTCGCGCCGCCTCCGGACCTTCGAGGGCGAGCGCCTGATCGAGCTCATCGACGCCGCCTTCGCCGAGAACGCCGCCGCGGACCCCCTCGAGGGCCGCCGCTCGCAGCTCCGCTCCTGCATGCGGATGCTGGCGGCTCCCTCGCGCGAGCTCGTGCAGCTCCGCTACGACGCCGGCCTCTCGCTCCGAGCGCTCGCCCAGAAGCTCGGGCGCAGCGAGGCCGCCGTCCAGGTCGCCCTCTCCCGCGTCCGCAAGTGGCTCCTCGACTGCGTGGAACGGCGCACCCAGGAGGTGCCGTCGTGAGCGTCGACCGCTTCGAGGAGCTCTACGAGCGCTACTGCGACGGCACCCTGAACGACGCCGAACGCGGCGAATTCCTCGCGCTGCTGGAGGATCCCGCAAAGCGCGCCCAGTTCGCGAAGGCCGCCTCGTTCGAAGCCGTGGTGTCCGAGGAGCTGCGCCTGACGGAGGTGCCGGCGGGGGAGAAGAAGGCGTCCTCGAAGTCCTGGCCCAAGGTGGGCTCGCGCCGCATCCCCATCGTCAGCCCCGAGCCCGCCGACGACGCCCGCGTGCTGGGACGCATCGGCTTCGTGGCCGCCGCGGCCGTCCTGGTCATCCTCGTGCTGATCTTCATCACGAGCCCGAAGAGCGACGAGCGCCCCATGGTCGTGCGGCCGCCCAAGGTCGAAGCGCCTCCGCCGCGCGAAACGCCGGCGCCCGAGGCGCCGAAGCCGAGCGCCCCTGTCGCGCCACCCGTGAAGGCACCCGAGCCTGCGGCGCCGGAGCTGACGCCCCGCAAGTTCGATCCGGCTCCGGCGCCTGCTCCGAAGCCGGTGGCGCCGCGCCCGCTGACGCCGACGAAGCCGGCCGAGAAGCCCGCCCCGACACGGCCGGAAGAGCCGCCCCGCGAGTCCGCCACCTTCGTCGCGACCCTGGACCGGGTCGTCGGGGAGGTGCTCGTGGGCACGGAGGCCGGAGAGGCCGGCAAGGGCATCGCGTCGGGCCGTCCGGTCTCAACGGGGCGGGGCGGCTACGCCGCGCTGCGCTATCCGGACGGCACCCGGGTCGAACTGGGAGCCGAAACCACGCTGGCGCGGGTCCAGGACGGCCCGGCGGGGAAGTCGGCCCAGCTGGAACAGGGCATGATCTTCGTCGAGGCCGTCAAGCAGCCCTCCGGCCGACCCTTCGCGATCTCGACCGACCACGCGGAATCGCTCGTCGTGGGGACGCAGTTCGTCCTGCAGGCGACCCCGGCCTTCACGCGGCTCGACGTCCGTGAGGGCAAGGTCAAGTTCACGCGACTGCCGCAGGCGGTCTCGTCGGTCGTGGTGAGCGCGGGTCACTACGCGATCGCAGGCCCGCCCGGCGAAGCGCTGTCCAAGCCCGGCGTGGGCCTCTGGAAGGCGCCGCCCGCGGGGCTGCAGATCTGGCTCCGCGCCGATGCAGGCGTGAAGCTGAACGGGACGAGCGTCGCGGCCTGGGGCGACCTCTCGGCCGCCGGCAACGCCGCCGCCCAGGACAAGGCGGGCTCGCAGCCGTCCTTCGTGCCCAACGCGCTCTCGGGACGCCCGGCGCTGCGCTTCGACGGGTCGGACGACTCCCTCGTGCTGCCGGACGGCTTCTCGGACTTCCGCGCGGGCCTGACGGCCTTCGTGGTCGCGCGTCCGACCCCGGGCCGCGCGTGGGCCCGCTTCATCGATCTCGACGTGGGTCCGGCCTGCGACAACATCGTGTTCGGGCAGAAGGACGCCCCGGACAAGCTGGGCTTCTGGGTCTACAACAACAGCCAGACCAAGGGGAAGGTCGAGGCCCCCGGCGCCGTGCTGGCGAACGAAGTCCAGTCGTTCTGCGCGCTCCTGGCGCCGACGGGGCGCGTGACGCTCTACCGCAACGGCGCGGCCGTCGCGACGGGCGATACGTCGACGCCTAAATCGACGACGCGGAAACCTAATACGATCGGAAAGAGCAATTCGGGCGGGGGCGATCCGCTCTTCAAGGGGGACTTGTTCGAGATCCTTTTGTACAACCGCGCGCTCTCCGAGGTCGAGCGCGTTTACGTTGAGTCGTATCTCAACGCGAAGTACTTCGATCCGACCACGCCGCCGGCGTCGCTCCGTCCCACGGAGAAATAATCCCGGCTTAGGCGGTCGGATCGGCCGTAACGTTTTTTCACTCTTTCGATCTGTTCGTGTCCGCGTTTCGGCTGCACGGTCTGGGGCGAGTCGCAAGGAGGGATGCGATGAGATGCTGCAGGTGGATGTTCGTCGTCGCGCTCGTGGCGGGGGTGCCGTTGAGCTTCGCAGGCACGCCGCAAGACGTGAACTTCGCGGAGTCCGTCTACGCGAGCGGGTTGAGTCAGATCACGGGAATGTCGTGGGCCACGGACGGCTCCAGCACCCTCTTCGTCACTCAGAAGACGGGCGAGATCCGGGTGATCCGGAACGGCACGCTGCAGGCGGCGCTCTTCGGCTCGGTGTCGGTGATCACGAGCAGCGAGTGCGGCCTGGATAACGTGATCGTCGACCCGGCCTACGCGAGCAACAAGTTCATCTACGTGTTCGCGTCGGTGAGCAATACGACGCAGCAGGTGCTGCGCTTCACCGCCACGACGGATGCGTCGGGCAACCTGGTGGGCGCGAGCCGCACGCAGATCGGTCCGAACCTGCCGACCGTAGGGGCCAACCATGACGGCGGCGGCATGGCCATCGGGGCCGATGGCTTTCTCTACGTCGGCATCGGCAACAACGGAAACGGCACCAATGCCGGCGGCGACGGGACCGCGAGCGAATGGACGTCGCTCGGATCCAAGATCATCCGCATGGACCGCAGCAGCGGTGCCGCGGTGTCGAGCAATCCGTGGTTCCAGTCGGCGACGCCGTCGAGCGCCCAGAGCTACTTCTTCGCCAAGGGCATGCGCAACCCCTTCGGGCTGCGGATGCGGCCGGGAACGAGCGATCTCTGGCTGACGGAAGTCGGCGACTCCTGGGAGCAGATCTTCCTGGTGACGGCGGGCAGCACCCAGGGCTGGCCCACGGAGAACAACACCACCAACACGGCCAAACTGATGCCGAAGCTGGCGTACCAGACGAACGTCTCGACGTTCGGCGGCTGCATCACGCGGGGCACGTTCTACGCAGCCTCGGCGTTCCCGGCGCAGTACCAGAACAACTTCTTCTTCGTCGACTACAATTCCGGCAAGGTGATGCGCTGCGTGCTGGACTCGACGCTGAAGAACATCAACAGCACGAGCGTCTTCGTGACGGGCAACAGCAGCCTGACGGACTGCGTGGTCGGCCCCGACGGCGCGCTCTACTACTGCAGCCACGGCGGGACCATCTATCGCCTGCGCTACACGGGCAGCGGGACCCAGAACATCCTGCTCTCGACGACGTCCCTGAACGTGAACGAGGGGTCGAGCGCGACCTTCACGGCGCGCCTCGGGGTCGCACCGGCGTCCAATGTGACCGTGTCGGTCGCGCGGAGCTCGGGCGACGCCGACGTCACGCCGTCGCCCACGACGCTCACGTTCACGACGGCGAACTGGAACGTCGCGCAGACCGTGACGGTCTCGGCGGCCCAGGACGCGGACGCGATCAACGACGGCGCGACGATCACGTGCTCGTCGTCGGGCCTGACGTCGCAGAACGTCACCATCACGGTGATGGACGACGACGTCGCGAACGGGGCGCCGACGGCGTCGATCACGCAGCCGAGGAACGGCGACGTGGTCAGCGGCGCGACGGCGGATTGGTACGGCAGCGCGACCGACCCGCAGGGGAATTCGACGCTGTCGAAGGCGGAGTTCTACGTCGACGGGGTGCTCAAGTACACGGACCCCTACGACCCGGCGATGGGGCATTTTCACTATGGGAGCCGACACGGCGGCTGGGACACCACGACGCTCGGCGACGGCACGCACACGCTGCGCATGACGGTCTACGATACGGGCGGCCTGACGGGCAGCCACCAGATCACCGTGACGGTGAACAACGCGGGCCCGGCGACGGGCCTTCTGGCGGAGTACTTCGATTCGCTCGACCTGACGAACCTGAAGCTCACGCGGGTCGACGCGACCGTGAACTACGACTGGGGGAGCGGGACGCCGGACCCGGTGCTGGGCACGGACGTCTTCTCGATCCGCTGGAGCGGCCAGGTGCAGCCGCAGTTCGGCGAGACGTACACGTTCTACACCACCAGCGACGACGGGGTCCGCCTCTGGGTCAACAACGTGCTCCTGATCGACCACTGGGTGGATCAGGGTCCGACCGAATGGAGCGGCACGATCTCGCTGACGGCCGGCCAGCGCTACGACCTCCGGATGGAGTACTACGAGAACGGCGGCGGGGCCGTCGCGAAGCTCTCGTGGTCGAGCCCCAGCCAGGCGAAGCAGATCATTCCGCAGTCGCGGCTCTTCCCGGGCGGCTCGCTGCCGGCGGGCTGGCAGAACCGGGACATCGGCAGCGTGGGCGCGACGGGCAGCGCCTCGTACAGCGGCGGGACCTTCACGGTGAAGGGCTCCGGCGCCGACATCTGGGGCACCCTGGACGAGTTCCAATACGTCTACGTGCCCCTGAACGGGGACGGGACCATCACGGCGCGGGTGGCGTCGGTCCAGAACACGAACGTCTGGGCGAAGGCGGGCGTCATGATCCGGGAAGGCCTCTCGGACGCGGCGCGGCACGCCTTCATGGCGATCACGCCCGGCAACGGGGCCGCCTTCCAGCGGCGCACGGCGGTGAGCGGCGCCAGCACCCACACGGCCGGTCCGACGGTCGTGGCCCCGTACTGGGTGCGCCTGGTCCGCGTCGGCTCGACCTTCACGGCGTCCGCCTCGAGTGACGGCGTGAGCTGGACCACGGTGGGGTCGGACACGATCGCGATGGCGTCGGGCGCCTACGCGGGCCTGGCGGTCACGAGTCACAGCGACGGTGTGATCTGCACGTCGACGTTCACGAACGTGAGCGTGACGGGGACCGGCTTCCGCCAGGACCCGGGCCCGGACGGGATCGTGTCGATGGAGGCGGAGAGCTTCGACGGGAAGCTCGACCAGGGCGGCCACACGTGGTCATCCACGACGCCGGCGGGCACGTCCGGCAGCGCGCTGCTGGCGAGCCCCAACACGGGTGTGAACAACGATACCGGCTACACGACCAACAGCCCGCGCCTGGACTACAAGATCAACTTCGTGAAGACGGGCACGCACCACGTGTGGATCCGCGGCATCGGCGCCACCGGCAGCGACGACTCCTGCCATATCGGCCTGGACGGCGCGGCGCTGACGACGTCGGACCGCATCTCGAGCTTCGGCACGGCCTGGACCTGGTCGCGCGACACGATGGACGGCGTCTCGGCGACGATCACCGTGACGACGACGGGCGTGCACACGCTGAACCTGTGGATGCGCGAGGACGGCTTCGTGGTGGACAAGATCGTGCTGAGCACGAACGTCAACTACGTGCCGTCGGGCACGGGTCCGGCGCAGAGTCCGCGCTAAAGGATCACCACGGGGCGGCCTCTCTCCGGCCAGAGGGGGAGGCCGCCCATTCCATTTTGCGCGGAGAAAACAACCGGGTTACTTTCTCCACGATATAATCCAGCCGAGGGACCTGGGATCCGGAGCCTGTAGGGTTGCTTATGGACCCGAAGCGGGGCTCCTCGACCACGCTCATCGGCATCGTCGTTCTACTCGTTGTCGCTGTTGGCGTCGGATGCCTCGTCGTCCCCGCCTTCCTGTTCTCAACCCATCAGCCCGTTGAGCGCTCGGCGGCGGCGTGCCTCATGACGCTACGGTCCGCCGAAGCAGACTTTCGAGCGAACGACCGCGACTGGAATCAGGTCAACGACTATTGGACGGGTGACGTAAAAGGTCTCTACACGATGACCGCTGCCGCGGTTCGAGGGAACGCGGGGACGACCACCATAGACCCCTCGATCAAACTGATCGAACTGTCGGTCGCGTGCGCTGATGCGGACCGCGATATCGTTCGTGCCGGCGGCGAGAACGCCCCTCTGGAACACTTTGCCGTTCCTTCCGCCAAGGCCGGATATTGGTTTGGAGCGATGGACTTAGACCGCACGATCGGGAACGGCACCCCGGAGAGCTTCTACAAGCAGGATACGGGAGGGGACCCTCCGATGGGGAGGTGCCACAACTATTTCAGGTTCGGATTCGTCGCGTTTCCCGATTCGACGGCGGGCGAGTACGTCTTTATTACGAACGAGAAGGGGGAGATTTACCGAAGAAAGCTGGGGGAGAGCGTGCGCCCCAGCACGCTGACGCCGCCGGGTCTGGGCGGCCGTCTGACTCCGTACTTGTCTTGGCCGAATCCCAAAGACCTTCAGGCCTGGGAGAACGCGCATTGACCAAGAGACGCTACGTCGGGTGGACCGCCTTAGGAATCGGTCTCGCTTACGTCGGACTCTTTGTTGCTTCCGCGATAGACGAGACAACCGATTGCTGGAGCGGCTGGGGCGTTATGGCCTCGCTCCGGGGACTCTGCACGGCGCAGGAGGAATTCCGCCGCGTCGACGCCGACCGGAACGGGGTGCAGGATTACTGGCGAGGGGACGTAGCGGGGCTCTACACGCTCGCGCCGGGCGGGACGCCGCTTCGGTACATCGAACTGTCGACGGCGCTGGCCGATCGCCGTCCGCTGAGCGCGCTGCCCCAGCAAGCCTGCACGCATTACGGGTACTGGTACCAGACCTTGGGCTTCGCGGACGAGCGTCGACCCGACCCCTCGCGTTTCGCCTACCTCGCCGTTCCCGAGACAACCGGACACGAAGCCTGGATGTTCATCGTGAACCACGAAGGCGTGCCCTACGGGAAGCGGACGGAGTCGGCAAAGCCCCCGGACGTCTACCCGGACAACCCCCGCTCGGAGGGCTGGCTGACGTGGGAGCAGATCCGAGCGGTCCGCTGGAGACGCGGGCACACCCTTTGGTGGGTGCAATTCTGGCGGGCGTTCTAATTTGCGCGGAGAAAACAACCTGGTTACTTTCTCCACCGCACGCTATCGTGTCCGGCATGGCTGAGAAGAGTCGCTGCGGCTGGAGCGGAACCGATCCGTTGATGATCCGGTATCACGATGAGGAGTGGGGCCGCCCGGTTCATGAGGATCGGAAGCACTTCGAGTTCCTGATCCTGGAGGCCGCTCAGGCGGGACTGAGTTGGATGACGGTCCTGAGAAAGCGGGAAGGATACCGGAAGGCTTTTGCCGCATTTGATCCTGAGAAGGTGCTTCGCTTCTCTGCCGCCACGATCAAGTCGCTGCTGCTCGACCCGGGGATCATCCGCAATCGATTGAAGATCGAGTCCGCCGTCCACAATGCCGGGCGCTTCCTCGAGGTTCAGAAGGAGTTCGGAAGCTTCGACGCCTACTGCTGGGGCTTCGTCGGCGGCAAACCGCTGCTGAATCGACGGAAGAGCCTGAAGGAGGTCCCCGCGACCACGCCCGAGTCAGACGCCTTCAGCAAGGACCTGAAGAAACGAGGCTTCAAGTTCGTGGGCTCGACCGTGATCTACGCCCACATGCAGGCCGTCGGGATGGTGAATGACCACCTCGTCGACTGCTTCTGCTATCGGGGGAAGTAACTACTTCGCCGCCTCGAACTTCTCGAGGTCCATCGACATCTTGTGGTCGCCCTGGCTGTAGGACATGCGGACGACGCCGACCTTCTCGACAAAATAGGCGTCGACCACGACGTCCTTGCCGGCCTCCTTGATCTTCACCTGGACGTGCACGGCGTCTTTGTAGGTGGCGGCCGGCACTTTGACCTCTTCCGTTCCCATGTGGGTGGCCGAGTGCTCCTGGACGGTCTCGCTGCCGGGCTTGGACCAGGTGTCGCCCTTCTTGGAGCCGATCTTCCAGAGGCCCACCGCTTCCTTCAGGGTCTCGCCGTTCTTCTCGGCCCAGTAGAGAACGCCGTCGGAGACGTACCAGAGCAGCTTCGTCTGCCTCGGCGCCTCGTCTCCCTGGCTCATCTGGAGCGTGTACTTGCCGTCGGCCTCACCCAGGACGGACATCTTCATCTTCATGCCCTTGGGGGCGTCCTCGCCGCCGACCATGGCGTAGGTCCAGGTGCTGCCTTTGGCGAACTTGTAGTAGGAATCGGCGCTGTCCTGGGCGGCGGCGACGAGCAGAATGAAGGCGGCGAGACGCATGGCTTCTCCTCCCTTTAGGTCGCAGCAGCATACCCGCCGGGAGGGGAACGCGGATGGTTTTTTAGATGCTGAGAACGCCCGTGCTGTCGCCGAGCGACGCCAGCTTGACGCCCACGCGCTGGAGCAGCGCCAGCCACAGGTTGTTGAGCGGCGTCTCCTTCGCGTAGCGCACGTGGCGGCCCGTCTTGAACATGCCGCCGCCGGTGCCGGCCAGCAGGAGCGGGAGGTTGTCGTGGTTGTGCGCGTTGCCGTCGGAGTTGCCGCTGCCGTAGGCGATCAGGCAGTGATCGAGCAGGGTGCCGTCGCCTTCCTTCACCGCCTTCAGCTTGCCCAGCGTGTAGGCGAGCATCTGGGTGTGGAACGCGTTGATCTTCGCGATCTTCGCTTTCTTGTCGGCCGCGCCGCCGTGGTGCGAGAGGTCGTGGTGGCCTTCCGGTACGCCCACGAACGCGTACGGCTTGTTGCTGCCTTCGTTCGCGACCACGAAAGTCGCCACCCGCGTGACGTCCGTCTGGAACGCCAGCGTGAAGAGGTCGCCCATCAGCTTGATGTGTTCCTCGTAGCTCGCCGGGATGCCCGTGGGGCGGGCCACGCCGTCCGGGACCTTGACCTCGGGCATGTGGACCGCGCGCTCGAGCCGGGTTTCGATGTCGCGGATCGACGAGATGTACTCGTCGAGCTTCTGCTGGTCCTGCTTGCCAACGCGGCCGTTGAGCTCCTTGTAGTCCTCCCGGACCAGGTCGATCACGCTCTGGCGTTGCGCGCGGGTCTTGGCGCGCTCCTGGGCCGAGCCGCCGCCGAAGAGGCGGTCGAAAACCGACTTCGGGTTCACTTCCTTGGGCAGCGGCTGCGTGGCCGACTTCCAGGACATGGTCGACGAATAGACGCAGCTGTAGCCCGAGTCGCAGTTGCCGGCCATCGAGCCGGCCTCGCAGCCGATCTCCAGCGAGGAGAGGCGCGTCTGGTCGCCGATCGCGGAGGCCGCGACCTGGTCCACCGAGACGCCGGCGCGGATGTCCGTGCCGTCGGTCTTGCGGGGCTGGGCGCCCGTCAGGAAGGCCGCCAGCGCGCGGGCGTGGTCGCCGCCGCCGTCGCCGTGGGCGCGGGCCTTGTCGGCCGTCAGGCCGGTCAGGATCGAGAAATCGCTCTTCAGGTCCTTGAGGGGCTGCAGGATCGACGGGAGCTCGTACTCGGCGCCCTCGGCCTTGGGCGTCCAATCGTCCATGTTCTTGCCGTTGGGGACGTAGATGAAGCCCAGGCGCGTCGGGAAGGGCGCCGGGGTCGAGCGCGCGAACGCGGGCGTCATGGCGTCGAGCCACGGGACCGCGACCGCCGCGCCGATGCCGCGGAGCAGGGTGCGCCGGGAAATGGGCTGCATGCTCATCGTTCTCCAGTCCCCATTAATCCTGTACGTTCTTCCCGCGCCGAAGTCTGAAGGGATCGCTTTTTACAATCTCGACCACCACGCTCGAGAACTTGTACTTGTCCTTCGCGACGGCCCCCAGCGCCTTGTCGAGCGCGCGGTCGTCGTAGGGCTCCAGGCCGCGGCCCAGCGCGTAGATCAGCATCTTCTCGATCACGCAGCGGGCGAACTGATCCTTCTTCGCCAGGATCGCCTTCTTGAGGTCCGCGACGCCCTTGATGGTCGTCCCGTCCGGCAGCGTGCCGCCCGGGTCGATGTCGAACGTGCCGTCCTTCACGCGCCAGGCGCCGATCGCGTTGTAGTTCTCCAGCGCGAAGCCGATCGCGTCCATCTTCGTGTGGCAGTTGGCGCAGGACGGGTTCGCCCGGTGCTGCTCCATGCGCTGCTTGAGCGTGCCGGACGACACCGACTGTGGGGTCTCGTTGAGCTCCGGGACGTTGGGCGGCGGGGGAGGCGGCGGCGTGCCCAGGATCTGCTCCAGGACCCAGCGGCCGCGCTTCACGGGCGAGGTCCGCGTGGGGTTCGACGTCACCGTCAGGATGCTCGCGTGGGTGAGCAGGCCGCCGCGGTCGCCGTTCTGGAGGCTGACGCGCACGAAGCTGTCGCCCCGGATCGGCGTGCCGCCGGGCTTCGTCGGCTTCCCGCCCTGGAGGTTGCCGTTCGTGTCGTTGATGCCGTAGTGCCGGGCGAGGCGCTCGTTCAGGAACGTGTAGTCGGCGTCGACGAGGTCGAGGATGCTCCGGTCCTCGCGGATCACGGAGTCGAGGAACATCTGGGTCTCCTGGAGCATCGCCTGGCGGAGCCGCTGGTTGAAGGCGGGGAAGAGGCCGCCGTCGGGCGCGACGAAGGTGATCCGCTTGAGCTGCAGCCACTGCATCGCGAAGTTGTCGACGAGCGTGCGCGAGCGCGGGTCCTTGAGCATGCGGCGCACCTGGTTCTCCAGGTCGGCGCTCAGGGCGCCCTTCGCGGCGAGCTTCGTGAGCTCCTCGTCGGGCATCGTGTTCCAGAGGAAGTAGGAGAGCCGCGACGCGAGCTGGTACTCGCTGATCGGGTGCGCCTGCGCGGCGTCCGGCTTCTCGTCGAGCTCGACCCGGAAGAGGAACTTGGGCGAGACCAGGATCGCCTGGATCGCGCGCTGCAGGCCGGCCTCCCATCGCTCGCCGCCGGCCTCGACGGTCTCGGCGAGCTTCACGAGGCGCGCCAGCTCGGCGTCCGTGGCGGGGCGCCGGAACGCGCGGTCCGCGATGTACTTCACGATCCCTCGGGTCTGCTCGGGCTTCGGCTTCCCGGCGACCAGCGCGGTCACCTGCCGCTGGAAGGCGGGCCGCGGGTCGAGCGGGCCGTTGAGGTGGAAGCCGTCGACCAGCACCTCGGGCACCGGCTCGCCTTCGGCCGGCTTGTCGGGACCCTTGAAGAGGGCCAGCGCCAGGCGATTGGCGCCGGATACCGACGAGATCTTGACCTCGTACTTCTTCGCGTCCTTCTCCTCGGAGGCCGGCACGTCGAGGACCTGCAGGATGCGGAAGGGCTTCAGGCCCCCCAGCGCCGTGCCCGAGAGCTTGGCGATCTCGGCGTCGGGCGCCGGATTCTGGATGTCCTTGCCGCAGGCGAGCAGCGCGACCTTGACCGGCTTGCCCTTGGCGTAGGCGCGGAAGCGGAACATGTACTCGCCGTCGGCCTGGATCCGGTACTCGTGAAAGAGCGGGCCGGTGGAGACGGCGTCGCCCTTCTGGGCGCGCAGCGAGCGGTACTTGGTCTGCGGCACGTTCTGGCCGGCGGGCTCGAGATACTTGGCGCCGGTGTGGTTGTCGCTCGGCTTCGGCGGCTCCGCCGGGAAGACGCGGTTGACGATCGTCTCGGCGGCGGCCAGGTAGCGCTCCATCAGGACGGGCGAGAGCGTCAGGACGTCGCCGATGTTGTCGAAGCCGTGGCCGATGTCGTCGGAGGGGAAGTCCTCGGCGGGGTCGAAGTCGAGCCCGACCAGGTCGCGGATGGTGTTGCCGTACTCGACGCGGTTGAGGCGCCGCGCCGTGACGCGGCCGGGGTTCAGGGGCGCGTTCGGATCGATCTTGTTGAGCGCGGTCTCGATGAGCTTCGCGAGGACCTCGCGCTCCTTCTGGTCCAGTGCCGGCTTGGCCTCCTCGGGTGGCATCTCGTGGGAGACGAGCTTCTGGAGGACCCCCTTCCAGACCTTGCGGTCGCTGCGGATCTGGGTTTCCGCGGCGTACTTGGTCAGGTTGAGGTCGGCCTTGGGCTTGCCCTTGGCCCCGTGGCAGTTGTTGCAGTACTTGGCCACGAGGGGCTGGATCGACTTGGCGTAGACGTCCTGCTCGGGGGCGGACTGGGGCTCGACGGCGGAGCCCAGGAGGAGCAGAAAGCCGACGGCTGCCCAACGGCTCAAGGGTGTGCCTCCACGCTGATAACCTTACGCCTGCCGCTCCTTAAGTGTATATCGGACATCCCTTCGAATGTGACTTCGATCGTTTGCTAAATCCCTGGTACGCAAAACCATAGCCCGGCCTACGGTTTTTCATAAATTATTAGGGTGTTTCATGTCGGAGGAATCAGGGGGATACTAGATTGATGACCCGAGCGCTGCTGGCGATCCTGCTTCTGGGCGTCCAGGACCCTCCCGGTCCGGAGGGGCCGCCCCTCCAGGTCCCCGAGGGCTTCGTCATCGAGCGCGTGGCCGGCCCGGGCCTCGTCGAGCGGCCCATCATGGCCTGCTTCGACCCGCAGGGTCGCCTCTACGTCACGGACTCCGCGGGCGTCAACCTGAAGGGCAGCGAACTGATCAAGGACCCCCCGCACCGGATCCGCCTGCTCGAGGACGCCAACGGCGACGGCGTTTTCGACAAGAGCCACGTCTGGGCCGACAAGATGGTCTTCCCCCAAGGCCTGCTCTGGCACCAGGGGGCCGTCTACTGCACCTCGCCGCCCTCGTTCTGGAAGATGGAGGACACGGACGGCGACGGCGTCTGCGATCGCCGGACGGAGCTCCTGACGGGGCTGGCGAATACCGGCGTGGCCGACGACGCCCACGGGGCCTGCCTTGGGCCCGACGGGCGGATCTACTTCCTGCCCGGCCGCATGGCCCACAACCTCAAGAGCGCCGACGGCGGCTTCGCCAAGAAGGCCATCGGCCCCTGGTTGATGCGCTGCAAGCCCGACGGGACCCAGATGGAGATCGTCTGCGGCACGCAGGGGAACCCGGTCGAGGTCGCCTGGCTCGCGGAAGGCGACTTCTTCGTCTCCGGCACCTTCTGGGCGCCGGACTCCTACGGCGGCGGCCTGCGCGACGCGCTCCTCCACGGCGTCGAGGGCGGCGAGTACGCCGTGCGCGACCGCGTCTACACGGACCGCAAGCGCACGGGCGACTTCATGCCGGTGCTCGTGCCCATGATCGCCACGGCGCCGTCGGGTATGATGGCCTACAAGAGCGGTGCGTTTGGAGAGGAGTACAAGGACAACCTCTTCTGCACGTACTTCAACACCCACAAGGTGCAGCGGCACATCCTGGAGCGCGACGGCGCGACCTTCCGGGTGAAGACCGAGGACTTCGTGTGGTCGACGCACCCCGACTTCCATCCGACAGACGTCCTCGAGGACGCCGACGGCAGCCTGCTGGTGGTCGACACGGGCGGCTGGTTCCGGATCGGCTGCCCGACCTCGCAAATCGCCAAGCCGCAGGTGCTGGGCGGGATCTACCGGGTGCGGCGCAAGGACGCCCCCAAGATCGAGGATCCTCGTGGCCTGCAGGCCGCCTGGGACAAGCCGGAGCTGCTGCTGAACGACCCGCGCTGGATGGTGCGCGAGCGGGCCATGATCGAAGCCGCGCGACGCCCCGTGGCTCAGGTGGCCGCCATCGGGACGTTGAACGCCCTTTGGGCGCTGACGCGCGCCGAGGCCCGCGCGGAGCTTCGGCCGTTCCTGGGATCTCCGGACCGGGCGATCCGCCAGGCGGCGGCGTCGTCGCTGGGGCTTCTCCGGGACGCCGAGGCCCGGACCCGTCTCGAGGAGATGGTGCGGAACGACCAGCCGTCGATCCGCCGCGAGGCCGCGACGGCGCTGGGGCGCATCGGCGATAGGAAGGCCGTGCCGGCGCTGCTGGAATCCGTGCGGGCGGGCGGCGACCGCTTCGTCGAGCATGCGCTCATCTTCGCGCTGATCCGGATTGGCGAGCGCGAGTCCCTTGTGGCGGCGCTGCGGGACCCCTCGGCGGCCGTGCGGCGCGCGGCGCTGATCGCGCTCGACCAGATGGACCACGGCGACCTGACGCCCGACCTGGTGACGCCGCTGCTGGACCCGGTGGACGCGGCCCTGCAGCAGACGGCCCTGAAGGTGATCATGTCGCGGCCGGGCTGGTCGAACGAGATCTACGGCCTCGTGCGCGCCTGGCTCGGCGAGAAGTCGCTCGAGGACGTCCGCCAGGACCTCCTGAAGGGGATGCTGGTGGCCTTCGGGCGCGACGCCGCCATGCAGGACCTGATGGCGGGGGCGCTGCGGGACGAGCGGACGACGGACGCGATGCGGCTCCTGGTCCTCGAGGCGATGGCGCGGGCGCTGCCGGAGCGCACGCCGCCGACCTGGCTGGCGGAGGCCCGCTGGGCGCTCGACGCGAAGGACGAACGGGTGGTCCGCCAGGCGGTGGCGCTGCTGCGGGCGGCGGGCTGCGGCGACTTCGATGACGCGCTGCTGCGCCTCGCGCGGGACGAGTCGCGGAGCGTGGAACTCCGGGTGGAGGCCGCGGGCGGGGTCGCGCCGCGCCTCTCGAAGCTCGACGGCGGCGTCTTCAAGTTCCTGCTGGCCTGCATGGACAAGGAGAAGGCGCCGCTCCTGCGGCTTTCGGCCGCCGAGGCGGTGGGAAAGTCGCCGCTCGACGATGCGCAGCTCGGCCAGCTGCTGCAGCTCCTGAAGTCGGCCGGCCCGCTCGAGATGCCGCGCCTGGTCGGCGCTTACGAGCGCTCGCGGAACGCCGGTCTCGGCAAAAAGCTGCTCGCCGCGATCGAGGCGGCGCCGGGCTTCCAGAGCCTCTCGGCGGACGGCCTGAGGAAGGTCCTGCAGGCCTACCCCGAGGAGCTGCGCCGGGAAGCCGAGCCGATCGTGAAGAAGCTCGAGGTCGACACTGCGCAGATGAAGGAGAAGCTCGACTCGATGTCGGGGGTCCTGTCGAAGGGCGACGCCCGGGCGGGCCGCGAGATCTTCTACGGCAAGAAGGCGGGCTGCACGGCCTGCCACACGGTGGCCGGGCAGGGCGGCAAGGTGGGCCCCGACCTCTCGAAGATCGGCTCGATCCGGGTCGGGCGGGATCTGCTGGAGGCGATCGTGTTCCCGAGCGCGACATTCGCGCGCGGCTTCGAGCCCTTCCTGATCCGCAGCCGCGACGGGGCCATCTACGACGGGCTCATCGCGCGGGAGACGCCGGACGCGATCTACCTGTTCACGGCGGAGCGCGTCGAGAAGCGCATCCCGCGCGCGTCGGTCGAGCTGATCCAGCAGAGCAAGGTGTCGATCATGCCGCAGGGCCTCGACAACCAGATCACCCGCGAGGAGCTGCGCGACCTGATCGCCTTCCTGGTCTCGCTGAAGTAGGAATTACTGCCGGGCCCAGACCACCTTGCCGCCGACGATCGTGCCGAGCACCTTCGTGCGCAGGATCTCGTCGACGGGGCAGGTCAGGACGTCCCGGTCGACGATGATCAGGTCGCCCAGCTTGCCGACCTCGAGACTGCCCTTGTCCTTCTCCTCGTGGTGCAGGTAGGCGTTGTTGATCGTGTAGAGGCGAAGGGCCTCCTCGCGGCTCAGGCGCTCCTCGGGGGTCAGCGTCGCGCCGCCTTCCGTCTCCCGCGTCAGCGTCGCCCACATGCCCAGCCACGGGTTCCAGGGGTTCGTGGCGTGGATCGAGTCGGTGCGGATCATGTGGTCGCTGCCGCCGCCGATCGTCGTGTACTTGAGCCAGGTCTTGTAGGGCTGGAACCAGCGGATGCGCTTCTCCCCGAGGATGCTCAGCATCGTGGTGCCGTCCTTGTAGAGCCACGCAGGCTGCACGTCGGCCACGACCCCCAGCCGCTTGCACTTCTCCAGGTTCTTCTCCGACGGGAAGTTCGCGTGCGTGATGCACCAGCGCAGGTCCTTGATGGGTGTCTTCTTGTCCGTCGCGTCGTAGGCGTCGAGCAGGACGTCCATCGCGCCTTCGCCGGCGGTGTGCGCCGTCATCTGCCAGCCGCGCTTCGCGGCCTCCTCGAGCACGACCTTCAGCTGGTCGGGCTGGATGAAGAGCAGGCCGTGGTAGTCCTCTTCGACGACCTGGTACTCGGGGCCCTTCGGCCAGGGCTCGCGCATGTACGCGCTGCCGTTCAGCATGCCGCCGTCCAGGAAGAGCTTGATCGGGCCGACGCGAATCCAGTCGTCGCCCTTGCCGGTCGGCCCGAAGCGGCCGTCCTTGCCGGCCATCGCGTCGAGCTTCGCGGCGATCTCCGGACGCGACCCCGACGGGTTGAAGGACGGCGAGATCGTGATCCGCATCGGGAGCTGGCCGTCCTTCTGGAGGGCGAGGAACCAGTCGAGCGCCTCGCGGGACGTGTTCCGGTCGGCGACGCTCGTAATGCCGTACTGGTTGTAGAGCTGGAGGAGCTTCTTCACCGCCTCGCGGCGCGCCTCGGGCGGGTCGTCCGCGTCGACGGACGGCACCCGCTTGAGCAGCGCCACCGCCGGCGAGCCCCGCAGCATGCCCGTCGGCTCGCCGCTCGCAGGGTCCTTCACGACGATGCCGCCGGGCGGGTTCGCGGTCGCTTTCGTGATGCCGGAGATCTCGAGCGCCTTCGAGTTCACGACCCCCGCGGGGCCCGCGTGGTAGAAGACCGGGTGCCGGGAGTCGGCCGCATCGAGCTCCGCGCGGGTCGGGAAGCGCTGCTCCTTGAGCCGCGTGGGGAACGCGTACGGCACGACGATCCAGTCGTTCTCGGGCGTCGCGGCGGCCTTCTTCTTGATGTAGCTGAACGCATCCTCCAGGGTCGTGAACTCCGGGATGGGTCCCGAGATCTCGCTCGCCGAGGCGCTCAGCAGGTGCACGTGGCTGTCGTAGAGGCCGGGGAGCACCGGGTGGCCCTCCGCGTCGATGACGCGGGTCTTGCCGTTCTCGACGAACTTGAAGATCTCCTCGTCCGGTCCGAGCGCGAGGATGCGGCCGTCGCGGATCGCGATCGCCTCGGCGATGCTGGAGCGCCCGTCGAGCGTGATGATCTTCGCGTGGTGGACGACCAGGTCCGCGAAGCCGGGGCCGGGCTCGGCCGACGAGCATCCGAGCGCGAGGAGCAACGCCGCGAGCGAAAAGTTCTTCATGGTCAGCACTCTATAACGCCCCTCAGGGCTTGCCCAGATCTTTCAACAGCTCCGCGGCGCGCGCGTCCTGCGGGTCGACCTCGAGCGCTTTTCCCAGGGCCGCGCGCGCATCGTCGGTCCGGCCGAGGCGCTTGAGGCAGAGCGCGCGCTGCACGTGGGGCGCCGAGACGTCGGCGCGGAGCCGCGACACCTCGCGCCACGCGGCCTCGGCCTCGGCGTAGTTCTGCTGGATCTGGAGGGCGCGGGCGACGCCGAAGGCGGCCTCGAAGGACGCCGGATCGGCCTCGCGGGCCGTCCGATAGGCGGCCTCCGCCTCCCGGGCGCGGTCCATCCTCACGAAGGTGTCGCCGATCAGGAGCTGCGCGCCGAGGTAGGCGCTGGCGGACGTCGGGATGCGGCGCAGCAGCTCGATCGCGCCCTTCGGATCGGCGCTGCGGACCCGGGTCTGCGCCTTGAACATGACTCCGTCGGCCACCAGGTCGACGAAGCGCTGCGTGCGCGGGTCGCGGGGCAGCGGGAGCGGCACGCCGGCCAGCGTCGACAGCGCGCGGTCGGGGTCCTCCACGTGGATCCGGACGGCCTCGGCCAGCAGGCGGCGCGTCTCCCGGCGCCGCGAGACCAGGTCCCCCAAGGCGTCGGAAGCCCCCCGGTACAGCGCCTTCTGGGGCGAGGAGCGGCGGAGCGCGTCCATCCACTCCAGCACCTGGGGCCGCGTGTCGTGGCCCATGGAGCGCGGCGCGCTGTACTCAATGAAGCAGCGGTCGTCGCTCAGCAGCGGCCCCGGGCCGACCGACTCTCGGACGCGGCCGGCGTCGGCGACGAGGTGGCCGAGCAGCGCGGGCGCGCGCGGATCCTCGCTTCCCACGTACTCCTCCAGCGCCTTCGTCGACGCCAGGCGCGCCTCCAGGCCCGCGAGATCGGTCTGGAGGAGGTCGCGGGAGCCGATCAGCAGGTAATCGTGGCCGGGGAAGACCTCCCAGAGGCTCCCGTGCGGGTAGACGTCGAAGAAGGTCCGCAGCACGTCGCGGAGGTTGTCGGGCGACAGGTAGTAGGCGTGGACCCACTGGCAGAAGAGGCCGCCCGGCGCGAGGCGGCGGGACGCCTCGTCGAAGAAGTCGCGCGTGAAGAGGTTCGCCATGCCGCTGACCCAGAGGTTCGACGGCTGCGAGACGATGACGTCGTACGACTCGCGCCCGAAGAGGACGGCGTTGCGGCCGTCGCCGACGACCAAGTTCACCCGCCGCTCCTCAAGCACATCGCCGATCGCCTCCTTGAAGTGCGCGGCGCCGCGCACGACCGCGGGGGACAGCTCCACGCAGTCGAGCTTTTCCAGCGGGTGCTTCGCCATGGCCGCCAGCGTCAGCCCGCCGCCCAGGCCGATGCAGAGCGCCTTCTTCGGGGCAGGATGGTGGAGCAGCGCGAGATCCCCGACGAATAGCATGTTGGCGCGATCGGTGGGTCCCGTCGACGCGTCGGTCTTGCCGTTGACCTTCATGGTCAGGATGCCGTCCTGCTGGCGGTGGAGCGTCACGAGACCGTAGGAGTCCCAGTACTGGGCGATCAGCTCGCTGTCCTTGCGCAGGTAGTCGCGCAGGTCCTGCTTGAAGAAGCGGGCGCTGCGGACGTCGGCCGCCCCGTAGAGAAACGCGCCGCTCGTCAGGACCTGCGGATCCCAGGCGGGGAGCAGGAGCCAGCCGCCGAGCGCGACGGCGGCCGGGATCGCGCCGACCCAGCGGCGCGGTGCTTCGCGGGCGAGCAGGAACGAGGCGAGCGCCAGGTTGAGGGTCGCCGCGAGCTTCACCGTCGAGGCCAGGCCGATCAGGGGGACGATCGCGAAGGATCCGGCGATCGAGCCCACGATGGAGCCCAGCGTGTTCGCGGTGTAGACGGCGCCGACCGAGCGGCCGACCGGTCGGTCGCTCCCCGAGGCCCAGCGGATCGCGATGGGGAACACGGCACCCATGAAGAGCGCCGGCAGAAGCACGAAGGCGGCGATGAAGCCGGCCTGCGTGGCCAGCATCGAGCCGTAGTCGCGGTGCATTCCCTCGGCGAGGGGTGCGACCCGCAGCGGCAGATCCCCAAGGGCGGGCAGCAGCGCGACCGCCAGCGCCCCGATCGCAATCTGGACGACGGCCAGTGCCGTGGAAAGCTGCCGGAGGCGCGGCAGGACCAGCGCCGCAGCCGCGCTCCCGAGCGCGAGCCCGAGGATGAATGCCGTGAGGATGAGGGTGAAGGCGTGGACGGTCGAGCCGAGCGCCAGCACGAGCGAGCGCGTCCAGGCGACCTCATAGAGCAGCGAGGCGGCGCCCGAGACGGCGGCTACGACGAGCGGCAGTCGCGGAGGCGACGCGCCAGCGGGAGGGGCGCTCAGCCGTTCGCCGGCCTTTCCGCGCGCGGCCACCCAGGAGGCGGTGGCAATGGCGATGTTAAGGCCGGCGGCGATGAACGTGGTCGCGCGAAGGCCGAGCTCGGGGATCAGCCAGAATCCCGCCGCGACCGTGCCCAGCACGCCGCCGAGCGTGTTGATCGCGTAGGCGCGTCCGGCTTCGCGGCCCGCGGCGTCGACCGACGCGGACAGGAAGCGGGCGAGGATCGGCAGGGTGGCGCCCATGAGGGTGGTGGGCGGCAGCAGGATCAGGGCGACGAGGAGCGCTCGCAGCAGGCCGTAGACGAAGGGCGCGCCCGCGAGCGCGCCCCAGAGGACCCGGAAGAGCGGCTCGGCGACGACGATCAGCAGCGGCACGAGGAGCGCCAGGACGGCGACGCCGCCTTCGAGGAGTCCGTATAGCGAGAGCAGGGCGCCTCCGCTGCGCCGGTCGGCCGCGCGGCCTCCCCACCAGCCGCCGAGCGCCAGGCCGCCCATGAAGACGCCGACGACGGTGCCGACGGCGTGGGTCGTGTTCCCGATCACCGTCCCCGCGGCGCGGATCCAGACGACCTCGTAGAGAAGGCCGCAGAGGCCACTGACGAAGAAGAAGACGAGAACGAGGGCACGCATGAGCTCGAAATTACAGCAGAAACGCGAGCCTATCGCAAAGAGGTTCCGGAGCCCGTGGATTTGCCGAACTTCAACGCGACGGCATCCGTTCTGGGTCACAATGGAATGGGCGCGTGGATACGTCCCGATAATATGAAGTCCGTCCTTCTGTCCCTCGTGCTCTTCGTTCCGCAGGATGTCGAGTCCCTGATTCGCCGTCTGAAGGATGAATCTCCCGGCGTCCGGGAGGAAGCCACCAAGGCCCTGAGGACGATGGGAGAAGATGCGCTGCCGGCCTTGAAGGGGGCCGCCGAGGACGTGGACGCCGAAGCCCGTGCTCGGGTCACCGCCCTGATTCGTCACCTCGAATGGGATCCGACGATGGATCCCGCACTCCTTGCCCGCTACGAGGGCCTCCGCTTCGCCTTCAGCGCCGGCGAGCATCGAGGCGTGATCCAGATCGCCAAGAACCGAAACTTTGGAATCTCCGGGTACCAGGGAGACTTTGAAGCCTACGCCATCAGGGCGCTGGACAGTCTGGACATCGGCATTCGAAAGGAAGCGCTCGGCCTCCTGGGTGCCGGCCACTACGGCATTCCGAGGCGTCCCATCTCCCCTCTCGTCCGAGAGATCAGCCGCTGGGATGCGCAACGCTGTGAGGACTCGGGCGGTTACTGGCTGAGCTGCCTTGCGGAAAAGGTCTACAGCCTGGCTTCACCGCTGGATCAGAAGCTCCTGGCGGAAACCCGCGCGACGGACGCAGAGGCCGAAGAGATCCTGGAGGTCCTCCGAGCGCGTCACGGCGTTCCGGGGGCCGAGAAGGCCATCCCGAAGCTCCTTGAGAGCAAGTCCGAGCGCGTCGTGTGGCTGGCCCTGAGGTGCGTCAAGGACCGTCGCGTCGCGGCGGCGCGGCCCCAACTGCTGCAGAGACTCGCTCGATCGGAGTCCGTCGATTCGATGGTCGACGTCGTGATCGCGATTGAAGACGATGCCTGCCGCCGCGCCTACCGGGAACTGTGGCAATCGACGCCCCCAGAGAAGAGAACAGCAGGACTCGTGACGCTTGTCGCTCGATCCGGTGCTCCGGACGTCTCTCGAATTCTCCTGGAGTTGCTGGATAAGGGGCCTGCTTCATTGCAGTACGCGGTGGCGGCCGCTGTCGCCGAACTTCGGACGCATGAAGCGGTGGACCGTCTCCTGTCGCCGTCCGCCCCCGCGGAGCTGCGATCCCATTATGTGCAGGCAGCCGCGAGGATTGTCGACTCCAGCGACGTCGGAAAGCTGGTTGAACTGCTGGGAGCATCCGAGGAGGGAGTCCGGAACAACGTCCGCTGTCTCCTCTACAATCTTCCGGATCAGGGTGCCATGCGAACGCTGCTGGGCCTTCTGATCCACGAATCTCGGCCGATCTTCCGCGACCGATTGTTTGACGTGGTGAAGTGCGGCGACCTATACCTCCCGGGCTTGCTCGACGGGGTCCCGGACCAGGTGCTGGAGACAATCGTCAAGGGAGGGGAGCCCAGCGCCGCACACAACTCTGCGGAGATCCTGCTCAAGCGGAAGGGGAAGGCGGCGGTGGCGATTCTCGAGGACGCCTTGCTCGCGTCCGGAGAAGACCGCGCCTATCTTCTGCAGCTGTTGCTCGATTCTCCGTCGGAGCGTGTCGCGACCGCAGCGGTCTCCTGGTTGAAAGGTTCGTGGGCGCATTACGTGATCGCCTACCTGGAGAAGGCGAAAGCGCCGGGTACTGTTCCCGCCCTGGAACGCACGTCCGAGTCGCATGCCGACCCTACGGTCAAGCGGGCGGCCGCGGACGCCCTCGGCAGGCTGCGAGGGGACCCGGCGCCGAAGGAAGTGTGGTTCCTGGATAGCTACCCGTGGATTCCGTTCATCGAGCCGGTGGCGCTGGACGCCCCGGGAGCGCGCGAGGAACTCCGGAAGAAGGTCAAAGCCGAGGGAGTCTCGACCTACCTCAAGGCACTCCAAGTATGGGCCCATCCCGAGATGATCCCGGCCCTGATGGACGGGTTGCGGTCTTGGGACGGAGGCCTGGCCGAGCGCGTCAGTCGGGAAGGGTATCCCGGATCCTGTTTGGTGACCGGTCACGAGATCTACGGAAGTGATTGGATGTGGGCGCTCGCCGCGACCCAGGATCGCTCGCTGGATTCCTTCTTCGTTGAACGCCTGGCTGATCCCGATCCGGGAGTGAGAGGAGTCGCCATTCGTACGGCGGGACGATGGAAGATCCTGAAGGCGGACCCGCTGCTGCGTCGTCTCGTACGATCCGCCTCTTATGAGGTCCGCGCGGAAGCGCTTGAAGCGCTCGCGAACATCGCGGCCCCCGGCACCAAGGACTTTATCGTCGAACAGCTTCGCGATAATCCTCACGCGGCTCCGCTTGCGCTCGCTCGACTGGGCGCCGTCGATGCCATCCCGGCAATCGCCCGCCTGCTCGAAGACCCGGGCCCGAAGGCGGCCGTCCTGAGCGCGCTGGACTTGCTCTCCAATCCTCAGGTGTATGACGGCATCGACAAAGCCCTTCCGAGATTCCGTCTCGGTCAGCAGCGCGATTTGGTTCAACTCCTCCAGGAAACGCTGAAGGTTCCCGTGCGGGTGACGCTGCCGCACCCGCCCAACCTGTCGATGAGCAGTGACAGCACCTATCGAGGAGCGCTGGAGAGCTTGGCCGGCATGCACCGCTACTACTACTCGGACCTCAAAGTGACGCACGTCTTTCGGAATGGGGCGGTCGAGTTCTGCAGCGTCGACGACGCGCAGGCCTATTGGACCAAGCGCCTGGCGCGCTAGTCCAATTCCTTGATGAACACGTTGGCGATCTGAATCGGACCGCCCGACGCGATGCAGAACGGACCGCGCTCCGGCAGTCCTCCCGAGCGGTCGTCGATCTCGGGCTTGGAGTCGCGGAGCACGATCACTCGGCCGCCCTGGACGCGGACTTCGCTGCGGATCCACTCGCGCGCCTTCTCGGCGGGCTTGAGCGGGAACGTCTTGGTCCCGCGGACGCAGACGGCCGGGGCTCCGAGGCTGTTCTTGTCGTTCCAGCGCCAGTCGAAAAACAGCGCGAAGTTCGCGTAGCGGCCTTCGGTGTCGATCTTGGCGCCGCCCTTGCCGTCGAAGTCCAGCACCCAGTCTTTCGCCTTCCAATGCTCCTCGCCGCCGGGTTCGACCACCCAGCCCCGCAGGTCCAGGCCGGAGTAGAGCGACTTGAAGCCCTGGTCGGCCTCGGCGACCTCGTCGGCCGGCGGACGGGTCGAAGGCAGTTCCTTGATCCGGAGGTTCTTGAAGTGGCACTCCGAGCCCTCGGACTCGAGGCAGATGTAGCCCTTGCGCGGCTTGCACTTCGTCCCGCCGGAGACCTCCTTGCCGTTGACCTCGAGCTTGATCGTCCCGTCGTTCACGACGACGCGGTAGTGGTTCCACTGTCCGGAGGGGTTGGCGCGCTTCTCGCTCGGCAGGCAGCGCATCCAGCCCTTGGGGTGCGGCCGGTCGGGCTCGAAGCTCGCGCCGTGGATCGAGAAGACGTCGCCGTGGCCGGTCCAGGTGCCGTCCTCGCTGTCGCCGTCGAGGACCTGGATCTCGTGGCCCTTCGTGAAGGGCACGCCCTTCGAGGGGAGGGCGCCGCTGTGGACGAAGAAGCCGGAATTGCCGCGTGGCTTCAGGTGCATCCAGTCGAACTCGACCACGTAGTTCTCGTACATCCGCGCGCTGCGCAGGACGCCCGTGGGCTTGCCCGTGGTGATGACCCTCCCGCCTTCGGCGCGGAACGTCTCCGGCGCGCAGTTGACCTGCACCCAGCCCGAGAGGTCCTTGCCGTTGAAGAGCGGGACGAAGCCGTCGTGGTCGGGGGCGGGCCCGGACGCGCAGCCGAGGGAGAGCAGCAGCCCCGCGGCGAAGAGTCGGCGCATGGAGATCTCCTTAGAGGGACCCGAGCGGATGCTTGCGGTTCTTCAGCGGGAACGCCGCGCGGCCGCCGGAGAGGTGAGCCGCGTAGACGGCCAGGATCATCTCCAGGGTCGCGCGCGCCTCATAGATGTCGACGGGCGAGCGGTTCCGGGTCCCGCGGATGCGGAGCAATTCCTCGACGATGTAGCGGTTGGCCGCGGCCGTCCCCTTGAGCCCCGACGGGTGGTCGTTCAGGGGAGCCCCGGGCAGGGGCTGCCAGGAGCTCTTGCCCGGGATCCAGCGCGGCTCGGGCAGGTAGGACACCGGGCCGTCCGTGCCGATGTCGAACTGCGCGATCCCCTTGGAGCCGTAGAGCGTGCACTGGAAGCGTCCGCCGTCGCCTTTCGGGACCTTCTGGGAGGCGAAGTAGCCCTGGACGCCCTTGTCGAACGCGTAGGTGGCGTGGATCGTGTCGCCCGCGACGGGCCCCAGCGGCTCCGTGGCGGCGCGGCGATCCTCGACGGTGATGTCGTGGCCGTCCTGCGTCACCCGGGCCGTGCACCAGAGCGGGTCGCCCGCAAAGAAGCGCATCAGGTACAGGCAGTGCGTCCCCAGCACCATGAGGTCTTCGCCGCCCGCGCGTTGGTCCTCCTTGCCGCGGGTCCGCACCTCGAGGAGCTGGCCGATCAGGCCGTCGTCGAGCAGCTTCTTGAGGTGGCGCATGTGCGGCAGCATCCGGTACTGGTGCGCCACCACGATCTTCGTGCCGTGCTTCTCCGTCGCGGCGACGATCGCGTCGGCCTCCTCGAGCGAGAGGGCGATCGGCTTCTCCATGAAGACGTCGACGCCGCGCTCGGCCGCGATCGTGAGCATCTCCAGGCGCTTCTCGACCCAGCGCGGCCCGTGCGACGCCAGCTGTGGCTTCTCGCGGTCGAGCATCTCGGCGAAGGAGGGATAGGTGCGGGTGACGCCGGCGCGCTTCGCGGCGGCCTCGCGGCCCTTCTCGTCGGGGTCCGCGACCGCGACGACCTGGACGGTGTCGATGCCGCCGAAGCAGGTGTCCAGGCCGTGCCCGTAGCCGCCGCGGCCCGTATGCCCGTAGACGCAGGCTTTCAGGACGTCCGGCGTCGAGCGGAGGGGCAGCGCCGCGGCCAGCGCGCCGGCCGAGAGGAGAAACTCGCGCCGCTTCATTTCAGAAGCGCCTCGATGCCGGCCTTGAGGGCCGCTTCGCTGGGAGGACCGACCCGCGACATCGTGGGCTCGTAGCCGCCCTCCGCGATCGCGGCGTCCGTGCAGATATACCCGGGTCCGCCCTCGCCGTACCCCGCGACGGCGACGAAGCGATCCGGACGCGCGGCCTGGGCGTGGAGCTGATACTCGATGAACGGTTCCCCGGGCAGATGGAGGATGTCCGCGGGGCCGATGCGGAGCCGGGAGAGATCGACCGACGGCCTCGTGCGCAGCCGTTCCATCCACGCCAGCGAGAGCGCCGAGGTGATCCGTTTTGCGGCCGGCTGGGCCGGGTCGCTCATGGCCTTCCGCAGCGCCGCCTCGGAGAACTGAGGTTCCTTTCGGGGACTGAAGGTGACGTCGACGCTCTTCCAGGAGAACTCGCGCACCGGCACCCGCCGCGTCGCCGCGATCGCGCGGATCATGCCCGAGTACAGCTGCTTGGACAGGGCAACCCGCGCGGCAGCTGTGCCCGCGTTGTACTTGCCGGCGGTCACGTCACCGCCGCAGCCCGTGAAGTAGACCTGCGATACGCCTTCCTCGTCCTCGAGGTACGCTCGCGCCATGCCGGGGGTGTCGGGATGAACTTCGCCCTCGCCGTAGTGGCTCTGTGGGTGCGACGCGTAGTAGTGCAGGCGCACGAGGGGCGTCTCCTGGTCGTAGAGCGTCACGGTCTTGAGCCAGGGATCGATCCTGCCCTCCGGGGCATCCCGGATGGCGGGATCCTTCGTCGTGCTGTAGCGGACCTGGATCTTGCCGTCGGGCCCGACGACGCGACGGTTCGAGGCGAACTGCTCGACGCGCGCCTGGCCGACGCCCACGTGGGTGAAGGGCTGCAGGTGGTGGAGCGACGTGGCGACCGCGCGTCCCGCGTCGTCCGTGATGCGCGCGAGCCAATCGAGGTCGACGTGGGGAAGCGGCTTCTCGGCGGCAGCCATCACCCGCTCGACGCGGGCATCGGCGAAGGGGGCGCTGTGGGTGTGGGTGGTCTGGATCGCGACCCGCGTCTCGGGTATGCCGGCCGCCGCGGCGATCTTGCTCCGGAAAAGGTCGAAGGCCCCTCCGCTCAGCACGCACCAGTCCATCGCCGCGATGATGCAGCGCTCCTGCCCGTCATCGAGGACGACGCCTTTGAGGACCAGCGGCTGCCCGATCTCGGCGGCGGGCTTGATCCATCCTCCGCAGAGGGGATGCCCGAGCGGCGGCGTCACGTCGGAGACAAAGATCGCCATCCGAAGCGTCGCGGCCGGCGGGGCGCTCTCCGGCGTCGAGCATCCGAAGAGGAGGAGGAGCGCCGCCAGGAACGGTGCCCGGGCTTCTAGTTGGGCTTTGGCCATTGGAGCTGCTTGTGCAGGAAATCGAAAGTTCCCACTCCGTTGATCTTGTGCGGTCCGTCGAACACTTCGATCTCGGCCCGATCGCCGATCTTGAGCTCGTCGTAGAAGCGCTTCACCTTGGCCCACTCGTAGAGGACGCGCTCGTCGGGCGCGACGCCGTCCCCGTGGCCGCGCTCGACCATGAAGGGCCGCGGGGCGATCAGGGCCGCCATCTCGGCGTAGTTGTACGTGTTGCCGAGGTTCCACTCGAAGATCTCGTACTCGCCCGTCGTGACGTACGTGTACCCGTTGTCGAGCGACGCGTTCTTCCAGATCCACTCGTTGAAGTCGGCGGAGCAGATCGAGAGGCAGTAGCGCTTGATGACGGCCGGCACGCGCATCGCGGTCTTGCCGCCGTAGCTGATCCCGTAGAAGGCGATGCGCTCCGGATCCACGTACGGCTGCGCGGCGAGCCAGTCGGTGATGACCTGGTGCTGCGGAATGATGATCGAGAAGAGCTGCTTCCCGAGGAGGTTCGCCTTGCGCTGCAGCGTGCGGAAAAGGTCCTTGCCGAGGTAGCAGTTCTGCGGCGCGAAGACCACGAAGCCCCGATCGGCCAGCTTGCAGGCGTACTGCCCGTAGGCCGGCACGTTCTTCTTCGGATCGGCGACGTCCTGCGGGCGACCCTCGAGACCGTGCTGCGTCACGACGCAGGGACGCCGTTCGCCCTCCTTGAGGTCCTTGGGGAGGAGAAGGATGCCGTAGGCGTAGACGTCGGGGAAGACGTCGAGCACGACCTCATAGCCCCGCCATTTGGGCTCGTCGTAGACCAGGCGGCTGCGGGGATTGGGCGGGAGGAACGGCTGGTCGAACTTCCCGATGACGTCGTTATAGAACTCCTCGCGAAGCGGCGCGGTGGACTTTTCGAAGTCGGGGATCGTCTTCCGGTCGACGCGCTTCCAGAAGCCGGCGTCGCGCACGCGCTCGCTCTGCCGGAGCAGGACCTGCGTGTCCTCGAGCAGCTGGTCGAACTGTCGCTTGAGCCGCTTCTGCTGGTCCGGCCCGTCCGATTCCATCTTCACGGGGGAAAGCGGCTTCTTGAGCTGCTGCGGGTCGAGAAGCTGGGGGATTTCGGGCGCCGGCAGCCCCTTGACGAGGCTCATGAAGCGGTCGAACTCCTTCTGGGTGGATGCCGCCTCCGGCGTGCTCCAGATTCCCGGAGCCGCGCCGCTCCGTCCGGGACGGGGCGCGGGCGGTCCTTTGATCTCGATCGCCGGCCCGTTCGACGTGATCAGCGCGCGCGGGGCGATCAGGCTCGCGATCTCGGCGTCGCCGAACTCCCGCAGCAGCCCGAACACGTTCCGGTAGATCGGCTCCTGCCAGGCCTTCTGGCGCGACTCGAAGTAGCCGCCGACCCAGGTCACGTCGATGCGCGGATCGACGGCGCCCGCATAGAGCGCCAGCAGGCCGCCTTCGCCGACGCCGAAGACACCGATCTGGGTCGCCTTGTTGCGTCCCTGGCGGTCCAGGTAATCGATGAAGGCCAGCGCCTTCTGGATCTCGTAGCCGATCAGGGTGCGGCCCATCTCGAAGGCGGGGCGGTAGACGAACTCCCGGTGGGGCTGATTCGTCGTCCGACCGATCTGAGAGACGGAGTACGTGTCGCTGCGGTCGATCACGGTCAGCACGAGCACGTAGGAGCCGTGCTCCGCCAGACGACGCGCGATCTGCTGCTCCTCGGGAAGGCCGGCGACGACGCCGGCGAGCATCTCCGGGGTCTGATCCGCGTCCGGGAACACGATGGCCAGCGGGGCATCGGGCGCCTTCGGCACCAGGAAGAGTCCTTCCGCCTCGACGTTGCGGAAGACCGGCCAGCGCACGGGGCGGACCTGGAAGGCCGCGGAGGTCGCCATCGCGGCGCCGAGGCCGGCCTGCGACGCGCGCACGGGGAACTCGGGCACCCCGTCCTTCGTGCGCTCGTCGACGATCCCGAGGATCTTCTTCAAGTGCTCCCGGTTGGGCGCGATCGACTTTTCGTACGCGTCCTTCGAGCTGACATCGCGCTTCCAGAGCGCGGCGCGCTTTTCGACCGAGGCCTCGATCTCCCGGAGGAGGAAGCGGTCGATGCCCGCGACCAGCTCGGCGGACAAGTCGCCCTGCTTGTCGAGCACGGCAGTGCCCGGGAGGGTGTCGGCGGGCTTCCAGGCAATCTGAGTTCCCTTGGGTGCCTGAGCCGCGCTCAGCGGGCCGTCGCCCATCACGTAGGCGAAGAAGTCCAGGATCTCGGGGTCGCTGAGCGGATTGAGCAGCTTCTCCGGCATCAGCGAGAGGGCCGCGGGCTTGCTGATCTCGATCTTTTCCCGGGCCACGACCGTGCGGACGTTGTTGGCGTCGAGGACCGTGACGGACTGGGCGTTCTGCTCAACCAGGAGGCCGACCAGGATCTGGCCGCTCGTGGTCTTGATCTGAGTTGCGCCGAACTCGGCCCGGATGACCGCGCTCGGGTCGACGATGTTCATGGCCAGCACATCGATGTTCTTCCGGTCCGCGCCGGTGAGCTCTGGGCCGATCTTGTTGCCCTCGTCCCAGAGGGTGTGGCAGACCGCGCAGGTCTTGAGGAAGATCGCGTGGCCGCGGACCCGGTCGCCCTGGCCCTTGCCCTTGCTGAGGATGTTCTTGATGCTGTGGATCTGGGCGCGCTTCTCGCCGTCGGTGGCGGGGCCGACCTTGCCCCAGTGCTTCTGGAGGATCGGCGCGATCTCGGCGTCCTCGAACGCGGCGATCCGCTGGAGCTCCGGCACGGGGATTTCGGCGGGCTTGAGGGCGCCGCTGTCGACGAGGCGGACGAGCCCGAGCGCCGACTGGGGCCTGGCGCTGAGCAGCGTCAGCGCGCGGCTGCGCAGCGCGCCCGTCGTGCCGGGGAGCGCCTGCAGGATCGCTGCCGTCACCGAGGGGTCCTGGTAGGCCTGGAGCGCGGACAGTGCCGAGCCCTGCAGCGTGGCGCTGCGGGACTGGAGGAAAGGGAGAAGGGCAGGAAGTCCATCCGCCTTACCGACCTGGCCGATAATCGCGATCAGCGTCGCCGTATCCGCTTCCTTCTGGCCCTTCTTGCCGAGCAAGGTCAGGGATGTGGCATACGCGTCCTCGCTGCCCAGGCGGATCGCGAACGAGAGCAGGGCGAGCTGTTCCGGCTGCTCCTTCAGCATGGCCGCAACCGGCTTTTCGAGCGCTGCCGGGATGCGCTCAAGTCGGCGGCCCTCGAGAGCTTTGTCCATGCCCTTGACGAGCAGCAGCTGGTGTGCGCTGCTCGGGGCGTTGTTCAGCAAGCGGGCGCAGGCCGCGTCGTCGCCTTCGACCATGTAGCGGCGCCCGATCCGCTCGAGGATGAACTTCTCGGTAATGGGTGCCTTCCAGTCGTCGGCCTTGTCGAAGAGGGCGAGCACGCGCTCCCGTTCCTTGATGGCTTTATCCTCGATCGCCCACCAGAGCAGCATCGGGATTTGAGGGTCGTCCAGGTCTTCGCTCCGCTTCAGAAGGGCGCGAACGATCGGAAGGCCGAGCGAGTGGGGCAGTCGTTTGGCGGTGCAGGCTAATTGGTTCCGGACGACGGGGCTGGGCTCGGTCTGCGCCAGATCGGTAAAGGCGTTCGCCAGCAACTGGCCATCGTCTCCCCCAAGCCGAATCGTCCAGGCGCGCACGTCTTCGTTGGGGTTCTTCAGCATCTCCAGCGAAACCCCCTGCTGGAGGCCTCCGGAAACGTAGAGCGCCCAAAGCGCCTCGGCATTGGTCGCACCGTGAAGCGCAGTAAGGAGCTTAGGCGTGACGGCCTGATCGTGACGCTCCGCGAGAATGCGTCGCGCCTCGCTGCGGTACCAGACGTTCGGATGCTTGAGCACCTCCACGAGCTCGACGCTCGTCATCTTGTCGAGGTCGAGCCGCTCGTACTTCGGCGCGTCCTTGTGCGAGATCCGGTAGATGCGGCCGTTGGTCTTGTCCCAGTTGTTGCGCGGGTCGACGTGGTTGGCGCGCGCGTCGTACCAGTCGACGATGTAGACCGCGCCGTCGGGACCGATCAGGGTGTCGATCGGACGGAACCACTTGTCGTTGGAGACGAGCAGGTCGCCGCCGAAGCGGTTGGTGAAGCTCGACCCCTTGCGCTCGATGACGTGCCAGTAGACGTCGTTCGAGAGGACGTTGCAGGCGATGTACTGGTCGTCGAGCTGCTTCGGGAACGCGCCGCCCTGGTAGACGGTGCCGCCGCAGGTGACGTGGCCGCCCTTGAAGTTGGCGTAGGGAACGTGCTCGAAGTAGCCGTACGTGTTCGGGTTGTGCAGGGGCCCGTGCTTGGAGAAGCCCTTCAGGTAGTAGGCGCCCTGGACCTGGTGCAGCATCGCCCAGCCGCCCCAGTTGGTCCCGGCGATCACGTTGCCGTGGCGGTCGAAATCGAGCCCCCACGTGTTGCCACCGCCTTCGGCGAAGAGCTCGAACTTCTTCGTGACCGGGTGATAGCGCCAGATGCCCTGTTGGAACTCGATGCCGTTGATCTTCGACGTGCTCGTGCTGCCGGCCGCGCCGTAGAGCCAGCCGTCGGGGCCCCACTGCAGCGAGTTGGCGAGCGAGTGCGTGTCCTCCATGCCGAAGCCGGACAGCAGGACCTCGGGATCGCCGTCCGGCACGTCGTCGCCGTTCTTGTCGGGGTAGAAGAGCAGGTAGGGGACCTGGACCACGAACACGCCGCCGTGGCCGAGGCACATGCCGCTCGTGATGTTCAGGCCCGTGACGAAGTCCTTCGTCGTCTCGTAGAAGCCGTCGCCGTCCTTGTCCTCCAGGATCGTGATCTTGTCGGCGCCCTTGGGGCCCTTGGGCGGCGGCTCGGGCACGCGATCGTAGGTGGTGCGCAGGTACTCGTCGACCTTCACCGCCTTCAATCCCGCGGGCGCGGGGTACTGGAGGTACTGGATGACCCAGATGCGGCCCTTCAGGTCGAAGCTGATCGAGAGGGGCTGGCGGATCTGCGGTTCGCTGGCGACGAGGCGGACCTCGAAGCCGTCCGCGACCGTCATCTTCTTGACGGCCTCCTGGGGCGAGAGGCCCTGGCCGTAGGCGGCGGACCCGAGAAACAGCGAGAGCGCGATCGCGTGAAGTCTCATGAATCCCCAGCCCTGGAGAATGGTGACCATCCCCGCTCCTCGCCTAATGTACGGCCGTTGGGGGGAGGAAGGGAATGGATTCTATTTCCGGAGATCCGCCAGGCGCTCGCGCGAGACTCGGTCGATCCACGTGCGGGGGTAGTCCGCGATCAGCTTCTCGTAGGCGCGGATGGCCTCGTCCTTCTTGCCGTCGCGCTTGAGCTGGTCGGCCGCCTTGAAGTCCGTCTCCCCGTCCGTGTGCGCCTTGCGGCTGACGCGGACCGCTTCTTCGACCGACGTGACTTCCGGAATCTTCCGTAGTACCGGCGGGTTCGGGTCGCTGAGGATGGAGAACGCCTCCGGCGAACGCTCCCGGAAGAGCCGCGAGCGCATGTCCTCCTGGTGATTCATCGAGTCGCCGCCAGAGCGGCCCGAGCCGATGTCGATGTCCGCGATGGCGAGGGAGTCCAGACCCTTGGCCTCAGCGATCACCTTGCCCTGAGGGGAGATGATCATCGAGCCGCCGCCGCGGAACGAGACGACCACATAGACGAAGTTGTCCACCGCACGGGTCCGGAACGCGGCCAGGGTGATGTCGTTGTCGCCGATCGCGGCGCCGCCCAGGGTCGGGTGGAAGATGATGTCCGCGCCGGCGAGCGCCAGGCAGCGCGGCGCCTCGGGGAAGACCATGTCGTAGCAGATGAGCATGCCTACGGTGCCGAGATCGGGCGTGGGGAACACCGGGAACGAGTCGCCGCGCTTCTTGCTGAGCTCGTGGATCGGCATGTTGACCTTGTGGTAGCGGCCGATTTCGCGGCCGTCCCGGCCCAGGAAGAACGCGGTGTTGTGATAAACGCCGGACTCGAAGGTGTCGCTGCAGCAGACCAAGTACATGCGGTGCGCGGCGGCGGCGCGGCCGAGGCGATCGAGCATGGATCGAACGCCCTTGGGGAGCACCTCGCCGAGGAGCTCCGGATGCGCCTCTTCCCAGGATCCGGTGCCGAGGGTGTCCTCCGGAAGCGCGACGACGTCGCAGCCGGCCTCGCCCGCCTTGTGGACCAAACCTTCAAGTTCGGCGAGGGAAGCGTCGATCTTGGCAAGCACGTCGGACGTGTTCTTGAGGCGCCAGTCGACGAGGCGGGATTTCGGCTGAAGGGTGCCGACGCGCACGGTCTTGCCGGGTGCCGGGGACATCGGGATGGGCCGCTCGGGGGCGGCACAACCGGCGACGAGCGCGAGGAGCAGCAGCGTTTTCTTCATGCCAGTTCAAAGCTCCGGGACGAGGTTTGTTGCTTGGCCGCGAGAATTTCGTACGCTCTAGCTCATGATCCACAAGGACGCGGCCTCGCTCATCGGGAACACCCCGGTCGTCGAGCTCTCGAAGCTGACGAAGGGCCTGCGCGGCGCGCTCTACGCGAAGATCGAGTTCGTGAACCCCGGCGCCAGCAAGAAGGACCGCATCGCGCGGCAGATGATCGACGAAGCGCTGGCCGAGGGTCGCCTGAAGCCGGGCCAGACGGTCATCGAGCTGACGAGCGGCAACACCGGCACGGGCCTCGCGATCGTGTGCGCGGCCCGGGGGCTGAAGTTCATCGCGGTGATGTCGCGGGGAAACACCGAAGAGCGGCGGCGGATGATCGAGGGACTGGGGGCGCGGGTCGAACTCGTCCCGCAGGCGCCCGGCTCGCCGCCCGGCCAGGTCTCCGGCGCCGACCTCGAGCTCGTCCGGCTTCGCGCCGAGGAGCTCACCCGCGAGCTGGGTGCCTTCCGCTGCGACCAGTTCCGCGAGGAGGCGAACGTTCACGCCCACGAGCAGGGGACGGCCGCGGAGATCTGGGACGACCTCGGGGGAAAGATCAACGCGTTCTGCGATTTCGTGGGGTCGGGCGGCACGTTTGTCGGGGTCTCGCGCGGCCTCAAGCGGCGGGACCCGTCGATCCGCTGCTACGCGGTAGAGCCCGCGACGGCGCCCGTGCTGTCGGGAAAGCCGGTGACGCGCGGCAACCACAAGATCCAGGGCGGAGGCTACTCGATGCGGCCGCCCCTCTGGGACGATCGGGTCCTCGACGGCACGCTGCTCGTCACGGACGAGGAGTCGATCCGCTGGGCGCGGGAGCTGGGCCGGGTCGAGGGGATCTTCGGCGGCTTCTCGTCGGGCGCGAACCTGGCGGCGGCGATGCGCTTGCTGGAGCAGTCTCAGTCCGGAGACCCGGCGCGCGTCGTCTTCCTGGTCAACGACTCCGGCCTGAAGTACCTGAGCACCGACCTCTGGCCCTGATCACTTCCGCACGAGCTTGTCGGGGGCGCCCGCCAGCCGATAGAGCTCGACGGTGCGGTCGAAGGCCGGGTCCTTGGCGTTGATCAACGTCAGCGGACGCGGCGCGAGCGCGCCCAGCGCCTCCGGGATGTCGCAGATTTTCAGGATCCCCAGAAAGTGGGGGCCCTGGCGGTGCGAGGTCGGCGGGTCGACGATCGTCACGCTCCGGATCTCGGGCCGCAGCAGCGCCGCGTAGGCCGCCAGGATGCCCGCCTCGCCCTTGCCGACCAGGTGACTGTTGGGCGGGGCCGCGACCAGTTCCGAGACGCGCAGGCTGTCCGCGGTCATCCCCAGCAGAGCGAGCGAGCGCTCCACCGTGTTGGGAGGGTTCTTGCGCGTCCACCCGGTCGACGGCTGAACGATGCAACTCCGTCGGCCGTCGACGATCGGCGCGGCCCAGGACGGCATCTGGTTCGACGGCGGGTCGGTCGCGTTCAGGACGACGGTCCAGACTTCGGCGCCGGCCTCGAACGTAACCGGTGTCAGGCTCGTCAGCGCGCGGCCGTCGCCCTTGCGGAGGCCCGCGACTTCCAGGCGGCGGACCAGGTCCTGCTTCCACGTCTCGAAGCGGTCGGGCGCCGGCAATTCCACCTTGGCCGGCGTGAGGAAGATCTCGTCGATCTTGGTGTTGAGGCTGTCCGCCGGGATGTCCTTGTCGTCGGGGAAGACCCGCAGCCGGAACGGCTCGATCTTCTTCGTCTTGGCGTCGGGGCCCAGCCCGGAGTCGGGATCGAGCACCGGCTTCGCGTCCTGCTTCAGGTTCCGGTTGAAGAACTCGAAGACCGCGCGGCGCAGATCCGTGCGGTACGCGTGGCCGCCCACGCTGACCATCGCGTCCACCTTGTCGCTGACGCCGAACTTGGAGTAGAGCCGCTCGAGCCGGTTGATGATCCGCTCGTTCGCGGGCATCGGGAAGATCTTGTCGTCGTCCGAATTGACGAAGAGCAGCGGCCGCGGACAGATGAGCGCCGCGATCGTGGTCCAGTTCCAGCGGTAATTGTTGTAGAGGAACATGCAGTCGCAGTGGCCGTTGACGCCGTCCTCGCCGACGTACCAGGTGAGGTCGGACATCCCGCTCACCGGCGCCGACGCCGTGACGCGCTCGTCGGCGGCCGAGATCCAGCCCGTGGCCGCGCCGCCGCCGCTGATGCCGGTGGCACCGATGCGGTCCGGGTCGACTTCGGGGCGCGACTGCAGGTAGTCGATGCCGCGGATCGCGTTCCAGCACTCCACGCCCGCCGGCGTGAAGCCGGCCGAATGCCACCACCAGCGCTGGTAGCTGTAGGTGCCGTGGTGGGTCGTGTTGACCTCGCCCAGCTCATGGGTGTCGGTGACCAGGCACACGTAGCCGTGTTGCGCGAACCAGATCCCATGGTCCTGGTAGGCGCTCTTGTTCCCGTCGCGCTTCATGTTCGAGTGGCCGCACTGGTAGATGATCGCGGGGACGCGCTGGGGGCAGGGGTCCGGGAGGTAGAGGTTCGCGGTGACGTAGAGGCCGGGCTTGCTCTGATAGTGGAGCAGCTCGACCTTCACGCCGGTCAGATGGACGGTCCCGGTGATCGTGGCCTTGAGCGGCGTCTTCTCCGGCAGCGGCCAGAGCCCGAGCATGTCCAGATACTGGCGGCGCAGCTTGGGCCGCAGCGCCTCGAAGTCCGACGATGTGCGGACCTCGGGAAGGAAGTCCCGTTCGAGCTCCTTCGCCCGAACGGTCATGAAGTCGCGGATCGATCGATCTTCCGGAGTCTGTTGCGCCTGCAGCGTCGATGACAGGATGAACAGCGCTCCGAAGATCGTCCGCATCATTTTCCTCCTGAGGGTTCGTAGTCGACCCAGCGGGTCACGACGTTCTTGCCCGTCTTGAGTTCCCACGGGGCCGGGGTTCCGGCGGCAAATTCGTGCGACTCCTTGTGCTCGCCCGAGTCGTCCTTCCAGTTGAACGTCACCTTGGTCGCGTCCTTCGACCCGGTCTTGTAGACCAGGTGCAGCTCGGCGCGCATGTAGTTCTTGCCGCCGTCGTTCTTGAAGCGGACGCGGATCGGTCCCGTGACCGACTCGCTGAGATCGACGGACCCGGCGCAGGTGCTCATCGACCAGAAGTCGGGCGGCTCGTCGCCCTGGCGCGCAACGTTCCAGTCCTTGACGAGCGGCTTCCAGCCCTTGCCGCCGTCCGTGGAGTACTCCACCTGGTATTTGATGGCGGGATCGGGCGGGCAGCTCGACGCGATGTGGGCGACGGCAATAATCGTCGCGACCGCTTCCTTGCGCGGCGTGGCGGCCTCCAGAGTCACCGTGCGACTGCCGAAGGCGCCGTCGACGACGTGCGCCTGCGCCTGGGGCAGGGTGGGGCCGACCGAGAGAAGCGCCTTGCCGCTCGATTCAAAGGTCACCTTCGTGCCGCCGTCCTTCAGGCGCGGGATCACCGAGACGCTCGTCTGGCACACCGTGCGGATGCTCAGGCCGGAGGACGCCAGCGCCTTGGCGCCGGCGCCGAGGCGGAGGAAGTACTGGCGGAAGCCCTTGACGTGCGGCGTCAGGTCCAGTCCGTCGGAGAAATTGACGGGCTCCGTCCAGGTCTTGCCCTGATCGACCGAAACCGACACGGGGCAGCCCGCCTTGCCGTGCAGGACGAGGCCGTTCGTGCCGCCCGGCTCGTAGCAGCCGAACTCCGAATCCTTGGAGGGCGTGCAGGCGATGATGAAGGGAGAGTAGAACTCGAAGGTCACCTGGGAGTCGTTCTCGTCGATGACGCCTTCCTTGTAGTCGCCGCTGGCGAAGTTGGGGGTGTAGGTGTACACCGCGTTGGTGAAGCGGGCGCGGCCTTCCTTGTACTCGGTGGCCTTCGTGGCCTTGTACATCTTCTCGGGGTTGTTGACCCAGGTCTGCGGGCGCGCGGGACCGGGGATGCTGCCCTGCTTGAGGTTCTGGCCCCAGTAGACGAAGGTCCTGCCGTCCTCGAGGCCGGGCTCGAGATAGCGGCGCAGCGCCTCGCCGCGGCGGAGGTGAAGCATCGGGGTCGCGCCGGCGTAGCCCGCGGCGTACTCGGCACAGGAGTACTGCGTGTAGACGCCGAAGGCGTCCTGCGGGTGCAATCCCGCGACGACCCAGCCGTTCTGCTTCTGCTGCTTGTAGTTCGGATCGCCCAGGTTCTTGAGGTCGGCTTTCACTTCGGGCATCGACAGCAGCGCGGTGCCGTCGTTGTTGAAGACCACCGTGGAGATATCGTGGTCCATGAGCACCCACTTGCCCGCGCCGTAAGGTCCACCGGTGAGGAAGACCTCGAAGGAATTGTGGCCGGCGACGCCGAGGGTGCGGCCGCGGCCGTTGCCGAGCAACGCATTGATCTCGGCGACCCACTGCGAATGCGTCGTGCCGCAGAGACCGAACCCGTCCGCGAAGAGGCCCTTCCAGTAGTCGCGGGTACGGGTGTCTCCGCCCTTGCCGAAACCTTTGCCCCAGAGGTCCTCCATGCCTTCCGTGCCGTGCCAGTAGTGCGTGTTGCGCCAGAACCACGCGGCGAGCGCCTTCTGCTCGTCGGTCTTGGGCTCGACGCCGACGACGCGCTTGTAGAGCTCCGCCTGCGTGGCGAAGAGGCGGGGGAAGGTGGAGCAGGAGAGTTCGCCCGGGTACCACGGGTGGTCGGTCTTGACCTGCGGGTCGCCGTTGTCGGCCTTCGCTGCGCCGGCGGCGAGGAGGAGTCCGAGAAGGCCGATCGAGAGGGCAAAGGGACGGGTCATGGCGCTCTCCCTGAATTACCTACGCGACGTTCCGCTCCAGGGGTGGACTCCGGATGTGAAATTGTAGCGTGTCCGACCCACGGTAAACGGGGCTTGGGAGAGAAAACTGACGCGAAAAATGCTACTTGAGCTCCCAACGCTCCCCGAAGAAGTCGGCCGCCACGACCTTTTTGGCCGCCACGTCGGTGACCGCCCAGTCGGGCAGCATCGGGACGTGGCGGGAGTTGCTGGCCGGCGCTTGGTCCTGGAAGGTGAAGCCGCTGTTGATGACCACGTATCGCTTCGGGTTGAGCGGGTTGGGGTAGATCAGGACGGGGACGTGGCCGTCGGCAGGATAGGTCTGGGAGCCGACCTTGATCTCCTTCGGGGTCCACTTGATCGGGAGCTTCTCGACGATCCCCTCGAGGAGCTTGTTGCTCTGCGGGTCGCCCCAGCAGACGAGGTTGCTGGACGCGATCATGTCGGGGGTAACAGAGTCGTCTTTCACAACGCGGGCGTCGCCCCGGAAGAAGCGGCGCCACATCTCGATCGCCCGCGCCTGCTCGGCGGCGACCCAGGCGCCGGTTTTCTCATTCATCGGCTTGCCGCTGGGCGTGACCATGACGAAGCTGTCCATGAACGCGTCGTCGATGGGTCCTTGAAGACCGTGCACCTTACGGAGCCCGTCGAGGGGGTCCGCGACCGCCGTCCACTTGCCGTCATACTTCCGCAAGCGTCGGCTGCCGGAGATCTCTTGGCCGTCGATAACCATCTTGCTGCAGGGGCCGTCGATTCGGATCCCCGAGACGTTCTTCGTCGATATCTTCACGGTCTCGCCCGTGCGTTCCGCCTCGACCCGAGCGCGTTCCCAGTGTTTCTCGAGTCCTTCGACGGTGAGCCATTTCATCTGGTTGTAGCGGAGCGTCCACGTCGTAAACAGGATTCTGGCGGGGTTCGGGTCGCGGCCCTTGGTGACGAACTCGTCCACGAGCCGCGCGACCTCTTTCTTCGCTTCGGGCTCGTACTTGTGCTCGGTCTTGGGGCCGATGATGTGGATCAGATCGAGTCCCTCGTCCTTCATGGCCTTCGCCATCGTGTCGGCGGCGGCCTTCTGCTTGTCGAGCTCGCCGCTGTACGCCACGACGGGACAATTGAAGAGGTTCGCCGCGTAGTCGGTGGCGTTGTACCAGTGCCAGAGGGTCTCCTGCCACGGCGTCGGCTTGACCGGGTCCTTATAGATGTTGGCGTAGACCGGCGTCTCGGCGAAGCCGGCGCCGGGCGCCGCGCAGGCCCAGAGGCCCGCGTGGTGGGCCGCCAGGTGCCAGGTCGACGCGCCGCCCATCGAGAAGCCGCGGACGCAGATGCGGTTCTCGTCGATCGGGTAGCGCTTCTTGATGCTCTCCAGCGCTTCGAAGAGGTCGACCTCGCCCGCGAACTTACTGGCGTTGCAGAAACGGCCGTAGAGGTGGCAGACAATGGTATCCGCCGGCGTGAATTCGCCCGCCGACTTCAGGCGCCCCTGGAGGAAGCGCAGCTCGGTGAGCGACTCGTCGCGGCCGTGGAGCCAGAAGTCCAGGCGGTGCTTGTGGTCGCTGCCGGCCTTGTAGGTCGCCGGAACCACCAGGCCGTAGGGCTGCAGCGAGCCGTCGATCTTCGACACGTAGGCGCGCGGCACCAGTCCCGCCGCCGTCGCCCAGGCGGGCTTGTTCTCCCGGAGCTCCTTCGCGCGCTCGAGGCCGACCTTGAGGAGGTCCTTGCCGGCGGGAATCTCCTTCGCGTTGAGAAACTCGTTGTGCGTCAGCGCGACCTGGACGGCCTTGTGGAAGACCTCCACGTCGCCGATCAGCTCGGGCTGCGCCTTGCGGAGCGCCTCGATCTCGTGCTTCAGCAGATTGAGGTCCGCCTCGAGCTGAGCGCGATCGGCGTCCGGCACCGGGACGCCCGATGGAGGGATCTGCTTGCCTTGCTGCGCGAAGAGGAGAACGAGCGCCAGCAGCGCCCGCGTCACTTCGCCACCTGCCACGCGTCGGTGAAGAAGTCCGCGGCCGCGACCTTGCCGGGCCAGCGGGAGCTGGGAGGCGTCGTGACGTCGACGACGGCCCAGTCCGGCAGCTTGGGAACCTGCCGCGCGTTGTTCAGGTAGTCGTACTCGCGGAACGTGACGCCGCTGTTCAGCACCACGTAGTGCTTCGGGTTGAGCGGGTTGGGGTAGATCAGGACGGCGACGTGCGTGTCGGCGGGGAAGTTCTGCGCGCCCACCGTCACATCCTTGGCCGTCCACTTGATCGGCAGCTTGTCGGCGATCTTGGCGAGCACCTTGTTGCTCGAGGGGTCGCCCCAGAGGATCAGGTTGCTCGAGGCGATGTCCTCATCGGTCACGGCGCCGTCGTCGATGACGCGGGCGTCGCCGCGGTACTGCTGGCGCCAGTGCTTGACGGCGTGCTCCATCTCCTTGGCGGCCCAGCTTCCGACCGCGTCGTTGAGCGGCTTGCCCGTGGGCTTCACCATGACGAAGCGGTCCATGAGGGCGTGGTCGATCGGGCCCTGGAGGCCGTGGCGCTTGCGCAGCGTGCCGTCATCGGGCGACGCGACCGCTGCCCATTTGCCGTCGGTCTTGCGGAAGTGCGCAGTCCACGACTTGTCGGCGCCGACCGCGGGGCCTTCCAGGGCCTGGTCGTCGAGCGTAACCTTGGGCCGGCCCTCGAGCGGGCAGAGGCCGGCGGGCATCGAGAGCGTGAGGCCCAGGACGTTGACGGTCGTGGCCTTGACGCCGGTCTTGCCGTCGAGCTCCGCCTCGACGCGGGCGCGCTCCCAGTGCTTGCCCATCGCGTCGACCGTCACCCAGTGCGATTCGTTGTACAGCAGCGTCCAGGTGGTGAAGCGGATCTTCGCGGGGACCTGGTTGCGGCCCTTCGCCACGATCTCATCGACCCTCTTGATGATCTCTTCCTTCGCGGCTTTCTCGTAGGAGTGCTTGGTCTTGGGGCCGATGATGTGGACCAGGTCGAGGCCCTCCTTCTTCATCGCGGCCTCCATCATGTCGGCCGCCTGCTTCTGGCTGTCGTCTTCGCCGCTGTACGCGACGGTCGGCAGGTTGAACAGGTTGACGGCGTAGTCCGTGCAGTCGTACATGTGCCAGAGGGTCTGCTCGGTCGGCGTCGGCTTGAGAGTCTCCTTCTGGAAGACCTTGAGGAAGTCGGGCGTCTCGGAGAAGCCGGCGCCGGGCGCCGCGGCGGCCCACTTGCCGGGGAAGTGGACGGCGAACTGCCAGCAGGCCGCGCCGCCCATCGAGAAGCCGCGCACGGTGATGCGGTTTTCGTCGACGTTGTAGTGCTTCCGCACGTCGTCCAGCGCCTCGAAGAGGTCGACCTCCCCGGCGAGCTTGTTGGCGCAGCAGTAGCGGCCGTAGAGCTGGACCACGATCGAGTCGGGGGGCGTGAAGGGCCCGCCGCCCTTGCTGACGCCCTCGATGAAGCTGAGCTCGGAGAGCGTCTCGCCGCGGCCGTGGAACCAGGTGTCGACACGGTGACGATGGTCGGAGCCGGGTTGATAGGTCGTCGGGAGAAAGACGCCGTAGGGCTGGATCGAGCCATCGATCTTGGAGATGTAGCCGCGCGGGACGGCGCCCTGGGCGGTATTCCACGCGGGGGCGCCGTCGCGGAGCTGTTTGGCGCGCTCGAGGCCCGTCTTCAGGTGCTTCTTGGCGACAGGGATCTCCTTCACGTTGAAGATCTCGTTGTAGCGCAACGCCCAGTCGACGGCCTTGTGGTAGATCTGCACGTCCGGCAGGAGGGCGAGCGCCGGCTTGCCCTTGAGCTCGGAGCGCAGCGCCTCGATCTCCTTGCCGAGCGCCTCGACGCCCGAGGCGAGCTCGGCCTTATCGGCGTCGGATACCAGGCTGGGCTTGTTGGGTTCGGGGACCAGGATGCCCGGAGGCGGGATCGGGCGGACGTTGTCCTGCTGGTTGTCGCGTTCGCCGTCGGCGGCGCCGGCCACGGCGAGCAGCAGCAAGAGCGAGAGCGTGCGGATCGTCATCTTTCCTCCGTTTTTCGGGTGGGGAGTAGTATAGTCTGCCTCTCTAACGCCGTCTCGATTTGCGGGGTTTCGATGAATCGCGGGAAGATCCTGGAGGCCTGGCGCCGGAAGCGCGCGTCCGGGCAGATGCTCCGGGGCGGGAAGGACGGGCCCGACTTCCGGGTCGTCTCCAACGGCGACACGCTCGACCTCCCCGACGCGCGGGCGCTGGCGGCGCTGCTCCCGCTGGGCGACGCGAACGCGCTCTCCCTGGCCGGCGCGAAAAGGGCCGTGCCGCTCGCCGGCGACACGCCAGTCTTCGCCGGCGTCTGCGCGAGCGATCCGCTGCGCCTGATGGACAAGTTCCTCCTCGAGCTGAAGGGTGCCGGCGTCGCGGGCATCCAGAACGCGCCGTCGGTGGGCCTGATCGACGGAGCCTTCCGCAACAACCTGGAGGAGGCCAAGCTCGGCTACGCCCGCGAGATCGACCTGATCCGCGACGCGGCAAAGCTCGACCTCCTCACGTCGGCCTTCGTGTTTTCGGCCGAGGACGCCCGCGCCATGGCGGAGGCGGGAGCCGACCTCGTCGTCCTCCATCCGGGCCTCGCGGCGGCGCCCGTCCAGGAGCGAGCCCCCTGGGTCGAGGAGGTCGCGAACGCCGCGAGGGCAGGGCGCAAGGACGTGCTCGTGCTGGCGTTGTCGCCGTCGGAGCTGCCCGGCCTGGACGGAATCCAGATCGAATGAGACCCTGCGGTCGTATAAGGATCTGAACTGAGGGAGAGCCTATGAAAGCAATCTTCGCCATCCTGCTGGCCGCGTCGCTGACGGGCCAGGCCAAGGACAACACGCCGCCGGAAGGATTCACCGCGCTGTTCAACGGCAAGGATCTCAGCGGCTGGCAGGGCCTCGTGGAATACCCGAAGCGCGACAAGGATCCGGAGAAGTATGCCGCGCAGATCAAGGCGGCGAACGACAAGTACCTTCCGCATTGGAGCGTGAAAGACGGCGTGATCCAGTATGACGGCAAGGGCCAGAGCCTGCAGACCGTGAAGGACTACGGCGACTTCGAGCTCCTGGTGGACTGGAAGATCGAGCCCAAGGGCGACAGCGGCATCTACCTCCGCGGCACGCCCCAGGTCCAGATCTGGGACCCCGCGAAGAACGGCGGCGTCGGCTCGGGCGGCCTCTACAACAACCAGGACCCGAAGAACCCCAGCAAGCCCCTCAAGGTGGCCGACAAGCCCATCGGCGAGTGGAACCACTTCCGGATCGTCATGAAGGGCGACAAGGTCAGCGTGTGGCTGAACAACGAGTTGGTGGTCGACAACACGGTCCTCGAAGGCTACTGGGGCCGTAAGAAGGGCGAGCCGTCGCCGCCCGTGCCCGAGAAGGGGCCGATCGAGCTCCAGCATCACGGCGATCACCTGGAGTTCAAGAACATCTACATCAAAGAGCTCAATTAGAATAAACAGAATAAAGAGTGCAAATCCCGGGAGAGTCCCCGCTCTCCTGGGATTTTTTTTTGGCCTGAGAGAGGGCTTTAAAATGAAGCAAGACGCTTGCGCGTCTTGCTGTTACAGGAGGTTGACCTATGCGGATATTTATTTGTCCAGGTCTTTGTCCTTCTTATGCACGAACGCCGCGTCGGGGATGATCTCCTTGGCCGCGGAGGAGGACTCCCAGGACACCTTGCAGCCCACCACGCCGTCATTCTCGAAGAGCTCGATCTTGATGTCGTGCTCGCCGGTCTTCAGGTCGACCTCGCCGCTCTTTTCCTCCATGGGGTGCACGCCGCCGTTGTCGACGACCACCTTGCCGTCGATCCAGAGGCGCGAGCCATCGTCGGACTCGGTGAAGAACGTGTACTTGGCGTCGCGGGGGATCTTGATCCGGCCGGTCCAGCGGACGTAGAAGTGGTCCGCCATCGTGGTCCCGTCGAAGCTCTCGGAGGTCTGCTCGAAGTTGATGCGGGCGTCGACGCGGCGGTGGTCGGGCTTCCGCTCGGCGGCGATCGTGGGGAAGTCCTCCATGGGCTTCCCGATGCTGAAAAACTCGGCCAGGAGGCCGGACTTCATCTCGTCGGCGGGGGGATCCTGGAGCCGGAGGGCCGCCACGGACAGCAGCACGGTCGCCATGACCTTCATTGGCAATTCGGTTCCCGATCGGGTACTCCTGTTACCAAGAAAAGTGCCGGGCCCCGGCCGGCGACCGGACGGACTTTTTCGAACTGGTCAGACCACTTTTCAGCCGGAGGGATGTATTACTAGGATCGGAGCGGGGAGAGGAATCGCCGCCATGGACTTCCGTCGCAGCGCCGTCGCCGCCGTCGCCCTCCTGGGTCTCGCGGCAGGTCAGGACTCGGTCGGGCCGCTCTCGCCCAAGGAAGCGCTGAAGTCGTTCAAGCTCCAGCCGGGCTTCCGCATCGACCTCGTCGCCGCGGAGCCGGACGTCATGGACCCCGTCGCGATGGCCTTCGACGAGGACGGGCGCATCTACGTGGCCGAGATGGCGGACTACCCGCTCGGGCCGCCCTCGGGCCGCATCAAGCTCCTCGAGGACACGGACGGCGACGGGCGGATCGACAAAGTCAGCCTCTTCGTGGACAAGGTCCCGTACCCGACGGGCGTGATGCCGTGGCGGGGCGGCGTCCTCGTCACCGCCGCGCCGGACATCTGGTTCTTCAAGGACACGGACGGCGACGGGAAGGCCGACGTGCGCCAGGTCGTCTTCACGGGCTTCGCGGAGGGGAACCAGCAGCACCGCGTGAACGGGCTGCAGTTTGCCTACGACAACTGGATCTACGGGACCAACGGCGACAGCGGCGGGACCGTCCGGCCGGGCAACGCCGACGGCCCCAAGATCTCGATCAGCGGGCGGGACTACCGGTTCCGCCCGGACTACTCGGGCTTCGAGGGCGCGGCCGGCCGCGGGCAGTTCTCGAACACCTTCGACGACTGGGGCAACCGCTTCATCAACGACAACTCGAACCATATCCGCAACACGGTGCTCCCGCTGAAGTACCTCGCGCGCAACCCGAACCTCGCCGTCGCGAGCGTGGAGGAGGGAATTTCGGACCACGGCGCCTCCTCGCTCGTCTTCCCGACGAGCAAGCTGCAGGAGCGGCCGAACGATCACTTCGCCGCGGGGCACTTCACGTCGGCCTGCTCGGTCACCATCTACCGGGGCGCGGCCCTCGGTCCCGAGCTGCAGGGGAACGCCTTCTGCTGCGAGCCGGTGCACAACCTCGTCCACCGCGACATCGTGGTCCCGAAGGGCGCGGGCTTCGTCGCGAAGCGAGCCTACGAGAAGGAGGAGTTCCTCTCCTCGAACGACAACTGGTGCCGCCCGGTCAACCTCTGCGGCGGCCCGGACGGCGCCCTCTACGTCGTCGACATGTACCGTGCCATCATCGAGCACCCGCAGTGGATTCCGCTCGAGATGCAGAAGCGGGTCGACCTGCGCGCCGGCTGGGACAAGGGTCGGATCTACCGCGTCTCCGCCGAAGGCGCCAAGCCCGGCGCGCGGCCGAAGATGTCGACGCAGTCCACCGCGGAGCTCGTGGCCCACTTCGAGAACCCCAACGGCTGGTGGCGCTCTACCGCGCAGCGGCTGCTCATCGAGCGCCAGGACAAGTCCGCGATCCAGCCGCTGATCCGCCTGGCGCAGAACTCGCCGTCGCCTCTGGCGAGATTCCACGCCCTGTGGACCCTGGAAGGGCTCGGAACGCTGGACCCGGCGCTGGTCGCGGCCGCGCTGCAGGACGTCTCTGCGGAGGTCCGCGAGCACGCCCTGAAGCTGTCGGAGCCCAGGCTCGCGGAGGCCGCGCCCTTGAAGGACGCCGTGCTGGCGCTGGGCGGAGACCCCAGCCCCCGGGTGCGCTTCCAGCTGGCGTTCACGCTGGGATACATCGACGGCGATCGGTCGCTCGACGAGCTGGCCTTGATCCTCGTGAAGGACGTCGAGGACAAGTGGACGAGGCTCGCGGCGCTGAGCTCGATCAAGGACGCGGCGCCGAAGCTGCTCTCGAAGCTCCCGCCCGAGTTCCTCGACAAGGCCGGCCCCGCCGCGCTTGACCTGGTTCGTCAACTCGGGGAGATCGCGGGGGCGAGTCGCGACGAGCCTCAGATCAAGGAATGGCTGCGCGTGCTGACGGCGGGCGACGGAGCCCCGGCCCGTTGGAAGCTGGTAGCGCTCTCGTCGCTCGGCCCCGCGCTTCGCCGCGGAGGCCTGAAGCTCGATGCGCTCCTCGACGCGTCGGGCAGCGCCGACCGGGTCAACGGGTGGAAGTCCGGCCTCCTGGAGACGGCGCTTGACAAGGGCCGCGACGTGCCCGAACGGGTCGCCGCGATGGACATGCTCTCGCTCCTCCCGGTGTCCGGGATGGCGGCGGCCTTCGAGAAACTTCTCAATCCGCTGGAGCCGCCGCAGGTGCAGGTCGCGGCCGTCCGCTCGCTCGGCACCGACGGGGCGGCGCGCCTGCTCGACGGCTGGTCCCGCTACACCGCGCCGGTGCGCCGCGAGGTGCTGTCCGCCTGCCTGGCCAAGCCGGGCACCATGGAGGGGGTGGTCGAGCGGCTGGAAAAGGGCGAGATCCGCGTCGTCGAGCTCGAACCCCACCAGAAGGAGGCGCTGCTCAAGCACCCCTCCGGAGGCGTGCGGGAGCGCGTCAAGAAGGCGCTCGCGGCCAAGTCGGACCGCGACCAGGTCATCGAGGAGATCTGGGCCAAGGTCGCGACCCTGAAGGGCGACGCGATCGCGGGCGAGAAGGTCTACATGACCAGCTGCTCGACCTGCCACCGCTTGCACGGGCAGGGCTTCGACGTCGGCCCGGGCCTGTCCTCGGTCGCGGGGCGCGAGAAGAAGGCGCTCCTGACCGATATCCTGGACCCCAACCGCGCGGTCGCGCCGCAGTTCCAGGTCTACCTCGTGAAGATCCCGGGCGCGCGCGATCCGGTGTCGGGAATCATCGCGGCCGAGACGCCGACGAGCATCACGCTGCGCCGCGCGAATGCGGAGGAGACGACGGTCCTGCGCCGCGACATCCTGGAGATCAAGGCGTACACCGCGTCGCTCATGCCCGAAGGGGTCGAGGCGAACGTCAGCGCCCAGAACTTCGCGGACCTGCTGGAGTTCCTCCAGAGAGGAGCGACGAAGTGAGGCGCGCCGCGATCCTGGTCCTGCTCCTCGGCTGCGCCTCCCCCACGAGCGGCGACGGCCTTCTGCGGGCGGGCACCGCCAAGGTGAAGATCACCCCGACCGAGCCCGTCATGCTGGCCGGGTACGGGTCGCGGAACAAGCCGTCCGAAGGAGTCGCGTCCGATCTCTGGGCGAGGGCGCTCGCCATCGACGAAGGGCTTGGGCTCCCCAAGGTGCTGGTGACGGCGGACATCATCGGCTTCGGCCCGGTGATCAGCCTCGCGATCAAGGCCGAGGCAAAACGCCGCTTCGGGCTGAGCGAGGAGCGGCTGATGCTCGTGGGATCCCACACGCACAGCGGACCGGTCATTTCCGAGCGCGCTCTGGTGGACCATCCCGAGCAGGTCCGCGCGCGGGACGCCTACGTCGAACGCCTCCGCGAGAACATCCTGCAGATCATCGGGGAGGCATTGGCCGGGCTGGCTCCCTCGCGATTCGAGCGTGCGATGGGCGTGGGGACGATCGGCATGTATCGCCGGGTCGCCAAGCCGGACGGCACCTGGGGCTTCGGCGACAATCCCGAAGGAAAGACCGACCCGGATCTTCCGCTGATGGCGATCCGATCCCCGGAAGGGACGTTGCGCACGATCTTCTTTACCTATGCGTGCCACTGCACCTCGATCCGCAATGGAAAGGACGGGTTCTACCTCGTCCATCCCGACTGGGCGATCTGCTGTTCGAAACTCGAAGAGAAGCTGCCCGGAACTCAGGTGATGTTCGTGACCGGCTGCGGCGCCGACATCGATCCGGGGCCGAAAGGAGCGCTCGCGGTCGCGGAGCAGAACGGCGCGGCCATGCTGGCGAGCGTGGAGGACGTCCTGCGGCGGGGGACGTTCCGGCCCGTGTCGGGTCCGATCCGTTCGAAGCTGACCCGGCTGGATCTGCCGCTGGAGACGCTGGACCCCGAGGCCGTGAAAAAGCTGGCCGCGTCGCCCAAGGCGGCGGACCAGAAGTTCGCCCACGAAGTGGAGCGGCAGCGCGTGGCCGGGCCCCTGCACACCAGCATCAGCTATCCGATCCAGGTCTGGCAGTTCGGCCGCGACCTGACGCTGGTGGCTCTGGCGGGGGAGACCTGCGTCGAGTACGCGCTGCGGCTCAAGAGGGAACTTGGCGCCGATCGGGTCTGGCCGATCGGCTACGCGAACGAAGTCATGTGCTACATCCCGTCGGAACGGGTCCTGAAGGAAAACGGCTACGAGTCCGGGTGGAGCCTCGCGTGGGGGCGCGGCGTTGCCGCGTTCCAGATGTCCGGCAGCGGATGGGTGACGCCCTTCGCGCTGGGACTCGAGGACCGGATCATCTCCGCCGTCCACCAACTAGCAAAGGATTGACCGATGAGACTCTTCGCGTTGTTCGCCGTCCTCGTGCTGTTCGGCAGCGTCCAGGCCCAGGACTCGAAGCCCGCCTTCAAGGCCGGCGTGGCGAAGCTGGTCATCACGCCTCAGAAGATGGGCTGGATGACGGGCTACGGCAACCGGAACAAGCCGGCCGAGGGCACCAAGGCCGACCTCTTCACGCGCGCGCTGGCGCTGGAGGACGGCGCGGGGAAGGTCGCGCTCCTGATCACCGCGGACATTCTCGGCTTCCCGCCGCAGCTCAGCCGCGAGCTCCGCAAGGACCTGCACGACAGCCTCGGCGTGGACGAGAGCGCGATCATGCTGGTCGCGAGCCACACCCACGGGGGCCCGGCCGTCCCGCAGCGTCCGTCGATGGAGATCTTTCACGGGCTCGACGACACCACGGGGAAGGACGTCTTCGAGTACGCGGACTTCCTCAAGGAGCGCATCCTGGTGACGGCCAGGCAGGCCATGGCGGCCCGCAACCCGGCGCGCGTGATGCGGACGTCCACGAAGGCCACGTTCGGGATGAACCGGCGCTTCAAGAACGAGAACGGCACCTGGTCGATCAAGGACAACCCGCAGGGGCTCGTGGACCCGGAGGTGACGATCCTGCGCGTCCTGACCGCGGACGAGAAGCCCCTCGCGACGGTGTTCACCTACGCGTGCCACTGCACGACGCTCGGAGGGGACATCTACCAGTACCACGCCGACTGGAGCGGCATCGCCTGCGACGAGATCGAGAAGGCCACGGGCGGCGCGCCCGCGCTCTTCGCGACCGGCTGCGGCGGCGACCTTAACCCGAGCCCGCGCGGCAAGTACGAGATGGCCGAGCAGCACGGCAAGGCCATGGCGAAGGCGGTCACGGAGGCCCCCGCGGGCCGGGCGCTGACGGGTCCGATCCGCACCAAGCTGAAGTCGATCGAGCTTCCGCTCGACAAGCCGCCGACCCGGGAGATCCTCGAGAAGTTCTCGACCGACAAGAATGTCTTCCGGCAGCGCTTCTGCAAGGAGATGCTCAAGCTCATGGAGGCGAACAAGCTGCCGACCGCGGTGCCGCTCCCGATCCAGGTCTGGCACTTCGGCCAGGACACGCTGGTCGCGATCGGCGGCGAGACCTGCGTCGAGTACGCGCTGCGGCTCAAGAAGGAACTGGGCGACAAGGCCTGGGTGGTGGGCTACGCCAACGAGGTTCCGTGCTACATTCCGTCGGAGAAGGTGCTGGCCGAGAGCGGTTATGAGCCGGGCTGGGATCCCGCCACCGGGCGCGCGATCGCGAGCGGCTCGATGATGTTCTACGGCTGGCCGGTTCCGTTCGCTCCGGGCATCGAGCAGCGGATCATTTCGGCCGCGGAGGCGCTGGTCAAGGAATGACCTCGCCGTCGAGGGTGAAGACGCCCTGCACGCCGATGACACGGCCGCTGCCGTCGTAGACCGGCGTCTTGTAGATGCGGATGCGGACCGTCTTCCGATTTGCCTTCACGTCTTCCACGGCGGCGAACATCTTCTGGTGGGTCATCACCCACTGGTCGTCACGGCGATACTTGGCGGCCAGCGCCGGCGGATTGATGTCCAGGTCGGTCTTCCCGAGGAGCTCCGCCCGGGGAAGGCGATGAAGGTCACAGAAATTCTGGTTCACGTAGACGTAGCGGCCGTCCCCGTCCTTCCGGAAGATGCACTGGGGAAGGGACTCGATCAGGGACTGGTACAGGGCGTCCGAATCGCGGGCTTTCTCTTCGGCGCGCTTGACGCCCTTGATGTCCCGGGAGATGCCCAGGGTGCCGATCACGCGGCCTTTCTGGTTGCGCAGCGGCAGCTTCGTGGTAGAGACCCAGCGGGTCTTTCCATCTCGCCCGACGAAGCGCTCCTCCTGGTCCAGGAGCGGCACGCCGGTCTGGATCAGCTTCAGCTCGTTCTCCATCGTGGCGCGAGCGAACCCGGGCGAGACGAACTCGGCTTCCGTCTTGCCCACGGCCTTGGCGGGGTCCTTCAGCCCGTACCACTCGGCGAGGGTCCGGTTGATGCGGAGGAAGCGGCCTTTGGCATCCTTGAAGAAAACGGCGTCGGAGAGGTTGTCCAGCAGCTGACGCAGGAGCGCGGAGTCGTTCACCCGTCAATAGTAGCCCATGGCAGGGGAATCGGCGGCTCAGGGTATTTCTTAGGCGGGTTTACTTCGACGCCCTGACGACGCGGAGGTCGCGGAAGGTCGCCCAGCGCTCGGACTCCGGGGGGCCGCCGTGGGACGCGAGCGCGACGCTCGCGGCGCCGTCGGGCACCGGGCAGTCGACCTCTCCGACGGGCACCCAGTCGCCCGTGGTCTTGTAGGCGCCGCTGACCTTCGCGCCGGTCCAGACCAGCCTCAGCCGGACCGGCGTCGCGGACTCTTCCTTCGGCGTCTGCGGCTCGGGGAAGTTCTTGAGCTCGCGCACCATCATGACGTTGGTTTTTCCCTTGAGGTGCTCGCGGATGATCTTCACGAAGTTCGACTCGTCGAACCACAGGTAGAGCCCGCACTGCTCGGAGTTGGCCTCCGGGTTGCCGTCCACGGTGACTTCGAGCGCCAGGGGCGCGTCCGCGGCTCCCTTCTCGGGGAGCTTGCGCAGCAGCACGTTCTTGGCCGTCTTGGTCTTGTACCAGATCTTGCCGGGCTGGGCCTTGATCTTGAGGCCGCCCCCCTCGACCTTCCAGCCCGCCGCATCCTCGCGGAGCCAGGTCCATCCCTCGCCGGGTTTGCCGGCGAACTTCTCCTCGAGGATCACCTTCTCCTGAAAGAGGAACGCCAGGAGCGCGAGGGCGGCGAGTCGCATCCGGTCTCCCTATTTCTGCAGCTGTAGATACTCTACGACGTCCACGAGGTCTTTGATACTCATGGACTTCGTGATGTCCTCGGGCATCATCGACAGCGCGGACTGCTTCTTCTCGGCGATCTTCGAGACCGGGATGTCGATGTACTCGCCGTTGTTGTCCTTCAGGGTGATGTGGTCGTCGGTGTCCTCGGCCTTGATGCCGGTCTTGATGTCGCCGTCCTTGGTGCGCACGATCCAGAGCTCGAAGCTCATCAGGATGGAGGCGCTGGGCGTCAGGATCGCCTCGTAGAACTGCTCCTTGCTGAGCTTGTTGCCGATCGTGGTCAGCGGAGGACCGACCTGGCGGCCCTCGTCGCCGATCTGGTGGCAGCCGATGCAGTTGGGGCCGCCGTTGTTGTTGCGGAAAACCGCCGCGCCGGCCTTCGCGTCCCCTTTCATCTCGGCCAGCTCGGAGATGGGGGGCAGCGCCTTGCCGTCCTTGCTCTTGGGGCGGGGGAGGAGCTGCTCGCCCTTGGTGCGCACGTCGGCGTCGGGGCAGGCCGCGACCGCGAAGGCGGCGGTGGCCTTGAGCTCGGCGGGGATCTGGGTGCGCGAGGCGAGGTCCAGGAGCGCCAGGCCGCCGGGTTTCGTCTTCCCGAGGCTCTTGACGGCGGCCTCGCGGTCGGCGAGCGGCGCCTTCACGTCCTGGACGACGCCCAGGAGCTGCGGAATGTCTCCCTGGGCCAACGCCAGGAGCGCGGTCAGGACCAGGACGCGTGCCATGAGGACCCCTATTTCTTGGGCGGCGGAGGCGGGGCTTCCGGGATCACCCGGTTGAGACGCCACGCGAGCGCTTCCGCCACTTTCGGGTCCTTATTCTTCCCGTTCTTCGTCCAGGCTTCCAGAACTTCCTTCTCGCGTCCCGTGCAGGCGAAGCCGAACGCCTCCAGGTACCACTTCGGCACGTACTTCTCCTGCCGCGCCGCCTCCTGGGCGTTCCAGTCCTTGTTCGGCACGCCCTCGTACGTGTTCTGCGGCTGCACCCGGTCGCCGAGGGCGACCAGGATGTCCATGCAGCGCCCCGTCGACTCGTAGTTCATCGCCAGGCAGAGTTCGCGCGCGATGACGGCCGAGGGATCGCTGACGAGATCCTTGGCGATCGCGATCATGTCCATCTTGATCAGGCGGGCCGCCCGCAGAGCCGTCACCCGGATGTCCAGGCTCTTGTCCCTCAGGCCTTCCGCGACGTGCTTGGGGCCGTCGGCCGAGCGCGCCAGCAGCCAGAGGGCCCGCGCGCGGTGACGGTCGTTCTTCGACGTCTTGTAGAGCTCCTCGAGCGCCTTGACGGCTTCGGCGCCGCCGGCCGCCAGCTTCGTGTAGCCGAGATAGCGGCGCGAGAGATTGGGCGAGAGCAGCGCGTCGACCTGGCCCTTCACGGTCGTGAGGTCAAGCTTCACCTTCTCGGGCTTGAAGCCGGGAGGCGCAACGCGGTAGATGCGGCCGCTGATCGTCGCCGGGTCCTTGTCGCCCGTCGCATGGCCGCCCACGCCGGGGTCGGTCCAGTCCGCGATGTAGATTTCGCCCTGGAGGCCGACGCAGACGTCGGCCGGGCGGAACCAGCGATCGCTCGACTTCACGAGGTCCACCGACTCGCACTTGTAGCCGGCCTCGGCCGCCGTGGGGGTATAGACGCGGACGACGTTGGGGCCGGCGTCGCAGTGGATGAGCTTGCCGTGCAGCGCGGGCAGCAGGTCGCCTTCATACACGAGGATGCCGGTGGGCGAGCCGCCGCCCGTGTTGAGCAGGTTGGGCACGACGCCCGGGTCGCGCTGGTGGAAGTGCGCCTCCTGGCGCGACTGACCGGGGTACGCGCCCTGGTCGCGGCCCCAGCCGCTGTCCTTGTAGAAGCCGACGTAGCCGAAGTTGCCGCCTTCCATGACGTAGTTGATGCGCACGCCCTGGTTGCCGTCGTCGTCGTTGTCCGACTGCCACGCGGTGCCGAAGGAATCCGAAGCGACTTCGTAGTTGTTGCGGAAGTTCTGGCCGAGGACCTCGAAGCCGCTGCCGTCGGGGTTGCAGCGGAACGCCATGCCGTTGGTGTAGTGCTGACCGGCGCCGCCGCGCGGGCCGCCGCGCCACTTCTGGCCCTTGCCGCCGACCTCGCTGCCGGTCGAGTCGACGATCGGCTCGCCTTTCGAGTTCTTCACCTGCGCGCCGTTCGCGCCGTCGTTGCCGGAGTTGAAGTAGAAGCGGCCGTCGGGTCCGAACATGATCGAGTGCAGGCCGTGGTCGTGATTGACTCCCGTGAAGCCGTCGAAGAGCACCTCGGGCGGGCCCTCGGCCTTGTCGCCGGAGGCGTCGATCGTGAAGACCCACATCTTGGGGGACTGGGCGACGTAGACCTTGTTGCCGAGGACGCAGATGCCCAGGGGCCCGATGATTGCCTTGTCCTGGTAGAAGGTCTTGTAGCTGTCGCATTTGCCGTCGCCGTCGGTGTCTTCCATGATCAGGATGCGGTCGCCCTCGGGCCGCATCTTCGAGCCGCGGTAGTTCATCGACTCGACGACCCAGATGCGGCCGCGCTCGTCGATGTCCATGTTGGTGGGGTTGATGAGCCCGGGCTCGCCGGCCCAGAACGTCACTTCCATGCCCTCGTGCACCTTCATCGCCTTGAGGGAGTCCTCGATCGGCGGCACGCCGGTCTTCTTCTTCTCCTGCTCGCCCTGAGCGGAGTCGAAGGGCGCGGCGGCGGCGAGGCAGAGCACGAACAAGGCGGCGAAGCTGAGCGGTCTCATTCTAGAAGCTCCTTGATGCTTGAAGCCGAAAGGACAATGCCTGTATATAGCTCATCCGGTTTAGTTAGTTTCACTTAATACGCCAAAACATCGGCACCCGCCGTGGAGTTTATAGAGATACTTATGAAATACTTCGCCGCAATCCTTCTTTTGCTCGGGGCCGCCGAAACGCAGGAGGCTCCGCGCCCCAACATCGTCTTCATCCATGCGGACGATCTCGGCTACGGCGACCTGAGCTGCTACGGGCAGAAGAAGTTCCAGACGCCCAACCTCGACCGCATGGCCGCGGAAGGCACGCGCTTCACGCAGTACTACGCGGGCAACACCGTCTGCGCGCCGTCGCGCTGCGCGCTCATGACCGGGTACCACATGGGCCACGCGTACGTCCGCGGCAATGCGGAGATCCCGCTGCGGGCGGAGGACGTCACGATCGCGAAGATCCTCAAGGGCGCGGGCTACACCACCGGCGTCATCGGGAAGTGGGGCCTGGGCCTCGAGAACAACAGCGGCCGTCCCGACAAGCAGGGCTTCGACTATTCGTTCGGCTACCTCGACCACCGCCACGCCCACAAGCAGTACACGGACCACCTCTTCCGGAACGGCGAGCGCGTCGCGCTGGACGGGAAGCAGTGGTCCAACGACCTCTTCACGCAGGAGTCGCTGGAGTTCGTCGAGAAGAACCAGGCCAAGCCGTTCTTCCTCTACCTCAATTTCACGGACCCGCACGCGGAACTCCTGGTGCCCGAGGACTCCCTCGAGGAGTATCGGGGGAAGTACCCGGAGAAGCCGTTCGTGAACCCGGCGGCCACCCCGGAGAAGGGCTACTACTCCCAGCCGACGCCCCACGCGGCCTTTGCCGCGATGGTGACCCGGATGGACAAGGCCGTCGGCCGTCTCCTTGCGAAGATCAAGAGCCTCGGCCTGGACGGGAACACCGTCGTCTTCTTCACGAGCGACAACGGACCTCACAAGGAGGGCGGCGCGGACCCGGAGTTCTTCGACAGCAACGGGCCGCTGCGGGGCATCAAGCGGGATCTGACGGAGGGCGGAATCCGCGTTCCCATGATCGCGCGCTGGCCCGGCAAGATCGCGGCGGGTGGCGTGAGCGACTTCGCCTGGGCGCACTGGGACTTCCTCCCGACGGCGGCGGAACTGGCGGGCGCGAAGGCGCCGGCGGGCCTCGACGGGATCTCGGTGGTCCCGACGCTCCTGGGGAAGGAGCAGAAGCCCCACGACTACCTGTACTGGGAGTTCTTCGAGCGCGGCTTCGACCAGGCGATCCGGGTCGGCGACTGGAAGGGCGTCCGCAACGGTCTGGACGGTCCGCTGCAGGTCTACAACCTGAAGGACGACCTGGGCGAGGAGCACAACGTCGCGGACAAGCACGCCGACGTCGTCGCCAAGCTCGAGACGATGATGAAGGCCGCCAGGACCGATTCGGAACGCTGGGTGCCGAAGAAGGGGACCAAATGAGACTCCTCCTCGCCGTCTGCCTGCTGGCGCCGTTCGCGTCCGAAGTTCAGGACAAGCCGAGCCGCCCCAACTTCGTGATCATGATGTGCGACGACCAGCGCTGGGACGCGATGTCGCTCGCGGGAAACACGGTCCTGAAGACGCCGAACATGGACCGCATCGGACGCGAGGGGATCGTGTTCCGGAACGCGTTCGTCACCAACTCGCTCTGCGGACCGAGCCGCGCCACCATCCTCACCGGAACCTACTCGCACACGAACGGGATGATCGACAACCGGCCCAAGACGGAGATCCGGCCGGACGCGCCGTGGATGCCCGACCTGCTTCGCGCATCGGGCTACGAGGTCGCGTTCTGCGGCAAGTCGCACCAGAAGAACGCGCTGCGCGAGCGGAAGTGGGACTACTATTTCGGCTACAAGGGGCAGGGCCGCTACAAGGACCCGATCATCGCGGAAGGGACCGACGGGAAGGACACGGTCTATCCCGGCTGGATGGACGACGTCGTCACCGACAAGGCCGTGGCCTGGCTGAAGGGTCGCAAGGAGAAGCCCTTCTGCCTCTTCCTTTTCTTCAAGGCCTGCCATCGGAGCTGGGACCGCCCCGCGCGGCTCGCGGACCTCTACAAGGACGTCACGGTCCCGAAGAATCCGCTCTGGGACGACAAGGGTGAGGGGAAGCCCAAGGCCTTCATCGATGCCGACAACCGCATCGGCGGCTTCAAGGACGTGGCCGACTACCAGGCCTTCATAAAGGACTACTACGCGACGCTCGTGGGGGCCGACGAGAACATCGGCCCCGTCTTCGACGCGCTGACGTCGCTGGGCAAGCTCGACGACACGCTCGTGTTGCACACCGGCGACAACGGGTTCTTCCTCGGCGAGTGGCAGCGCTTCGACAAGCGCTTCATGCACGAGGTCTCGATCCGGGTCCCCATGGTGGTGCGCTACCCGAGGCTGATCAAGCCGGGCAGCGTGTCCGATCGGATGGTGCTGAACCTCGACATCGCGCCGACGCTGCTGGACCTGGCGGGCGTCCCGATCCCCAAGGAGATGCAGGGTCGCAGCTGGGTCCCGCTCTTCAAGGACCCGACGGCCGAGTTCCGCAAGGACTGGCTCTACGAGTACTACGAGTATCCGGACTCCCACAAGGTGAGGCCCCACCGCGGCGTGCGCACGGAGCAGTGGAAGCTGATTCACTATCACGAGGCCCCGGAGGAGTTCGAGCTCTACGACCTCGAGAAGGATCCGTCGGAGAAGGAGAACCTCTACGGCAAGGCCGAGCACGCCGATCGCGTGACGCAGTTGAAGCAGCGGCTCGAGGAGTTGAGAAAAGAGACCGGAGACCGCTGACCGTGTATAGTGGTCGCGATGGAGATCCGACCCTCGGTCTGCCCGCTCGACTGCCCTGATCGTTGCGCGCTTGACGTCAGCGTCGACAAGGGTCGGGTCGTCAAGATCGACGGCTCCAAGCGCTCCGAGTACACCGACGGCTACATCTGCGCGAAAGTCCGCCGCTTTCCCCAGCGCCAGCATTCGCCCGACCGCATCCTGACTCCCATGAAGCGGGTCGGCCCGAAGGGGTCGGGGCGCTTCGAAGCCATCTCATGGTCCCATGCGCTCGGCCTGATCGCCGAACGCTTTGCCGAGCTTGCCCGCAGGGTCGGGCCGGAAGCCATCCTCCCGTTCCACTACGACGGCTCGAACGGGCTCCTCACGTCGGGCGCGATGGACGAGCGCTTGTGGAACCGCCTCGGGACGAGCCAGCTGGGCAAGACCTTCTGCGCCGCCAATACGGGCGCCGCGTGGACGTCGGTCTTCGGCGACCTCCCCGGCGCCGACCCCATGGACCTCCGGGAGTCGGACGCCGTCGTGCTCTGGGGCGTCAACCCGTCGGCGTCCGGGATCCACCTGGTTCCCTGGGTCCGCGAGGCGAAGGAGAAGGGCGCGTTCCTTGCCGTCATCGACCCGCGCCGCACGCCCCTCGCCCGCGAGGCCGACCTGCACCTGCCCGTGCTGCCCGGAACGGACGTCGCCGTCGCGCTCGCGATGATCCGCACGATGTTCGAGGACAACCTGATCGACCGCGATTTCGTGGGGAAGTGGACCCGCGGATCGCAGGAGCTCCTTGCGTCCACCTGCACGGCCGAGGAGGCGTCGGCGCTCTCGGGCGTCCCGGCGGACGCGATCCGCGCCCTGCCGCGCGCGCTGGCCCGCGCCTCCGCGCCGTTCTTCCGCGTGGGCTGGGGCCTGGAGCGCAACCGCAACGGCACCGATGCTGTGAGGGCGGTGCTGGCGCTCCGCGCGATCCTGGGCCGCTTCGGCCGGCGCGGCAGCGGCGTCCTGATCTCGACCTCCGGCGGCTACGGCCTCGACCGGAAGCCCGCCGCGGCGCCGCAGTTGCGCCGGAAGCCCGCCCGGACGATCAACATGAGCCAGCTGGGCATGGCCCTCGAGGAGACGAAGGACCCCGGGATCGGCGCGCTCTACGTCTACAACTCCAATCCCGTCGCGACGGCGCCGAACCAGGCCCGCGTGATGCGCGCGCTGTCGCGCGAGTCGCTCTTCGTCGCGGTGCATGAGCAGATCTGGACCGACACCTGCGACTTCGCCGACGTCGTCCTGCCCGCCACGACGTTCCTCGAGCACAAGGAGCTCTGCCGCAGCTACAGCGGCTACGCGCTCCAGTGGAGCGACCCCGTCGTGCAGGCCCCCGGGGAAGCGCGCTCGAACCACTGGGTCTTCACGGAGCTCGCGAAGGAGCTGGGCTTCAAGGAGCCGGAGTTCGGCGTCGGCGAGGAGGAC
>Ga0310812_10000015_pt1 | contig 107026 bp, 81 predicted proteins | sample NN3metagenome_FD_205747 | JGI IMG/M metagenome (GOLD analysis project Ga0310812, IMG submission 205747) | Soil microbial communities from experimental microcosm in Duke University, North Carolina, United States - NN3 | ecosystem: Engineered > Artificial ecosystem > Soil microcosm >...
TCGGGCGGCTTCGCCAACTCCTCGAACCCCGAGTACTACGAGTTCCAGCGGATCAAGTCCATGGGTAAGTCCGCCTATCCCCACCTGATCGGCTTCATCGACGACGACGAGCTGGGGACGACGGCGGTCTTGATTCTCAAGGAGCTGTCCGGGCGTTCGGATGCGACGAGCCGGGTCACGCCGGCGAACAAGGCGAAGGTCAAAGAGGACTGGGAAGGCTGGCTCCGCTCCGGCCCCTGACGTTCGTTCGCGGTTGAACCTTCCCTTCCGCGGGCCGTTTCTGGAGGTTATCGAGTGTGGCATTACGCCACACGGGCCCCTTCGGGAGGGGTCGGAGGGGCTCCGGACCCCTCAAATCCCGCGAAAACGAGGGGTCGGCGCTGGCACGGGATTTGCAATTCTGGCCCCGCAGTTTGGCTTGGGGCTGGGCTTAGGGCAGTTGGGGCGGTTAGGGAAATGGACGCCAAAAAGCCTCAAGTCGGAAAAGCGGACATCGCGGTTACGACGCTGGAGCGGCTGCTCACGAAGATGCGGCCGGTCGTAATCGTGGGAACGATCCTGGTAATCTGCCTCGCGGTGTACGCGATGGCTTGGATACTGACAAAACGGTAGCCGGAAAGTTTGGGTAGGTTTTAACGTCTAGGAGGAGCTTATGGGTCGCCGCGCTGTGCAGGTGTTCTCGACTCTTGCGATGGTGGGTCTGTTCGCGACGCTGGCCTTCGCCCAGGAGGGTGAGGCGGAAGTCGTGAAGAAGAGCTGGTTCGACCTGTTCAAGTCGACGGGCATGGTCGGCATCCTGCTGGTGCTCACGTCGATGATCGGGACGGCCCTGCTCATCCAGTACATGGTGAACATGAACGAGGTCAAGATCGGCAACCCCACGCTCCTGAGCGAGGTGGACGCCCTTCTGAGCGAGAATGACCTCGATGGCGCCTTCACGCTGGCGCAGTCCGACCAGAGCTATGCGGGCAAGGTGGTCGCGGGCGCGATCGGCCGCAGCGTCGGCGGTTACGAAGAGGCGAAGCACGGCATGGAAGAAGCGGCCGCGCTCGAAGGCTTCAAGCTGACCGCGAAGCTCAGCTACCTGTCGCTCGTCGGGAACATCGGACCGCTGCTCGGCCTGCTGGGCACCGTGACGGGCATGATCTCGTCCTTCCAGGTCATCGAGAACCTGAAGGCCCCGACCCCCGGCGACCTGGCGAAGGGCGTGTACGAGTCGCTGGTGAACACGACGATGGGCCTGTTCATCTCGATCGTCTTCCTGTCGGCCTTCTTCTTCATGAAGAACAAGGTCAGCGACATCCAGCTCCGCGTGAACAACCAGATTGCCGAGATCCTCTCGCGCAACCTGTCGCCCGAGGCCCAGAAGGAAGGTGGGGCTGCGCGGTAACGCCGGCTCCATTATCGAAGGGAGATTGAATGTCTAGAAAGAAGGGCGTCGGCGAAACGCAACATGTCAATCCGAACCTGATTCCGATGATTGACATCATGTTCCTGCTCCTTCTCTTCTTCATGCTGGGCGCCGACATGGGTCAGCGCGAGCTGGAAGAAGTCATGCTCCCCAAGGCCTCCTCCATGAAGGAGGACAAGGAGAACAAGGAGAAGGACAAGAATAAGCTCACGATCAACGTGTACCACAAGTACGAAGTGAAGTGTCAGGCGTACTTGAAGGGAGCCGTGTGCCGCGACGACGCGCACTGGCGGACGGGCATCAAGGGCAAGGATTACTCCGAGCCCGAGAAACTCGGCGGCTACCTGAAGAAGGAAGCCGACGCCACGCGCGGCGGGGACCCGAAGAATCCGCAGGTGTCGGAGTTGAAGGTGCAGATCCGGGCGGATGCTTCGGCCCCTTACGGCCTGGCCCAGCGCGCGATGAATACGTGCGCGAAGGCCGGCATCTACAAGGTTGAGGTCGGCGCCGCCCGTCCGGCGGCGGACAAGAAGCGAGGCTAGGAGGAACTTATGGGCGGCGGTGGTAATATCGGAGAGGCGTCCGACAATCCCGTCGAAATCAACGTGACGGCGATGGTCGACGTCATCTTCTGCCTCTGCATCTTTTTCATGTGCTCGTTCCACTTTAAGCAGCTGGAAGGTAGGATTGATACGTGGCTGCCGAAGGATCGCGGCGTCTTCAATGGCCAGCCTGAAAAGGTCATCCTTGAGGAAATCCGCGTGTTCATGAAGTGGGACTCGGCCAACAACCGCACGATCCGCAAGGTCGGCAATCGGGGTGAGGTCGACTCGGACCAGGCCCTGATGGACATCGTCATTTCGATGACGAACGACTACAAGAAGGCCGGGAAGTCGGAGTTCCCGGTGCTGATCGACGCGACTCCCGACGTGCCGTGGCAGGACGTGATTCACGTCATGGACATGTGCAAGAAGGAGAAGCTCGAGCGGATCGAGTTCGCGGCGCCCTTCGAGATGGCCGGCAAGGGCGCGTCCAAGAACTAGGAATTGGAGTACGTTGTCGCTGAACTTCGGCGTCCAATAGGATGAACATGAAACCGGTCCTGCCTCCGGACTTCAAGCCGCCCTTCTGGGCGACGAAAGAGTTTCGTCGCTTCCTGCTGGTCGGCATCATGGGTCTGGCCGTGGTAGGGGTCGTGGTCGTGGACATCGCTCCGAAGTTGACGGCCCGTCCGACGCGGGAGGAGAAGCACGACCCCAGCGGGTTCGTGCCGAAGCCCCTGGCGCCGGGCGAGGCCAAGGTGGTGAGGTTCGAAGGGGTCCTCGAAAAGGCGAAGGACGGCACGTCGATCGACGATCAGGACGAGCCGTACCAGTACCTGATCCGGTCGCTGTCGCGGATGGACGCCGCGCTGGTGGCCAAGGAATCCAAGTCGGTCGAGTACAAGTACTTCTCGAAGATGCCGGTGGAGATGCGCGGCGAGACGGTGAAGATCGTCGCGCTGTTCCTCCAGTCCAATCCCATCCGCGTGGATGCGGCCCCGGGCGGGGTCAAGTTCATCCACCGGACGTATCTGTCCGACCTGTCGGGCGCCGAGGGCTACGTGGTGGACCTCCTCGAGCCGCCGGGCGAACTGGCCAAGCGGACGGTCGTCGGGATGGACGCGGTCTTCCTGAAGCTGGGGACCTACGAGGGAAAGAACGGTTCGGTGCAGGCGCCGCTGTTCCTCGGCAAGAGCCTTCGGACCGTGAAGGAAAAGATGGCGGACAGTTCCTCGGCGGCCAACCTGAGCAACGGCGCAATCCTGGGGATCGCGTGCGGCGCGATGCTGGCCATCCTGGTGCTGACGTCGTTGATGTTCCGGAAGTCGAAGCCGGTCCCTCCCCGCAATCCCGCTATTTCAATGGAATCGTTGAAATCTTAGACTTATAGGGAATCTTGAAGAAAGGGAGCGAGTATGAGCCCCAAACGGCCTGAAGACGAAATGGATGAGATGGAAGGCCAGGAGGAGCCGCAGGAGGAGGTCGTCGTTCAGGGACAGCAGGGCTGGCTGGCCAATGCTCCCTGGTGGCTGATCTCGGTGGGCATCCACGCGGTGCTCATCCTCGGGGCCACGCTCGTCGCCATCGAGAAGCTCGTCGCCATCGACGAAGGCGAAGTGGCGGTCGTCGTGACCGCGAAGTCGGCGCCCGTCGTGGCCGAGATCGAGCGGCCGCGCGACGTCTTCGAGCGCAAGGGCATCCCCAAGGACGACCAGGTGGCCCAGCCCACGGACGAGCCGGCCATCTTCTTCCCCGAGGCTAAGGAATCGGACCACAACGAGTCGGCCGACAACGAAGACTATCACCAGATGAAGGGCGACTCGAAGGACTTCCTCTCGTACATCAAGGGCGAGGCCGGCGGCTTCCGCGGCCGTCAGGCCGGCAAGAACCCCGGCGTCTACGACACGATGGGCGTCGGCGTCGGTGGCGGCGGCGGCGGCCGTTACGGCGGTCGCTTCGGCGGTCGTGAGAACCTCGTGGCCCGCGGCGGCGGCACCCGCGCGACGGAAAGCGCCGTGCTCGCGGCCCTCAAGTGGCTGGCGCGGCACCAGGGTCCGGACGGCGGGTGGAGCGCCGATGGCTTCCAGGGTCAGTGCGTCGGCGGCCGCTGCGGTGGCCCCGGCGAGCGCGACTACGACACGGGCCTGACGGCCATCTCGCTGCTCGCGTTCCTCGGCGCCGGTTACTCCCAGCTGTCGAAGGACGAGTACCCCGACCCGGCCAACCCGGGCCGCGTGCTCAAGTTCGGTGAGGTCGTGAAGAAGGGCCTCCAGTGGCTCCTCTCCCACCAGGACCCCGAGGGCTGCCTCGGCGAGCGCGGCATGAAGTACATGTACAACCACACGACCGCGGCCCTCTGCCTCTCGGAGGCGTACGGCATGACGGCCTCCCAGCCGCTCAAGGAGCCGGCCCAGAAGGCCATCGACTTCTGCGTCGCGGCGCAGAACCCCGGCAAGGGCTGGCGCTACAGCGCGAAGTGCGGCGACAACGACTCGTCGGTGTCGGGCTGGGCGGTCATGGCGCTCAAGTCGGCCGAGCTGTCGGAGCTGAGCTTCCCGAAGTCGGCGTACGAAGGCGCGCTCAACTGGTTCAACGAGGCCACCGAGCAGAACGGCTACTACCAGGTCGGCTACAACGCGCGTTCGACGGGCAAGGTGTACGTGCCCGGAAAGAACGAGCAGTTCGACCACCACGCGTCGATGTCCGCGGTGGCGGTCATGTCCCGCATCTTCATGCAGAAGCGGAAGAGCGAGCCCGCGCTGGGCGCGGTGAACCTGCTGGTGTCGGACCTGCCCGAGTGGAAGACGAACAAGATCGACTTCTACTACTGGTACTACTCCTCGCTGGCCCTCTTCCAGTATGACGGCCCCGAAGGCCCGATGTGGAAGAAGTGGAACGAGCCGATGAAGAACGCGCTGGTCCCGAACCAGAAGACGGCGAAGGACGGCTGCAAGAACGGCTCGTGGGATCCGGACAACGAGCGCTGGGGCGCCGAAGGCGGCCGCGTGTACGCCGTGGCGATCAACGCGCTGACGCTCGAGGTGTACTACCGGTACGCCAACGTGTTCGGCGGCAGCGGGGGTGGAAACAAGCCCAAGTAGTTCGGGCATGGTGTGAACGAAACCGCAAAAGTTCAGGATCGGCCTTCGGGCCGGTCCTGAACTTTGCGCGTCGATGGTGGTTGGGGATACGATTCCGGCCCTCGGGCCGGATTCTCCTTTTCCCGGAGCAGATCGCATGGCGGCGAAGCTCTCGTTCGTTCCCGCTCTCGTGGCGGGCCTGCTGTTCCCCCTCCTCGCCCAGGCCCAGGACCGCGACGACTCCGAGCTCGCGCGCGCCCTGGCCCAGCGGGGCTGGTTCGACCTGGCTGAAGAGATCTGCGACCGCCTCGAAAAGGGCTCGTCGCGCGCCATGGTGAACTACATCCGGGCGGAGATTCAGCTCGGCAAGGTCGACCGCGAAAGCGAGTTCGCGAAGGCCTCGGAGGGCCTGGCGAGCGCCGCGGGCTTTCTGAAGAAGTTCCTGGACGAGAATCCCACGCACCCGCTGGCCTTGGAAGCGCAGACCAGCATCGGCTGGGTGCAGGCCCGCAAGGGCCGCCTCGCCGTCGACGCCATCGACATGGAGTCCGACGCCAGCAAGCACGCCGAACTCCAGAAGCAGGCCGTCCAGGCCTACTCGGACGCCGGCAAGTACTACCAGGACACGATCGAGAAGCTGAAGAAGGAGAAGTCCGAGCGCGCGATGGACGCCCTGATGGACGCGCGCCTGGAGCTGCCCCGCGTCCTGATCGACCATGCCAAGATCTCGAGCGTGGACGACGCGACGAAGAAGAAGCTCCTCACGCAGGCCAACACGCTGCTGATCGACTTCGAGTTCGACTACGGCGACCGCCCCATCGCGTTCGAGGCGATGCTCGAGGGCGGCAAGTGCCTGACGGAGCTCGGCGACTACAAGCAGGCCGAGACGAAGCTGCGGGCGACCTTCGCGCTGCGGAAGCGGCTGAAGGAGGCGAGGATCACTCCGAACGAGTACCACAACAAGATCATCTTCGGTGCCTACATCGCGTTGGCGCAGTCGCTGCAGCGCGCGGGCAAGCTCGGCGAGGCCAAGGCCTTCGTCGACCAGGTCCTCAAGGAGGACAAGACGCTCGACAAGGAGTGGGCCGGCTCGGCGATGAAGCTCGAGAAGGCCGAGATCCTCTTCAAGATGAAGGACGCCGCGGGCGCGCTGGCGCTCGCCAACGAGGTCATGACCAAGGACCCCAACGGCCGCTGGGGCTACATCGCCAAGGACAAGATGAAGCGCTGGGGCGAAGGCGGCGGCGCCACGATCCGCTTCTCCCCGAAGCAGATGATGACGGCGGCCGACTCCTCGATCGACCGCGACAACTTCCGCGACGCGCTGCGCGACCTGCGCCGCTGCATCGAGTCCTGCTCGACCGAGGCGGAGAAGAACGAGTTCCAGGCAGACGCCTACTTCAAGATGGGCGAGTGTTTCAAGAACCTGAAGCGCAACTACGAGGCGGCGGCCGCCTACGAGAAGGTCTTCAGCCTCTATCCCAAGGACAAGCAGGCCGCCAAGGCCTGCTTCGAAGCAGTGCGCTGCTACAGCACCGAGTTCGGCGTCTCGGGTGACAAGCGCGACGACGACATGAAGGAGAAGTTCCTCTCGGTCCTGGCGGCGAACTGGCCCAAGGACCCGGCCGCGCGCAACATCAAGTTCGTCCAGGCGGAAAAGCTCGAGAACTCCGGCGACCTGAAGGGCGCGGCGGAGCTCTACCGCGGGGTCGGCGAGGACGCCGAGGCCTACGAGGCCGCGCAGGTCCGCCAGGGCTACTGCTACTACGCGGACGCCTCCAAGAAGTGGGAGAAGGCCGCCAAGGACCCCAAGGTCCAGGGCGAGGTCAAGGAGTCGCTGCGCTTCGCCGAAGAGGCGCTCACGAAGTTCCTGGCCCGCGCGGCCGACCCCAGCAAGACGCCGCCGACGCCCGACGCGGTGAAGCAGCGCGCGAACCTGGTCGGCATCGCCAACCAGCAGCTGGCCTACATCTACATGCACGAGGCCGTCGGCAAGACCAAGGAGGCGCTGGAGTTCCTGGCCAAGGTCGCCAAGGACATCCCGCCGGACGACGAGCGCATCGCCAAGATCTGGGCCACCCAGATCCAGGCCTACATCGCGCAGAAGCAGGTCGACGACGCGATCAAGATCCTCGACATGATGTTCGACAAGTACCCGGACGTCCCCGCCATCGCCCGGGCCTGCAAGTCGGTCGCCATCAAGCTCGACGAGCAGACGACGGAGCTCATCAAGGCCAAGGCGGACCCGAACAAGATCAACGAGAACCTGAAGAAGATCAGCCGCTACTACGCCAAGTGGCTCAACCTGGCGCCGGCGCTGGGCATGAAGATCACGATGGCGGACGTGCTCTCGGTGGCCGAGACGCTGTACATGATCGCCAAGCAGATCAACGGCCTGGACGAGAACATCATCTCGTTCCTGGACCTGAACGGGAAGCAGGTCACCGAGACGCAGTACTTCCGGGACGCCGCGTTCGTGCACGCGCTGCTGACCGAAGGCAAGGTCGGCAAGCTGCCGGACCGCGACCGCATCGTGCTGATGACCCGCCTGGCCCGCTGCTACAGCTTCACCGCCACCGACGCGGACGGCTGGAGCAAGGCGAAGGACCAGTACGAGAACATCATGAAGGTCTACAAGGCCGTGACGCCGCAGGGCGTCCTCGACGGCGCGGTCCTGGGGCAGCACCGCGAGCTCCTGGGCGTCTACGTCGAGGAGGGCTACGTCTACTCGGAGCTGGGCAAGAAGGACCCCAAGCAGAAGTTCCAGTTCGACAACGCGTCGACGGTGTTCAGCAACGTGCTGCGGGTGGTCCAGACGGACTCGGAGCCCTGGTGGCAGTCGAAGTACATGGTCCTGCAGGTGCTTTTCGACCGCGGCGCGGAGGCCGACGTCAAGCTGGCGAAGGTCGGCCTGGAGAACCTCGAGCGCAGCAACCCGGACTTCGACAAGAACAAGTTCAAGATGAAGGACAAGTTCCTGGAGTTGAAGAAGCAGATCAACCAGGTCATGGGGTCGGGCAAGTAGCCCCGGGGTGAGTGGACGTTAGCGCGCGCATTTCGCGCCGGTTTTTGAGATAATGGCGGACTGGGCTGCCCTCGAGGGGCCGGCGCCATGGGACCGGGGGTGCGCGGGTGTTTCCACGGATTCCGGGGAATCGATGAAGGACATCAGGATTCTCCTCGTCGAGGATGATCGGGAAAACTGCCTCATGCTGAAGGAAGTCCTCGGCAAGTGGGGGTACCAGGTGACCGAGGCCTACAGCGGTGAGGAGGCCATCGATCGGAGCCGCAAGGAGGCGTTCGACATCGTGCTGACCGACATCCGCATGGCGAAAACGAGCGGGCTGGACGTCCTCCGGGAATTCCGGAAGGGCCATCCCCGGACGCAGGTCATCATGATGACCGGTTTCGGCTCCGTCGACACCGCGGTGGACGCCATGAAGGCGGGCGCCTTCGAGTACATCTCCAAGCCCTTCAAGTTCGACGAGATCAAGCTCACCCTGAAGCGCGCCATCGAGCAGATCCAGGGCAACGGCAACGGCAACGGCAACGGCGGGCCCGCGGGCGAGCCGGACGCCTCCGCCCCCGTGAAGCTGATCGGCCACTCGCGCGCCATGGCCGACATCTACAAGACCATCGCCCGCGTCGCGGTGGGCAAGAGCACCGTCCTGATCCAGGGCGAGAGCGGCACCGGCAAGGAGCTCGTGGCCCGCTCGATCCATGGGCACAGCGACCGGACCTCGAAGCCCTACCTCGCGATCAATTGCGCGGCCGTGCCCGAGGCGCTCCTGGAGTCGGAGCTCTTCGGCTACGCCCGCGGCGCCCACAGCACCGCCACGGCGGACAAGCCCGGCCTCTTCGAGCTGGCCTCCGGCGGCACCTTGCTGCTGGACGAGGTCGGCGACATGAGCCTGACCCTGCAGGCCAAGCTGCTGCGCGTCCTGGAGGACTCCGAGACGCGCCGGCTGGGCGACACCCGCACGGTCCGCACCGACGTCCGCCTCATCGCCTCCACGAACAAGGACCTCGCGCGGCTCATCCGGGAGGAGAAGTTCCGCTCGGACCTCTTCTACCGGCTGAACGTCGTCTCCATCACGCTGCCCCCCCTGCGGGAGCGGAAGGAGGACATCCCCGCGCTCGTGGAGCACTTCATCCGCAAGTACAACGCCCATGCGCATAAGAGCGTCGCCGACGCGGCCCCCGAGGTGCTGGCGGCTTTCCAGACCTACGGCTGGCCGGGCAACGTCCGCGAGCTGGAAAACGTGATCGAGCGCGCGGTGATCCTCAACTCGAAATCCCGGATCATGCTCGAGGACCTGCCGCCGCTCGTGAAGGTCCCCCAGGGGGGCGGGAACCTTTCCCTGGAGGAAATGGAGCGGCGCCACATCGTGCAGGTGCTGCAGGAGACGAAGGGGAACGTCAAGGCGGCAGCGGGGGTGCTGGGAATCGACCGAAAGACGCTGTACCGGAAGGCGGCGGAATACGGCATCGACATTGTCCGCGAGTAAGCGGACCAGGTAGCAACGGGGAGCGGCAACCATGGGGGTCCTGAAAGCGAAGCGCAACGGACAGCTGGTGGCGTACCGCCTGGACAAGGCGGCCGTCATCGTCGGCAGCGGCGAGGCCTGCAACATCCGCGTCCCGGACGCCGGGCTCGTCACCCGCCACTGCCAGATCCTCAAGATGGAGAACGGCTACGTCCTGCGCGACATGTCGGGCGACGTCGGCACCTTCGTCAACGGGAAGAAGGTCAAGGAGCACCTCCTCAACGACCGAGATCTCATCCAGGTCGGCAAGGAGCGCTTCACCTTCTCGGACTCCGCGGGCGAGAACACCTCGCGGGTGGCCGTGAGCGTGGCCCCCGCGGCCGCGATGCCCGCCGCCAAGACCACGCGCGCCGTCGCCACCACTTCCGGCTCCGGCAACACCGGCCGCATCGCGTCGCCGCCTCCCGCCGTGGAGCGCAAGACGGGCCGCGTCGACGCCGTCCGCCCGCCCACCGCCCGGATGCAGCCGCCCGCGGCCGTCGAGGCCCCGGGCCGCTCGACCCAGAGGGTTTCCAAGGGCAATACCGACCGCGTCCAGAAGACCACCGGCCGCGTCACGGGCGGCACCAAGAAGATCACCGCCCGCTCGGCCGCCCAGATGGGCTATCAGACCAGCCGCTCGACCTTCGCGATGCCCTCCACCCGCAAAGGCAAGCTGATCGCCATCGGCGCCGTCGTCTTCATTCTTGCCCTGGGCGGGACCATGTACCTGATCAAGGCGAGCCAGATCAATCCCGAGAAGGAAAAGGAGACGATGCTCCTCCGGGTCAAGGAGATCGACAAGAAATTCAAGCCCGAGCAGGCGGGCGAGAAGGACCAGGCGCTCGAACAAATTCTCCAGGACTACGAGCCGGTCAAGAAGTACGTCGCCCAGATCTACTCCGACATCGAGAAGATCCACAACAAGGTCCATCCGGTTGCCGTCGAGCTGAAAAAGGCCCAGAAGGAAGTGAGCCCGTTCCTGAACAAGTACGAGCAGATCAAGAAGAAGCCCGAGGATCTGAAGGCGCAGGCCCAGACCCTCTACGACGAGTGCCGCTCCCTTAAGGAATCGCACGGCGCGACGGTCCTGGGACCGCAGCTCGAGGCGATCCAGGCCGAGCTGATGAAGATCCTCGGGGACCGCGGGCCGTCCTGGACGGAGAAGATCGTCGGCCTCCAGAGTGAAGTGCGCGCGATGGCCAAGAAGGGCGAAATCGCGCAGGCGCTCGCGAAGGTCAACGAGTTCGGCGAGACCTTCAAGGAGAAGGACGAGCTGGAGCTCTTCAACAAGCTGAAGGAGCAGCGCGAGTTCCTCAAGCGCGAGTCGATGGCCTTCGTGGCCCGCAAGATTTCGGAGACCAACAAGGAGCTCGCTGCCGAGGGCGCCAAGAAGGACGAGATCAAGAAGAAGCTGGAGCCGTTCAAGGCGGGGCTGGAAGGCTACAAGGAAGCCCTGGAGAAGCTGGAGCAGTTCATCGCGACGATCAAGTAAGGGGCGAGCCGTCTTTTTCCTCAAGACGGGCAGGTGAGCATGAGACAGGGAATGGATCGCGGGAAGTCCGGCGGGGACCGCCGGGGCACCTCGCGGGTGAACAAGCCCGCCACGGGCCGGATGAGCGCCCAGAGCGGCGGGACCTCGCGCAGCGAGACGCAGCACGGCGGCGGGTACCCTCCCCCGCAGGACAACAAGACGATGCTCTACGTGGGCATCGGCGGCGGGGCCCTCCTCTTCGTCGTCGTCCTCGCGCTCATGCTGGGCGGCGAGGAAAGCCACTCCAGCGGCGGAGGCGGCGGCGAGTCGATGATGAAGACCGCCATCAACAAGTCCCAGGAGGCCTTCCAGCGCGGCGAGTACCGCGTGGCCCTCGACATCGCCGAGGACGCCCTGAAGGACCCCCGCTCCCGGAAGAGCTCGCGCCTCAAGTCCCTCGAGGCCTGCGCGAACATGGCCCGGGTGCAGGTGAACCTCGACCGAGACGGCCTCGCGAAGGTCGCGGACTTCAAGCGGAAGGTCGACGCCGCGGTGGCCGACCAGACCGCGATGGCGAAGGCAAGCGGCTTCTGGCAGGAGTGCCTGGCCCTGGAGAGTCAGTACGGAGCGACCAGCGCGAAAAAGCAGCTCAAGGACATCAAGGAGGACCTTCGCCGCTGGGTGGCCACCGAGAGCCAGGGCGACTGGCAGAAGGACTACAACGTCACCAAGGCGCGCATCGAAAAGAGCTACCTCGGCGAGGAGAAGTTCGCCGAGGCGATCCGCGAGTGGCGGAAGTTCGGCGAGATCGCGCAGGACCCCCTGCTCCACTCGCGCATCGACTCCGAGATCCAGTCGATCAACCTGAAAGCCGTGTCGTCCGCCGAGAAGGTGGTGACCGACGCGGGCGGGGACCGCTCGAAGCTCGAGGAGGCGCAGCAGCGCTTCAACGGCACCGACGGGCTGGCCGTGATCAACAAGGCGATGAAGGGCATCAAGTAACCAGGAGACTCGCATGAACCTCACAAGAACGTCGGCGCTCGCGGCGGCCCTGGCCCTCGGTCTGGCCGCGGCCGCGGAGGCCCAGGACGTCGTCCGCCTCCGCAACGGCTCCGAGGTGAAGGCCAAGGTCACCGCCATGACCTCGCAGTCCGTCACGTACACCGAGGGCGCCGGCAAGGTCTCGACGGCGAAGAAGGAAGACGTGTCCGCGGTCGAGCTCGGCGACAAGCCGCCCAGCATGGCCAAGGCGGACGCCGCGATGGCCGCCAGCCAGTACGACAAGGCGATCAACCACTACGGCCCGGCGCTCGAGGAGATCGCGGGGAAGAAGGCCCGCGACCTCCACAAGCAGTTCGTCATCTTCCAGTGGGCGCAGGCGCTCGCCCTGAAGGGCTCGCCCGGCGAGGCGATCGAGAAGTACCGCCAGCTCCGCAACGAGTGCGGCGACTGCTGGCTCCGCGCCGACTCCTTCCAGCGCTCCCTCGAGCTCGCGAAGGCGAAGGGCGGCGACGCCTACGAGAACATCCTGAAGGAGATGAAGGGCGAGCCGGAGCCGGTCGGCAGCCAGGCCGAGCTGGAGCTGGCCAAGCTCAAGTACACCGGCGGCGACTTCGACGCGGCCAAGGTCAGCTTCGACAAGGTGGCCAGCAACCCCGCGTCGCCCTTCGCCGGGGACGCGAAGCTCTTCAGCCTCCGCTGCATCCGCGGGCTCAAGAAGAATGACGAGCTGGAGTCCACGTGCAAGCGCATCCTCGACGAGAAGACCGCCAACTCCCCCGCGCTCGTGCAGGCGGCGGGCGCCTGGATGGCCGACATCCTCCTCAAGAAGAACGAGAAGGACAAGACGAAGTGGCGCGACATCCTGATGGTCTGCGTGCAGGCCATCGCGCTCGGGCCGCCCGCGGGCAAGGAGGAGGGCGAGGACTACGCCCTCGCGCTGCTGACGGGCGCGAAGTGCTACGTTCTGATGGGCAACGCCAACGAGAAGGCCGAGGCGAAGGACGAGTACAAGCAGCGCGCCACCGCGTATCTGACGGAGATCAAGCGCGCCTACGGCAAGACGTCCGTCGGCCCGCTGGCCGAGAAGGAGCTCGTGGCGCTCGGCGCCGCTGAGGCCCCCAAGGACGCCCCGAAGGCCCCCAACAAGTAATAGAAAGAGCGGGACCCCATGAGCGACGAAGCGAAACCTCTGAACGCCCCGCGGCGCCTGGGCGCGCCCGGCGCGGGCCCCAAGGGCCCCCGGCCGGCCCGGCCCGCCGCCCCGCCCCCGTCGTCGGGCGGCGCCGGCCTGCGCAAGGCCCTCCTGCTGGGCATCATCTTCGCGTGCCTCGGCCTGGGCGGCGCCATCGCCTGGAAGGTCTACGTCATCATGCACCCCAACAAGGGGGAGACGATCGACGTCGGCGCCGAGTTCGACAAGCTCACCGACCGGACCAAGGGCGCGAGCAAGGACATCTTCAAGATCCAGGAGAAGGTCTGGCTGAAGGGCGAGGAGCTCAAGGCCGAGGACTTCACCGCGATCAAGCCCAAGCTGGACGAGCTCGTGGACTGCGAGCAGAAGCTCGCCGACCTCCTGACGCTGCTCCGCCGCAGGAACCTGCAGGACTCGGGCGACTACCCCAAGATCCTCGCCCACTGGCTCCAGATGCGCATGTGGATCTACGACGCGTCGGACCTGCTCGAGAACCAGAAGCCGCCGGACTACGGCGGCCTGAACGTCCCCATGTTCGTCACGTCGAAGAAGATCAGCAAGGCCCAGGAAGCGCTCAAGGAAATCAACACCCTCAAGGAAGAGATCATCAAGAAGAACGATCCCGCGGAGATCAAGGAGACCCGGAAGAAGATCGCCGAGCTGCGCGAGATTTTCAGGACGAGCTCCGTCAAGCTGCAGGACCTCGACAAGTACATCGCGGACAGCCTGGCGCGCCCGGACCTGACCAACAAGGAAGTCATGGAACTGGATATGCTCCGGGACGACGCCAACAAGGCGACGATGGCCATCAAGGCCTCGGGCGACCTGCTCAAGGCGTTTCCGGAGTAAGCGTCCGCCTGGACCCGCGCGGGGTCCGGCGGCCGTATAGGGAATAGGGTTCAAGTCGGGCGGCGAGCCGGTAACAGAGGAGAGATGCCATGCCCAAGTGCCCCGAGTGCGATGCCAACGTCGGACGTCAGGACGCCGCCTGCAAGAGCTGCGGCGCCGAACTGGGGGCCATGGCGCCTCCGCCGCCGCCCGCGCAGCCCAGCAACGCCCAGCAGTACGGCATCATCATCGGCGTGATCGTGGTCGTCGCGGCGCTCCTGATCTTCGTCTCGAGCGCCATGGGCTCGTCCCGCTGCAAGGAGTGCAAGGGCAAGGGCGTCGTCAGCTGCGTCGTCTGCAAGGGCAGCACCCCCAAGTGCGTGAACTGCAAGGGCAGCGGCAGCGACCCCCAAACCTTCTCCACCTGCCAGACCTGCGGCGGCAAGGGCTCGGCGTCGGTCTGCTACAACTGCAAGGGCCAGGTGAAGAAGACCTGCCCGTCCTGCGCGGGCTCGGGATCGAAGTAGCGGTCCCCGCAGTCGCGTAGGAGGCCCCTTCCCCTGCGTCCCCGGATGAAGTAGATTGGGACGGAGATGCTGGGACAGAAGCCGGTCCGCCTGGTCGGTTGGAACCTCGGGCTGCGCCTCTACCTGCTCCTCGTCGCCATCTTCCTCCCCACCTTCCTGTCGTACTTCGTCTACACCGTCCGCACCGTCGAGGCGTTCCACGAGACCCAGGTCGATACCGTCATCCGGATGACCTCGATCCGGGTCGAGCATCTGGCCGCCGCCTTCGGGGGCCTCGACGCGCCCGGCACACACGAGCTCGAGACCCTGACGGACGAGCTCAAGCGGATCGCCGGCGACGGGGAGCAGCAGGAGGCGCTCGCCCGGGAGCTCCGGCGGATCGCCGGCGAGCGGCAGCGCGAGGCGCTGGCCCAGGAGTTCGCCGGCATCGTCTCGGAGCCCAACGGCATCGAGGGCCTCGCGCTCTTCGTCGCCAGCGCCGAGGACCGCCTCACGACCGTGGCGTCGGCCGGCCCCCTGGCCACCGGCAAGCCCGTCGTCTCGGACTCCGACGCCTTCGGCTCGGGCAAGCAGCAGAAGAGCGACGTGCTCCGCGGCGACCGGAAGTTCCAGTCCGTCTCGGTCCCCATGTGGATCAAGGGGGAGAAACGCGGCGTCCTGCACCTGGAAGTCGTTCCCAAGGACATCGGCCTGGGCCGGCGCATCCGCGACGTGAGTGTGGTCCTGATCCTGGGCGCGACGGGCCTCGTGCTGGCGGTCGGCTTCGGCGGGGCGATCTTCTTCCACCACGCCGTGCGCGGTCCCATCCGCCAGCTCTCCGACACCATGGAGGACGCAGCCGAAGGCAACCTGAGCGCGCTCGTGGACATCCGCACCGGCGAGTTCGGCTGGCTGGCCGCCACCTACAATCGCATGATGCGGCGCCTCAAGCAGAGCGTGGACGAGAACCGCGACCTGCTGGAGCAGATCAAGACCTTCAACGTCGAGCTCCGCGGCAAGGTCGAGGCCGCCACCGCCGAGCTGGCCGCGAAGAACACCCAGCTGGAGGGCGCCAACGAGCGTCTGCTCACCCAGCAGAAGCGCCTCACCTCGCTCGAGAAGCTCGCGACCCTCGGCGAGATCGCGACGATCATCGCCCACGAGCTGGGCACGCCCCTCAACGCCATCTCGGGCCACCTCCAGCTCCTGCTGGCCGACAACGTCTCCGACCCCAACGTGCTCTCGCGGCTCCGCGTCATCGACGGCCAGGTCGACCGCCTGACCGGCATCGTCCGCGGCGTGCTCAAGGCGATGCGGGTCCCGCCGCCCCGCTACAGCCCCATCGACGTGCGACGCGTGATCCGCGACGTGGTCGACCTCTTCAGCCCCACGGCCGAGAAGCGCAAGATCTCGGTCCACCTGCGCCTCGAGGAGAGCCTGCCGAACCTGCAGGCCGACCCCGACCAGCTCCAGCAGGTGTTCATGAACCTGTTCTCCAACGCGATCGACGCCATGAAGGGGGGCGGCGTCCTGTCGATCGGCGCCCGCTTCGTCCCGGCCTCCGAGGCCGGCGACCTGGGCGAAGGCGGCGGTTGCGTCCGGGTCGCCGTCTCCGACACCGGCGAGGGGATGGACGAGGAGACGGCGCGGCACGCCTTTGAGCCGTTCTACACCACCCGCAACGTCGAGACGGACGTCGGCGCGAGCATCGGCATGGGGCTCGGCCTCTCGATCTGCCGCCAGATCATCAAGAACCACTACGGCGAGATCGCGGTCCGCAGCGAGCAGGGCAAGGGGACGGAGTTCACGCTCCTGATCCCCGTCAACCCCCCGGCGCTGCGCGCGACGCCCCCGACGAATTAGAGTCCCCGCGGCCGATTCTTCGTATAGTAGACGACCTTCATGCAGGATCCCCAACGACCGACCAACGTCCGCTACGGGGTCGTGGGCTTCGCCTGCGCCGTCTCGGCCATCCTCTACATCGACCGCGTCTGCATCGGCCAGGCCGCCCCCCGGATCGTGGAGGACTTCGGCTTCGATCCGCAGCAGATGGGCCTCGTCCACGCCGCCTTTACCCTGGCGTACGCAATCTTCGAGATCCCGGGCGGCTGGCTGGGCGACCGCTTCGGCGCGCGCAAGATCCTGACCCGGATCGTGGTGTGGTGGTCCATCTTCACCGCCCTGACCGGGGGAGCCTGGAGCCTCCTCTCCCTCATCGTGATCCGCTTCCTCTTCGGCGCCGGCGAAGCGGGCTGTTTCCCCAACATCGCCCGGGCCTTCTCGGTCTGGCTCCCCTCCGCCGAGCGGGCGAAGGCCCAGAGCCTGCTCTGGATCTGCACCCGCTGGGCAGGCGCGTTCACGCCGGTCCTCGTGGTGCTGCTGCTCCAGATCCCGGGCATGACCTGGCGCGGGGCCTTTGTGCTCTTCGGCGCGATCGGGTTGATCTGGGGCATCGTTTTTTACCTCTGGTACCGCGACGCCCCCCGGGCTCACCCGAAGGTGAACGCCGCCGAGCGGGCGATCCTCTCGGAGAACGCCCACCTCTCCGCCGGTCACGGCGACGTCCCGTGGAGTCGCTTCCTCGGGTCGAGGACGACGTGGCTCATCTGGGTCCAGTACTTCTGCTTCAGCTACGCGTGGTACTTCTACATCTTCTGGTTCCCCACGTTCCTCGAGATGACCTATCCGGGGATGAACAAGATCCTTCGCGCGCTGATCGCCGGGTTTCCCCTGTTCATGGGCGGCCTCGGCTCCTTCTGCACCGCCCGCTCGACCACGTGGCTCGTCCGGCGGACCGGCAGCCTCGCCCGCGCCCGCCGCCTGATGGCCGGGCTCGGGTTCGCGATCGCCGCCGTCCTGATGCTCGTTCCCGCCCGCAGCTCCGAGGTGGTCGTGGTCATCGCCGCGCTCGGGTTCTCCGCCTTCCTTTGCGACTTTGTGATTCCGGTGTCGTGGGGCGCCTGCATCGACATCGGCGGCCGCTTCGCCGGCACCTTTTCCGGCAGCATGAACATGATGGGCAACCTCGGCGGCGCCGTCAGTCCGTACGTCGTCGGCGCGCTGCTCAAGAGGACCCACGGCGACTTCAGCACGGCGTTCTACATGTCCTCGGCCGTCTTCGTCGTCGGCGCGCTCTGCTGGATCTTCATCGACCCGGTGACCTCGATGGACGACCGCGCGCCCGCCCCGCGCCCCGAGGCGGCCTGAGATGACTTCCGCCGAGACGCCGGCCGCGACGACCGAGAAGACGTCCCCGTTCGCGCCCTTCGCGCACGCCGACTTCACGATCTATCAGATCGCCCGGATCCTGCTCATCCTGGCCGGCCAGTTCGTCATCCTGGCGCTCCAGGTGCAAGTCTACAGCCTGACCCGCAGCAATCTGCACCTGGGCCTGATCGGCCTGGCCCAGTTCCTCCCGAACGTGCTCCTGTCGCTGCCGGCGGGCCACTTTGCCGATCACCTGAACCGCCGGACGATCGTCATGTCCTGCGCGCTGGTGAATGCGGCGACCGTCGGCCTCCTCGTCTGGCAGGCGCTGGTCCCCTCTCCATCGCTGGTCGTGATCTACGTGGCCTGCGTCCTCTTCGGCACGATCCGCGCCTTCAGCGCCCCCGCGGGCCACGCGTTTCTCCCGGCCCTGGTGCCCGGTCCGCTGCTGCCCAAAGCGATCGTCTGGCACCTGACGACCTTCAACCTCTCGACGCTGGTCGGCCCCGCCCTGGCCGGATACCTGTACGGCGGCGACCATGCCGCCCGCGTGTACGGGATCTCCGCGGCCCTCTTTGTGACGGCCTTCGTCGGAATGGCCCTGCTGCGGGCACGTCCCCGCCCGTCGCCCTCGGACGAACCCTACGCGCGGGCCGTCAGCGCGGGGGTGCGCTACGTCTGGAACGACAAGCGCCTCCTGGGCGCGATGTCGCTCGACCTCTTCGCCGTGCTGTTCGGCGGGGCGACCGCGCTCATCCCCGCCTTCGCGAAGGACATCCTCCACCGCGGCCCCGAGGTGATGGGCATCCTGCGCAGTTCCTTCGCGCTAGGCGCCGGGTTGATGGCCCTGGTTATGGCGTTCCGGCCCATGCGCCGCAGGATCGGCGCCTGGCTCTTCGGCGGGGTGGCCGTCTTCGGTCTGGCCACCATCGGCTTCGGGCTCTCGAGAGACCTGATCGGCGCCGTCGCATTCCTCGTGATCGGCGGCGCGGCCGACATGCTCAGCGTGACCGTCCGCCACACGCTGATCCAGGTTGCGACTCCCGACGCCATGCGCGGACGCGTCAGCGCGGTGTCGATGGTCTTCATCAACACGTCGAACGAGCTCGGCGAGTTCGAATCGGGCCTCACGGCCCACTGGTGGGGCACCTGGCAGGCCATCGTTGTCGGCGGGATCGGCACCGTGATGGTCGTGCTGGCCTGGACCGGTCTCTTCCCCGCGCTGCGCAAGGCGGACGAGTTCGCGGAGAAGCCGGCCGCGTCCTAGGCGCCCGGCTTGGCCCGGCGCGGCGTATAGCCTTCCAGCTCCCGCAGGGTCTTGAACTGGGCGGGGCCGGTGGAGATCTCGACGTCCTCCGCCGTGAACTCCTCGGGATGCTGGTAGCCGCAGGCGTGCGTGATCGCCATGAGCTCGTTGCGGAACGACTTCAGGTATCGCGCGAAGCGCTGCGCCTGGTGCTCCGGCACGAGCCCGTCCTGGAGCCGCGGGTTGTTCGTCGCGACCCCCGTGGGGCATTCGCCGGTATGGCAGCGCTGCGCCTGGATGCAGCCGATCGCCATCATGGACTCGCGCGCGATGTTGATCATGTCCGCGCCCAGGCAGATCGCGACGATCGCCCGGTCGGGAAAGCCCAGCTTCGCCGACGCGATCCACGCCACGCGGTCCGCCATGCCCTCCTCGAGGAAGGCGCGGTAGACCCGGGGGAAGGCCACACGGAACGGCAGCGACACGTGGTCCGTGAAGACCATCGGGGCCGCGCCGGTCCCGCCCTCCCCGCCGTCGATGGTGATCCAGTCGGGGCCCTTCCCGGACGACTTCATCGCCCGGGCCAGCTCGACCCAGAAGCCGGTATGGCCGACGGCCGACTTGATCCCGACGGGCATCCCGGTGGCGGCCGCGATCTCCTCGACGAACTTGAGCAGGCCCGGGATGTCCGAGAAGGCCCGGTGGTTGTTCGGGCTGATGCAGTCCTCGCCGGGCCTCACGCCGCGGATCTTCGCGATCTCCTCGGTGACCTTGTGGCCGGGCAGGACGCCGCCCTTGCCCGGCTTGGCGCCCTGCGAGAGCTTGACCTCGATGCCGCGGACGGACGGCGTGGCGGCCACGTTCTCCACGAGCTTGCTCATCGAGAAGTTGCCGTCGAAGTCGCGACAGCCGAAGTAGCCCGTGCCGATCTGATAGATGAGGTCGGCCCCCATCTTGTGGTAGGGGGAGACGCCGCCCTCGCCGGTGTTGTGGTAGCAGCCCGCCAGCTTCGCGCCGCGGTTGAGCGCCTCGATCGCGTGCGAGCCGAGCGCCCCGAAGCTCATGGCGGAGACATTGACGATGGAGGGCGGCTTCCAGGCCTTCGGCCGGTTGTGCAGCTCTCCGAGCGTGCGGGCGGACGGGAGGTCGAGCATCGCGTCCTGGGCGTGGCCCGCGAAGCTGGTCTCGCCGTAGGGGAAGACCGCGTGCTTGATGATCGGGTAACCGATCGAGAGAAGCTGGTCGTCGGTGCCGAACCCGAAGTAGTTGTTCTCGCCGTCCGCGGAGCGGTAGATCCAGTCCCGCTCGTCCCGGTTGAACGGCAGTTCCTCGTTGTTGTCGGCGACGATGTACTGCCGCAGCTTCGGGCCCATGTCGATCAGGATGCGCCGGAAGCGGCCGACGACCGGGAAGTTGCGGAGGATGTTGTCCTTCGAGATCCAGCGGTCGTGGACGTAGAGCCCCAGCAGGGCCAGGAGCAGGATCGCGAAGAGCGCGGCGCCCGCGAGGGCGAAGAGCGTGGCGGTGCCCATCGCCTAATCATACTTCCCGCGGGCTTAGCCGAAGAAGAGCTTGCGGAATCTCTTCCGCCCGACCTTCCGGGCGAGTTCCCGGGTGCTGCTGAGGATGAAGAGGAGGACGAGCAGCCATGTCTGGATCATCCAGAAGCGCGGGGTGGAGAAACGGGCCGCCACCAGCCGAATGGCCTCCGACAGGTCCTGATGGCGGTACTCATAGAGGCCGTCGCCGTACTGGAACGCCAGCGCGGCCATGAAGTAGATCGCCGTCTTGATCAGAGCGACGCTGATCACCGGCCGGCGTTCGAGGCGCCTGAAGAAATTGAACTTGTCCACCGTCAGCAGCGCCTTCGCCACGATGATCGATCCGACCAGCACCTTGGACGGGGGGACCGAGCTGACGCCGGCTCCCTTCAGGATGATCGTTTGGGTCAGCCGCAGGAGCGAGAAGGCGAGGAAGAAGAAGAGGAAGCTGGGGAGAAGATGAGCGGCTTCCGCCTTCATGCGGTCCCACAGACGGAGGAGAAGCCGTCTCTTCCTCGGAGGGGGGTGTTCGACCCCCTTACGGGGCAGGAGGCGAGACTCCGGAGCGGTCCTGGTGATCGTCACGACAAGGTGATCGGCCCTTCGGTGGCCGATCACCTGAGTGATCCCCGGACGCGCCCGGCCGTGACGTCCCTACTGCTTGGAGTTGGCCGGGGCCGACCCTTCCAGTTCCGCCAGCACCCGGGTGGCGTCGGGGGACCGCTGCTCCTTTGGAACGTCCTGGGCGTAGGCACGGAGTTCCGTCAGGGCCATCTCCTTCGAGCCCAGCGCCAGGTACGCCCAGGCCAGGTTGAGGCGGGCCGGCGAGAAGGCGGAATCCGCCGCGCGGCAGCGCCGGAACCATTCGACGGACTTCTCGGCCTGCCCCACCTTGAGGTAGAGGGCGCCGACGTTATTGAGCGCGCAGGCCATGCCCGGGTTCGACTTCAAGGCCGCCGCATAGTGATTGAGCGCCGCGACATACTGCGAGCGCTCCTCCGACAGCACGCCCAGGTTGAAGCGCGCTTCGGCGAGCGCCGGGTCCAGGGCGGACGCCGCCTCGTAGTCCGCGGCCGCTTCGGCCAGGCGTCCCATCGCCTGCCGGACCGCGCCGCGGTTCAGGAGCGCCGGCGCCTGCTTCGGCGCCAGCTCGACGGCCCGGTCCAGGAGCGCCAGCGCCTTCTCCATCTCTCCCGCCTGCCGGAATCCGGACGCCACGGCCAGCACCGTCTCGACATCGGCGGACGCGCGGGCCAGGTCGAGCGCCCTCTGGGCCTCCAGGCCTCCCATCGAGGCCTCCATGCGGGCCCGTTCCCGGGCGATCTCGGGCGACACCCCGCTCAGCTGGGCCAGCGTGGACACCGCTTCGGCGCGCCGGCCGGAGCGCTCCAGCGCGAGCGCCAGGTTGAAACGGGCTTCCGCGTGGCGCGGCTCGTACTCGAGGGCCCGACGATAGGCCGCGCTCGCCGCGTCGAAGCCCTGGGCCTTCAGATGGAGGTTCCCAAGGTTGTAGTAGAGGTCGGCGGACGGCGCCGCCTTGATGGCCGCCTCGAGGCAGGTCCGGGCTTCCGCGCTCCGGCCGGAGCGCAGCTCGAGGATCGCGAGGTTCTGGAGCGCATCGGCGCGGTCGGGATGCGAACGGAGGAACTCCCGGTAGGCCTGCGCGGCCTCCTCGGACGCCCCCCGCGCGAGCTCCAAGTCGGCGACGCTCTTCCACAATTCGCTGCGCCCGGGAGCCAGCTCGAGGGCCTTGCGGTACTTCGCGAGACCCTGGACGGGGTTTTCGGTCTCGAGCGCCTTCGCCTCCGCGAGGACCTTGCGGAACTCCGATTCCTCGGGCGATAGAAGCACGGGCGCGGGCGCTGCCGGGACGGCGACGGCGACGGGAACGACCTCCGCTTCCGCGGGCGCGGCGGCCTCGACGACAGGCTCGATCGCCGGCGCCGGAGGGGCCGGCGGAGGCTTGGACCCGGCGGGGGCGGATGCCGGAGGGGCCACCTCAATCTTCTCGGGAGGCCTGGACGGCGCCTCGACGGCCGTTTCGGGAACGGTCGCGGCGGCCGCCTCCATCAGGGAGACCCGCGCGACGGGGCCGTCCGCGGCCTCCGAGGAGCGCGTCAGGCGCACGAGCCCCACGATGCACACGACCAGGCCCGCGAGCGACAGGAGGACCAGCAGGTGCGTGACGAAGAGCCAGCGCTCCGGCCGGAGGGCCTTTCCGCCCGTGGGTGCCGGGCCCCGCCCGGGCTCGCCGGAAAGGATCAGGATCTCGAACGGAGGTTCGGGCGCGGAAGGATCGCTCATGGCAGCCCCCTATTCCTTCGGGAGTTCCGGGTTCGTGCGGACAAGCCCGCTCAGCTCGCTGACCAGGCTCGCCTTGATCGAGTGGATGCGCTCCTCGATCATCCGGTTGACCTCCGTCTCGTCGAGCTGGACGGTCTTGCGGACGGTCTTGAGGTAGCCGTGGTCGATCGCCAGCTTGAGCTGATCCGACGACTCGGCCTTCTCCCGGCCCAGCGTGTCGAGGTCGATGTTCTTCTCCGGAAGGACTTCGATCCCGAGTCCGGGGAACTTCAGGACGCCCTTGAGCTGATTGGCCACGATCCACATATCTTCTCTCCCGAAAATCCTCTATCTCGCCAGGGTTTCTCCTCGGGGACGGACTTCCGGCTCGATGAAGCGGGCCCCGGCCCGCACCGGCTCCCCCCCACGCGTCGGCGGCGGCGGGGCCGGCGTCGCGGCCGCGACGGCTTTGACGACGGGACTCTTCGCCAGCGCGGCCTTCAGGTCCTTCACGTAGGCATCGGGGCCGCGGGACTGGGCGTACTTCGCGAGGGCCGCCTGGGCCCGCTCCCGGTCGCCCTCGAGGAAGAACGCGTAGGCCGCCACCGCGTTCAGCTCGGCGCCTTCGCCGTCCGGCTCTTTCGCGAGCGCCGCCTCCGCGAGCTTCGCCAGGCCGCCCTTCGCCTTGAAGAGGTCCGCGGGATCGATCACGAGGCGGGCAAACTCGGGGTAGAGCATGTGGGCGCGGCGGATCTCGACGCCCGCGTACGCGGCGTCGCCCTTCGCCAGAAGGGCCAGCGCCAGCGGGACCCGCACCGCCTCGCGGTCCCCCGGCGTCAGAAGGATATTGCGGTACGCGACGGCGGCTTCGAGATACTTGCCGTCGCGCATGAGCTGGTCGGCGGAGCCGAGCCCGTGCTTCTTGGACACGTCCGCGTAGGTCGGCTCCTGCTGGAGCAGCAGCGCGCAGAGCAGCAGAGGGATCATCGTTCACCTCCCGCGGTCGAAGAGACCTTGGTCCACTCGAAGTCGTCCACCGCCAGCGTCCGCCCGTCCTTGAGCAGCAACCGGTCGATCCGGACGATCCAGACCCCGAAGGGCGTCTTGACGAAGCTGGCGTCGCAGGCGTCGACGCCGTCCAGCGGCACGCCCGCGCGCTTGGCGCATTCCGCCTCTTTCCACCCGATGTAGGCCGCGGACGACGGCTTCAGCAGCTGCGCGACGACCAGGGACTCCGCCGGGACGTCGATCTTCCGGGCCGCCTCGGCGCGCAACGAGTCGAAGTAGGGCGAGGTCCGGAAGATCGCCCGGCTGCTGAAGTTCCGGATGAACGCGAAGTCGCTGCTGCGGCTGAACAGCCCCTGGTCGGGATCGATGTAGACGTAGAACTTCTGGTTCCGGGGATAGGCGATCAGCTCCATCCCGAAGTAGCGCATGATCTCCCGGTTCTCCGCGGCCTTGTTGTCCCCGAACCTCAGGTTGGGGACGTACTGCCCCTCCCGGGCCCCGGATTTCATCTCGCGGGCGAGAAACTGGCGGTACTCCTTCTTGGTGCCAATGCCGCCGGCGCTTCCCGCGGCGTCGCCGCCGGGCGGCGCGTCCGACTTCTCGCGGGACTTGGCGGGATCTCCGAAGCCCAGCACGGCGGCGTCGGACCCTGCCGACGGCGCGGGGGGCGGCGCGGCCGCGGGAGCCGGAGGGGCGGCGTCGGGCGGCGGGGCCGCGCCGGCCTCCTTGGGGGTCTCGGTGATTTTCGCCGGGGGCGGCGGCGCTCCCGCGGCGGGTTTCGGGTGTTCCACTTCCTTCGCCTCCGGCCGGGAGGGCGGGACTTCAGCTTCCCTGGCTTCCGCGACCGGAGGCGGAGCCGCGGGGGGCGCTTCGGCCTTCGGCTTCTCCGCTGCCGCTTCCGGCTTGGGCCGCTCCGTGATCGTCGCGGGCTCCGGGGTCTCGGCCTTCGGCGCCTCGACCGGCGGAGGCTCCTTGGGTTTCGGCGGGGGCGGAGCTGGAGGCGGCGGAGGAACCTCCTCCCGGATGTTCAGGGAGGGCGGCGTCACGATCTTGGCGAGGAAGACGCCCGCTCGTTCCGACTCGTGGGCCGGAGGCGGCGTGGTCTGCACGAGATGCGCGACGTAAAGAATGCCCCCGTGGAGGCCCACCGACGCGAGCAGGCAGGCCGAAAGAACGGCGAATTTCAGGAAGTTGTCCCTCCCGGTCGGCGGGGCGGGCGGAGGCGCCGGCCGACGGGGCCGACGGGGCGGCGGCACGCCGTCGCCGGCCGGCAAGCTGTCGGGCCCCGGGACGGCGGGTCCCGGAGGCACCAGCACCGTCTCCGTCTTCAGCGTTTCCGCCCACGAGCGGAAGAGGCCCAGCGCGCCCTGGCAGAGGACGAACACGCCGAGCCCCGACAGCGCCGGCGCAAAGGCCCGGGACAGGCGCTCCGCATCCGCGGCGCTCGTCCCGCTCCTCAGGTCCAGGAACGTGGCGGCCAGGCCGAGCGCGGCCGCCGCGGTGGCGATCCACTCGATCAGCACGACGCGCTTCCCGCTCGCCGAGACCGCCTCCCGGTGCCGGCAGCCTGCCTCGATGGGGGACCGGTCGTCCCGCCGGAGGAAGTGCCGCGTCCAGAAGAACAGCCGGCCGGCGATCAGCACGAGCGCCGAGCCGGCCAGGGCCGCGATCGGCCACAGGCGCACGACGTCGTCCAGGGTCTTGTCCGGAGCATGCATGAAGGCTCCCGGGGTCGGCTATTTCAAGGAATCCACCACCGAGCGTCCGCCGAAGCCGCTGACTTCCCCGAGGGTCGATTTCAGTTTCTGCTCGATGCCCGGCTGAGGCACCTTCTCCTTCTCGGCGGCCGCGTCGTTGCCTCCGAAGGGGTCGAAGGACATCAGCTCCTTCTTGGTGGAGAGGTCTTTCGACGACTTCTGCGCGTTCTGGAGCTCATCCGCGTAGAACGCGATGTCGTCCAGGAGCTCCTTCTCCCGGTTGCGGAAGCGCTTCGTGTCCTCCTCGAGGAGCTTGTCGTACGCGTCCTTGGATATCTTCCCCTCCTCCAGGGACCGCTTCAGGCCGACGGTCCGGTTGATGTATTGCGCCCGCGTGGTCGCCAGACCGGTCCGCGCCGTCTTGAGGAGCTTGTCGTACTTCCCCTCGAGCCCCTTGTTCGCATCCAGGCGGCGGTTGACGTTCTGCAGCTCCCCGCTCTTCTTGCCCAGGGTATCGCTGTAGATCTTGAGGGTCTCGTCCACGTTCTTCTGGACGATCTGGTCGCGCTTGCTGGTCTCCTCCTTGCTCTCCTTCTGCTCGAGGTCCCCGAGGCTGTTCCTCAGGTCGTCGAACGTGAGATTCTCCTGGGACGAGTGCTTGGCCGACTCGGAGCCCGCCTTGCTCCCGCGGTCGATCTCCGTCTTGTCTCCCTCCGCGGGAAGCCGCCGCGTCTCCTGCGCGAGCGCGGACGCGGCGAAGGACAGCACGAACGCCAGGGCGATGCTATTTCTTGCGATCATTGGTGACCTCCTTGTCGTCTCCGAAACGCTGACGGTAGAACTGGTCGATGGCGTCCTCGAGGGACTTGGGATCGCCGATCGTCCCGACCTGCTGGACCTTTTCGGTGATGCCCACCAGCTGCTGCTGGAAATCGTTGAAGGTGTCCATGTTGGTCGTCACGCGCTCGGAAATGGCGTTGAACGCGTCAACCTTGAGGAACATCGTCGCCATCCGCTCGGTGATCTTGCCGATCGCGTCGCGACCGGAGATGACGCCGTCGCGGACGAGGGCCTTCACCTTCAGCGAATCCTCCTGCAGGCTCATGTTGTCCAGCAGGAAGCGCCGCTCGGTCTCGAGATTGGCGACGAGGGTCGTGAACTTGTCTTTCAGGGCCCCGTAGAGCGTGTTGAGCTGGGCCAGGTGGGCGGACAGCTTGCGGTAGCCCTCGCAGGTCTTCGCATAGCCGTCCGCGTAGCGCTTCTGCAGCCGGTACTTGTGGTAGACGCGGGAGAACTTCTGCTTGGCATCCCGCTCCTCCTCGGGGCTGGACGCGCTCTTCACCGCCGCCGCCATCTCCTCCAGCTGCTTCTCCATGGTGTCGACTTCTTTTTTCACTTCCTTGGCGTTGAGGGTCGTCGCCTCGATCTTCGCGCCGAGGTAGGAGTCGAACTTCGCCAGCTTCCGGCCCACGGAGCGGAAGTTGCTCACCGTGCCGTCCTGGTTCGAGATGATCCGGTCGAAGTCCTTCACGGCGTCGGACGCGTAGGCCGCGATCTTCTTCTCCAGGAGGGAGGAGTTCACGCGATCCGACGGGTTCTTCAGGTGCTTGGTCAGCAGTTCCTGCAGCTCCACGTTCGCGGTGCCGAGGGACTTGATGACGATGTTGAAGTCCTTCACCGAGGTCTCGAGCGACCTCACTTCCTCGTCGATGGACCAGCCTTCCGGGAGGATCCCGGTCTCGTCGCGCCGGTTCTGCGCAACGGCCTCTCCGGCCGCCGCGATCAGGAACCCGGCGACGATCAGGTTGCGTGTCAGCGTCATGGACGACCTCCTTGTCATGGATTCGAATCCGAAGCCGAGTCCTTTTCCTTCTGCTGTTTCTGCTTCAGGTCATAGAGGGCGCGCACCGAGAAGGTGTCGCCGGACAGGATCGCGTCGGCGCGGGCCTTGTACTCCGCGCTGAGGTTGGCGGACACGTTCCGCGACGCCGCGATGTCCTCGCAGAGGAAGTGCAGCACCGCGAGGGTGTAGAGGTCCTGCTCCCGGGGCGCATCGCCCTGGCGCTTGAGGGCCTCAAGGTAGGCCAGGAGCTCCTCGCGGGACTTGCGGTACGCCCCCAGCTCGAACTGCGCCCGGCTCAGGTTGTAGTGGACGACCGAGGTGGAGCCTTCCGACGCGAGGGGGCGGGAGGCCTCGGCCACCTTGAGCGCCTGGGTGAACGAATCGCTCGCCTTCGGGTAGTCCCCCACCGACATCTGTACTTCCCCGTGGACGGCGTGCGCGAGCATCTGGTCGCGCAGCGAGTACGCGCGGTAGCGTTCCTTCAAGGCCTTGGAGATCGACGCCTCCGCGTCGACCGGGCGTCCGGCGGCGAGGTAGCAGCGCGTCTGCCGGAACGCCGCCTCCCCGCGGTCCGGCGCCTCCTGGCGCGCGACCTCGTAGTCCGCGATGGCCCTCACGTGTTCGCCCTTCTTTTCGTAGGCCTTCCCGCGGACGAGGTAGGCATCGACCGGCCCGGAGTCCTCGTCGATGGACTTCGAGGACCAGGCGATCGCACGATCGAAGTCGCCCGACAGGTAAGCCGCTTCGGCGTATTCGAGGGACGAGGGGCCCGAGCAGCCCCAGAGGACCGACACCAGGATGATGAGGACGGATCCGCACAAACGAGGGATCATGGCGAGTCTCTCCTTAGTTCGGGGTCGAGTTGCGGGGCGATCTCGAGATCGCTCGCGGTCAGGACAGCCCGCGGGTCGCGATCGTAGCGGCGGGCGAGGGCGCACTGCAGGAAGATGCGGGCCCGGTCGTAGTCCGGGCCGCCCAGCCGCGTGGCCGACTGGAAGGCCGCCACCGCCTCGGGAAAGCGGGCCTGCCGGTATCGGATCTTTCCGAGCGCGATCCATCCCGCGCGGAGATCCGGCGCGGCGCGGGCGACCTTCTCCGCCTGCTCGGCCGCCTCCTCCGCCTTCCCTTCTCCAAGGGCCAGATCCGTGAAGCGCTCCAGCGCCTCGGGCCGGCGCGGCTGGTCGCGCAGCAGGCCGCGGTAGGCGTCCAGCGCCTCCTGGGCCTGATGGCCCTGCTCCAGGCCGCGGGCCAGAAGCCAGTTCCCCGCGTCCGACGCCGGGCCGGTCAGCTGCAGGTGGGCGCGGGCCAGCACCACGGCGTCGCCGGCGCGCCCCTGGGCCAGCGCGACCTCACCCTGCTCCAGCATGATGCGGTGGTCCTTCGGATGCATGCGTGCGGCGCCGGCGGCGGCGGCGGCCGCGTCCTCGAGACGCCCGCGGCGGCGGTAGGACTGGATCAGGCAGACCTGGTCGGGTGCGCCTTCGGGGCGCAGCACGCAGACCCTCCGCCACGCCTCGCAGGCCTCGTCCGGTGAGCGGTCGGCTTCAAAACGCTTCGCGACGCTGCGGAATCCCGCCACGTCGGGGGGCGCGAGGCGGAGAGACGTGATTTCGCTCCGCGTCAGCTGCCAGGACTGGGTGATTCCTTCCGCGGCCCTCCGGAGCGTGAGGCGCTCGTCGTCCATGTCGACGATCAGCCCCTCGATCTCGCGGCCGTTCTTCAGCGTCACCACGTCCGCGAGCGGCGCTCGGGAAATGAGACTCAGGAGAAGCCAGCCCCCAGCAATCCACATGCAGCCCCGACCTCAGCAAACGGCGGGCCCGAGCGCGTCCCTGGGAGAGTCCCGCTCCGGGGTGGAACGGATCGTTCAAGATCGCGCCGGGGATGGAACGTTTCGTTCAACGCCGGATCTCGTAGCGCGCGATCTTCCGGCGCAGCGTGGGACGCGAAATCCCGAGGATGCTGCAGGCCTCCCCGAAGTTCCATCCCGTGTGCTCCAGCGACGCCAGGATCGCTGAGCGCTCCAGGTCGTCCAGGGTGCGGGCCGAGGACGCCGGGGCGTCGCCGCCGAGCGCCGCCGTCACGACCGCCCCGTCGATCCGCCGGCCCTGGGACTGGAGGATCAGGCGGGTCATCGTGTGCTCCAGCTCGCGGACGTTGCCCGGCCAGGCTTGGGCCGCGAGGGCCGCCAGGGCCTCCGGGTCCACGTCGGGCGCCGGGACCCGGATCCTCCGCGGGATCTCACGCAGGAAGTGCGCCACAAGGGCCGGGACGTCCTCGCGCCGCTCGCGGAGCGGCGGGATGGCGATGCGCAGCACGTTCAGGCGGTAGTAGAGGTCGCCGCGGAACGCGCCCTGGCGGACCATGTCCCCCAGCCCGCGGTTCGTCGCGGCGACGAGCTGGAAATTCGACTGCAGCGACCTCGAGCTCCCGACCGGCTCGAAGCTGCGGCTCTGGAGCAGCCGGAGCAGCTTCGCCTGCATCCTCGGCGTGAGCTCCGCCACCTCGTCGAGGAAGAGAACCCCTCCCTCGGCCTGCACGATCTTCCCCTCGCGCGACGCGTGGGCTCCCGTGAAGGCGCCCCGCTCGTGCCCGAAGAGCTCGCTCTCGAAGAGCGTCTCGACGATCGTGGCGCAGTCGACCGCGACGAAGGGACGCGCGGCCCCGCCGAGCGCGTGGATCGCCCGCGCGGCCAGCTCCTTGCCGACGCCGCTCTCGCCCTCGATGAGCGTCGTCACGCCGCTGCGGGCCGAGAGGCCGACGTTTCGGCACACGTCCGTCATGGCGCTGCTGGATCCCACGAAGGTGGCTCCGGCGGCGGGGTCGGACGCCGGCGCCGCGTCCGCCGGCCCGAGCGGCCCACCGTGCTGCTCCAGCTTCTGCAGGACCGCGTCCACCTCGGCGATCTTGAAGGGCTTGCGGAGGAAATACTCCGCCCCGCCGGCGCTCGCGCGGGAGACGCTCGAGAGAGGCTCGTAGCCCGTCATGACGGTCACGCGAAGGCCGCGGTGCCGCCGCTTGAGTTCGGGCAGAAGGTCGAGCCCGTTGCCGTCGCCGAGGAGGACGTCGAGGAAGACGCAGTCCGGCCGCCGCGTCTCGACGGCGTCGAGGCATTCGGAGGCCTGCCGGACCCGGTCGACCGCGTGGCCTCGCTCCCGGCAGTGGCCAAGGAGGAGCTCCCCCAGGGCGTCATCATCTTCGACGAGCAGGATCCGCATGGACGCTCCCCCGTCTCTCAGGCTCCCGCGCCGCCGGCGGGGAGCTCGATGGTGACGTTCGTCCCTCGTCCCTGCCGGCTCTCCAGGGAGATGAACCCGCCGTGGAGCTCCACGAGATTCTTGACGATCGCCAGCCCGAGCCCCGTCCCGGTCCGCTTCGTCGTGAAGAACGGCTGAAAGACGCGGTCGAGCAGCTGGGGCGGAATGCCCGCCCCCCGATCGGCCACGCGGATCTCCACCCATCCGGGGCGCAGCCGGCTCGGCGCCGCCGAGAGCGAGATCGCCCCGCCTCGCGGTTGCGCCTCCACGGCGTTGACGATGAGGTTCTGGACCGCCTCCGCGATGAATTCGGGGTCGGCGACGATGCAGAGCGGTTCCGGACGGACCTCGATCGCGACGGTGGTCCGCGGGCCCTGGAGGGACGCCTCCACGGCCGCCAGCGCGGCCGAGAAGGTCGTGCGCAGGTCCATCGGGCGCGGCGACGGGCGGCGGGGACGAGCAAAGTCCCGGATGCTTCCCAGCAGGCGGTCGACGCGGTCGAGCTGTTCCAGGGCGATGTCCAGCCTCCCGCGGAGCGACGCGTCGAGCGCGCGCGACGAGCGGACGCTGTCGACGCCCAGGCGGACCGACGACAGCGGCACGCGGATCTCGTGAACGATCACGGCCGCCGTCTCTCCCAGCGCCCGGAGTCGCTCGAGATTGCCGATCTGCTGCAGCCGGTCCTCGAGGAGCCCCTTCAGGGTGCCTTTGTCGAGCGGCGGGCCCTCGCGCTGCGGAGTGAACTGGAGGAATGCCTGCGGGGGCAGCGCCGCGGGGACCGGCAGGAGGCGGCCCTGGCCCTCGCGGCCGCCCAGGACCAGGCGGCGGATCAGCCGCGGCTCGGTCCCGTCCCAGCTCCGCAGCGCGCGGCGCAGCGCCGGCGCCCCGAGGCTCGGGATTGCCAGGTCGGGAGGCAGCGGATCGGGAACCCCGGAGAGCTCGCGGAAGCTGGGGTTCACGTCGAGCAGAACCCCTTGGGGAATGGTGAAGAGCGCCACGGGGTCGCGGCACCCCTGGCAGAGCTCGTGCAGCGCGGTATGCGCGGCGAGCATCCCCTCACCCGGATCGGAAGCCACGGATGACTTCATTTCCCCCAAGTCCCACAGCGGTCACGTCAACGTCGGCGGACCCCGGCTACCTCCGGGGGCGCACACTCAAATATCGTGGATCGCCGGACGCGGCGCCACTGGATCCCGATTAATTGCGGCGCTACTTCAGTTTAAGAACTTCCTTCCGTGCGAAGCGCCCGGTGACGGGCACCATGCCCTCCCCCGCGAGGATCGTCTGCCCGTCGCGCGAGAGGACCATCTTCAGGAATTCCGCCAGGTCGGCGTCGACCGGAAGACCCGGGACCCTCCGGACGGTGAAGTAGATCCTCCACGAGAGCGGATACGAGAGCGACTGGATCGTCTCGGTCTGAGGCTCGAATGCCGGCGAACCGGCGGCCGAGCGCAGCGCCACGACGCGCACGGAATCGGCACGGACAAGGCCGCCGACGTACCCGATGCCGCCCGGATCCTCCGCCACGCCGAGCAGGACGGCGCCGGGCCCCGCCACGTCCTTCAGGCCGTCGCGGTACGCGCCGCCCTGCAGGACCCGCTCCTGGAAGCGCACTCGCGCCGGCGACTCCTTGCCGCAGCCGTAGGGAATGACGGGACGCGACTTCCAGGCCCCGTCCAGGCCCAGATCGCCCCAGGTGCGGATCTCGCGCCCGCCCCTCCGCCGCGTGGACGAGAAGACCGCGTCCAGCAGATCGAGCGGCAGGCTCGAGATCGGATTCTCCGGATGCACCACAATGGTCAGCGCGTCGCTCCCCACCGCGATCTCGGTGGGAAGGTATCCCCAATGAAGGCGGAAGTCCTCGATCTCGCCTTCGCTCCAGCGTCTCGACAGGATTCCGATGCGGCTGGTTCCGGCGGTCAGGGCCTTCGGAGTGCTGACCTTCTCGTCGACCTTCCCTCCCCTCAGGTCGGGGTAGTGCTGCTTCATCCGGTCGGTCCAGAGGCCGAGGAGTGTTTCGAATCCGTTCGCCGGGCCGACTTCGAGCGTTCCCTTGAGCGGCTGGGCGCTCGGTTGGTAGTCGAGGAGATCGGGGCTCACGCGGTCCTGGACAGCGACGAGCGCGAGAATCAAGGCGAGCATCTTCATCTTTCGATGCTAACGGCGCCTTCCGCGCTTCGCCACGTGAAAAAGATTCTTCAGTGGTGCGCCTTCTCGTGCATCGACGGGGCGCGCAGGACGGTCTGCGTGCGCGTGCGCAGTTCCTCCGCGAGCGGAGCGACTTTCGGATCGAGCGCCATCGAGAGCCCCGCCTTCTGGCGCAGCGCCTTCACGATCCAGCGGCACTCCATCACCAGCTTGTCCTGGTTGCCGCCGATCCGCGTCAGATCGTCCGTGTACTTCTTGAGCCGGTCCTTCAGGTCTGCCCCGTCGTAGTCGCGCACGTTCTTCCGGAAGTCGTCGTTCAGCGCCATGACGTCCGTCGGCGCCTTGATGCGCTCGTGGCGTTCGCCCAGCCGTTCGTCGATCTGGGCCGCGATCGCGTCCATCTCGGCCAGGAAGCCGGCGGCCTCGGGGTTCGTCTTCTTTTTCTCCGCGATGAAGGCCCGCAGCTCCTTGCCCCAGGCGACGTAGACCTCGATCCTGCCTCGGATATGCTTCACGAACTCGAGCGCCTCGCCGAGCAGTTTCTCGATCTCGTCGCGCTTCGACTTCTGCTCGCCCTTGTCGTAGATCTCGATCAGCTTGTCGCGCGTGGCGCAGGTGTAGTTGCCCTTGAAGTTCTCCTTCTGGCCCACGACGTCCAGGATGTACTCGCAGGGCCCCACGCCCAGCGTGCTCCGCATGACGTCGAGCGCGGTGAACTGCTCGGCCGGCGTTGCCTTCACCCGGTTGATCGGGTAGAGCAGGCCCGGACCCGACATCGTGCAGTACTTGTGCGCCAGCGGCTGGATGAAGCCCTGTCCCTCGTGGTCGGACCAGACCGGGTACTGGAAGGTCCCCAGCAGCTCGATCCAGCGCTTGCGGTCGGGGCCCAGTGTGCGGTCGTCGTTGCCCAGCCAGCTCGGCTTCCAGTAGTCGGCGCCCTTCGACGCCTGGAGCAGCATCTCCCAGCTCTCCGTGAGGCCGTCCGCCCGCGTAAAGTCCGCGCGCCACTGCGCCGTGTAGGGCATCTTCCAGCCGAGCGGCGTGATCTTCCCCGCGATCGACGGAGGCGCGTCGAAGGCGTGCCAGACGCCCTTGCCCTCCAGCAGCGCGGTCCAGATCTTCCGGCCCTTGCCGAAGCGGATCTCCGAGGCCGTGAACACGCGCTTCTCGCCGTCGCCCGAGAGCAGCACGCGCACCTCCTGCTCGCGGTTCTCGAACACGACCATCGTGAGCGAATCGCCGCCGCCGCTCGGGTGCAGGAGGAAGTTCTCGCTCGGCAGCTCGATCGACGCAGGTGGGACCTTCGTGGCGTCGACCAGCATGTCGTCGGCGAAGAAGTCGGGGAGGACGACGTAGCGGCCAGGGCTCTCGACCCGGAGCCGCTCCGCTCCCGCCCCCGGTTCGGTCTCGACGAACACCTCGCCCCGTTTGAGGCGGAAGGTCGCCGTCGACGTCCCCTTCGGGGTCTGGAACGCGGCCTCCAGGGCGGCGCCGCCCCGGGATAGGTCGAGCAACGACGCGCGGTCCAGACGGGTTGCGCCGTCGACCGTGAGGCGCGAGCGCAGCACGGGACCGTCCGGGGCGAGCGCGTAGACCTCGACCGACGGCGAGGCCTTGCGGGCGACGATGAAGAGCCTACCGTTGGTGAGGACCGCATCGCCCGTGAAGGAGGGGGCCGCGGCGCCCAGCGCCGTCCATCCGGATTTCGCCGCGAAGGCGGGCGCCGCCAGGGGCTCGGCGGAAGGCTGGCCGCTGTCCCAGGCGGCGACCCCGGCGCGCTGAAGGGCGAGGACCAGCAGAAGGACGTTCATGGGGACCCCCGAAGGCTCCTCCCGCTCCTCATTGATGACACTCGAGGAAGGCGCATCTCCCCGGATTTTTGTCCTTCCACCCTCATTAGAGGTACCCCCGGGAGGGCGCCTCGGTTTCGGGCGGCGTCCTGTTCCGCCCCGATTGACACGGGTTCCATCGCTTTGCTAGTAATCGTCGGTCCCTCTGGAGGTGCGGCATGACCCGGTCTCTCCTGCTCTCCCTGGCCCTCGTGCTCCTGGTGTCCTGCGGCGGGGACGCGGGCACGTCGGTCAAATCGAATACCGAGGAAAAGAAGTCCCGGCGCGAGGAGATGCTCGCCATCGCCGACTCCCCGTCGGCCGCCTCGAAGGAAGTGCCCACCCTGCTCCGGGCCATGGACGACCCGGACCCCGAGGTCCGCTGGATCGCGGAGTTCGGACTGGGCCGCGTCGACGCCCGCGGCCTCAAGGCGATTGCCGACGCCCTGAAGGACGAGTCCCCCAAGGTCCGCTGGGCCGCGGCCTTCGTGCTGGGCCCCATGGGCCGGAAGGCCAAACCCGCCGTGCCCGCGCTCCTGAACGCCGCCTCGGACAAGGATCCCGGCGTGCGCACCTGGGCCGTGAAGGCGCTGGGCGAGATCGACCCGTTCAACGCCGACACCGTCTCCACGGTCACCCGCGCGCTGCGGGATCCCGAGCCCAACGTGCGCCGGGTCGCTCTCTCGGTCGTGATCCGGCTCGCCGGAGCGGCCGCCGGGGCCGCGCCGATCCTGGCCGACGTGCTCCAGGACGCCGACGCGGGCATCCGCGCCCGGGCCTGCGCGGCGTTCCGGCAGCTCGGCTCCGACGGAAAGTCGGGCACCCCGGCGCTGATCGGGCGCCTCGCCGACGCCGACGCGGACGTGCGTTTCCGCGCCGCCGAGGCGCTGTCGAAGGTCGGCCCGACCGCCATCCCCCCGCTCGTTCGCGCGCTCAAGGAGCGCGACCCCCGGACCCGTCGGGCCGCGGCGGAGATCCTGGGCGGCTACGGGGCCGAAGCGAAGTTCACCCTGGTGGACCTGAACGAGACCGCCAAGGACGACGACGCGGCCGTCGCCGCCGCCGCAACCGCGGCGATCAAGCGGATCCAGGAGGGAGACGCCGCCCCGAAGGGGACGAGCTTCGTGGACTCGCCGGGGGCGATCCAGCGCCGCGCCGAAAACTACCGCTGGGCGCGCTTCGGGCTGCTGGTCCACGCCGGGCTCCCGTCCGTGCCCGCGCGCGCGAAGCCCAGTCAGGCCGCGGAGCTCGTCATGGAGAACGACCGGATGTCGCTGGTCGAGTACGAGACCTTCGCGCTCAAGTTCGGGATGGGCCAGTTCAAGCCTGCGGAGTGGGCGAAGCTCGCCAACGAGTCGGGCGCCCGCTACCTGGTGATGACGGCGAAGCACCACGACGGCTTCTGCCTCTGGAACACGAAGCTCACGACGTACACGTCCGTGCGCTCCGGGCCGAAGCGCGACCTGGTCTCCGAAATGGCGGCCGCCTGCGAGAAGGAGTCGGTGAAGTTCGGAGTCTCCTACTCGCTGCTCGACTGGTACCAGCCCGCCTACGAGAAGACCCCCGCGCGCTACGCCGAGTACGTGCAGGGCCAGGTCCAGGAGCTGCTCGCGCTGCCCCTCTGGGGCTTCTGGTTCGACGGCGAATGGGGCCGCGCGAAGGAGGAGTTCCGCAGCGACGAGCTGCTGACGGCGATCCGCCAGGCCAAACCGCTCGCGCTCATCAACGACCGCCTCGGCCGCGATGCGCGCGGTACGGTCACGGGCGTGGATTTCTACACCCAGGAGCCCGACGCGACGGTCGCAGCCCTGAAGCTGCAGGGCCGTCCCACGGCGGTGGAGTGGTCGACGCCCTTCGGCGACAGCGCGGCGTACAACGAGAGCCCGGACCCGCTCAAGAGCGGAGAGCGGATCCTCGGAGAGATCGTCGATGCCGCGTCCAAGGGCGGCAACTTCCTGCTCCAGGTCGGCGCGAAGTCCGACGGCACGATCCCCGAGCCGATCCAGGCCCGTCTCAAGGTGATCGGCGCGTGGCTCCGGAAGAACGGCGACGCGATCTACGACACCGAGCGCAGCCCGTTCAACGGCTCCCTGCCGGCCGGTCGGGTCACCGTGAAGGGCAACCGCCTCTACGTCTTCCTCGAGGAGCTGCCCAAGGACGGCATCATCACGCTGCCCGGCCTCAAGACGCCGGTGCGCGAGGCCTGGGTCCTCGACGGGAAGCGGGAATTGAAGGTCCGCGACACGGGCGTGCAGGCCCCCGGGGACCTGCTCCCCGGGCCCTTCACCGTCGTGGCGATCGAGCTCGAGCGCGCGCCCGAAGTGTCCAAGTAGGGCGATAAACCAACCTGGTTGCTTTTTCGCCCTACGGCGTCAGTGCCAACTCACCCTGGTGGGCGAACTGGACGTCGGCGATCTTGGCGATCACCTTGAAAACGATCGCGCCCTGCAGGACGTAGCCCAGCTTCACCGGCTCGCTGCGCGGTTTGTCGAGCGGGATCTTCACCAGGAACGCGAAGCCACTGTCGTCCAGCTTGAGCAACTCGGCCTTCGTCACGTGGTCGTTCTGCTGTCCCAGCTCACCGTCCAGGATCGTGATCTTGTACTTCATCTTCACCATCCCGATCATGAGGTCGACGTCGTCGGTCTTCACGTCGACCTTCAGGGTCAGCTGATGGGGATTGAGTTCCACGACCGTGACCCCCATCACGCTGGCCTTGGGAAGGATCTTCTCCTTGATGGAGGACGTGCTGCAGCCGGCGACCAGGGGGACAAGGAGCGCGAAGAAAGCGGCGCGGACCATGGTTCCACCTCCGTGTTGGTCTGGCACCCGTACGGATAAACCATGGAACCGTCCCCGGGAAACGGCGGGGCTATTTCAGGCCGGCGAGGAACTCGATCAGGTCGCGCAGGTCGCGGCGGGAGAGCTGCTTGACGATATCCTCGGGCATGGCCGAGAGGGCCGCCTTGCGGGCCTTGATGTCGGTCTTGGCGATCGTCTTGCGCTGACCATCCGCCAGCAGCAGCGTGAGCGCCGAATCGGTTTCCTTTTCGAGGCGGCCGACCTCGATCGAATCGTTTTGCAGCTGAAGGGCGACCTGCCCCCATCCTTCGGCGATGGTCTTGTTGGGCGTGAGGATCGACTCGAGCAGATACTCGCGCGTCTTCTGCTCGGCGATTTTCGTGAGCGGAGGCCCCACCAGGCCGCCCTCGGCTCCGATCTGGTGGCAGCGGAGACACTGGACGTCCTCGCGGTCGAAGAAGATCCTCCGCCCCGCGGCCGCATCGCCGCCCTGGAGCGTTTCTCCGTAGGGGGCCAGCGCCGCGCGATACTTCGCCGCCTTCTCCTTCAGCATCGGCAGCTCGGACGCCGCCTCGATCAGGTCGAGCTGGAGCGCCGGATCCACTCCGCGATCGAGCATTTCTCCGAGCTCCCGCGCGGCGCTCTGCTGGGCCAGGCCCGCGAGCGCCGCCTGCCGGACCCGGTTCGGTTTGGTGCCCTCCGCGAAGGAGCGCAGCAGGGCGACCAGGTTCGGCCCTCCCGTGACCGACAAGACGCCGACCGCCTCCGCCGCCAGCGTCTCGTCGGGATCCTGCAGCGCGTTGGGCAGCAGCGGACCCACGGCGACTTTCAGCTCCACGAGGGCGCGGAGGGCCGCGGCCCGTTCGGAGCCGGACGCATCGCGGTTCCGGACCGTCGCCTTGAGAGAATCTTCGAGACCTTCGAGCTGGAACGCGCCCGCCAGCCGGGCGGCTTCGGTCGCCACGGCCCCGCCGCTCTTGAGCAGCTCCCGGATGCGGAGGGACACCGCTTTGGCGACCACCTCGCGCTCCCGGGCGGGAATCGGCCTCCAGAGACCCATCAGCCGGTCGCGGCCGGACGGGTGCTCCCACTCCCGCAGCACGGCCAAGGCTTCCACGCGCGCGGAGGTCGACGCCTCGGGATTCACGGCCAGATCGATGAGATCGTCCGCCTTGCCGAGCCGGAAGGCTGCATTGACCGCGCGAAGATGGGCGCGCTCCGGAGCTTTCCCGCGAAGCAGCTCCACGAGCTCCGGAAGCGCCGCCGGGATCGGCTCGTCATAGATCGCGCGGGCCGCTTCCAGCACGAGCTTCGGGTCGGCGTCCTTGAGGAAGGACGCGACCTCCGGACGCTTCAGCTTGCGCAGCGCCACAAGCGACGCCATCCGGACCGCCGGCGACGCATCCTTGCCCGCCTTGACAATGCTCTCGACGTCTTCGATCCAGGTCAGCGCCATGATGCCCGCATGCTGGAGCATCCGGTCTTCGTTGTTGTTCGCGCGCAGGAACCCGATCAGCGGAGCGATCGCGTCTCGCTTGCCGATCTTGCCCAGCCCCATCGCGGCGAAGAAGCGCACGCGCAGGCTCTCGTCCTTGAGGAGCGCGACGAAGCGGTCGTAGGCCAGGGCGGTCCGGAGGCCTCCCAGCGTCTTTGCCGCCTGGGCCCGGACCTCCGCGTCGGCGTCGTCCAGCAGCGGCAGGAGCGGTTCCTTCGCCTTCAGCTGGCCAAGCCCCCAGATCGCGTGGATCCGCGCCATCGGCGGCGCCGACTTGTCGGCCCGCTTCACGAGCACCGCGGTCTGCTTCCGCGCGACCAGCTCGAACTGCGCCGCCTGCCGGACGCGCTGGTCCGCGTGCCCCAGCAGCGCCGAGAGCGCGTCGACCGAGCGGTCCTTCATGCCCTCTTCGAGGAGTTTCTTCACGGAGACGACCGCGGAATCCTTGAGCAGCTCCGGATCGGCCAGCTTCCAGAGGCGGCCCTTGTCCACCTTGTCCCACATGCCGACCCAGTCGGCCACGTACATCGCGCCGTCGGGCCCGAACTCGGCATCGGGGGTCTGAAGATCCCAGAGGAACTTCTCGAGGCCGACCATCTCGAAGGACGCGCCCTTCGGCTTCATCTCGAAGGTCCAGATGCCGCCGGGGTAGTCGCACATGAAGAAGTGGTTCTTGAAGCGCTCGGGAATCGCCGCCACGCCCGGGTGGACCGTCACGCCCGAAGGGCCGTGCCCCAGCCGGGCCACGTACGGCACCTGGAAGCCCGCCTCGAGTTTCCACTGCTCCTCGGCGCACCAGGCGCCGCCGGTCTGCATGAACTGGTACCCGATGCGCCAGCCGTAGTCGGCGCCCTCGACGACGTAGGTCCAGCGGCAGGTCTCGCCGACGTCGGGCGCCTTGCTGATGTTGTTGTCGCCGGTGAACAGGTTGCCGTACTGGTCGAACTGCAGCTCCTGCGGGTTGCGCAGCCCCACGCAGACGATCTCCAACTCCGAGCCGTCCGGATTGCAGCGCAGCACGCCGCCGCCGTCCGGGAAGCTGAGGACCTTCCCGTCGGTCTCGACGTGGAACCCGCGATCGCCGTGGCTCATGTAGAGCTTCCCGTCGGGCCCGAAGCGCAGGCCGTGGAAGTCGTGACCGCTCGCGCCGAGGTGGACGCCGAAGCCATGGTGCAGCGCCTTGCGGACGTCCGCCTGGCCGTCGCCGTCCGTGTCCTTCAGGTACCAGAGGTTGGGGATGCAGCTGTACCAGACCTCGCCGTCGCGGACGAGGACGCCGGCTCCGATTCCCTCGCAGAGGTTCCGGTAGCCGTCGCTGAACGTGACCACGTGGTCCGCGCGGCCGGACCCCGAGCGGTCCTCGACGATGCGGATCCGCTCCGACTCGACCTTCCACTCCTTCGCTTTCTCGCCGAGCCGCTTCTCGTGATACGCCACCTGGTCCTCGTGGCGGCGGCAGGCAAGGTCGTCGTCAAGCCACTCCTTGCGCATGTGGATGTCGAGGGTCGACGTGTGGCGGCGGAAGCATTCCGCGACGTAAATGCGGCCCTTCTCGTCGATCGAAATCGCGACGGGGTTCGCGACCTGCGGGCTGGCGGCCCAGAGGGAGACCTGCAGACCATCGGCGAGCTTCAGCTTCTTCCGGGCGGCCTCGTGTTCGCCGTCTTCCTGGGGCAAGGCGGGGACGGACAGCAGCGACAGCAGGACGCCCGCGAGGAAGAACCGCATCCTACTATTGTCTTATCGATCCTTGAGGCTGGCAAGGAACTCCACCAGATCGCGAATCTCGCGCTTGGAGAGCTTCTTGACGAGGTCCTCCGGCATGGGCGACAGGCCGACTTTGCGCGCCTGGATGTCCTTCTTCGGGATCTTCTTCCGGGTCCCGTCCGCAAGGATCAGCGCGACCTGGTCCTCCGTTTCGAACTCGATGCGGCCGCTCTCGACGGCCTCCGACTTGAGCAGGAGCACGACCTGCGCGAAGCCCGGCGCGATCTCCTTGTTCGGGACCACGAGCGACTCCAGGATGTACTCGCGCGTCTTGTGGCCGCCTACCGTGTCGAGGATGGGCCCGACTTCTCCGCCCTGCCCCTTCACCTTGTGGCACTTCTGGCAGCTCACCTCGGCCTTCTCCAGGAAGATCCGGCGCCCGTTCTCGGCGTCGCCGCCCTCCATGGCCTCGCGGTATCCGGCCAGGACGTCGTCCTTCTTCCAGGTCGACTGGTACGACGCGACCTTGTCCTTCAGCCCGGCCTTCGCCGCCGCGGCGTCCAGCACGTCGAGCTTCAGCGCCGCGTGCAGGCGCCCCGCCAGGAGCGCGTCCATCAGCTTCCCGAGGGCCTTCTCGGCGTCGGGCGCCGAAATGAGCGCGAGCGCGGAGATCGCGTTCTGCCGCACGGGGACGGGGCCTTCCTCGGTCGCCGTCTTTTCGAGCAGAGCAACGCTGTTCGGCAGGTTCAGCTGCGCCAGCAGCTTCGTCGCCTCCTTGCGGACGTTGGCGTCCTTGTCCTGCGCGGCCGCCGTCACGGCGGCGGCCAGCCGCTCATCCTTGAGGGCCGCGAGCGCCTTGAGGGCGGCGACGCGCACCCCGGAGTTCCCCTTTTCGGCGAGTCTGGAGATGCGGGGCGCGGCCTCGCGGATCTGGAGCGTCGCGCCCGCCTCCGCCGTCGCCTGCTTCACGGCGTCGGCGCCTTCGTCGAGAAGGAGATCGATGCCGCATCCGAGGACCTGTTGCGCGCCCTTCCCGTCCCGGGCGGGGATCGGCCGCCATACGTGGAGGATCCGGTCGCGCCCCGACGGGTTTCCCCAGTCGCGCAGGGCGTGCAGCGCCTCGACTACGGCCGCCTCGGGGACGTCCTTCCGAAGGACGAAGGGCCCCAGCAGCGCGGGTTCGCCGAGACGATAGGCGGCGTTGATCGCGCGGGCCCAGGCCTTGTCGGGCAGCTTCTTGTCCAACATCTTCGCCAGCTTGGGCATCGCCGCGTTCACCGGGGCGTCGTTGATCGCGCGGGCCGCTTCGAAGACGATCGCGGGGTTCTTGTCCTCCAGATAGACGGCGATCTCCTCGCGGTTCAGGCGGCGCAGCGCCAGGAGCGACGCGAGGCGGACCGAGACGGAGTCGTCCCCGCTCTTCGCGGCGATGGCGGGCACGTCGCCGCTTCCGACGAGTCCCATGACGCCGGCGTGGCGGAGCCAGGCGTCCTGGTCCGCGTTCGCGCGGAGCATCTCGAAGAGCGGCTCCGTCGCGTCCTTCCGGCCCAGCCTGCCGAGCGCGATGGCCGCGAAGGAGCGGACGCGGGGGCTCGGATCCTTGAGGAGTCGGATCAACCCCTCGAAGGCGCCGGCGAAGCGGCGATCCCCGAGGACCTTGGCCGCCTGAGCGCGATCCTCCGGCTCGGGACTTCCGAGGACGTTGACCAGCGAGTCCACGATTCCCGTCTGGCCGAGACCCCAGATGGCGTGCAGGCGCGCCAGCGGAGCGTCGGATTTCAGCGTCTGTTTGAAGGCCGGGACCGCTTTGAGGGACGCCAATTCAAACTGCGCCGCCTGGCGCACGCGCTGGTCGGGATGGCCCAGAAGTTCCCTCAGCTCGTCGACCGGAACGTCCGCCGTTCCCCGGGCGATGAGTTCCTTGGTCCGCAGCACCGAATCGCTCTTCGCCAGCGCGGGGTCGGAGACGCGGAAGATCCTCCCCTTGTTGGGCATCCCCCAGCCGTTGACCCAGTCCGCGATGTAGACCGCGCCGTCGTTGCCGATCTCCACGTCCGTGGGCCAGAGGTCTCCGACGAAGGTCTTCTGGTCGACCACCTCGAAGCCGGCGCCCTTGGGCTTCACCGCGAACGAGAGCACGCTGCCGGGGAAATCGACGAAGAAGAAGTGATCCTTGTAGGCTACCGGAAGACCGATCCCGCCGTTGAAGCAGATCCCCGAGGGCCCGTGGCCGATGTGGGCGACGGGCGGGACCTGCGAGGGCGCCGTCTGCCACGACTCCAGCCCCCACAGCTTCTCCGACATCCACGGCCCACGGCCGGGCGCCTGCTGGTAGCCGATCCGCCACCCGCAGTCGCCGCCTTCCATGATGTAGGTCCAGCGCGCGGCGTCGCCGGCGTCGCAGTTGTTGTCGCCCGTCCAGAGGTTCCCTTGGGCGTCGAACGCGAGCTCCTGCGGGTTCCGCAGGCCCGTCGCGAAGATCTCGAGGCCCGACCCGTCCGGATTGCAGCGCATCACGCAGCCCGAGTCCGGATTGTCCAGGACTCCCTCGACGTGCACGCCGCGGTCGCCGATCGTGAAGTAGAGCTTCCCGTCGGGGCCGAAGCGCAGGCCGTGCAGGTCATGGCCGATGAACGCGAGCCGCACGCCGAAGCCGCTGTGGAGCACCTTGCGCTGCTCCGCAACGCCGTCTCCGTCGGCATCCTTGAGGAGCCAGAGGTCGGGGATGCATGCGAACCAGACCTCCCCCTTCCGCGCGAGGATCCCGGCGGCGAGCCCCGTGGCCGGCGTGGCGAAGTTCTCCGCGAACGTGACCGCGTGGTCGACGCGGCCGTCGCCGTCGCGGTCCTCCAGGAGCCGGACGCGCTCGCTGCTGGTGAGCGCGTCGTACGTCGCGCCCATGTACTTCCGGTGCATGGCCTCGCGGTCCGCCACCGTGCGGCAGGCGAGGTCGTCGTCGACCCAGGCCATGTGGCCGCGAATGTCGTAGGTGCAGTTCCCGAGGCGGTGCGTCTCGACCACGTAGGCCCGGCCCTTCTCGTCGAACGTGAAGGAGACGGGGTTGACGAAGTCGGGCTCGGCGGCGAAGACGCCCAGCTGGAGCCCCTTGGGCGGGCGGAGGCGCCGGGCGGCCTGCTCGGCCTCCGAGGCGGGCTGCTGCTGCGCATGGGCCGACGACGCCAGGAGGATGGCGAGGAGGAGGCTGCGTTTCAAGGTGCGGCTCCGGAATGTACTTCCCTATATGTTCCCGCCCCGGCGATTTGTTACATCCCGGAGTTTATACGTTCGAGGGAGGGCGACCTCACGCAGGATCCGGAAGTTCAGGGACGCAGGAGTCGTCCGGCCTGGACCCGGCGGGCGACTTCGGCCTCGAAATCGTCGCCCTCGTAGACGAAGAGCCGGCCGTGAGACACGGCCTCCTCGCCGGGCGCGAGGTCCGGGAAGAACGGGTCCGAGTGGATGCAGGGACAGGGGGGATTTTCCCAGAGCCTCGGCTTCTCGAAGACCGTGGCGATCCAGCGCTTCCCGTCCTCGGAGCGGACGGCGCAGACGCCGGACGCGTCAAGCTTCCGCTTGTTCTCCTTGGTCTGGGCGTTGAAGCCGGGCGCGCCCTTGAGCATGACGCAGACCTGCGCGCGGGGCTTGGTCACGCGGCGGCTCGTTCCGTTCTTCAGGCGCAGCTCCATCCGCGCGCCGTCCGAGGCCGCCTCCACCCGCACCGAGAATTCGAGCCCGTCGGGCAGGATCCGCCGCGACGTCAGCGTCCCGTCGTCTCCGCGTGTCCAGTCGATGCGCTCCAGCCGGATCCCCTGCTTGTCCCAGGTCGTGGGAAGGTGGGTGTGGGCCAGGTAGACGAGGTCCTTGTCGCACCACACCGCTTCGGGGACGTCGACGACCACGTAGCCGCCGCCGGCCCAGGGGAGGAACACGCTGGCCTTCGTATCGCGGTGGGGATCGACGGCGCCCTCGAGGAAGCCGATCCGCGGATGCCGGCCGCCCGGATACGGAAGGAGCAGGAGCCGGTCGGCGGGCTTGGCGGGTGGGCGGATCTGCCCCTGCAGACGCGCGATCTCCGGGGCTTCGCGGCCCGTCGCCATCGCGGTCTCGACCTGCGAGAAGCCGTGGGCGGCGCAGACCCCGAGCCAGTAGCGGGTGTCGTCGTGGGGCGCGGCGGGAGGCGTTTCGGCGCAGGACAGCCCCGCGAGGACGGCCAGGGCCGCGAGGGCCGCCCTCATGTGGTCAGGAACACGCGGGCCGGGGCGCCGTCGGAGCCCATGAGCCGCAGCGGCCCGCAGAAGAGCGTGTAGTCGCCGGGCGGCACGTCGACCAGGTAGAGGCCCTCGAGGATCGTGATGCCCTTCCGGAGCAGCGTGTGGTGGGCGGGATGCTCCTTGTTGCCGTACTGCTCGATGCCGAGGCTGTCGATGCCGACCAGGCGGACGTTGCGCTCGGCCAGGAACGCTGCGCCGGCGCCCGTGAGGTAGACGAAGTTCGGGTCGAAGGCGCCTCCGGTGGCCCAGTGGTCGCTGTTGCGGGTGCGGAAGAGGACGCGTTCGACGCCACGCCAATCCAGGTTCTCGAGGTCGCTGCGGTCGATGCAGTCCCGCCGCGGGAAGTGGAAGAGCCGCGCGGGCCCGATCAGGTTCTCCACGGGCACCGCGTCCGCGGCGAAGCCATCCTTCTCGAAGTGCAGGGGCGCGTCGATGTGGGTGCCGTTGTGGGCGCCCATCTCGAGCTTCGACTCGTTGACAGGCTGGCCCTTCGCGAGCTCGTGGGTGAGGACCCGCCGGAACGGCGTGCTCCCCGTGTAGAAGGGCATGCCATCGCGCAGCGGCATGGAGACGTCGTAGATCATCGGTACCGCGGAGCTTACCTCGTTCCGCGGGCAGCGTCAAAGAGATGCTACTTCGGCGATTCCAGGGACGCGAGGTGGACGTAGGGCGGCGGGTCGACGGGCCACATGCGGCCGTCGCGCTCGCGGAACCAGCAGACGCGGAGGTAGGCGCCGCCTCCCTGCTCGAAGTACTCGACCTGAAGCGGGAAGTAGCCCGTCTCGAGGTCGCAGACGGCCGCGTCGGTCATCGGCGCGTGCGGGGTCCAGTTCGAGATCGTCAGGCGGCCGCCGACGAAGACGCGGACGCCGTCGTCGCTCTGCACGTCCAGCAGGTATCGGCCCTTGGCGGGCACGCGCACGCCGCCGCTCCAGCGGATCGAGAACTGGTCGGCGGGCCCGCCGGCCCACGCGGGGCCGGCCCAGTCGAAGACGAGATCAGCGTCGACGACCCGCTTCCGCGGATCGGCGAGGTGCGTGCCCGCGTGGTACTCGCCGACGAGGCCCGGCCGCAGGCCTTCCCCCTCGACGTTCGCGGGCGGGCCCGCGAAGGCGACCGGCGGCGTCCAGGGCCGCAGTTCCATGCGGTGGATGATCATCTCGGCGCGGTCGCTGCCCAGGCGGATGTCGGCGCCCTGCTCCATCCGGTTTTCGAGGCGCGGGCAGGTGAAGATGAAGCGCGCGCTGCGCCAGCGGCGCGATCCCTCGAGGACCACCATCCCCGCCCGCTTGTAGGTCCCCTCCTGGGGGCAGCGGGCGTCCATCGAGTCGTACTCGACGGAGAAGTTGCTCCAAGCCGGGCCCGCGTCGAAGTACTGGATCTCGAGCTCCGCCGTCGGCACCGTAGGCGCCCAGCGGTCGTCGACGTCGAAACGAAGGAACACCGCCTGGCCGTCGGGGCGCGCGGGGCGCAGGACCGCCTTCCCCTCATACTTGTCGACGCGGCAGTCCTCGCCGGCGCCGAGGCAGAGGCGCAGGCCCGAGTCGGGCGAGGGGCCGCCGGCCTCGTAGGACACGGGAGCCACCGCCGTCCTGGGGGCCGCGGCGATCGAGGACGTGGCGCGGGCCCCCGGCGCCGGCGCGGCGGCGTCCGGACGGCGGGGACGGAAGCCGAACATCGCGAGACCGAGCACGACGAGGACGGCCCCCGCGGCGATCGCGGCCCGGCGGAGCGCGCGGCGCATCCAGCGGCCGGCCGCGCGGACCGTGTGGCCTTCCAGCCAGCGCGTGAGGTCGCCGGCGAACTTCCGGGCGTCGGGGTAGCGGTCGTCGGGGTGCCGGGACATCGCCTTGAGGCAGATGGATTCCAGCGAGCGGAAGACGGCCGGGTTCAGCTGCACCGTGGTGATCTTGTGCGGCGCCTGCACGGGGTCGTTCGCCGCCTTCATCATCACTTCCATGGCGGTCTGGCCTTCGAACGGCAGGCGCCCGGTAATGATCTCGTAGAGCATGACGCCCATCGAGTAGATGTCCGTACGGCGGTCGATGGTCTTGGCGCCGCGGACCTGCTCGGGGCTCATGTAGGTCGGGGTGCCGACGACCCGCCCCTCGACCGTGAAGGACTGGGAGACGTCGTTCCCCAGGAATTTCGCCAGGCCGAAGTCCGCCACGTGCGGCTCGTTGCGTCCGTCGATCAGCACGTTGCCCGGCTTGAGGTCGCGGTGGATGATCCCCTCCTCGTGCGCGTGGTGGACCGCGAGGGCGATGTCGCGGAGGATCGCGACCTGCTGCCGGACGGTAATCGACCCCTTCTTGCGCCACAGGGAGAGCGGCTGCCCGTTGATGAACTCCATCGCGATGTAGCGCCGCCCGTGGATCACGCCGGCCTCGTAGACCGACACGATGTGGGGGTGCTTGAGTTTGGCGCTCAGCCGCGCCTCACGGACAAATCGCTCCTCCTCGAGCTCCCGCTCCTGCGGCTCGGCATTGGGGCTCGACAGGAGGACCTTGAGGGCGACGCGCCGATCAAGGTCGCCGTCGTGGGCCTCGTAGACCAGGCCCATGCCGCCGCGGCCGATTTCCGAGCGGAGCCGGAACTTGCCGAACGTGCCGAGCTCGCCGCCCTTCGGAACCGGGGGCGGGGTGAGGGAGACGGACGTGGCGATCCGGTCCTCCTCCAGGAGGGATTCCAGCTGGGATTCCGTGATGAAGCCCCGCTCGCGAAGGAGCTGGGCGAAGCGCGAGGCGGTGGTTTCCTTGGTGGTGACGGGCGCCATGCGCGCGTGCTGCACCAGCGCGTCCCGCAGCTGGTCCATCGTGATCAGCCCGCGATCCACCGCCCGCTTGCCGAGCCGCAGGTCTCCCGCGTCCGATGACGAGGACGTTGAATCCACCGTCGTCTCCCCATAGTCAATGGGAAAGCACCAGTATACCGGGACCCCGCCCGGGAGTCATCTGATATTACACCTTCGGCGCTCCGAGCCGCCCCCGCTTCGGCGTTCTGGACGATCAGGAACGGCCCGCCGCCCGGTCGAAGCGCTGGATCATCCAGACGACCAGGCCGACGATCAGGGAGCCGTAGATCCCGGCGTAGACGGCGAAGAGGGGCATGAGCTCGCGCTCCCGCGCGTTCCAGTGGTCCTGCCAGCCTTCCCAGCGGTAGCTGCGCGCCAGCGGTTCGCTGATGTGCGCCAGGTACGTGCCAGGGTTGCTGCAGCTCACGAGGGTTTCCGCGAAGGCGCCCCGGCTGAAGACGTGGTACGCCTCGAGCATGAACGCGAGGGCGGGCAGGACGAAAAGCACGGCGACGAGGAGCCCGAACGACGCCGAGAACGCGGCCCGCTGGTTCCGCGCGTTCAGGGACATGAACGCGGACACCACGTAGCTGGCCAGGGTGATGAGCCCGAGGGAGCCCAGGGTCAGGAACACGCTGCCCAGGCTCGCCCCGAACGCGTAGCCCATGAACGACCAGAAGAACGCCATGATGACGGCCATCGGCGCCAGCCCCGAAAGTCCGGCCAGCAGCTTCGCCGCCACGATCTCCCACGAGCGCAGCGGCGTCGTCAGGAGCACGTCCCACTTCCGCTCCTCGCGCTCCGTCACGAAGAGCGACACGCCGTTGGCGAGCGCGACCAGGACGAGCACGAACGAGGAGAACCAGAGCACCAGCACGCGCCACCAGCCCTCGGAGGGGATCGTCGTGAGGAGCGCGAAGACCAGCAGGCCGCCGCCCAGGCGGGCCGCGTTCCCGACGCCGACGCGGCGCGTGGAGAGCTCCTTCCAGAGGATGGCGTGGCGCTCCCAGACGCCCTGCTTCCCTCGCAGAAAGCGTCCGAGCGCCGACGTGCGCGGGCCGGGGACGGACGGCTCCCGGCGCAGGTCGTCCAGCGACGGGGTCGCCGGCGCGTGGCCCCCGGGGCGCCGGATCAGGAGCCGCACCCGGGACGTGGACGCCCGCAGGAGGACGTAAATGAGCAGCCCGGTCGTCAGGCTCGCGCTGATCCAGCCGTAGGACCACGAGAGGGGGCCGGACCCGCGGGGCATCGCCGCTCCCGTCGCCGCGTAGAGCGGGTGCGTGTACACCCACACGGTCATGACGTCGTTGTCGCCCCGGCTGGCGGCGAAGACCACCATGGGCCCGATGCAGTACACCAGGAGGGAGATGAAGGACACAATCGTCACCACGTAGCTCGCGCGGAAGATCGTCGAGCAGTAGAGCGCGATCGCGGCCCCGAGGGCCGCGCTGACGAGCGAGAGCGTGAACGAGTAGGCGAATTCCCAGGGCCCCGCGCCGCCCAGGTAGACGCAGACGGCGAAGACGGGGGCGCCGCAGAGGATGCCCGTGGAGGTCTGGAGCAGCGAGGCCTTCCACTTCCCCGCCACGATCCGCCAGGGGGTCAGCGGCGTGAGCGCCAGCAGGCCGAGCGTGCCGCCGCGGACCTCGCGGGTGATCATGTCCGAGGCCGCCGACATCCCGCCGAACGTCACGACCAGCATCTGGATCGCGAAGAAGCTGTAGAAGAGGCCGCGGCCGAGCTCGGCGTAGGCGGAGGGCGACATCCAGTCGTTGCCGCGCGAGAGGTTCATCCAGAAGAGGCCGACGATGAGACCGATGAGGCCGACGTAGAGTCCGCGGCCGACGTAGGTCTGCCAGCGCCGTGCGATGCCGCTGAGTTCCTTGACCGAAAGCGGATCAATGAAGAGTCGACGGATGAACTGCGGCGTGCGCAACGTCAACCGGTCTCCCTTCGCTAGGGCGTCAGAACCGCCTTGATCAGCGAGCCGTCGTGCATCCCGTCGAAGCAGGGCTTCCAGTCCTCGATCTTCGAGACCTTGCTCAGGTACGGACGCGGGTCCAGCTGGCCGGTCCCCAGCATCTCCAGGACGCGTTCCCAGACGGCCCACGTATGACTGAAGCTGCCCTGCAGCGTTACCGCCTTCTTCACCAGGGGGTCCATCGAGAAGTTCATCGGCTGGGGGCCCCAGCCGACCTTCGTGATCTGGCCCGCGGGCCGGACCCAGTCGAGCGCCGACTTCAGCGACGCCGAGGCGCCCGTGGAGTCGACGATCACGTCGGCGCCCAGGCCATCCCCCATCCCGGACAGGAGCTTCATCATGTCCTGCGTCTGGACGTCGACCGCGTGGGTCGCTCCCGCCTTCAGGCCGATCTCCATGCGGCCCTGGTCGCGCGTCGTCCCGGCGAGGATGACGCGGCCCGCGCCCGAGAGCCGCGCCATGCTGGCGCAGAGCAGGCCGATGGGGCCGGGGCCGATCACGATCACGGTGTCGCCGGGCCGGATGTGGGCGTTCACGATCGTCGCCTGGAAGGCCACGCAGCAGGGCTCCGTCATGGCGGCCACCTCGAACGACACGTTCTTGGGAATGCGGTGGAGCAGCCGCGCGGGAACTTTCACGTATTCCGCCATGGCGCCGTGGATGTCGTAGCCGAAGCCGCGGCGCGACGGGTCGAGGTTGTACATCCCCCGCCGCGTCATCGGCGAGTCGAAATCGATGTCGGCCGCCGTCTCGCTGGCGACCCGGTCGCCTTCCTTGAAGCCCTTGACGCCCTTGCCCGCCTGCGCGATCTCGCCGCAGAACTCGTGGCCCAGGATCACCGGGACCTTCACGGACCAGGACTGCGTGTTGTGGTACTGGTGGACGTCGCTGCCGCAGACGCCGACGCCGCGGACCCGGAGCAGGACCTCGTTCTCGCCGATCTCGGGCCGGTCCATGTCGCGGAGCTCGACCGCGCCCTTCTTCATCTCGTATTGGACGACCGCGGGCATCTTCGACATGCTTACTTTCCCTTCACTCGGTTCACGAAGCTCTTGATCGTCTCGAACAACTTATCGGAGTCCGCCCCGGGCTTGAGCTCGTAGTCCTGCACCGCGAGCGGCGCGCCGATGACGACGAGCGACGCCCCGAGGCTCGGGCACTGCGCCGCCTGGTCGATCGAGAGGCCGCCGACCGCCTGGATGGGGATCTTCACCGCCTGCCGGACCTTCTTGAGGTCGTCGAGCGGCGACTTGCCCTTCTCCCAGTGGCGCTCGTCGAGCCCCGTGTGGACGATGATGACGTCGACGCCCATCTCCTCCATCTTCTTCGCCATCGCCACCTTGTCGGGGCAGAGCATGATGTCGCCCATCACGTAGCGGTCGAACTCCTTGGCGGCGCGCACGGCCTCGCGGATCGTGTGCTCGTGCGCCTGGCCCATGACGACGACGAAGGACGCGCCGTTGCGGTACATCATCTCGGCCTCGAGATAGCCGGCGTCCATCGTCTTGAGGTCCGCGATGATCGGGTGGTTCGGGTATTTCTTGTGGAGCTGGGCGACCGCGTGCAGGCCCTCGCCCAGGATGAGGGGGGTTCCGACCTCGAGCCAGTCGACGCCGGCCTTGACGGCGATCTCCGCCGTGGGCAGCGCGTCGGCCATCGTCTGGAGGTCGAGCGACAGCTGGACCTTGGGCTTTCCGTCGAGCAGATTCTTTTTCATCGTTCTTCCTTCAAGGATCGGCCTTGGAACCGAATGGCACTGTACGCCCTTTTCCCGATCCGCTCAAGACTTGGCGACGGAAAGTGAGGGGGACGGCGGAGAGGCGGTCGGACGGTGACGCGGACGGGGCGGGAGCGCCGCTGAGGCTCCTCAGGCCCGGGGAAGGGCCTCCGCGGGGCGCCGGATCAGCTCCAGGAAGGTCCTCATCTCGTCCGCCTTGTCGGCGGGCAGCTCGAAGAACTGGATGCCGGCCAGGTACTGGCCGGCGACGCGCCGGCTCCAGCGGACCTCGCCGAAGGCCTCGATGCCTTCGACGCCGTCCGTGCCGAGGTCCAGGCGGACGACCGCGCCCGGCTTCAGGGGTTCCCGGGAGGCCAGGCGGACGCCTCCCAGCGAATGGTCCAGGAGCGTGAGTCCCACGTGGGGCTGGCCCCAGCCGAAGACGCTCATGACCCCCTCGTTGCACTCGACCGTGCAGCGCCTCAGGGGCGCGAAGCGCGGGGCGCGGCGGCGGTCCCCGGGCTCCGGGGTCGACGTCGCCTCGTCCGCCGGGGCGGACTCCCCGAAGGCCTCGGCCAGCGGGTCCTCGTGGTAATTCAAGTTTTCACTCATAGCTCCTTCCTATAGCCCGTCCGGGGCGGGGTTTCCGAAAAATCCGCATTTTCCATGGAGCATGATCCGGTCGGAGGGTTCGCGCCATGGCGATGCAGATTCCGATCGGGGGGGGGAACTGTACCTGTGGACCCCGCCAGCTCGATCAACGACCCGAGCTACAACGCCACCACCGGAATGCTTTCGTAGGCGCCGCCTACTGCATCGGCTCCGTGTCCTGCGGGTGGTGCAGGCAGCCCAGGGGGAACTGCTCCAGGTCGACGACGCAGCCGCTGAAGGCCGCGGCCTTCGGGGATACGAGGAAGAGCACCGCGTCGGCGACCTCCGAGGGCTTCATGATGCGGCCCAGAGGGAAGCGCTTCCCCTCCTCGTCCAGGAAGCTGTCGGGGTGGCCCAGCTTCTTCATCATCGCGCGCTCGCCCTCCGTGTCGATCCACCCCGGTTTGATGCAGTGGACGCGGACGCGGGCGTACTTGAGCGCGTTGGCCATGTTCTTCGACGCGGTCACGATTCCGGCCTTGCTGGCGGAGTAGAGCAGCAGGTTCTGCCAGCCGACGTCGGCATTCACGCTGGCCACGTTCAGGATCACGCCCGTGCGCTCCTGCAGGGACGGCAGCGCCGCCTGCGACAGGAGCAGGACCGACCGCAGGTTGACGTGCATCACCGCGTCGAACTGCTCGGGCGTGAAGTCCTGCAGCGACGCCCGTTCGCTGATGGCGGCGTTGTTGACGAGAATGTCGACGCCGCCGCATTTCTCGAGGGCGACGGCGATGATGCCCCGGGTGGCCTTCACGTCGCGGAGATCGGCCTCGACGAAGAAGGATCCGTGGCCGAGCGTCGCGGCGAGCGCCTTCCCCTTCTCGACCGGGATGCCGGTGACGACGACGCGGGCGCCTTCCCCGGCGAGCGCCGTGGCGATCGCGGCGCCGAGCCCGATGCAGCTGCCGCTGACGACCGCGACCTTGCCCTCGAGCTGCTTACTCATCCCCTCCGCCGCCAAAATGCTTCACGAACTTCTCGCGCAGGAACTTCGCGCTCTGACGGAGATTGTCCAGGCCGATCTCGACCGTGGGCCCCTCGCCGTCCTCGATGCTCACCCAGCCGCTGTAGCCGGCCTTGGCGAGCGTCCCGAAGATGCGGTCGTAGTCGTTGAGGCCCTTCCCGATGACGCCGTGCTTCACGAACTTCGCATAGCCGTGCTGCGGGTCCCTCGCCATCCGCCGGAGCTCCTCGATCGTCCCGCCCTCCAGGTAGCGGTCCGAGGCCTGCATGGTGGCGACGCGCGGAAGCACCCGGTCCAGGAGCTCGTAGGCGTCCTCGCCGGCCACCACCGCGTTGGACGGGTCGTACTGGGCCTTCAGGTAGGGCGTGTTGACGGCGTCGAGGATCGCCAGGTAGCGCTTGTGGCTCTGGGCGAACTCGGGGTACTGCCAGAGGCCGTCCTTGTAGTGGTTCTCCATGCACATCACGACGCCGGCGGCCTTCGCGTGAGGCTCCAGCTGCCAGAGGCAGTCGATCACCCACTTCAGGGCCTCGGCCTCGACGAGCCCCGGCCGGTTCTGCCCCGAGAGCACGCGGCAGTACTTCCCGCCCAGCTCGGCGGTGACCCGGAACATCTCGCGGGTGCGCTCGACCTCCTTCTTCCGGTCGGCGGGGTCGGGTTGCGTGAAGTCCGGCGAGTTGCAGAACATCGGCAGCTCGAGGCCCCGGGACTCCGCGGCGGAGCGCACCTTCTTCAGGTACGCCGAGTCGAAGGAGTCGAGGAACTTCGGGTAGAGCTCCGCGCCGTCGAGCTCCAGGTTGCCGGCGTGGTCGATCCACTGGAAGACCGTCATCCGGCGCTCGACGATCGCGTCGAAGAATCCCTTGGGAAACGCCGCTAGAGGAGGCATAGCGATCTACTGTAGGCTATTCCGAAATACGAATCACGAATTACGAATCACGGCTCCCGCCCTCCCCCGCGGGGAGGGAGGGGAGGGGGAAATACTCCATCCGTGGTTCGTGGTTCGGTGTTCCTGGTTCGGGGATCAGGCGGGACTCTCGGCGCGGCGCAGCAGGTCCTCCAGGGCCACCTTCAGCTCCCAGAGATCCTTCTGGGTGGCGTCGTAGGGGGCGGCCCCGACCTTCTCGCGCTCGATCGTCTTCAGGTTCCGCATCGCCGTGTCGACCTGCTGGAGCAGCTCCTGGATCTTGGCCGGATCAATCGTTTTGCCGCTGCCGTAGCGCTCGTGAAGCTCCTTGTAGCGCTCCTGGATCTTCTCCACGAAGGACTTCCGCAGCGCGTTGAAGAGGTCGACGAACGCCCGGTGCTGGGCGTCGTAGGGCTCGGCCAGCTTCTTGAAGCGGACGTGCACGTCCGCATAGGCGTCCGCCGGGAGGTGCTCCAGGCGGCGCACCGCGGAATCGAGCGCGGCCCCCGCGTCGGGGTAGCGCTGCGCCGACACGTGCTGCTCGGCCAGCGCGAGCAGCGACTCCGTCTCGTGCCTCGCGCTGGCGCGCACGAAGGCCCGCTCAAGATTTTCGAACTCCGCCTTGGTCGCCTCGCGCCCGGGCGGGAGCGCGCCCACGTCCTTGCGCAGCCCCTCGACCACCTTCTGCACGTCGAGGTAGGCCTTCTTCTCGAGCAGCGCCCAGGCCTCCTGGATGCGCGTGTGGAGGTCCGCCAGGTGCAGCCTCACGCTCAGGAGGAACTCCTCCCAGGCCAGCTCCTTCTTGCGCATCCGCGTCTGGCGGAGCGCGGCGATGATCTCGGTCTTGTTCGGCGGTCCCGGCGGCGGCGTGCCCTCGAAGGCGAGGCGCGCGATCATCGAGTCCAGCCTCGTGCGGAACTCCTCGATGGTCCAGCGCTTCTCGGGGTCCTTCTCGCGGCCGACCTCGATGAGCGCCTCGAACTCGGGCGAGATGTTCGCGACGTAGTCGCGCACGCTCATGGGGTGCCGCTTCGTGGCGTCGGCCAGCCAGCCGAAGATCGTCGCGTAGTCGATGTTCTCGTAGGCGCCGTGGCCCGTCACCATCTCGAAGAGGATGGTCGACAGCGCGTAGACGTCCGCCGAGGGGCCCACCGGGCAGTCGGCCTTCGCCTGCTCGGGCGACATGTAGCGCGGCGTGCCGACGCGCATGCCGGACATCGTCAGGGCTTGCGTGTTCGATTCGTCCGTCCACTTCCCGATGCCGAAGTCCATGATGACGGCGCGACCGTCGTCCTTTCGGATCATGACGTTCTGCGGCTTCAGGTCGCGGTGCACCACGCCCTGGCCGTGGATGTAGTGGATCGCGTCGGCGATCTCGCGGACGATGTGGGCCGCGCGGGCCAGGGGCAGCTTCGCGTCCGGGAAGCGCCGCAGGTGCACGTCGAGCGTCTCCCCCTCGATGTACTCGAGAAGGATGCACCAGCCCATCTTCTCGTCCTTCACCAGGCCGAAGCGCCGGACGATCCCCGGGTGCCGCAGAGACCGGAGGATGTCGTTCTCCTTGATGAAGCGCCGGATCGAATCGGCGACGATCTTCTGGTCGATCTCCGGGTCGTTCTCGAGGGGCGGCCGCAGGACCTTCACGGCGATGATGCGGTCCTCGTGCAGCAGCGGGTCGATCAGGTTGAGGAGGTCGCGGTACTCCTCCCCGGCCTTCTGGCGGTCCTGCTTGCGCCGCTCCAGGTACTCGGTCCAGAGGCGCTCGGCCGCCTTGTAGATCCGCGCCCGGTGCTGGGCGTCGGTGACGGGCACGGGGAGCGAGGTCTTGCCCTCCTCCTTCGCCTCCAGGTACGGGATGTCGTCGAGGCCCAGCCAGCGGGGGCTCTCCTCCCCCCAGACGACGCGCTCGGCCAGCAGCCCGATCGGATTCAGGATTTTCCCGACGTAGACCTGGCCGAAGGCGCCTTCCGCGATGGGATCGGGCGTGAGCACCGCCATGCGGTTCTTGAGCACGATGGGCTCCACCTGCTGGAGCACCCCGTCGCCGGCAGACTCGCCCGCGGATTTATCCGGATCAGCCATGGCAGGGCAAGAAGTATATCACGAAAGCCGGACGGGAGCGACTGCATAAAGGGCATGGGGGATCGGCCACCGAGTCTCGGACTTGCCGAGGGACGCCCCGATGGCCGATCCGATAGGGTCTAGTCCGCGGTCTTGCGCTTCAGGCGGTTCTTGAGCTTCTTCTGCAGCTCGGCCGGGTCCAGTTCCTTCTCGGCCTCCTTCTTGAGCTCGTCGCCCTGCTTCTGGATCTCCTCGACCGTGCGTGCGGGCAGCTCCCGGACGCTGCTCCTCAAGTTGTCCAGCAGCCCGGCCGGCAGGATGCCTTCGCCGGCCTTCAGGGCGGCTCCCGAGAGGGACTGCAGCAGGGTCTGCAGAATCTGCCCCATCGTCGCGCCGCCCTCGGCGGTTCCGACGTTCTCCAGTTGGATCGGCGGCAGCGTGACCGATCGAGCGCCACCGCTAAGAAGATCCGATTTGAACGAGACCTTTCCTTCCTCGACCCGGAGCCGGTGGATCAGGAACTTCTTCCCGGGGCTCGGCTCGGCCTTCGGCGCCGCCTGCCCGCCGGAAACGTTGTCCATCAGGGCCGACAGGTTGTTCTTCGTCCCCGAGAACTCCAGGACCAGGTCCGGCTTGATGACGACGACCTCGCCGATGTGGATCACGTCCCGCAGCAGGTCGCCCGGACCGACGGCGACGTCGACCTGATCGAACGCCAGCGCCCTCTTCTCGGTGAATCCGTGCGGATTGCCGACATCGAACTTCCCTAGGGTCGCGTGGCCCGACCATCGGATGGCCGCTCGGTCGAGGTGGACGGGCACTTTCAGGGCCGACGAGGCGCCCTTTTCGACGGCCGCCCGGACGATCGGGTCGATGAAGAGCGCGACCCCCGCGACCAGAAGCAGGGGGATGGCGAGGAGGATTCCGACGACGATGAGGACTCTCTTCTTCATGGCGCACCTCCTTCCCTTTCACTGATCGGCCGCGGGAGTCCGTGTTACGCGGCCGTAGAACGGTCGGCGACATCAGGAGGGAGGATGCTCTATCGGTTCCGGATCATCAGCCGAACGACGTTGCTCCGCAGGTTCTCTTCGGCTCCGGGGATCAGGTCGCGGGCGAAGTACTCGATGCTGACGTCGTAATCTCCCGGCGGGAATGCCTTGGCGTCGAGCACGAACTCGAAGCGGGCACAGTCGCCGGGGCGCAGCAGGCGGGACTCGGCCGCGCCCTCGCCGCTCCGCCACGAGGTCCGGCGCAACCCGGGCGAGGCGATGAATTTCTTCACCTGGACCCGCGCCTGGGCGCCGGTCAGGCGCAATTCCTGGTCGGGAAGGTCCTGCTCCCAGCTCGCGATACCCGGGAGTTCGCAGTCGCCCGCGCTGAGGTTCATGACGTCGAGCTGAAGGCGGAAGGGGCCGGATCCGAAGAAGCGGTCGCTGCGAAGCGAGGCCCCGAAGCCTCCGACCCGGTTCCCGCCGCCGAAGTCCCGGATCCGTTCGTCCGCGTCCAGCCGGCGCAGGATCCCCTGCAGCCGCTCCCGGACCTCGAGGTCCGCCGCCGCCTCCCGGGAATCGACGAGGAATCCGCGAAGATCCTCCCCCCGCCGGTACAGCTCGGCGGCGGCCCGTTCGCGGACCGCGATCGAATCGTCCGAGAGGTCCCGAAGGAGGCTCGAGGGATCCACCCACCCCAGCAGGAGCGTCCCCAGGAGGCAGAATTCGCCCACCATTATCTTTCTATAAAGCAGGGGCGGCCCCGGAGTTACAGGTCACAATTCCCATGAGGGCGACAATCCTCTAATAGAAGGTTAAGGGGGATCCCATGAGGCTGCTGATCGGCGTCTTGGTCCTGGCCGGACTGCTCCAGGACCGCCCCGGCGTCCCCGCTCTTGCGCCCGAGGACTTCTCCCGCCTCCACGAGATGATCCGTCCCCAGCCCGGCGAGAGCCCCTGGCGCGACATCGAGTGGATGACGAGCATCCGCGGCGCCCGGGAGCGGGCCGCAGCCGAAGGGAAGCCGGTCCTCGTCTTCACCGCGGCCGACGGGAGCCCGCTCGCGCGGACCTGAGGGGCCTGCACCTCCAATCGGGCCCGGTGGTGCACCGGGTCTCAGGTCGACCCCCGCTACGTCATGGAGCATTTCATCCCGGTCGCGCTCGACACGTACTTCCGAGGCGCCGGCGACGAGGTCGAGTTCTGCCAGAAGATCAAGGCAGGCGGGAACCACATGGCCGTCGCGACGGCCGGCGGCAAGGTGCTCGGACACGGAGACGCCCTGCGGATGCGCGAAAAGGAGCTCGCCAAGGCGCTCGAGGAGTTCCGCGCGCTGCCCGAGGAGGAGCGGAAGCCGAAGATCGAGGTCCCCGCCGACGTGGCCCCGCCCCGCCGGCCCCTGCCGGCGCCGCCCGCCAACGGTCTGATCCTGAAGGGCCACTGCACCTACGTGCAACCCGACGCGGCGGGCAAGATCGTCCGCGCCAACGCGTGGTACTATCGCGACAACCCGGACCGCTGGCCCGTCGAGACCCAGAGCGACATGCTCTGGCTCAGCGAGACCGAATGGGCGTCGCTGCTGCCGGCGGACCCGAAGAAAGGCGAGCGCGCCGACGTCGCGCTCCCGATCCAGCGACGCTTCTTCTCCACCATCGGGATCGACTACATGGAAGGGAGCGTCAACGCCCTCGTCCCGCGCGAAACGGCGCTCTCGCTGACGGTCGAGGCCGTCAGCGCCGACGCGTTGACGCTGCGGCTGGACGGCGCCGCGAAACTGGGGAAGGACTTCGACGAGGCCGCGAAGGTCGGCAAGAACACCCGCGGCAGCGAGGTCCGGGTCCTCGGGTATGTCGGCGTCGACCGCGCCCGAAAGGCGATTACGCGCTTCGACGTCGTCGGGCTGGGCCTCGCCTGGGGCAACAAGATGGAGTACCTGCACCGCGAGATCCGCCTCGACCGCGAGCCCTGGATGTACGGGATCGCGGTGGAGCTGGTGACGACGCGCCGCCCGATCGACCTCGTGCCGCCCTACAACATGCTGCACTACGGCGCGGGCATGAAGTACTTCGGCAACTGAGTCGGAAGCAAGAAGCACGAAGTACGAAGCAAGGCCTATTCCCCGAGACAACCCTCCCCTGCGGGGGAACGCCTGCTTCTTACTTCGTGCTTCCTGCTTCGGACGTAGGCCTACGGCCGACTCGACGTGTGGTCGTGGACGATCTTCCAGCCGTCGTCGAGCTTCCGCCAGATCAGCGTGAATACGCCGCCGGGACGCTTGTCGGATCCGGCGATCTCGAGCTCCCAGGACCCGGTGACGACGGCGCGATCCGCCTCGAGCTGCTCGAAGGCCAGGTTGGAGAATGAGAGGCGGCCCATCTTCTCGCGGGTCGGGTAGGCCTCGCGGTAGCGCCGCGCCATCGCGTCGAAGCCGCGGTGGACCTTGTCGCCGCCCGCGAAGACGGTCCGCTCGGAGCGCCAGTACCCGGCCAGGAACGCGTCCAGGTCGCCCCGGTTCCAGGCCGCGGCCTGCGCCTGGAGCACCCCGAGGATCTCCTGCCGCTCGGGCGCGGCGTCCGGGCTCGCGCAGCCGGGAAGCGCCAGCAGGACCAGGAGGAGCGCTCGCGTCGGCATCGCCGCTGAGTTTGATCCTACCGGCCGTTCCCGTCAAGCAAACGTGACCCCGCCAGCCGGGACCTCGTACATAGTCTGGAGGGGGAGACCCGGCTCTTCGTTTAAGGAGCGGGACGATGGGTGCGGAAACGAAACTGATGCAGGCGGGGCTGCTGTCCGGGAACCGGCTCTCCGGGTGCCCGGTCGAGAATTCGGCGGGCGAGACGCTGGGCAAGGTCGAGGACCTCATCCTCGACGAGGAGACGGGTCGCGTCGCCTACCTCCTGCTCTCCCTCGGGGGCTTCCTCGGCATCGGCAGCAAGTTCTTCGTCTTCCCCTGGGCGGCCGTCCACCACGACCGCCGCGAGAGGAAGGTCATCGTCGACGTCGATCGGGAGTCCCTCCGGAATGCGCCGGGCTTCGACCGCGAGACCTGGCCGGACCTCAGCGACCGGAAGTGGGCCCCCCGGGCCCGGCGCCTGGCCCGTTGACCGATTCCGATTTATCGGAATTCATTTCCAAAGTTACGGACGCTTCCGGTGTCTCAACGTAAAGGGTTCGGGGACCGGGCGGAAGGCGGCCTTGAAGGAGACCTATTATAATGGCTATAGAAGCGCTGGGCAGGAGGAGAACGATGCCGTCCGTAAGCCGGGCCCTCTCCGAAGAGACGAACGAACGCCTCAAGCGCGGCGAAATCCCCCCCGCCAAGCTGGAAGCCTACGAGCGGCTGCTGGCCCGGATCCAGGGGGAGCTGCTCCCCCACTCCGTCATCGTGAACAATGAGTTCACCCGCTGGTTCAAGGCCGGCAAGTTCGACACCGAAGACCTCCGTCACTTCCTCGTGCAGTTCTCCGTCTTCTCCAACCTCTTCATCGAAGCGCAGCTCAAGAAGGTCATCAACGCCCCGACCCTCGAGGCGATGCACGCCTCGAAGGAGATCCTGATGAACGAGCTCGGGGTCGTGTTCCGCAAGAAGGGGATCCAGACCGCCCCGTCCGACGCGGGCGTGGACGCGGACCTCGTCGGCACGGAAGGCACCATCGACGGCTCGATGTTCCGCTTCCCCGCCGCCCACTTCGAGTGGCTCCTCCGGATGATCTCGCACGTGGGCCTGGGCTTCGGCGACGTCGGCAAGCGCCGCCACGGCACCACCAGCACGCTCTTCTTCTGCGATGAGCTCGCGCGCCTCTACGGGTCCGACGACCCGCACGTGGGCCTCGGGGCGAGCTTCGCCGTCGAGAACTGGGCCGCCGCCGGCTTCTGGAAGGAGCTGATCCAGGGCCTCGAAGCCTACAAGAAGCGCGAGAAGTCGCAGATGCCCATCGCGTTCTTCACCTGGCACGACCGGGTGGAGGACCAGCACGCCGCCCACACCTGGACGGAGCTCGAGGAGGAGTTCTTCTCGATGGACCTCAACGAGGACAAGTTCATCCGGGCGGGACGGGAGATGCTCGACGGCGTCGAGGCGTTCTGGAAGGGGCTCAACCAGGACCGCCTCAAGCGCGAGGGCAGCCGCCGGGTCGGATAAGGTCAGCGCGACAACTTCTCGAGTTCCGCGCGAAACGCCTCGCCGAGCCCGGGCACGGCAAGCGCTTCCCCGAAGAACTTCCGGGCGGCCGCTTCGTCCCCTCTCTTCCGCGCGATCTGTCCCAGCGTAACCAGCGCCGTCGCCCGCCATTCGGGCCGGCCGGCGGCCTCCGCCGAGCGCTGGAGCAGCGGCACGGCCCGATCGTCCTGGCCCAGGGCGTGATGACAGAGCCCGCTGAAATGGACGACGACGGGCGTCTTCCCGGAGTCCGGGTCGAGCGCGGCGACGGACTCGAACAGCTTTAGCGCGGCGGCGAACTGCCCCCGTTCCGCCAGCGCGCGGGCCAGGTTGACCCGGGCCTGCAGGAGCATCCCGATCAGGCGCTGTTCGTAGCTTACGGGCTTCACGATCACGTCGGTCGCCGTGCGCTGAACGCTCTGGCCGCGCTCGCGGCGCTTCCGGGACAACACCTGTTCCGGCTCGATCGGGAAAGCCCAGTAGCGGGGTTCCAGCGGCGGCGCGGCGGCGCGCGGGACGGCCTTCCAGAGCACGCCCGCCGGAAGGAGCATCAGGTCTGGCCGCAGCATGGACGAGGGCACGGCGCGGTCCGTGAACACGGGACGGCTCCCTCCCGCGTTCGCGTTCAGGAAGGCCGCCGTGGCCACGTCGGCCAGGTCCGCGTCCGGGAAGCGGCGACCCGTCGCGTCGTAGTCCGGACGCGTCAGGAACGCATGGCGTCGCAGCAGCGCGTCGTCGTACCAGTCCGTCCCCCCGGTGGCGCGGTAGCAGAGGAAGCTGGCCGTCACCAGCGTCACGTCCGGCCGCGCGCCGCGGACTCGCTGCAGGTACCCCGTGAGCGCGTTCGCGTCGTCCCCGTAGAGGATGAGGACCGCATCCCGGTCGACCGGCTCCAGAAGCGTGTAGCCGTAGAGCTCGGCGAGGTCGTAGCGCCGCTGAGTGACATCGGAGAAATTGACGGCGCCCGCCCACGCGGCGCCGACGACGGCCGCCGCCGCGACGACGGCCGGCCCGCGCGCCCCCAGCGCCATCGCGACCCGGCAGGCGCCCACGCCGACCGCGAGCGACAACGGCAGCCAGGACGCGACGAACCAGTGGTCGTGCTGGCCCTCGGGCTTGAAGAGGATCGTGACGAGGGCGTAGGGAACCAGCCAGAGCAGGATCCCCACGAGCAGGGTCCGGTTCCGCGCCGCGATCGTGACAAGCCCGAGCGTCGCCAGGAGCAGGCCCACGCCCAGCATCTCCTCCCAGAGGAAGAGCCCGAAGCTGGCGGCCCGGGTGCCGTCCAGCCCGAAGGCGCCGTTCATCCCGACGAAGCGCTGCCCGGTGATGTAGGCGAGGAATTGGCCGACGCTGGCGGGCTGCCCCATCTTGAGCCAGGGGTCCCGCGCCAGCAGGATCGGGAGGATCAGCGCGGAGGGACCCAGCGCCGAGAGGGCGGCCACGCCGACCCGTGCCGCGACCCCCCGGGCTCCCAGCGTCTTCGCGTGCATCGCCGTGAAGGCCGCGAGGGCGGCTCCGGTCAGGGCGGCGGACGGGTGGGCCTGCCAGGCCAACCCGATCAGGACGGCCACGAAGGTGAAGTCGCGCGGGCGGCCGCTCTCGTCCGCCCGGATCATCCTCCAGATCAGCAGCGTGAGGATCAGGTAGTAGAGGGCATAGCCTTTGGCGTAGATCGCCGCGGTCCAGAACGTGTACCCGCCGGCGAGCAGCACGCCGGACACGACGCCGCAGACGCCAGCCAGGTCGCCGGGGTCCTGCTCCAGGACTCGGAAGAGGCGGCCGCGGCTCCGGAGGAGGTCGCGAACCGCGAGTGCCATGCTGCCCGCGGCCAGCGCCGCGCAGACGGACGAGAAGAGGTGGACCGCCAGGGTGAAGTCCGCGAATCCGAGCAGCAGGGTCCAGGCCTTGCAGAGGACCAGGTAGAGGCCGAAGCCGGGCGGGTAGAGGACGCCGAGTTCCTTCACCGCGGTCAGGTAGACGCCGGAATCCTGCCAGAACGCGTGGCTGCCCGCGGTCGCCAGCGACAGGGACAGAGAGAAGGCGAACGGCAGGCCGGGAACGATCCAGCGCCTCATGCGGGATCTGTCATGGAAGGACGCCAGTATAGCACGGCGGTGGCCGCCCCGACAGCCCCGGTGGCCTTCAGGAGACGGAGACGTCCTTCAGGTCCCGCTCGATTCCCTCGCAGATCCGCCTGCAGAACAGGCGCAGGTACGTGGCCACCCGGCGGCCAAGGCGGTAGAGGCCCGGGCTGTCGATGGGCTTGATGTAATAATCGCGCGCGCCCAGCGCCAGGGCGCGGCGACGATCCTCCTCCTCCCCGGATGTCGTGACGACGATCACGGGAATGCGCCGGAGCCCGGGCCGCAACCGCATCCACTCCAGCACCTCGAGGCCGGAGCGCTTGGGAAGCTTGAGGTCGAGCAGAACCAGGCAGGGCAGCAGGGTCGCCGACGGGTCCTTGCCGGACAGGTACTCGACGGCCTGGTCCCCGTCCACGAGGACCTTCATGGGGGTGTTCAAACGAGCCTTGGAAAGCGCGCGCTGGAGCAACAGAAGGGCGTCCGGATCGTCTTCGACGATCAGAACGACGGGCTTGGTCCGCGCCATAGGCTCCTCCCTCGCTTGCCGGGACTACGGAGGAGACTCGCCCCCTCGGCGCTGTTTTGAGCCCTTGATGCGGCGGGGCGTTACTCGGAGAATCCAAGATTTCCCGGGGGACCCTGCACTAGTGAACGGTCACGCGGTCGACGCGAGGATGCGGCGCGCCTCGTCCTCGAAGGAGGTGCCGCGCAGCGAGTTGAGGTAGTGGAGGGCCTGGGCGGCCAGCATGGCGTGGTGGCAGAGGATGCCGAGCGCGAGGCGGTCCTCAGGCTCCGAAAGCTTCACGACTTCCGCCATCGCAATGACCTGCTCCGCGGGCAGCTTCGACCATTCGAGGTCCAGCGGCCGTTCCCTCTGGAGGATGAAGAGCTTCTTCGTCGTCGCCTTCAGGATCTCGACGTCCTGGAACTTCTCGCCGACGATCGCGAAGTCCTTGAAGAACGGGCGCCGCTCGTTGAGCCGGGCGACGAGGCGCTCCCGCAGCTGGTTCATCAGGTCCACCTGGCGGCGCCGGCCCTCCAGCCGCTCGCGGACGCGCGTCGCGTCGCGCTTCTGGGCGAGCACCCGGGTCTCCTGCAGGGCCGAGTCGAGGTCGAAGCGCGTGATGTGCCCGTCGATCCGGTGGATCTCCGAGCGCTCCTGCGCCTCGAGGACCCGCTGCGGCACCATGCCCGTCTCGCGGCCCGCCTCGATGGCCGCAAGGACCGTGGAGAGCTCCTCGGCAACGTCTCGCGTGGACGCGTAGCGCTCCTTCGGATCGCGGGCAAGGCACTTGAGGCAGACGCCCTCGAGCTTCGAGATCTTCGTCAGCATCTTCGTGGACTCGTGCGTGCCCTTCGACGCCGACTTGCGGATGACGTCGGTCGGCTTCTCGGGAAGGTTCCGCATCGCCTGCACGAGGATCGACAGCGGCTCGCCCGTGAAGATCGGCCGGCCGGCCAGGAGCTCGTACAGAGTGGCGCCGATCGCATAGACGTCCGTGCGGACGCTGATGTCCTCGGTGCGCCCCGAGAGCTGCTCGGGCGCCATGTAGGCGGGCGTCCCGCGGACCTTCTCGTCGCCGTCGCCGGTCGGCGGCCCGCCCAGGACGCGGGCGAGGCCGAAGTCCATCACGAAGGCCGTGCCGGTCTTGGCCATCAGGATGTTGCCGGGCTTCAGGTCGCAGTGGACGATCGGCTTCGGGAACGTGTGGGCGTAGTGGAGCGCGTTGCAGACGTCGCGGATCGCCCCCAGGTAGAAGGCAGGGTCCTCGTAGAGCGGCGACGGGAGCCCCCGCGATTGCGCCGCGTGGATGTGCTCCGCGAGGGTCCGCCCCTCGATGAAGTCCATCGCGATGTAGAACTGCTGGTCGATGCGGCCGATGTCGCGCACCGCGACGATGTGCTCGTGGCGCAGGCGGAGCGCCGCACGGGCCTCCTGCAGCAGGTCCAGGATCTGCTCCTGCCGCTGCTTGCGCGCCTCGGCCGAGCCGGGCGCCTTGCGGTTGTGCTGCTCGCGGATGAACTTGAGCGCGACCATGTCGGCGAGCATCGTATCCCACGCCTTGACGACCACGCCGGCGCCGCCCTTGCCCACCTCGTCCAGGAGGACGTACTTCCCGAAGAGCCGGCCCGGGATCGTCCGGGCGAACTGCACCTCGGGCGGGAGCTCGTCGTGGGTGAGCTGGACGATGCTGTCGAGGTCGCGGATCTGGGCGACGATCGACTCTTCCTGCCACTGCACCGGCCCCATGCAGCGGGGGCAGCGCTCGCCCTCGGGCATGATGCGCGGCACGTAGACGGGCCCCTTGCACTCGGGGCAGAAGCGGACCCGCTTCTGCAGGGCCGCGACGGCGTCCTGCAGCTGGACCGGGTTGAGCATCGACGTCTCGACGAGGATCTGCTGCAGCGGCTTGCCGCTGGTCTTGCGCAGCTCCTGGGCCTCGTGGAACTCCTCGGGGGCCAGGAGCCCGCGCTCCAGCAGCATCTTGGCCAGGGCGTCGTCGTCGATCCCGCTCATGGCTTCAGCTTGTCGATGGCGGCGATCACGTCCTGGACCGTCCCGAACCTCCGGTTCGGGTCCGGGTGCATCATCTTCTTGAGCAGCTGGATCACGTCCGCGGGAGCGTTCACGACCATCAGGTTCGGCACCGGCATGCCGGTCTCGATCTGATCCGTGACGACCTCCTGCGAGCTGGCGCCCGAGTAGGGCTCGTGCCCCGTCAGCAGCGCGTAGAGGTGGATCCCCAGCGAGTAGATGTCGGAGCCCACCTTGACGGCGGGCTGGCCCTGCATCACCTCGGGGGACATGTAGCCGGCGGTGCCGACCGCCTTCGCGGGCGTGCCGGGCTCGGCCGCGTGGCGCGGGATCGGCACCGCGAAGCCCAGGTCGCAGAGCTTCACGTTGCCGACCTGGTCCAGCAGCACGTTGTCCGGCTTGACGTCGCGGTGGAGGTAGCCCTGCTCGTGGAGGAAGGCGAGCGCCTCCGCGACCTGGCGGGTGATGCGGATCGCGTCGCGGACCGGGAAGGCGCCCATCTCCGAGAGGGCCTGGCCGAGCGACTGCCCGTCCACGTACTCCATGATCATGAAGTGGTTGCCGCGCTCGAAGCCATGGTCGATCCCCCGCACGATCCGGGGATTATTGAAGCGCCGCAGCAGCATCGCCTCCCACTCGAAGCGCGCCACCGAGCGGGGGTCCTTCGAGCGCTCGGGGTGCAGCATCTTGACGGCCACGCGGCCGCTGCCGAAGCGGGCCTCGGCGGTCCAGATCACCGCGAAGCCGCCGGAGGCGATCCGGGAATTCAGGCGGTAGCCCGGGATGGCCTGGGCGCGCCAGTCGGGGTCCCGCACGATCTTCCCCAGGTCCATCAGCTCGATCTCCTGCGCCTGGCGCAGCGAGATGGCGCCCATGCGGCGCATGAGCTCCAGGAGCGGGACCACGAGGCCGTAGCGGGCGAACTCCATCTGGAGCCGCTGGCCCTCGCGGAGCTGGTCGCGGCGGACGAGATTCTTCTGCTTGAGGTACGCGGCCGCGGCGCGGTCGATCTCGATCTGCGTGTCCTCGCCCCGCTGGGCCTCCTTGAGGGAGAGCGCGTCCGCGGATCCCGAGGGCTGGGCCGCCTCGAGCGCCGACATCATGCCGCCGCACTTCTTGCAGCGGTAGCGGCTCCCCGGCGGAGGCGGCAGCGTGCTCACCCGGACGCCGCAGGCCCCGCAGGCGAAGGTGATCTTGCGCTGATAGGCGAGGACGCGGTTGACCTGGCCCTCGGTCACGTAGCCGCGGTGCACGACCAGTTCCCCGAGGGGCGGGGCCGTCTTCCCGGAAGCGCGGATCTCCTCCTGGAGCCGCACGCACTCCTCGATGTTCTCCCGGGAGATCAGCCCGGCCGCGACGAGCAGCCGGCCCACCTCGGCCTCGCTGATGGTGGCGTCGGAGCCGGCGTTCGAGACGCGGGCCGCGAGGATGGCGTCGAGGTCGTCCTGAGTCAGGTGGCCGTGCGAGACGAGCAGGACGCCCAGCGGCCGGGGCACGCCGGCCTTGCGCTCCTGCGACATCTGGAAGAGGCACTCGAGGAGGGCCTCTCGGGAGACCGTCTTCCGCTCCAGGACGGTGTGTCCCAGGAAGAAATCATCTTCGGGTGTTTTCATGATGCCTGGTTACCCGATGGTCGCTGCCGGATGATCCGATACATTATATCCCGTCCCGGCGACGCCTACTTCTGGCCGGCGAGGTATTCCACCAGGTCCCGCAGCTCGCGGCGCGTCAGGAGCTTCCCCAGGTCGTCCGGCATGGCCGAGAGGCCCCGTCGCGCCTTCTTGATCGACGCCTTCGCGATCGCCTTTTCCTGCCCGTCGGGGGCCTTGAGGACGAGCTCCGCCTCGCTCTCGCGGACGACGCGGCCCGTCTCGATGGCGTCGTTCTCGAGCAGCACCGCGACGGTCTCGTAGCCCGGAGCGATCGCCTTGCTCGGGAAGAGCAGCGACTCGAGAAGGTACTCCCGGGACTGCCGGGCGCCGATCCCGGTCAGCGGGGGTCCCGCGGTCCCGCCCTCGTCGCCGATGCGGTGGCACTGGTGGCAGCTCGCGTGGACGCGCACCCAGAACAGCTGGCGGCCGCGCCCGGCGTCACCGCCCTCGAGGCACTCGCGCCAGCGCGCCAGCGGGTCGTCCTTCTTCCGAGCATCCTCGAACGCGGCCGCGAGCCCCTTGGACGCCGGGCGGCGCACGGCCGCCTCCAGCAGGTCCAGGCGCAGCGACGCCGGCCAGGTGCCGGCCCGGAGACGCTCCATCAGCCGCCCGAAGACGGCGTCGGCGTCCGCGGGGGATTCGGCCAGCGCCTCCAGCGCGGCCTGACGGACCTGCACGGGGCCCTCGTCGGTCGCGGCGCGCTCCAGCAGCGCCACGCCGTCCGCCAGCGCCGCCTTGGGGATGAGCCGCACGACTTCGCCGCGCAGCGTCTCGTCGTCCTCCGCCAGCGCCTCCCTCACGACCGCCCCGAGGGTCGGGTCGCCGCGGGACGCGAGCGCGCGCAGCGCTTCGACGCGCAGCGGGATCTCCTTCCCCTTCCCCGCGAAGGCCCGCAGGCTCTCGAGCTCGCCCACGCCCAGCGCGGCCGCCGCGCGCAGCGCCTCGACCTGCACGCCCAGCGGCGCCCCCTTGAGGAGGTCGTCCAGCACCGAGCGCAGCGCCTCGCGGGCCGGCTCGGGGTCGCGCGGCTCCAGCGCCCGCCACACGCCGGTGATCCGGTCGCGGCCGGAGGGACGCTCCCAGTCGGCCAGCGCCCGCAACGCCTCGGCGCGCATCTGGGGCGGCTCCCGAGTTCCGCTGATGAAGCGGGCCAGCATGCCGGCGTCGCCCAGGCGGAAGCTCGCGTTGATGGCCCGGGAGAGCAGCGGCGGCGGGCACCCGTTGTTCATGATCGCCATCGACAGCTTTCTCATGCCGTCGGGGATCGGGGTGTCGTTGATCGCGCGGGCCGCTTCGAAGCGCAGGTCGCGATCCTCGAGGAAGTCCCGGATCTCCCAACGGCCCATCCGGCGCAGCGCCAGCACCACGGCCAGGCGGACGGGCACGGGCGCGCCTTTGGCGGCGGCCAGCATCGCGTCCACGTCGCCGATCCCCGCGAGCGCCATCACGCCCGCGTGGCGCAGGAAGCGGTCGCGGTCGTCGTTCTCGCGGATCATCTCGACCAGCGCCGCCTGCGCCCGGGCGAGCTTCAGCTTCCCGAGCGCCATCGCGGCGTGGTAGCGCACCCGCAGGCTCGCGTCCTTCAGGCGCGCGACGAGCGCGTCCCCCGCGCCCGCGACCCGGCCGTCGCCCAGGACGCGCGCCGCCTGTGCCCGGACCTCGGCGTCGGCGTCGTCGAGCAGCGGGATGACCCGGTCGGCCGCCCCGATCTGGCCCAGGCCCCAGACCGCGTGGAGGCGCCCGTACGACGGGCCCGGCTTCAGCGCCGCCGCGGCCAGCGTCGCCTCCTCCCGCCTCTCCGCCAGCTCGAACTGCGCCGCCATTCGGACGCGCTGGTCGGCGTGGCCCAGCAGCGCTGCGAGGTGCTCGGGCGTGCGCGCGCCCATCCCTTCCGAGAGCAGGCGCCGCACCTCGAGGACGCGCGCGTCCTTCGCGAGCGCGGGGTCGGCCACGCGGAAGATCCGCCCCTTCTGGGACTTCTCGAAGCCCTGGACCCAGTCCGTCACGTACACGGCGCCGTCGACCCCGACCTCCACGTCCGTCGGGAAAAGGTCCCAGAGGAAGTGTTCGGAGCCCGCGAGCTCGTAGGACGCACCCTTGGCCTTCAGCCGGAAGGAGTGCACGCCGCCGGGGAAATCGCAAAGCAGGAAGCAGCCCTCGTACTTCGGCGGCAGGCCCGTCCCCGGGTTGTGCGTGAGGCCGGCGGGCCCGTGGCCCAGGTGGCCTACCGGGGGGATCTGGTACTCCCCGCCGCCCTTCCAGAGGTCTTCGCGGTCCCAGGGGCCGCCGTCCGCCAGGTGCTGGTAGCCGATGCGCCAGCCGTTGTCACCGCCTTCGACGACCTGGACGATGCGCGCGGTCTCCCCGTTGTCGCCGCCGACGTTGGCGTTATTGTCGACGGTAAAGAGATCCCCGACCTCGTTGAACGCCAACTCCTGGGGATTGCGCAGCCCGGTCGCGACGATCTCCAGGTCGCTCCCGTCGGGATTGCAGCGCAGCACGCCGCCCTCGTCGTGAAGCGCCACCACGCGCCCTGCCGTTTCGACGTGGCAGCCGCGGTCGCCGACGCTCATGTACAGCTTGCCGTCGGGTCCGAAGCGCAGCCCATGGAAGTCGTGGCCGCCGTAGGACTGCCGGATCCCGAAGCCGTAGTGGAGCGAGGTCCGCTTCCCGTCCTTGAACTTCCACAAGTTGGGGATCGCGGCGAACCAGAGCTCCCCCTTCCGGGCCAGGATGCCCGCGGCGACGCCGTCCGCGATGCTGTTGAAGCCGTCGGCGAAGGTCTCCGCGTGGTCGGCCCGCCCGCCGCCGGAGCGGTCCTCGATCAGCTTGATCTTCTCGGACTCGACCGCGAGCTTCTCGACGTCGGCCCCGAGGTGGCGCCGGTGCATCGCCAGGCGGTCCTCGACCGTGCGGCAGGCCAGGTCCTCGTCCAGCCAGCCGACCACGCTGCGGACGTCCAGCACCGAGGTGCGGCGCCGGTGGGTCTCGACCACGAAGAAGCGGCCCTTCTCGTCGATCGTGAACGACGAGGGATTCTGGAGCTGCGGCTCGGCGGCGAAGAGGGTGACCTGCAGGCCCGCGGCCGGCCGCAGGGTGCGGACGGCCAGCTCCGCCTCGGCGGGGCCCTCCTGCGCCCGCGCCGGGAGCGTCAGGAGCAGGAGCAGCGGAAGCATCCGAAGCATCCCGCTAGAATAGCCGTCCGCAAACCTCGGTTCCACAAATGGAGGTTCGCGGCCGGCTACTTCCCCTCCTGGAAGAGCAGCGGCAGGAACTCGCCCAGGTAGCGGCGCCAGACGGGCCAGCTGTGGTTCCCCTCGGTGATCTTCAGCTCGTGCCGGATCTCCTTCGCCTTGAGCAGCTCGGAGAGCTTCGTGGCGTGCTCGGCCAGGCGGTCCTCCTTGCCGCAGGCGATCCACAGCAGGCGGAGCTTCGCGTTCGTGGCCGCGGGATCCGCCAGCGCCGTGGCGACGCTCGTCTCGGGATTCGCGATCGCGGCGCTGAAGCCTCCCACCCAGGCAAAGCGGTCCAGGTTGTTGAGGCCGACCGTGAGCGACTGCCCGCCGCCCATCGAGAGCCCCACGATCGCGCGCTGCTCCCGGCCGGCCTTCGTGCGGTAGTTCGCCTCCACGAACGGCATCACGTCCTCGAGAAGGTCCTTTCCGAAGGCCTCCAGGTTCTTCGGACCGGTCGCGGGGTGCCCGTCGGTCATGGCGATGATCATGGCCTTCGCCTTGCCCTGCGCGAGGAGGTTGTCCGCGATGAGGTGGGCGCGGCCGAAGGACGTCCAGGTCGCCTCGTTGTCGCCGGATCCGTGGAACAGGTAGAGCACCGGGTACGCGGCGCCGGGGTCCTTGTCGTAGCCGGGCGGCGTGTAGACGCGCAGCGGGCGGCGACGGCCGAGGGACTTGGACGCGTACTCGTGCAGCCGCACGGTCCCGTGCGGCACGTCCTGCCAGTCGTGGAGCCGCGGCGGGTCGCCCGGCACGTCGACGACGCTCGTCCGCGGCGAGCGCATGGGCTTGAGCACGGAATTCGACGGATCGGTGACGCTCATGCCGTCGATCGCAAAGGAGTAGCCGTAGAGGTCGGGCTCCAGGGGCCCCACCGTCACGCTCCAGACTGCCTGCTCGTCCTTCGTCATCGCGAGCTTCCCGCCGCCCTTCCACTCCCCGTTCAGGAGGACCTCGGCGGCCTTCGGGGCGCGCAAGCGGAAGGTGACTGTCCGGTCGGCGTGAACCTCGGGGGACGTCAGGGGCGCGTTCTGGCCCTGCAGCGCCAGGAGCGCCGCGAGAAGGATGCTCATGGGAGATTCTCCTCGGTATTCTTCCAGAACGGCGACGGGAGCCTCGGGCTATCCTAGTTCTGCTCGACGTGTTCGCTGCTCACGACCAGGTTCCGCTCGTCGAACAGGTTCAGGTAGTAGACCTTCGCGCCGTCGGGGATCGGCGCCGAGACGCGCCCTTCCTGGATCTTCGCCGCCGCGCTCTCCCACTTCCGCGGCTGCCACTTGCCGGCGTCCCGCGTGAAGCTGAGCTCGGCCTTCACGACGGGCGCCTTGGACGTGAAGGTCGCCCAGGCTTCGCCCTTCTCGGCGCCCTGCCCCGTGATCGTGGCGAGCGGCGCGCCGCCGTTGAAGAGCGCGTTGGCGTAGGCGTGGATCTCCTCGGGCTTCTCCCCGGGACCGCCGTGCGCGTGGGCCATGCGGATGCGGATCGCGAGCGTCCGCGCGGTCGTGGGCTGACGGTACGACTTCTGATACGAGTCGAGCGGGTAGGCGAAATCGTTGGTCCCGTTCACCCAGAGGAACGGCATCTTGGCCTGCCGCAGGTACTGCGACGGGTCCCAGAGCTTCAGCCACTTGTCGGCCTTCTCCTTGCCCATCTTGGCGAAGGTGTCCAGCCAGACTGAGTTCTCGCCCAGGAAGCCGCAGCCGTAGACGGGCGCCGCGAACTTGAAGCGGGAGTCGACGCTTGCGGAGATGCAGGTCAGGTAGCCGCCCCAGGAGATGCCGGTGATGCCCACGCGCTCCGCGTCGACTTCGGGGAAGGAGCGCAGCAGCGAGTGGCCCAGGATCACGTCCGCCACCGCGTGATAGGTCCACTGGTCCTGTTCGGCGCCGTCGATCTGCTCGAAGCCGCCCCAGCCCGGCGGGCCGCCCTGCTCGTGGCGCTCCCAGGACCCCTTCGCCTTCCGGGGAACGGCGCCGCAGAGGTCCATCGCGATCGCCGCGTAGCCCCGGCTGGTCCAGAGCTTCGCCCAGTCGGAAAACGCGGTGCCGCCGCCCCCGTGGACCAGGACCATCGCGGGAACCTTCCCCTCGGCCTTGGGGATGCCGACCCAGGCGAAGACCCGGGTGGGCTTGCCCTTCCACGGAAGCCCGTCGTAATAGATGGCCTTGAGGCCCTCGACCTCGAAGCCTTCGGCGGCCGCGGTCTTCGGGGCTTTGGACAGCGCCTCGAGGTCCCAGGACGACTGCGCGGCCGCCGCGCGCGCCAGGAGCAGGAGGACGACGGCCGTGCGCATCACTTCTTGGAGTGCTGGAGGAACCACTCGTTCAGGTTCTCGTCGCGGTACGCCTTGTCCCACGAGTTGTGGCCGACGCCGGGGTAGATCGTGAACTTCGGATTCCCGCCCGCCGCCTTGATGGCGTCGATCATCTCCTGCGACCTCTTGATCGGCACGGCGTTGTCCTTGTCGCCGTGGAAGTTCCAGATCGGCAGGTCCTTGATCTTCGGGGCGTCCGCGGCATTGCCCCCGCCGCAGACGGGCGCGGCGGCGGCGAACATGTCCGGGTACTTCGCGATGAGGGACCAGGTGCCGAAGCCGCCCATCGACAGGCCGGTGATGTACAGGCGCTTCTCGTCGACCTTGTACTCCTTCTTGGTCTTCTCGATGATGTCGAGGATCAGCTTCTCATGATCCATGAACCAGCCCTTGCCCTTGGGCTTCTGCGGGAACATGACGATGTAGTTCCACTTGTCCTCCGCGAGCCGGATCGCGGAGCCCAGGCCGACCTCGGCCTGCTTCTTGCCGTCGTCGCCCTGCTCGCCCGACCCGTGGAGGAAGAGGATGGCCGGATGCGCCTTCTCGGGGTTGTACCCCTTCGGGACGTAGACGACGTACTTCACGGACGCGCCGTTGTACTCGATCGTCTTGTCGAGAAAGCCGGACTCGGGAGCGCCCGAGCCGAGGAAGAGCGACGCCAGGACCGACAGGGCCGTTTTCATGGGGTTCTCCTGTTCAGGGGATCACCATAATAGAACGGTCCCAGGCTGTCCCGGAATTTCAACGCCGGCAGGGATTTGGGGGCGGCTGAGGCCCAGGTTCGAGAATAGCGAATCGCGCATGGCGAATCGCGGAGGAGAGGTCCCCACCCAATCCTCCCCCCGAGAGAAGGATTCATTCGCGATTCGAGAGTCGCAATTCTCGTTCGGGGTTTAGGGCAGGGAGCGGATCGCGACGCCGAACTTCTCCTTGCCGTAGACCGCCTGGTCGGTGACGAGCCGGAAGGCGCGGACCCGCTTCTCCTTCCGGTCGTACTCCAGGTAGCCGGTCACGAGGGCGTCGACCGGGCGCTCGTCCTTGTCCGAGAAGAACGTGTGGCCCAGGCGGACGCGGCCGTCGAGGCGGATCCAGGCGGTCGAGCGGCGGCCCGCGACGACCTTCGCCGAGAGGCCGGCCTCCTCGATACGGTTCCGGTCCGAGGGGCCGAAGTTGCCCGTGAGCGGATACAGGTGCGAGAGCAGCCGCGCCGCCACGGCCATGTCCACGTACCACGACGCGCCCGGCTGGGCGCCGGCGTCCGGGACCAGCGCGGCCTCGAGCTCGGGCGTCAGCGTCACCCACTCCTCGGCGGGGAACGCGTGATAGGACGAGCGCGGGTTGAACTCCAGCGGCTGGTCGTTCTTGTCGAGGTAGCGCGCGGTCAGGTGCAGCGGCCTCGCGTCCCCCGCGGGCGGGACCGACTGCGGGGCGGGAAGCACGAGGGTCGGGCCCTCGGCCGGCGAGATCTTCTTCAGCGACTCCAGGAAGCCGGGCACGGTGACGTGGCAGGTGTGGAGGCTGTCGACGACTTTGCCGTCGGGCTGCAGCAGATAGAGGCGCTCCGTCCCGATGGTCAGCTTCGCCTTGATGGCGTCGCGGGTGATCTTCTTGAACTCCGGATTCTCGGTGTCGCCGCTGTTGCAGTAGACGGGGATCGTGCGCGAATTGATCGCCGCGATCACCTCGGACGTCGACAGGGGGCCCTCGCGGAACGACATCGAGCCGCCGTCGGTGCGGCCGACGTTCAGCTTGCCCACGTGGGCGACCACCAGGACGGGCCGGTTGTGCTCGGCGGCGAGCCGCAGCGCCTGGGCCAGGTCCTTCGCCCAGCCGATCTCGTCGAAGCGCCGCTCCTCGGGGCGCGGCTGCCAGGCGCGGATCTTTTCGTCGATCTTCGAGAACTCGGGCGGACGCGGATCCTCGGGCACGTGGCCCCACCAGAGCGCGGCCGCGGTGGAGAGAATCGCCGCCGCCGCCATCGCGCCGGTCGCGACCTTCGCCAGGACGCCGGCCTTGACGGCCGCGGGGGCGCCCGTGGAGGCCAGGCCGGAGAGCGACGCCGTCAGGGTCGCGGGCGCCGATTCGGTCGCGCTGGCCGCCAGGATGCTGCCGAGCGCCGCGGCCGTCAGCGACAGGCCGCTGGTCGCCAGGGCGGAGCGCAGTTCCTCGACGCCGCGCGAGAGCTGGCTGCGGACCGTGTTCTCCGAGAGGCTCAGCGCATCGGCGACCTCGGGGGAGGACAGGCCCTCGCAGTAATGGAGCCAGACAGGGAGGCGGTAGTGTTCGGGGAGCTCCTGGACGGCGTGGCGGACGGCCTCCTGGGTCGCGCGGTCGTCCGGCGCAATCTCGCCGGACACGGACGCCCGCTCCTCGCGGGCCGCGCGCCGGCCTTCCTCGCGCGCCTTGTGGCGCGTCGCATTGACCACGAATCCGAAGATCCAGGCTCTCACGGCAGATTCTCCCCGGTACTTCGCCGAGTGGCGCAGCACCTCGATAAAGGCGGTCTGAACCGCGTCCTCGGCGTCGGCGGCATTGCGGCAGCAGCGGAGCGCCACGCGGTACGCCGAGTCGGCGTGCCGCGCAAAGAGGACGTTCATCGCCTGCCGGTCACCGCGTTCCGTGAACGCGCGGAGCAGCGCGGCATCGTCGGCCTGAGTCGAAACGGCATTCATGGTGTCGACCGCCTCTGCTCCCATCCTACCGGAAAGTTCCCGACCACCCTTGATCATAATGCAAAATTCCACTCGCCCCCGGAATCGACCCGTCTATTCTGTCGTACGCTTCCAGTAGCCGGAAAACGTGGGCAATTCCGAGAAAATAGCGGCCTACTTGGTCGTCTCCGGGCCCGCCTGCAGGACCAGATTCTTCTCCGCCCCCGCCGCCTTGTAGGCGTCCCGGACCTTCGCGGTCGCCGCCTCGAGCTCCGCCTGGGATATCGGCTTTCCCGCGGGATCGACTGGATTCCTGATCGTCAGCTTTCGCGGGGCGATCGCGGCCGCCAGGTCGGGCAGATCGTAGACCTCCAGCGCGCCGGGGACGACGCTCGACAGCTGGTTCTGCGTGATGCGGGCCTTGACGACCGACGACCAGGAGAGGATGCCCTTCTCAAGCGTCACTTCCGGGATGCGCGAGTCGAGCGCCGCCGCGTGCAGGGCCACGGGGACCGCCGCGCCCGAGGCCGACAGGATGCATTCGCCTCCCATGGCTTCGTTGATCGAGAGCACGTCGTGCACCCGCTGGCCCAGCAGCGGGCGGTTCAGAAGGATCCCCAGGAAGGCCTCCTTCCAGTCGACGCCGAAGGGGGACTTGCCCTCGGGCGCCGTCTCGCCCATGCCGCGAAGGTCGAGGGCGACGACCGGGTGGCCCTCGTTCACCCGCTTCTCGAACGGCCCGCCGGCCGCCGTCAGCATCGCCTTTCCGTCGCCCGAGATCGCCAGCACCCGCGAGCGCTTCGACGGTCCGCTCGACATCAGCACGTACGGAAGCCGGAGGCCGCCGTCGACCGTCAGGACGCCCTTCCCGACTTCGTAGTCCCCGCGATTGACGCGGCTGTTCGACGGGAGAGCCTCCGCGGCGGCCACGTCCTTCGGCAGCGCGAGCTTCCGGCGCACGATGATGGCGAGCTGCTCCTTCGTCAGGATCTCCCGCTTCGCCGCCAGCGTGTTCTCGCGCTCGAGGTCAAGGTCGAACACCGACTTGCCCTTCAGCTCGGAGAGCACCTGGCCGCTCTTCGTGCAGCGGAGCTCCTCCTCGGGGAACACCGGGAAGTCCGCCTCGACGATCGCGTCGTCGATCCCCAGCAGCCAGCGCCGCATCCAGCGGGTCGCCGCCTCGCGGCGAGGCCGGGAGAAGCCGTGCTTGTCGTTGTACTCGATCAGGTCGACCCGCTCGGCGTGGCCGATCATGCCGTAGACCTGCTTCGCCTCGCGGAACGTCGTCCACGAGCCCTGGATGTCGAAGAAGTCCTGCGTGCCGGTGCAGATCAGCGTCGGCTTCGGCGCCCGCATGGTCACGTAATCCGTCTGCTCCATCCCGAAAGCGATCTGGCCCGTGATGTTCTGCTCCGCGTCCTGCGGTCCGATCGTCGACAGCAGCCGCTCCATCGTGGTCACGTAGCAGGACGGCGCCGCCGCGGCGATCCGCTCGTCGATCGCCATCAGGTAGGACGTCAGCGTCCCGCCGCCGGAATTTCCCGTGCAGCCGATGCGCTTCGGGTCGATCTCGGGCCGACTCACCAGATAGTCGATGCTGCGGATGCCGTCCCAGATGCGGAACGACGCGCAGCTCCAGCCCACCAGCAGGGCGCCGATCCCCGACATCGTGTGCTCCGTGGTGTTCCCCTTGATGGCGGGCTTCCCGTCGTCGTTCAGGAGCTGCATCCGCTCGCCCTGGCCGATCGGGTCGTAGCAGAGCACGGCCAGGCCGTTGCGGACCAGGAGCTGCGAGATGCGCTGGTAGGCCTCCTCGGCCTTGCCCTTGTCGCTGTGGCCGCAGGGCACGAGCACCCCGGGGAACGGGCCCTTCCCCTCGGGCAGGTAGAGCACGGCGCTCACGTGGTGGTTCGGACGGCTCTCGTAGATCACCTTCTCGATCCGGAAGCCGTCGCCCTTCAGGGTGCCGGCGACGCGCGCGTTCAGCGGCGTCCTCTCCGGGAATCCGCCGAGCGCCTCGATGAACTTCGCGCGCAGCAGCTCCTGCCGCTTCTTCAGGTCCTCGGGCGTCTTGAGGGCGGCCACCGCCTTGCGGCGCGCGTCGAACTCCTTCGCGCACTCCGCCTGCAGGTGGGTGTAGAGCATCTTCCGCGGCTGGTCTTCGGCCTTGAAGACCGTGAGGTCGTCGGATTGAAGCGCGAGCAGGAGCGCGGCAAGAATCATGTCACTTCCCCATCGCGACGTCGGCCATGACCCGGATCAGCTGACGGCCGAATTCGAGGCGGTCCTGCGACGTCGGCAGGTGCCCGAGCTTCGAGCTCTTGGTGATCCCCTGCTCCAGGAGGAACGCGGACATTCCCCGCTGATTGTCCAGATACTCATAGACGGAAGCCCGACCCGGCGCCGGCTTCGGCGACGGAGCACGGGGCCCTTTCGCGGACGGATTGAAGGTGGTCTTTTCGAGGAGCGCGGCGAAAAAGCGCTCGGCGATCGGCCGGTTCTTCTCCGAGCTGCTCAGCCACTCGTCCGTCTCCTGGTTGTGCAGCGTCAGGAAGAAGCCCGAGAACGCGTGGATCACCTTCTTCGCGGCGCAGATCTCGGGCATCAGGCGCCGATGCTCGGGGTTCTCGGGGTCGGCCGAGTCCCAGTTGCGGTTCACGTCGTAGCCGTGCCGGTTGAAGCGCACGCCGCCATGGGCGCAGCCGTCCGGGTCCATCATGGGCAGGATCTTGAAGACGAGGCTCTTCCGCAGCGGCGCGGCCTCCTCGGAGAGGAGGTAGCGGATCGCGCCCTCGCCGACGAACGAGGTCCCGGTCTCCCATGCGTGCTGGCGGCACATCAGCCAGACCGTCGGGGGCGGCGCCGCCGACTCCGCGGAGAACTCCGTGATCGTCAGCAGGTGGAGGTCGCGCCCTTCGACGGACTTGCCGATCACGTCGTCCTTCAGGTGCGCGGCGCCGCGGATCTCCTCCAGGAAGCGATCGAGTCGCGACGCCGGGTACGGCTCGATGTGGGCGACCCACAGGGTGTCCGACTCGGCCGTGACGCGGAACGTCGCCTCGTCGTTATCGACCGTCATCTCGTCGAGGTGGCGCCAGGTTTTCCCGTCCGTACTGATCAGCGGCGGCGTGTCCTTCCGCACGCAGGCGGGGGCGGGCTTGTAGTTGTACTCGCCGCGCAGGTCGCTGAGCGTGATCGTCACCTCGCGCCCCTTCGCGCCGTCGATGCGGAACGAGTACCAGCTCGCCTGCCGGTTGCGGCCGTCCTGGTCGGCCTGGCCGGCCACGGCGCAGCGGAAATGCGTGGAGGAAATCCGTTCCACCTTCCCGAGGCTGCCGCCCTCGAAGTCCGTGGAGACGGAGATCGCCGAGGAACAGGCGGCCAGCGGCAGGACGAGCAGGGCCAGGGCCTTCACTTCAGCCCCGACAGGAATTCGAGGAGGTCCCGGAAATCCTGGCGGGTGAGCTTCTCCACCAGCTTCTCCGGCATGATCGACAGCTTCGACGCCTGGCGCTCCTCGATGGCGACGTTCTTGACTTTCGTCTGCTTCCCCTGCGCGTCGATGAGGATGATCTCGCCCGTCGGCGACGGGTCCTCGTCGAGGATCCGGCCGTCGACGATGTCGCCCTTGGTGGTGCGGATCTTCCAGTGGACGAACATGGGCGCGATCTCGCGGCTCGGGTCGAGGATCGACTCGGCCAGCTTCTCGCGGTTGAGCGTGTTGCCGATCGTGGAAAGGTCCGGCCCCACGAAGCCGCCGCGGCCGTTGATGCGGTGGCACACGAAGCACTGCGGGCCCTTGGCGTGGAAGAAGAGGCGCTCGCCGGCGGCCGCGTCGCCCTTCTCGACCGCGACCTTCTTCCAGCCCTCGATCGACGGTGGCTGTCCCGCGGGACGCCCCAGGAGCAGCGCGGCCAGCTCGCCGCCCTTCTTCTCCAGCGCCACCCGCACCTCGGGGCGGTCGACGGCGCCCGAGAGCGAGCGGACGGCCTCGACGGACGCGGGGCCGTCGAGCTGGCTCAAGAGGACTTTGCGGGTCTCTTCGGACGTTGCGGCGGAGTTCGCGAGGCCGGACACCGCGTCGAAGCGCAGCGCCGGGTCGTCCGCGACACGCCTCAGGATCGCCTGGGCGGCGTCGTCCGGTCGCACCGCGATCGCGCGCAGGGCTTCCAGGCGCAGCGCGGGGTCGCCTTCGAGCAGCCGTTCGAGCTTCGGCACCGCGACCGACGGGTGGTCGCGGCGCAGCATGCGCAGCGCGAGCGCGCGGAGCGCCGGGGGCTCGTTCGCGTCGTCGAAGACCTTGGCGATCAGGATCTCGCTGCCGAGCTGGTCCACCTGCGAGGGGCTGCGCCCCGCCAGCAGGTCGGTCGCCGCGAGATAGGCCTCGAAGATCTCCTTCGTGACCGGCAGGCGCGAGGCACACTTCTCCACCGCGGCCGCGAGGTCGCCGAGCTTCGCCTCGCCGACCCACTGGATCGCCGCGCGGCGGATCGCCGTATCGTTGTCCTCGAGGAACTTCGCGACAGCCGACGTGTCGCTCGTGCGGCGCAGCGCGAGCAGCACGCCCAGCCGCATCTTCGGGTCCGGATGGCCGATCCGCTTGAGCAATCCCGCCGCGCCTTCCGTGCGGACCAGCGCCTCGATTGCCGCCGTGACGATGAAGGGGTCCGACGATTTGAGCAGATCGGCATCGACCTTCTCGGGGCCGCTGCGGAGCGCATTGACGAGCTTCAGGTCGCTCGGGTCCGGCGGGCTGCCGGTCTTCACGGGCGTCGTGCCCGGCGTCTTCGCGCGGATCCGCCAGACCCGCCCTTTGCCGTGCAGCTCGTAAGAGCGGTCTACCCAGTCGGTGATGAAAATCGAGCCGTCGGGCGCGAGGCCGATGCCGACCGGCCGGAACTGGTCGCTCCCCTTGACGATCGTCTCGGGCTTCGACGTGAACGACGCGCCCTTCGGCTCCAGCTTGTAGCGCTGGAGGATGTGGTCGCCCCACGACGTGGCGATCAGGGTGCCCCGGTAGTCGGCCGGGAAGGCGTCGTGCTCGTAGGCCAGAACACCCGACGGCGCCTCGCCGGTGCCGCAGACCATCGGCAGGGTTCCGGGCAGCTCGCCGTTCCACGCGGTGAAAGGATGCAGGCCTTTCCGGCCGTTGCGGAACTTGTAGCCGTAGTCGCCGCCTTCGATCACGTGGAGGAGGCGGCAGGGCGGGCGCGAGTCGGGGTCGTTGTCGACGGCGAAGAGCCGACCGTTCACGTCGGTGCAGCAGTGGAACGGGTTCCAGAAGCCGGTTGCGATCTGGACGAGCTTCGTGCCGTCGGGCCGGCAGCGGAAGATCTTGCCGCCTTCCGTGTCGGTAATGGTCGTGCCGTCGGAGCCGACGAGGGAGAACGGCGCGCCGAGGTTCTCGCCCATGCCGAAGTAGATGTTGCCCTCCCGGTCGAAGGCGAAGCCCGAGAGGCCGTTGTGCGGGTAGTTCCCCTTCGTGTCGAGCTTGACGATCGAGTCGCGGCGCTGCTGGAGCTCCGGCTTGCCGTGCCAGCGGTAGACCTCCCAGCGGGTGGCGAAGAAGAGGTCGCCGTCCTTGCCGAAGCCGATGCCCATGCCGTAGCGGAAGCCTTCGGCGAACGTCGTGACCTTCCCGGCCCGGCCGTCGGGGCCGAAGTCCTCGAAGATCAGGATCCGGTCCGTGGGCTTGCCCTTGTAGTTCTTCGGCGGGAAGTGGGTGTTCGACTCGATGGCCCAGACGCGGCCCTGCGCGTCGACGGTCATGCCCGTCGGCGTGTTGATCTGAGGCTCCGCCGCCACGAGCTCGACGACCAGGCGTTCGTCGACGGCGACGGGTTTCGGAAGGTCCTGGGGTGCGACGAGCGACAGCGCGAGAAGGAGGATGTTCACGAGGAAGGTTCTCCCGTTGGTTGATCCGCTCCGGCCCCCGGTACTATACGTCTCGAGGGCGTTATAACGGATAGACACGTTGGAAGGAAGAAAGTCCCCGGCATTTTCCGGGCCCCGCCGGGGTTATACTGGCTGGCTCATGAAGAAGATCTACTCCACGACCCTGATCGGCCAGGCGGAGATGCTGCAGATGATCCTCCGCAGCCGCGGCATCGAGTCGCGCCTGGAGAACGAGGGCGCCGCGAACTACGCGGTCGGCACGCCTTCCCCGGCGGCGCCGATCGTGATCACGGTCGACGACGAGGATGCCGAAGAAGCGGCCCGCGTCATCGCGGCGGAGCTTCAGAAGCCTCATGGCCCGAATCCGACGACCCTGCAGGAGCAGCTGCGCTGCGTCTGCGGCAAGACGCTGGAGTACCCCAAGGGCGAGGAACCGCCGGACGAGTGCCCCTGGTGCGGGCGGCCGACGCAGATCTCGGCGGCGCCGGCCCCGTCGCACCCACCCGGCCCCAAGCCGAAAATCCCGCCCGCGGCCATCGTCGGCGCTCTCCTGCTGGCCCTCGCGGTCGCCCTCATCGTCTACCGGGGCGGAACCGGACGCGGGCCGCTGAACGCCTCGGAGGAGTCGCAGACCGGATGGAACCGCAGGCTCCGGGAGCGCATCGAGGCGATCCCGCCCGCAAACGTCCCCAGGGTCGACCCCGAGGCGATCGCCGCCCCGCTGATCACGGACTTCCCCGACGACGCCGCGCGCTTTACGGCGGCCCTGGTCGGTGCGACGGGCGTCCAGGATCTGGCCTGGCGTTGGAACCGACTGAGCATCGAGCTGTCGCCGGACTGGGCGATGGAGCACGGCTTCGTCGACAGCCCGCGGCTAAGCCGCTACTCGCTGCAGGCCGACCGAAGACAGATTCTGATGAACGCGTTGGCGCTGCAGATACTCCGCTCCTTCCGGCTCTCGCCGCCGCCGCTCGACGCCCGGCTCTTTGAACGGCACCTGGAGCGGATCCTCCTGGGCTACGTCCTCTTCGGCCCCGGCAGCGCGGACCCGCGGCCCGCCTTCTGGGGCGTGCTGGCCTGCGCCCACGTGCTCGACAAGCCCGCGCTGCTGGCCGAGCGGCTCGAGCAGGTGCCCGACGTGGTCGCCGAATTTCGTCGCGACCTCAAGACCGTCCCGCGCCTCTGGCTCGACGTGGGCCTCGACGAATCGAACTCCGCGCTGCTGCTGCTGCGGGAGATTGAGAAGGGGGCCGACGAACGCCTGAAGGCCGCGGTCGGCAAGGCCCGCGAGGCCCTTTCGGACTACACCACCTATCTTCGGAAGCTTCAGGACGCGACCCGCGAGACGGCTCCCCGCGACCCGCGCTGGACCTTGTTCCTCGTGCGCGACGTGGAGTTCTCCGAACGCGGTCCGCGCGAGGCCGCGCGGCTCCTGCTCGACGAGGCGAACAAGTCCTTCGCCAAGTGGAAGGCGTCCAACCCGAGCGCCCGGGAGAAGGGCAAGACCTACAGCGCCGGAGAGTGGCACGAGGAGCTCGGGCGGATGATGACCCGCGCGAAGGAACTGGTGCTGGAACGGGGCTTCGCGGAAGTTCCGCCGGGCGATCTCCCCCTCCTTCAGGTGGATCCGACCCGCACGAAGGGGATGCCCGAGTGGCCCCACTACGCCTGTCGGAGCTTCGAGCCCACCCTGCGGGCGACGCTCCGGGAGGCCCCCTGGGAGGACGACGCGAGGAAGGCCTGCTCGCCGCCTCTGGCGCAGATCCAGGTCGCCGCCGGAACGATCCCCGGCAATCACCTGAGGACGCTGATCGCCCGGCGCGACGGCACGCTCCTCCGTCGCCTCTACTGGAGCCATTCCACCTCGGCGGGCTGGCACGAGTACTGCGTCCGTTGGGCCGCGGAGGCGACGCCCGAGACTCGCGCCGAACTGCCCCTGCTGGAGGGCTGGCGCTTCATGGACTGCTGGAGCGGGGCGGTGCAGCTCTGCTACCTTGCGGGAACACTGACGGAGGATGAAGCCCTCGAGATGCTCCAGCAGGGCCTGGGAGAGACGCCGGAGCGGGCCCGCTCCGTGCTCGGCTGGTCGACCCTGGAGCCGCTCTATCACCTGAACGCCGTCCTGGGCGCGCAGGACCTCTCGGGGCTGCGCGACGAGATGAAGTCCAAGCTCGGTGCGAGCTTCGACCTCGCGCGCTTCCATACCCAGGTGCTCGGCTACGGCCACACGCCGATCGCGCTCGTCCGCGAGGAGCTGCTCCGCGCGAAGTGAGCGTCAGTTGGTCTGCTTCACCCGGTTCTGGATCTTGATCAGCTCCTCGAGCGGCAGCGCGCCCGAGCCGTCGAACGCGCTCCCGTAGATCCGGACCTCGTCCAGGATCCCGCGGTAGGAGCGCTCGGGCGCCATGGGCCGGATCATCGGCGGGACGTTGCCGATCGTCAGCTGCGGCGAGATCTTCCCGCCCGACGGGCCGCGGTTGTAGTCCGCCGCATTGATCAGCTGGGGATCCTTGTTCTGCGGCGCGACGTAGAACTTCACGTGGTCCTTGGCCAGGCCGGAGTCGTAGGTCACGGCGAAGAAGCGCCACTTCTCGTAGGCCTCGGTATTGGCGTTGGTCGCCTTCGAATCGAAGAGCGGAATCTGTGCGGGCTTGCTCCGCGCGGCCGAGCCTTCGGCCCACTCCCCGATCCCCAGCTGCAGGCTGCCGTCGCTGCGGAAGACCAGCTCCACGCCTTCGTTGACCTTGAACGGGTTGAACCAGCTCACGATGCGGTTGCCCGCGCCGGCCATCTTGTCCGACGGCCCTTCCTTCACGTCCATGCAGATCGTCCAGCCGGTGATGGTGAAGGACTTCAGGTTGCGGAGGTTCTCGATGCCGGCGCCGCCGCCCAGGTCCACGGCGTAGACGCCGCCGCTCTTGTCGAAGTCCAGCGCCGACGGGCCCCCGTTGGGGGCCGCGGTGGCGGTCCACGACGGCTTCTTGTCCGTCATCTTCGCCTCGGGGAACGCGGCGGCCGACGCGCCTCCGTTGGAGGGCGTCGTCCCGGCGTTCTCCTTGAAGCCGAGCTCGACGAGCAGGACCGGAGGAATCGTCGTGCGCGGGACGATGGGGTCCAGCTTGCGCTCGCTCCCCATCTTGATGAGCTCGTCCTTGCCGTGGTGCTTGGTGTACCAGATGCCGAACTCGTCGAACTTCACCCACGGCTGCTTGGTGATCTGCTTCATCGCCTTGAGGAGCTCGGGCTGCACGCGGTCGTAGACCTTCTTGTACTCGTCCTTGATGCCCTGCTTCTTGCGCTCCTTCTCGATGCGCTCGTTCTCCCTGAAGTAGAAGTCGACCGCGGTCAGGGGCGCGAAGTCGGCGATCGCCCAGACGGCGCGGGCGGCGGCCTCCTGGTCGGTGCCCTTGAGCATCTCCTCGTAGGTCGGGAGCGAGGACTCGTGGCCCACCTTCCCGATGGCCGCGGCGAGCTTGGCGGAGACGTAGGGGTTCTTCTTGTAGCCCGCGAGCGCCGCGCTCAGCGCCGCCGCCGCGTGGGGGCTGCCGCGGAAGCGGCCGAGCGAGTCGGCCGCGGAGGTGACGAGGACGAAGTTGATGTCGGATCCCGTGGCGGCGAGGTACTTGGCGAGCGCCGTCACCATGCACTTGTCCTTGGGCTCGACGTCGCCGAAGTTGAGGATGAGGAGCGCCTTCTCGGGAAGCGTCTTGGCGTCCTTCATCTTGGCGGCGAACTCGTCGACCGCCTTCTTGGCCGCGTCCTCCCGCGCCCTCTTCTCCTCGGGCGTCTCCTTCCGGTCCTCCTGCTTCTTCTCGTCCTGGAAGGCCGCGACGGGAAGCGCGCAGAAGAGGAGCGCGAAGGCGACGAGGAATCGGGAAGCGGTGGAGTGGGTCATGGGGAGCCCTCCTACACAGGTCCGAACCCGCGACGGCTAAGAGTGCTCGCCCACTTAAAGTCTATGCTCTTGGATGCGGAAAGTACAACCGGATTTACATAAAATGGTTGGCCTTCCCCCGATTGTTGCGCTATCTTCGCGACCGTGAAATTCAAGATTGGCCTGGTCCAGATGCGCTGCACGAACGACGCGCGCGAGAACCAGGCCACGGCGGAGGACGGCGTCCGCCGGGCCGCGAAGCAGGGCGCGAAGGTCGTCTGCCTCCCCGAGCTCTACCGCAGCCTCTACTTCTGCCAGTCCGAGGACCACGCGAACTTCGAGCTCGCGGAGGCGATCCCGGGCCCCTCGACGAAGGCGCTCGGCGCGCTGGCGAAGAAGCTGAAGATTGCCATCGTCGGATCGCTCTTCGAGCGCCGCGCGGCGGGCGTGTACCACAACACCGCGGTGGTGCTCGACGCCGACGGCAAGCACGTGGGCACGTACCGGAAGATGCACATCCCGGACGACCCGCTCTACTACGAGAAGTTCTACTTCACGCCCGGCGACCTGGGCTTCCAGGCCTTCGACACGCAGCACGGCCGCATCGGGACGCTCGTCTGCTGGGACCAGTGGTACCCCGAGGCCGCGAGGCTCACCGCGCTGCGCGGCCCGTCGGTGCTCTTCTACCCCACCGCGATCGGCTGGCACCCCAGCGAGAAGAAGCAGTGGGGCGAGTCGCAGACCTACGCCTGGCAGACGATGCAGCGCTCGCACGCGATCGCCAACGGCGTCTACGTCGGCGCGGTCAACCGCGTGGGCCACGAGGGGCCGAAGGACGGCGGGATCGAGTTCTTCGGCGCGTCCTTCATCTGCGACCCCTACGGCCGCACGATCGCGGAGGCGTCGCGCGACAAGGCCGAGGTCCTCGTCGCCGAGGTCGACCCGAAGGTCGTGGAGACCGCGCGGCAGCACTGGCCGTTCCTGCGCGACCGCCGCATCGACGCCTACGGGCCGATCGTCGAGCGGACGCTGGAGAAGCGATGACGGTCCCGCCCGCCCAGCGCGGGTTCTCGATGCCCGCCGAATGGGCCCACCACCGGGCCACCTGGATCGCCTGGCCGCGCAACAAGGAAGACTGGCCCGGGCGCTTCGGGCCGATCCCCTGGGTGACGGCGGAGATGGTCCGCATCCTCTCGCAGAACGAGCGCGTCTGCATCCTCGTCCAGAACACCGCCGAGCAGAAGCAGGCGAAGGCGGTCCTCAAGACGCAGGGCGTCGACCTGAAGCGGGTCGACTTCTTCCGCATCCCCACGGACCGCATCTGGACGCGCGACTCGGGCGCGATCTTCGTGAAGCACAAGGACGGCAGGAAGATCGCGACGCACTGGAAGTTCAACGGCTGGGCGAAGTACGCGAACCACAAGAAGGACGACCAGGTCGCGCCGCGGATCGCGAAGGCCGCCAAGGTCCCCGAGGTTGCGGTGCTCGCCGGCAAGCGCGAGATCGTGATGGAAGGCGGGGCGATCGACGTCGACGGCCGCGGCACGCTGATGGCGACGGAGGAGTGCCTGCTCTCGGACGTGCAGGCGCGGAATCCGGGGCTGGGGCGCGAGGGGATCGAGCAGGTCTTCCGCGACGTGCTCGGGATCAAGCAGGTGATCTGGCTCGGCAAGGGCATCGCTGGCGACGACACCCACGGCCACATCGACGACCTGGCGCGCTTCGTCGGCCCGGGCCACGTCCTCCTCTGCGAGGAGAAGAACCCGAAGGACGAGAACTACGCGATCCTGAACGAGAACCGCGAACGGCTCGAGTCCGCGGTCGATGCGTGGGGGCAGCGCCCCAAGGTGATCCCGCTGCCGATGCCGTCGCCGGTCGTCTTCGACGGGCAGCGCGTGCCGGCAAGCTACGCGAACTTCTACATCGCGAACAACGTGGTGATCGTGCCGACGTTCAATGACCCGAAGGATCGGGTGGCGCTCGGAATCATCGCGGAGCTCTTCCCCCGCCACAACGTGGTGGGGATCCATTGCCTCGACTTCGTCTGGGGCCTGGGCACGCTGCACTGCGCGACCCAGCAGGAACCGGCGTAGGTCCTACGCGTCCTTCGTCGCCAGGTACTCCTCGCGCGCCTTCGAAAAATCCGCCGTCTCGTCACAGCGGAGGATCTCATAGGCGCTGCGGAGGCGGGCGCGGAAGGTCGCCTCGGGCAGCTGCAGCTGGATCGCAGCCTCGCGCTCGCCCAGGTTCTGCAGGTGACGGGCGACGACGACCTGGCGGAACGCCGGGCGCAGCGACTGGATGTCCCCCAGCGCGACCGCGTCGGGCTCGAGCTTCCGCAGCGCGACGGTCGTGAAGTGGCGGGAGAGCGCCTCGCGGAGGCGGGAGCGGGTCCGGTCGCAGCGTGCATGGATCGCCTGGATCGGCAGGTCCAGCTTCTCGGCGATCTCCTTCCGGGTGAGGCCCGCGCGGTAGTGGAGGTCCACGATCTGGCGGTCGTTCGGGGTCATCCCTTCGAGCGCCCGCTGGAGGAGCGCGTCCATCTCGCGACGGATGGCCACCGACTTGGCGCTGCGGCGCTTGGGGTCGACCACCTGTTCCAGGTCGCGCTCGGACGCCGCGCGCGGCCGGTGGTAGGAGAGGTGGCGCGCGATGCCCAGCAGCCAGAAGGTCAGGCGGTCGGGCTTGCGGCCGGCCTTGAGCCCTTCCAGGCCGGCGATGAGGGCCTCCTGGGCGATGTCCTCGGCGTCGACGAGGGTCGCGCCGCGTTTGACGATGAACTCCCGCACCCGGTGGTAGTAGCGCTGGTAGAGTTCTTCCCCCGCCGCGACGTCGCCGGCAACCCAGCGCGCGATGATCTCATCCATGGTCAAGGTCCCCCCCGGGGGGAGTGCGCCGAATGCCCGAAAACTCGACACGAAAAGTGGCCGTTTCCCGAAAAAAAATCGGCGCGGTCGCTTCTTACAGGGGACGACGGCGCTGATGGGCGGCCTGGTAGGCCTTCAGGGTGTCGGCGTCGAAGAGGACGAAGAGGACCCGTTCGAGTACATCGGGGTGGTTCAGGACCCAGCCGTGGACGGAGCCGACCGCGATCACCGAGGCCTCCGCGACCGGATACCCGTAGGCGCCCGTCGAGATGGCCGGGAACGCGATGGACCTGCAGCCCTTCTCGAGCGCCAGGTCCAGGCACTTCAGATGGCAGGACGCCAGCTGCTCGACGTCCTTCTCCTTCCCTCTATATATAGGGCCCACCGCGTGGAAGACCCACTTGGCGGGGAGCTTGCCCGCCCCGGTCGCGACCGCTGACCCCGTCGGACAGCCCCCGATCTTGCGGCATTCTTCGAGGATGGACGGCCCACCAGCCCGATGGATCGCTCCGTCCACGCCCCCGCCCCCGGCCAGGGAACTGTTTGCCGCGTTAACAATCGCGTCGGCGGCGACTTTGGTGATGTCGCCCTGGATGAAGTCGATGGAGGTCGGCATTGTTCACCGGGTTGTCGGTTAGTAGTTGCGCGGTTTGCCCAGCCAGGCGTCGAGGATGCGCTTCTGGAGCTCGCTTGGGTTCTCCGCGCGGCGCAGCTTGCAGGAGGTGCGCTGCCGAAGGTTGGGCTTCACGGTCACGTCCAGCTTCCCCTCCCCCCGGATGAGGCCCAGCTTCGCGTCCTCGCCGGGAACGAGCTTGGTCAGGGTCTCCCGCAGCGACGCGCGGGTGACTTCGACCTCGTTGACCGACGCGATCCGGTCCCCCTGCTTGACCCCCGCCTTTTCGGCCTCGCTCCCGATCGTGACGTACATCACGTAGGTCCCGCGCAGGTCCAGGCCCAGGTCGGGCGTGTCGGTCACCACGATGGCGGGCGCGAGCCCCGCCGCTTCGAACACTTCCTGGTACGGCAGCTCCTTCACGCCGCGGATGTGGTCCGTGTAGAACGCCTTCCAATCCTCGCCGCTGACCTCGTTGAGCGCCTTCAGGATCCCGTCCTCCGGGAAGCCTACTCCGATCGGACCCTTCCCTTCCTTCGAGGGGCCGACCACGTACCGGTCGTAGATCCGGCGGACCACGTCGTCGAAGGTCTTCTCCCCCTTGCTGGCGGTCCGCATCTTCAGGTCGATCAGCAGCCCGAGGAGCTCTCCTTTATTGTAGTAGTCGACCCGAGGCCAGTCCTTCCGGTCCCAGACGATCTGCGAGGCCTTCTCGATCGACGTCACCTTCCGGTCGGGATTGTTCTGCAGCGTCTCGATCTCGCTGGCCAGGTGGTCCAGGTACTGCTGCTCCCTCCAGATGCCCGCTTGGACGAGGCCGCGGTCGCCGAAGTAGCTCGTGACCCCCTCGCACATCCAGAGGGCCTTGGAGCGGACGATCTGGGTGTAGTCGAAGGGCCCGAGCTCCGCCGGGCGGATGCGCTTCACGTTCCAGAGGTGGAAGTACTCGTGGGACGTGACCGACGCCGCCAGGTACGGGTCGATCTTCATCGCCGTGTAGGGCATCACGATGTCGGTCGAATTCAGGTGCTCCAGCCCGCGGCCGCCCGACCCGTCGCGGAAGTGATAGAGGAAAACGTAGCGTTGGAACGGCGGCACCCCGAAGACCTTGTTCTGCTGGACCACGACCCGGCGGCACATCTCGGTGAGCTTCGCCCCGTCGATCGGCCCCTTGGCGTGGACGACCAGCTCGTAGGTCGCCCCGTCGGCCTCGAAGGAGAAGAGCTCGAAGCGGCCCAGCTCCGTCGGGCAGTCGATGAACGTGTCGTAATCGCGCGCCTTATAGTGAGGGCCGTCGGCATCCAGCCCGCTGCCCACCTTCCAGCCGTCCGGCATCGTGAAGCCGACGCTGCAGGGCGCGTCCTTGTGCTTGACGAGGTAGAAGTACGTGTCGGGGCCGGCGATGAAGCAGTGGTCCTTGTCCATCCGGCTCTTCTCGACCGCGAGCTCGTAGGTGATCGAGAAGCGGTCCCAGCCGCCGGCCTTCACGGTCCAGGTCTGATCGTCGACGCTGACGACCTCGAGCTTCTTCCCGTCGCGCGTCGCGGCCTCGAGGTTGGAGACCTGCTTGGCGTACTTCACGATGCGGTAGGCCCCGGGGGCCCAGGCGGGGATGGAGATGGGGACCTCGTCGTCGACGTTGTTCCGCACGCTCATGGTGACGCGGATCTTGCCGCTCTCGGGGGCGCTCGCGTCGACGGCGTAGGAAACGGCGAGGCGGGGGACGGCGTCTTGCGCGGCGGCGTTCGCGAGCAGGAGAAGGCTGAACAGCAACGCCAGTCGCCGTGCCATCAAGGCCTCCTTGGAATCCGCTCCCTATGATACACCGCGAGGGCGGCTCAGAGCACGCGGCGCGGGCTGGTGTCGGTGGAGGCCGGCGGGGCGCCGGAGGCGCTGCGGCGGCGCTCGTAGTCCTCGCGAAGCCGCTGCAGGATCCCCGCCGCCCGGGACGTCCGGAACGCGGCGGGAAAGCCGTCGAGGCGCTCGATCGCCTCCGCGAACTTCTGCTTCGTCGCCATCCGGGAGGCTTCCGAGCGGGTGAAGTCGGCCAGCCGGGCGGCCGCCTCCTCGAAGCGGCGGTCGTAATCCGCGGAGAGCTGGTCCACCTCCTCGAGCCGCGGCCCCGCCTTGACGGACGCGTCCGCGAGCAGGCGGCGGACCTCGTCGCGGCGCTCGAACATCAGATCGGACTGCTGCAGTTCGCGCACGCGGGCCAGCAGGTCGTCGAGGGCGGGCTCGGCGCCGGGCTTGGGGGCAGGCGCCACCGCGGGGGCCACGGCCTCTCCCGCGGGCTTCGGGGCGGCGGCGGGCGGTTCGGGCGCCCGGCTCCCCGCCGCGATCGCGATGCCGATGGCCGACGCGACCGCCAGCCCGGCGGCGATCGCGAAGGCCGGGCCGTTCCGCTTCCGGACGCGCGTGGTTTCCTTCACCCGGGCCGCGGGCGGCTGCGAGCGCATCTTCGTGGTGGAGGTCCGGCGCTCGGGAAGCGGGATTTTCGCGCTCGCCCGCTCGGGCCGGCACGAGGAGCAGTAGCGGCGGCCCTCGTGGACGTACACCTGGTTCTCCAGGGCCTCGCCGACGCCCAGGCGACGGCCGCAGACCTGGCAGTAGGAGATCTCCTTGCCCACGGAGGTGAGACACCGGGCGCTTCCGGATTCGTGGAACGCGGCCCTCGGGAGTTTCCTGAGGGGCTTTTATGGGTAAGTTCCGGATTTTCATGATCCGCTCGAGTTTCCGGCGTGCGATTCGGGATCAACCATTCCTTTTTTGCATTCGGGGTTGTATTAGGAATGGGGAAGGAATGAGCCAGCCTCTGCACAAGGAAACGCATTCGGACCAGACCTTCGGCCAGACGGCCGTGGCCTTGGGCTACGTCACCGACGCCCAGGTCCAGGAGTGCCTCCGCATCCAGGCAACGCTGAGCCAGATGGGGCTCCACGAGCAGCTCGGCGACATCATGAGCAAGAAGGGCTACCTCACCCCCCAGTACCACTCCAACGTCCTCAAGAAGCTCGGCGTCCACACCAGCCCGATCCCCGGCTACACGGTCCAGGCCAAGATCGGCCAGGGCGGCATGGGCATCGTCTACAAGGCGACCCAGACCAGCGTCAACCGCGTCGTCGCGATCAAGATCCTCAGCGGCCAGGCGACGAAGGACAAGACCTTCGTGGCCCGCTTCCTCCAGGAGGCGCAATCGGCGGCGCACTTGAACCACAAGAACCTGATCTCCGCCATCGACGTCGGCGTCTCCAACGGCATCTACTACTTCGTGATGGAGTACGTCACCGGCAAGAGCTGCCGGGACATGATGAATGCGGCCAAGGGACCGCTCACGGAAGCCCAGTCCCTGCAGATCGCCGTCCAGATGGCGGAGGTGCTGGACCACATCCACCAGCACAAGATGGTCCACCGGGACATCAAGCCCGAGAACATCCTCGTCACCAACGAAGGCGTCGTGAAGCTCTGCGACCTGGGCCTGGCGAAGACGACGACCTCCACCGAGCAGTCGCTCACGCAGGAGGGGCTCGCGGTCGGCACGCCCTACTTCATGTCCCCGGAGCAGATCCGGGGCGACAAGGACGTCGACATCCGCGCCGACCTCTACTCGCTCGGCGCGACGCTCTTCTTCCTGCTCACCGGCAAGCACCCCTACGAGGGCAAGAGCGCCGCCGAGACGATGAGCATGCACCTGAAGGAGGCGGTGCCCGACCCGCGCAAGCTCAACCCGCAGATCCGCGAGGACCTGGGCTGGCTCATCCACAAGCTCATGGCGAAGGACCGGGCCCAGCGCTACCAGACGCCCGCCGAGCTCCTCGAGGACCTGAAGAAGATCCAGTCCGGCAGCGGCGCCGCCCTGGCGCGGCAGCACGCCGCGCGCGTCCAGCTCCACGCCAAGGCCCACAACACGCGGATGATGACGCCGCCGAAGAAGTCGGTGCCCGTCTGGCCGCTCGTGGCCGCGGGCGTCCTGGTGGTCGCGGGCGGCGTGGTCGCGACGGTGATGCTGAGCAAGCCCCACCCCGCGGACGCGACCGCGACGCCCAAGCCGCAGATCGTCGTCGTGGAGCGCCCCGCCGCGAAGGTCGAAGGTCCCAAGGACGACCCGAAGAAGGAGAGCGAGGCCGCCACCCTCTGGACGAACGCCGACAACCTCATGCAGGAAGGGAAATGGGCGGAGGCGCTCGCCGACCTCCAGAAGCTCCAGAAGGACCACTCGACGCTCCAGTACACGATGAAGCGGTCGACCAATATCGGCGAGAAGATCGCCGCCTGCACCGGCGAGCTCCGCAAGGTCGAGGGCGTGCGGACCAAGCAGATCGACGACGCCCGGCAGCTGCGCCGCGACGGCCGCTGGGCCGAGGCCATCGCCGCGTTCCAGCAGCTGGTGAAATCCGGCCGTCCCGAATTCCAGGCGGAGGCGGACCAGTGCCGCCGGGAGCTGGACTGCGGCGCGGCCATCAAGGACATCGAGACCTCCCGGGACGCCGGCCGCTGGATCGAGGTCGCCGCGAAGATCTTCACGCTGGAACAGCAGAACCAGCAACACCGCCTGGAGACCGTGGAGAAGAACCAGGGCAGCATCGTCGCCATGAAACTGCGGGCCTTCGGGGAAAACGACGCGACCCGCCTCATGGGAGAAGCCCACGCGGCCGCGGCCGCCGCCAATTGGAAGAAGCTGCTCTCCTGCCTGGTCGACGTCGAGAAGTACCGCGACAGCGACACCTACCGGCTGAAGGAAGGCGAGCTCAAGGACCTGCGCGCCCAGTACGCGAAGGCCAACGAGGCGGCGGCGGACGACGAGGCCAACCGGGCCTGGCTGGCCACCGTGAAGTTCTACAACGACGCCATTCAGGACAAGAAGTTCGACGACGCGGCCGACTCGATGGAGGACTACCGCCAGAAGCACGGCGCCTCGCGCTTCGGCAAGGCCAAGGACGGCGAGGTCACCACCAGGATCGCGGACGCCGTCAAGAAGCGGCAGACGGAGAAGAACGACGAAGCCAAGCGCCTGCTGCCGCTGGCGAAGAAGGAAATCAACGCGGGCAATTTCGAGGGCGCGGCCGAATATGTCGCCAAGCTGGTCGGCGAGCTGGCCGACACCGACTTCGCCAAGTCGAACCTGTCGACCATCAAGGGCTACAAGAAGATCTGCGACGAGCGGGCGCGTCAGCCGGCCCACATCCTCGTCGAGATGGACTTCGAGGACTTCCCCGGCGGCTGGTTCATGAACGGACAGGCGACCGGCGGCAACTCCTTCGAGGAGCCGCAGCAGGGCCGCCGCGCGGCCCGGCTCACGCTGCCCGGCGGCGGCAACGGCCGCGCCATCCACCCGTTGCCGGGCATGAGCTCGCGCGCCGAGTCGATTTCGTTCTGGGCCCGCACGCGCGGCCGCAACAGCAGCACCCAGCTGGTCATGTTCCTGAACGATGACAGCGGCGGCACGAGCCAGATGTTCAACTACGATTTCCAGATCACGTCGGAGTGGCGGCCCTACAGCGTCAAGTTCTCGGAATTCAGGCCCTTCAACGCGAACGCCAAGAGCGCCCTCACCATCAACACGGCCCGGGTCCGGAACTTCGCGTTCGAATGCGGCGGCGGGTCGGGCAGCACCCTCGAACTGCAGATCGATTCGCTGCGGGTCGAAGCGGCGAAAAAGTAACCCCCGCCCAGTACACAGTACACAGGCAGAGTCATCCCCCCTGGCCCCCCAAGGGGGGGGGGAACCCGGATCAACATCCCACGCTCGTGCTTTTCTCGCAGGGAATAGGTTGGGCTGGCGTCCCCCGCAGGGGGATCAGAGGGGGGAACGGTTCTGCCTGTGTACTGGGTACTGGTTACTGTTTCGCCGGCATCGAATCAATCCACTTCGCTTTGATTTCGTCGAGGTCCTTCTGGGTCACGCCGGTGTACCAGACGTTCTCCGGCATCACGCAGATGTTGGGGCCCTTCTCGCAGAGCCCGAGGCAGAGCGAACGGGACACCCGCAGCCCCTTGATATTCTTCGACTTCTGGTACTCCTTCAGCTGCTTCTGGAACTCGCCGGAGCCGCGGTTCATGCACGCCGCCTCGCCGGGCTCCTTCTGGTTCGCGCAGACGAAGATGATCCGCTCGTAGGGCTGCTTCTTCATTTCTTCCATGGGTCCATCCTACCGTAGCGCGCCTTTCGGTTCGACCACAAACGCGGCTCCCTGCAGCGGGAGGTGCAGGCCGGTGAGGTCCTCGAGGCCCCGTTCCCGTCGGCCCCGGCCCTCGAGCCAGGGCTCCGCCTGCTTCGACTTCTTGCCGTCCATCCCGAATTCGATCCGCAGCCGGGAGAGCACGTCCTCCAGCAGCGACGACGGAAAGCGCACGCCCGTCTTGAGGCCGGAGGTTCCGTGCAGGTAGAGCGCATGCCCCACGCCCCCCATTGTAGACACCAGCATGGGGCAGTTCGCGGCCAGCGGGGACGTGAGCAGGATCGCGGCGACGAGCGGCGCGGCCTGGGGCCGCCGGAAATCGCCCATGCGAGTCAGGTAGCCGCGGCGCGACTCGGCGATCCAGAGCGGGGGCCCGTTCTCGTCGCCGGAGTCCATGCTGCGCAGGAAGAGCTCGACGCCGTAGTCGTGGATCGGGGGCACCGAGACGAGCCGGATCGGCGTGGCCTTCTGCGCGCGTTCCAGGCCCTTCTCCCCGACGCGCGTGTGGGCGACGACCAGGCCCACGTCGCGGAAGAGCCGCAGGGGCACGACGCCGCACTGCACCAGCAGCCCCGGCGGAAACTTCCCGGCGAACTCCCGGTCGGCGCCCACGAGGAGCGGGTCGACCGCGAACTTCACGGCGGGGATTCCCTTCGGCCGCCGCGACGCCTTCGACTTCCGCGCTTTCGCCATCGATGCTCCTTCTAGTGCTCCCTAGCGAAGCACCGAAGGCGCCCGCCGACAAGAAAATTCGTCGCAACAAGAACGGGAATTCGGCATCTATGAAAACATGCCGGAGGTCTCCCCGCCGCAGGTTCGCCGTCTTCCGATCGGCGCCGAGCTCCACGAGGGCGGCGTCCACTTCCGGGTGTGGGCGCCTCGCGCCCGGAGCGTCGAGGTGGTCTTCGAGTCCGGGACGGCGGCGCCGCTGTCCCCGGAAACCGGCGGCTACCATTCGGGCTTCGTGCCGGGCGTCGAGGCGGGCGCCGACTACCGCTTCCGGCTCGACGGCCGCGGCCCCTTCCCCGACCCGGCCTCGCGCTTCCAGCCCCAGGGCCCCCACGGGCCCTCCCGCGTCGTGACCCCGGCGGACTTCCCGTGGACGGATCAGGGCTGGGCCGGCGTCCCGGCTCAGGGCCAGGTGATCTACGAGATGCACCTCGGCACCTTCACGCCCGAAGGGACCTGGGAGGCCGCCGCCCGCGAGCTCCCCCGGCTCCGCGACCTCGGCATCACGCTCCTCGAGGTCATGCCGGTGGCCGACTTCCCCGGTCGCTTCGGCTGGGGCTACGACGGCGTCAACTTCTTCGCGCCCACCCGCCTCTACGGGGCGCCGGACGACTTCCGCCGCTTCGTGGACCGCGCCCACGCGCTGGGACTGGGCGTGATCCTGGACGTCGTCTACAACCATTTCGGGCCGGACGGAAACTACCTCGCCCAGTTCTCCGAGCACTACTTCACCGACCGCTACGCGTGCGACTGGGGCGCGGCGCTCAACTTCGACGGCCCCGTCGCCAACCCGGTCCGCGAGTTCTTCGTCGCCAACGCCGAGCACTGGATCATGGAGTACCACCTCGACGGGCTGCGCTTCGACGCGACGCAGGCGATGCACGACCATTCGGAGGAGCACGTCCTCGCCGCCGTGCAGCGACGTGTCCGGGAGGCGGCGGGATCGCGCTCGCTGTTCCTGGTCGCCGAGAACGAGGACCAGTTGTCGGAGCTCGTGCGGCCGCCCGAGCAGGGGGGCATGGGGCTCGACGGCGTGTGGAACGACGACTTCCACCACAGCGCGCGGGTGGCCCTGACGGGCAACCGCGAGGCCTACTACTCCGACTTCCACGGAACGGCGCAGGAACTGCTCTCGGCGTTCCGCTGGGGCTACCTCTTCCAGGGCCAGCGGCACAGCTATGCGAAGCGGCCGCGGGGGACCTCGGCGCTCGACCTGCCCGGACGGGCCTTCGTGAACTTCCTGGAGAACCACGACCAGGTCGCCAATTCGGGCGACGGCCTCCGCCTGCACTCGATCGCGCCGGCCGGCCTGCACCGCGCGCTCACCGCGCTTCTTCTTCTCGCTCCCGGGACCCCCATGCTGTTCCAAGGCCAGGAGACCGGCAGCACCCGGCCCTTCCTCTACTTCGCCGACCACGTGCAGCCGCTCGCGGGACTGGTCGCGAAGGGCCGCAAGAAGTTCCTCGCCCAGTTCGCCTCCCTGGCGGGCCCGGAGATGCAGTCGCGGCTCGCCGACCCCACCGACCCCGAGACGTTCCGGCGCTGCGTGCTCGAGCCGTCGGACCGCGAGCGCCACCCGGAGATCCTGCGGCTGCACCGCGACCTTCTCGCGCTGCGCCGCGGCGATCCGGTCTTCCGCAGCCAGCGCTCGGACCGCGTCTTCGGCGCCCTGCTCTCGCCCGAGGCGTTCGTGATCCGCTTCCGCGACCCCGACGCCGGCGACCGGCTGCTCCTGGTCAACTTGGGGGTGGAAACGCTGCTCCGCGAGACCGCCGAGCCACTGCTGGCGCCGCCGAGCGGCAGGGTCTGGAGTCCGCGCTGGTCCAGCGAGCACCCGGACTACGGCGGCGGCGGTCTCGTACACCCGTTCCAGTCGGACGGGCTCTTCCTGCCGGCCCGCTCGGCGACGGTCCTGTAAGACCGACTCAGGCCAGCTGTTCGAGCAGGCAGAGCGGCAGCGGCTGCAGGACCTTCGAGGCGTCCAGGCTGCCCGAGGTCTCCCACTCGGCCCCCGTGAGCACGTTGCGGTAGAGCGTTCCGAGCGCCCCCTGCACCGTCGTCCCCCTCCAGGCCGCGCCGGACGTCAGCTTGTCGCCGAAGGACGCCAGGAAGCGGCCGACCACGACGATCACTTCCTTGCCCTCGCCGCGGCGCGAGAACGCCACGAGGCGGTCCGCGGCCGGGCCGTCGACCTGGAGCGGACGATACTCGCCTTCGGCGAAGACCCGCGCGTTGCGCCGCCGGCACTGCAGCGCCTGGCGCAGCACGAACATCTTGAGGCGGCTGTCCTCGCGGGAGCGCAGGGCGTCCCGGACGTCCTCCTCGCGCCAGGTCCTCGAGATCCGCGAGAGCACTTCGTGCCGCGGGCCGTACTCGACGGGCTCGCGGTTGTCGGGGTCGGCGAGGCGGAAGTCCATCAGCTCGGAGCCCTGGTAGATGTCCGGAATCCCGGGGCAGGCGACTTTCAGCAACGTCTGGCCGAGGGTGTTCCAGAGACCGAGCGGCGCCACGCGCTCCACCCATCGTTGCAGCTCGGCCACGAAGGCGTGGTCGGGGGCCAGGATCGCCGTGAGGAACTTCCGCACGGCCGCTTCGTACGCGAGGTTGGGGCTGATCCAGCTCGAGTGGAGCCGCGCCTCGCGGAGCGCCTTCTCGAAGTAGTTGCCGAGGCGGCGCTCGTAGTCAACCCGCTCCGTCACGGCGGAGGTCCACCAGGGCCAGGTCCCCACCAGGGTCTGATAGATCAGGTACTCTTCGTTCGCGTCGGGCGCGAGACGGGCGCCGAGACGCTCCTTGCGTGGCTCGTTCAAGCGCCTCCAGTCCTGCAGGGCCTGCGACCATTCGTCGGGAATCTCCGACAGCACGTTGAGACGTGCCCGCACGTCCTCGCCCCGCTTGGTGTCGTGGGTGGAGGTGGCGGAGAGCGACCTCGGCCAGCGGGCCTGGCGTTGGCGGTTGGACTCGTGGAACTCGACCAGCCGCGTCCCCGTGGAGTCCGGGTCCCCGCCCACCTCGCAGAGGGAGGCCAGCGGATAGCGCCGGTAGCAGGCGGTGTCCTCGAGCCCCTTGGCCATCACGGGCCCCGTGAGCTGCTGGAAGCGCCGCAGGAACTCGACGCGCTCCTCGTGCTGCGCCGGCGACAGCCCTTCGGGGCCTTCGAGGAGCAGAACCTCCTCGATGAAGTTGAAGATCGACTCGCTCATCGCCGCGTTCCGGCCGCGGGCCTGCGCGACGGCGGTCTGGATGACGGCGCGGTCGGAGGGCCGCACCGGGCCGGTCCCGTCGATGTAGGTGCGGTAGACCGGGAAGCAGGCGATCACTTCCGCGAGCGCGCCTTCCAGGCTCTTCAGCGTGAAGTCCCGCGACCAGCGGTGCTGCTCCGAGATCCGGTCGAGGCGCAGCGCGAGGACGTGGAGCTCGCCGGCCATCGACGAGCTGAGGATCAGCCGCTTGCTGCGGTACACGATCTCCGGGGCCCGCTCGTGGCGCCGCGTGAAGACTTCGTAGATCGCCGCGAGCGACTCCACGCCCTGCGGATCGACGAAGAGTCCGTTGAGCAGGTTGAGAAAGTCGTAGCCGGTGCTGCCGTCCGCGGGCCAGGCGGGATCGAGGCGCTCGTGCGCGTCCAGGATCTTCTCGACCAGGATCAGGAACGACGGATCGGCGCCCGCTTCGTTCACCAGGCCGCGGAGCTTCCGCAGGTAGCCCAGCGGATCGTAAAGGCCGTCCACGTGGTCGATCCGCAGCCCGCTGACGCGCTTCTCGCGCACCAGCTGCAGGACCAGGTCGTGGACCGCGTGGAAGACCTCGGGCTCCTCGACCCGGATGGCCACCAGGTCGTTGATGTCGAAGAAGCGCCGGTAATTGATCTCGTCCGCGGCCACGCGCCAGAAGCTCAGCCGGTACGGCTGGCGGACGAGGAGCGATTCCAGCGCGTCGAAGCTCCGGGGGTCTCCCTTGCGCCCGTTGAGGTCGCTCAGCGCCTCGGTGAGGGCGCCGCGCGCGCCGTTGCCGTCGTCGAAGAGCGCGCGCAGCCGCGTGGCAACCGCCTCGCGCTGCTCGTCGTACTTCGGCCCCTTCTGGGCCACGCGCAGCAGCACGTCGTCGAGGCTGCGGAAGGCCGGCGTGTCGCGCCCGCCGTGCTGCTCGAGCCGCGTCAGCGCCGGCTCGAGGATGCGGCCCCAGCTCTCGACGGAGAGCGGCAGGTGCTGGTCGCCATAGCGGGCGAAGAACTCGCCGCGGTCGTAGTGGACCTGGATCTCCTGGTTCTCGATGATGCGGCCGAACTGGTCGCCGAGGATCGGCAGGAGGATCTTCTCCGAGAGGTCGATCTTGGCCGGGTGGAAGTTGATGTCGAAGTACTTCGCGTAGGGCGACGCCGGCCCGCGCTCCAGCACGTGCTGCCACCAGCGGTTGCCGGGGTCGGTGGCGCACATGTGGTTGGGGACCACGTCGAGGATCAGCCCCATGCCGCGCTCCGCGAGGGCCCGCGTGAAGGCCTCGAATTCCTCGCGGGTGCCGAGCTCGGGATTCAGGCGGGTGGGGTCGATCACGTCGTAGCCGTGCTGGCTGCCGGGTCGGGCCGCCGTCAGGGGCGACGCGTAGACCTCGGAGACCCCGAGGGCGTCGAGGTACTCGATCAGCGCGATGGCGTCCCGGAAGGTGAAGCGGCGGTTGAACTGCAGGCGGTAGGTGGCCGTGGGGAGCCGCGCCGCATTCATCGCTCTTGGAGCCGGAAATCGTTCAAATGTTACGGTCCCCCCCGTAACTAAATGTGGCCGTCGCGGATCTAGAGGGGGTGCGTCGACCGACCATCCCCCCTCTCCTTCTCCGGGATTCGCGATGAAAATTATGCCGGGCCGGCCCTATCCCCTGGGGGCCACCTGGGACGGGGCGGGCGTCAACTTCGCGCTCTTCTCCGAGCACGCCACGCGGGTGGAGCTCTGCCTCTTCGACTCGCCCGAGGCGACGCGCGAGACCCGCCGCGTGGCGCTCCCGGAGCAGACCCACCAGGTCTGGCACGCGTACCTGCCGGACGTGGTGCCCAACCAGCTCTACGGGTATCGCGTCTACGGTCCGTACGACCCGGCCAACGGGCACCGCTTCAACCCCCACAAGGTGCTGCTGGACCCCTACGCGCGGGCGATTGGTCGGGACCTCCGCTGGAGCGACGAGCTCTTCGGCTACCGAATCGGCGATCCGCTGGCGGACCTCTCCTTCGACGGCCGCGACAGCGCCGCGACGGCGCCGCTGGCGCTCGTGGTGGACCCGGCCTTCACGTGGGGCGACGACCGGCCGCCCCGGACGCCGTGGCATCAGACCCTGATCTACGAAACCCACGTGAAGGGGTATTCGAGGCGCTTCCCCGGCGTGCCCGAGAAGCTGCAGGGCACCTACGGCGGCCTCTCCTCGGACGTCGCGCTGCGCCACCTCGTCGACCTGGGCGTCACGGCGGTGGAGCTGATGCCGGTCCACTACCACGTGAACGACCGCCACCTCCTGGAGCGCCGCCTCACGAACTACTGGGGCTACAACACGCTGGGCTTCTTCGCCCCCGACCCGTCCTACGTCTCGCACCAGACGCCGCTCGACGCGGTGCAGCAGTTCAAGATGATGGTCCGGGCGCTGCACGCGGCGGGCCTCGAGGTCATCCTGGACGTCGTCTACAACCACACCGCCGAGGGCAACCCCTGCGGCCCCACGCTCTCGATGCGGGGAATCGACAACGCCTCCTACTACCGCCTCTCGCCCGAGAACCCGCGCTACTACATGGACTTCACCGGCTGCGGCAACACGCTCAACATGCGCCACCCCGCGATCCTGCAGCTGATCATGGACAGCCTGCGTTACTGGGTCGTCGACATGCACGTCGACGGCTTCCGCTTCGACCTGGCGAGCACGCTCGCCCGCGAGCTCTTCGCGGTGAACAAGCTGGGCGCCTTCTTCGATATCGTCCACCAGGACCCGGTGCTCTCGCAGGTGAAGCTCATCGCCGAGCCCTGGGACGTCGGCGAGGGCGGCTACCAGGTCGGCAACTTCCCCGTGCACTGGACCGAGTGGAACGGGAAGTACCGCGACAACGTGCGACGCTTCTGGAAGGGCGACGGCGGCGCCGTGGCCGAGTTCGCGACCCGCCTCTCGGGCTCGAGCGACCTCTACGAGCAGAGCGGCCGCCGCCCCTACGCGAGCATCAACTTCGTGACCTGCCACGACGGCTTCACGCTGCAGGACCTGGTCAGCTACAACGACAAGCACAACCAGGCCAACGGCGAGGAGAACCGCGACGGCACGAACGACCATGCCAGCTGGAACTGCGGCGCCGAGGGGCCGTCCGACGACGCGGCCGTCCTCGCGCTGCGGGCGCGGCAGAAGCGGAACCTGATCGCGACGCTGCTGCTCTCGCAGGGCGTGCCGATGCTCTGCGGCGGCGACGAGCTCGGCCACTCTCAGCAGGGGAACAACAACGCGTACTGCCACGACAACGAGCTCACCTGGCTGAACTGGTCCCTGGACGAGAGCGGCAAGAAGTTCCTGGAGTTCGTGCGGCGCGTGATCGCCCTGAGGAAGCAGCACCCCGTCTTCCAGCGGCGCTCCTTCTTCCAGGGCCGCCGCATCCGCGGCGCCGGCATCAAGGACATCTCCTGGCTGACGCCCAGCGGGGAGGAGATGAACGACGAGGCCTGGAACGCCGGCTTCGTCCGCTCCCTCGGCGTCCGCCTCGCCGGCCGCCTGCTTGGCGAGCTCGACGAGAAGGGCGACAAGATTGTCGGCGACACGCTGCTGATCCTGCTGAACGCGCACCACGAGGCGATCCCCTTCACGCTGCCGGTCGCCCAGGAAGGCCACCACTGGGAGCGGCTGCTTGACAGCGCCTCGCCCGAGGGCGAGGTCGCCGCCGTCGAAGACGAGCGGCCCTACGACCTCCCGGGCCGCTCGCTCGCGGTTTTCCGGATGGCCGCAACCACCCCTACCCCCCCAACGGCCGGGGAATCCGTGGCGGTTCTGGGAGCGCAGAAGCGCTAAACCCAGTACACAGTACACAGGCAGAGTCATCCCCCCTTCCCCCCGAGGGGGAATCCAGATTCATCTCTCCGTGCTGGTTCTAGATCGAGGTTGGTGTTTGGGTTAGCGTCCCCCGGAGGGGGACAAGAGGGGGGAACGGTCTGGCTGTGTACTGGTTCGTGGTTGGGGGTTTGCCCGCGTTGCTAGTGGGACTTCGGTAGCACGATCACCACGGTCCATTCTGCGGCGGGGATGGGCGCCACGCAGAACCGCGAGGGGAGCTGCGTGCGGGGGTCAAGCTCCTCCACGAACCCGATCTTGCGGGTCCGCACGAGCTCCTTCAGCCCCGTCATCCCGGGCACGTCGCGGATCGTCTTGGGCGCCTGGTAGCGCGTGTCGGGGTGGCCCACGAATTCGTCGTCGTCCCCGAGGACGAAGCAGTAGGCGCGGTGCAGCTCGAGCTCGTCGAGCCAGCGGCGGATCACCCGGAAGTACTCCATGGAGAGGTCGATCCCGACGACGCCGATCGGCTTCCCGTCGCGCAGGATGGGAACGCTGTGCGTCACCAGCCAGAGGTCGGCGCCGCCGGTGTCGATGTAGGGCCCGTCCCAGACCCCGACCTTCCGCTCGATCGGAATCTTGTACCAGTCCCATTCGCGATAGAGCCGGTACTCCGGGATCAGCAGCAGACGGCCGGACGGCGGGTCGGTCTTCCGTGAGACGTAGAGGCAGTAGTCGCCGCGCGAGGGGTCGAAGCAGTAGGGCTCGAACGCGAACGTCATCCCATAGACCGCCGGGTCGCGGCGGAGGATCTCCAGCGCCCAGCCCGTCAGCTCTTCCTGCGACCATCGCTCCTTGTGGGTCAGCGCGTCCGCCAGCAAGGAGGGCGTCGCGGCGATCCGCCTCAGGTCCGACTCGAGGCGTCCGGCGATGTCGCGGGTCAGGGCGAGCTCAAACTCCTGCTCGGCCTCCACGGCGTCCCGACGCGCGCGTTCGGATTGCAGCGAGTAGAGGACGCCCCCGACCCCCAGCGTCAGCAGGGCCAGCGGGATCACGACCGCGAGCGCCGCGGCGGCCGGGCGGCGCCGCGCCCACTTGAGACCGCGGGTCCAGGTCGTGACCGGGCGCGCGTGGATCGGCTCCCCCGCCAGCCAGCGCTCCAAATCCTCGGCGAGCTGATCCGCCGTCGCATAGCGCTTCTGCGGATTCTTCTCGAGGCACTTGAGGCAGATCGTCTGGAGGTCGACGTCGATCTCCGGCTTGATCGACCTCGGCGGCGCGGGCTCGTCCTCCAGCACCTTGCGCATGAGGGCGGCCATCGAGGTCCCCTGGAACGGAGGCTGGCCCGTCAGCAGCTCGTAGAGGATCCCGCCCAGGCCGTAGACGTCGACCGCCGTCGTGAAGGTCGACTTCCCCTCCATCTGCTCGGGCGCCATGTAGCTCGGGGTCCCCATGATGTCGCCCGTCTTCGTCAGCTCCTCGCCGCCGTCGACGCGCTTGGCGAGTCCGAAGTCGACCACGTAGGGCTTCCCGTCGGCCGCGACCAGGATGTTGGAGGGCTTGAGGTCCCGGTGGAGGATGCCGCGCTGGTGGCCGTAGTGGATGGCGCGGGCCACCGTCGCCAGCAGCCGGGCGGATTCGGGGGCCGCGAGCGGCTTCTCGCGGATACGCCGGGAGAGGATCTCCCCCTCGACCAGCTTCATGCTGAAGAAGTGCTGCCCGCCTTCCTCGCCGATCTGGTAGATCGGCACGATGTTCGGATGGTCGAGCGAGGCGGCGGCCTCCGCCTCGACGCGGAAGCGCTGCACGGCTTCCGGGGAGGCCAGTTCGCCCGAGAGGATCATCTTCAGCGCGACGGTGCGATTGAGGCTGCGCTGGCGCGCGCGGTAGATCACCCCCGCCCCGCCGCGCGCCACCTCGCCGAGGATCTCGTAGTCGGCCAGCGAGGGGGGCCCGCTCCGGGTCTTGGGGGCCGCCGGGGTGGGCTCGGGGCGGGGACCAGGGTCGGTCACGACCGTGTTCTGGAGGGTGATGCAGGCGGCGCAGGTCTCGCGGGGCGAGCCGGCAGGGAGCGCGGCCCCGCAGTCGATGCAGCGCCGGGGCGCCGGCGCCGGGACGCTGGTCCGGACGGTCACGCAGGCCTCGCACACTTCCCGAGGGGCGTTCTCCGGCAGCGGCGCCCGGCAGTCGATACAGTTCCTGGTGGACGGGGGCATGGCTTTCCGGGATGATAGCATGGCAGGGCGATAGTTGCCCTTGACCCTTTCGCGGGACTCCGTATAATCTTGGGTTCCCATGCGCCCCCCTCTCATCGCCGGCAACTGGAAAATGAACGGCCTCGTCAAGGAGGCTCGTGAGCTCGCAGCCGGACTCCGCAAGGAACTGGCCTCCCACGCGGCCCCGCCCGAGGTCCTCGTCTGCCCCCCCTTCCTCGCGCTGGGCGCGGTCCGGGAGGTCCTCGAGGGGAGCCCCATCCGGCTGGGCGCGCAGGACGTGCATTGGGAGCCCAAGGGCGCCTTCACGGGCGAGGTCTCCCCGGCGATGCTCCAGGACGTGGGCGTCACCGCCGTCATCCTGGGCCACAGCGAGCGGCGCCACATCATGGGCGAGACCAACGAGATGGTGAACAGGAAACTGAAGGCCTGCCTCGCGGCCGGCCTCCTTCCCATCGTCTGCGTGGGCGAGCTCCTGGAAGAGCGCAACATGGGCGTCACCCGCGAGGTCGTCGAGCGCCAGATCAGCAAGGGCCTGGAGGGCCTCACGCCCGACGACGTCGCCAAGATCGTCATCGCCTACGAGCCGGTCTGGGCCATCGGCACCGGGAAGACCGCGACGCCCCGCCAGGCCGAGGAGGTCCACCACTACGTCCGCAAGCTCATCACGCAGAAGTCGGGCGAGGCGGTGGGCAAGGGGATCCGCATCCTCTACGGCGGCTCCGTCAGCCCCGACAACGTGAAAGAACTCATGGCCGAGGAGGACATCGACGGCGCCCTGGTGGGCGGCGCGAGCCTCAAGGTCGACTCCTTCGTGAAAATCGTGAGGTACAAGTCATGATCGCGCTGCTGCTCGCGGCGGGGGGCTTCGGCTACTACACCCTCTGCACGATCTTCATCATCATCTGCATCCTGCTGATCTTCATGGTCGTCATCACCCCCTCGGCCGAGGGCGGCATGGCGGCGGCCTTCGGCGGCATGGGCAGCGACTCGTTCTTCGGCACCAAGGCGCACCAGAGCATCAACAAGTTCACCGTCTTCCTGGCGGTGTCGTTCCTGGTCCTCGCGTTCTGGATCAACTGGACGAACAAGCTGGCCCCCAGCAGCGACGCCGGCGCCGCTCCGACGCAGACCGAGCGGGAGCAGAAGATGAAGAATCTGCCCCAGACGCCCAAGGCGCCGGACGGGACGCCGCTGCCGCCGCCGCCCAAATGAACAGCATGACCGGATTCGGCAGCGCCTCCCAGAGAGACCGCCGGATGGACATTGACGTCGAGGTGCGTTCGGTGAACCACCGCTTCCTCACGATCAAGCAGAGCCTGCCCGACTCGCTCGTCCGCCACGAGACCGAGATCGAGCAGATGCTGCGCGGCCGCCTCGGCCGAGGCAGCGTGACGGTCAGCGTGTCGGTGAAGACGCCGCGCGACCGGGAGCCCTCGCTCCCGGACCTGACGACGTTCAAGGCGTACGCGAAGCAGCTCCGGGACGTCCAGAAGGCCCTCGGTCTCAAGGGCGAGATCCGCATGGAGGACCTCCTGGCCATCCCGTCGCTCTGGTCCAACGGCACCACCGAGTCGTCCGAGGAGCTCTGGCCCAAGGTGAAGAAGCTGCTCCCCAAGGCGATCGACCAGCTCGTCGAGTCGCGCGAGCGCGAGGGCGAGAAGATCTCGGACACCCTCAAGGGCCATCTCGAGAACATCGAAGGCCGCCTCGGCAAGGTGCAGTCCCGCGTGCCGCTGGTGGTCGAGTCGTACCAGAAGCGGCTCGACGACCGCATCCAGCAGCTGCTCACCCAGCGGGGCCTGGAAGCCGCGAAGGTGGACATCGTCAAGGAAGTGGCGGTGCACTCCGACCGCTGCGACACGAGCGAGGAGATCCAGCGGCTGCGCTCCCACATCGGGGAGTTCCGCAAGATCATCGCCCAGAAGGGCCAGCTGGGGCGCCGCCTGGACTTCATGACCCAGGAGATGGGCCGCGAGACGAACACGATCGCCTCCAAGGCGAACGACGGGGAGATCGCGGCCTCCGCCGTGGAAATGAAGGCGGAGCTCGAGAAAATCAAAGAA